>Ga0209231_1000076_pt1 | contig 71765 bp, 70 predicted proteins | sample Deesub45470m_DNA_FD_188086 | JGI IMG/M metagenome (GOLD analysis project Ga0209231, IMG submission 188086) | Deep subsurface microbial communities from North Pacific Ocean - 450_OLKR46/470m Metagenome (SPAdes) (version 2) | ecosystem: Environmental > Terrestrial > Deep subsurface > Unclassified ...
AGCGTGATGCGCTCGGCCGCCGCGCCGAGCGGGTGCGCGATTATCTGGTCGAAAAGGGCGTGGCGGCCGAGCGCATCACGCTGGTCGCTCTGGGGGAAACCCGGCCGATCGCGCCCAATGCCAAGGAGGATGGCAGCGACGATCCCGAAGGCCGGGCCAAGAACCGCCGGGTCGAAGTGCGCGTCACGCCGCCGCCGGTCGTCATTCCGCCGCCCGTGCCGGTGGATGCGCCGGACGCGGAGAAGCCATAGCCTTGCAGGCGGCTCTCGCCTAAAGACAGGCCATGACCTCTCCTGTCTGGCACCCCTTCACCCAGCATGGCCTGAACGAGCCGATCCCCCAGGTCGTGCGCGCCGAGGGTGCGCTGTTGCATCTGGCCGATGGCAGCATGTTGATCGACGCGATTTCGAGCTGGTGGGTAACGACCCATGGCCATTGCCACCCGCGTATCGCTGCAGCCATTGCGGCGCAGGCGGGGCAGCTCGATCAACTGATCTTCGCGGGCTACACCCATGCACGGGCAGAGGAAGTAGCGCGCGGCCTGATCGACCTCGCCCCGCACGCCCCCGATCAGCCCAGCCTCGCGCATGTCTTCTACTCCGACAGCGGTTCCACCGCCGTCGAAGTCGCGCTGAAAATGGCGCTTGGCTATTGGCACAACCGGGCGCTGGACGGGCTGGGCGGCGCGCGCAGCCGTATATTGGTGCTGGACCATAGCTATCATGGCGATACGATCGGCACGATGTCGATCGGCGAGCGGGGCGTCTATAATGCTGCCTGGACGCCGTTGCTGTTCGATGTCGGGACGATTCCGTTCCCGGCACCGGGCCAGGAGCAAGCCTGCCTTGATGCGCTTGATGCCGCTTGCCGCGAAAAGCCCGCCGCCTTCATCGTCGAGCCGCTGATATTGGGCGCAGGCGGGATGCTGGTCTACTCGCCCGCGATCCTACACGAGATGGCGGCGATCTGCCGCCGCCATGATGTGCTGTTCATTGCGGATGAAGTGATGACCGGCTGGGGCCGCACGGGCACGCTGTTCGCCTGCGAACAGGCAGGGGTCGTGCCAGACATCATGGCAGTGGCGAAGGGCATTACCGGTGGCGCGATCCCGCTCGCGGCGACGCTGGCGACCGCGCCGATTTTCGAGGCGCATCGCTCGACCGACCGGGCGCGGCTCTTCTATCATTCGTCCAGCTATACCGCGAACGCCATCGCCTGCGCGGCGGCGGCGGCCAATCTCGCCGTCTGGCGCGAGGAGGATGTGCTGAGCCGGATCGCCGCGCTGGCTGATGGCATCGCGACGCGGCTGGCAGAACTGGCGCAGCATTCCGCCTTCGCCAATCCGCGGCAACTGGGGGCAATCGCGGCGATCGATCTGATCGCGCCGGATGCGGGCTATCTGTCGGACCTTGCGCCCCGGCTCCGGGCCTTCTTCCTGGAGCGGGGCATATTGCTGCGGCCCTTGGGCAACAGCATCTATCTCATGCCGCCCTATTGCCTGGATGAAATACAGCTCGATCACATTTTCGCAGCGCTCATCGCGGCAGGGGATCGGTTCGGCGTAAAAGCGTGACTTCCATTTTGCGCAGTTTGGCGCTATGGCGGCGCGATTTTGCGAATTTGGGATATTATGGCGAAAGAAGAACTGCTTGAAATGCGCGGACAGGTTGTGGAGCTTCTCCCCAACGCCATGTTCCGTGTCCGGCTTGAAAATGACCACGAAATTCTCGGCCACACCGCCGGCAAGATGCGCAAGAATCGCATCCGCGTGCTGGTGGGTGACGAAGTGCTTGTCGAGCTGACCCCTTACGACCTGACCAAGGGTCGGATCACGTACCGTTTCAAATAAGTCGTATCTGATGCGACTCATATTGGCTTCGGCATCCCCCCGGCGGCTCGCGCTGCTGGGGCAAATCGGCGTTGTCCCGGACGCGGTCGATCCCGCCGACTTGGACGAAACGCCCCGCAAAGCCGAACTGCCTGCGCTCTATGCCGCGCGCATCGCTGCTGAAAAGGCGGTGGTGGTGGCGGCGCGCCATGGCGGGGCGCTGGTCCTGTCGGGCGATACGGTGGTGGCCGCCGGGCGGCGCATATTGCCCAAGGCGGAAAGCGAGGCGGAAGCGCGCGCCTGCCTGACTCTGTTGTCAGGCCGTCGCCATCGCGTGCTGAGCGCCATCACGCTGATCGACGGCGCGGGCGTGGCGCGGCATCGGCTGTCGACCAATATCGTGACGTTCAAGCGGCTGGAGGTAGCGGAGATCGACCGCTATATTGCCAGCGACGAATGGCGCGGCAAGGCGGGCGGCTATGCCATCCAGGGCAAGGCCGCCGGGCTGATCCGCGCGATTCAGGGCAGCCATAGCGCGATCATGGGCTTGCCGCTCTACGAAACCCGCACGCTGCTCAAGGCAGCGGGCCATCCCCTCGATTAGGAACCGACATGGCCGAGTGGCTTTATGAAGAAGGCATTGGCGAGGCCCGTGCCGCGCTGATCGAAAAGGGCCAGCTGGTCGAGGCGCTGATCGAGCGCGAGGGCGATGCCGCGCGCGCCGGTGCGGTGATGCAGGGCAAGCTCATCACCACGGTCATTCCCAAGAAGCGGGGCATCGTCCGCCTGATCAGTGGCGAGGAAGTGCTGATCGAACCGATTCCGCCGCGATTGGCGGAGGGCGCAAACCTGCTGGTCGAAATCCTGCGCGAAGCAATCCCTGAAGAAGGCCGCCCCAAGCGCGCCAAGGGCCGCAGCACCCAGCCGGGCATGAAAGCGCAGGCCGGTCCCAGCCTGCTCCAGCGTATCCGGGCCACCGGCGTCCCCGTCGTCCCATGCCCCGCGCATGAGGAAGACCGGCTGGAAGCGCATGGCTGGAGCGAGTTGATGGAAGAAGCGATCAGCGGCGAAGTCGGCACCGAAGCCGCGGCGCTGCGCCTCTATCTGACGCCTGCCATGCTGCTGATCGACATTGACGGGTCGCTGCCGCCGGCGCAACTGGGGCCGAAGGGCGCGAAGCTCGCTGCGCAAACGGTGCGGCGCATGGGCCTGAGCGGATCGATCGGCATCGACCTGCCGACGATGAACAACAAGGACGAGCGGATCATCGCCGCCGCCCAGATCGACAAATATTTGCCGCTCCCCTTCGAGCGCACGGCGGTCAACGGCTTCGGCTTCGTCCAGATCATCCGCCGCCGCGAGCGCGCGAACCTGATGGAGTTATTGCGCGAAGATCCTGTGGCGACCGCTGCACTGGCGCTATTGCGCCGCGCCGAACGGCATGGCCAGGGTGGTCCCGCGACGCTGACTGCCGCGCCCGCCATCATCGACTATCTGCACAAGCGGCCCAACTGGATCGAACAGCTTGCCAAGCGTCGCGGCGGTGCGATCAGCATGCAGGCCGATGCCACCCTCGCGATCGCGGGTGGCCATGTCGCCTAAAGCCGCCGCCTGCCCGGTCTGCAAAAAGCCCGCCAGCGCGGACACGCGGCCGTTCTGCAGCGCAGCCTGTCGCGACCGCGATCTGCTGCAATGGCTGGGCGAAGGTTATCGCGTTGCTGGGCCACCCGCCGAAGATGACACGCAAAAAATCGGCGATTATGGGCTAGACAGCGAACAGGATTGACGCCTATAGGCACGCCTCCATCGGGCGGAACACTCCGCAGTTGGCTGTGCCTGGATAGCTCAGTTGGTAGAGCAAGCGATTGAAAATCGCTGTGTCGGCGGTTCGAATCCGTCTCCGGGCACCATTTTTACTCTCCCCCCAATAAATATGATCAGATAGCGGGACGCTCACGCGCATCGACCATGCTTCCTGCATGAACGTTCGATATTGCGGGCTCTATGCGTTTGTTAACAGGTTGCTCCTATATATAACGAGGGAGAGCTTGGTGCGCATATATGGTATTTGCTCGGTTCAGACGGATTGCCGAAAAATCGCAGGTGGCGTTGCACGAGCAGTATAAGGCGCTGACGGGGCAGATTCCCCTGATGTACGCCTTGATGTTCATCAACGTCTTTTGCCTGGCGATGGTGACCTATGGCGATGTGCCGGTCTGGCTGAGCCTCAGCGTTCCGGCCACCCTGTCCGTCATTATCGTCGTCCGGGGTTTCCTGTGGATGGCGCGCAAGAGGAGCGTGCCCTCCCCAAGCAAGATGCGGCGGCATCTTGCCGGGACCATCGTCATGTCGGCGGTCCTGAGCGCCGCGTTCGGGGCCTGGGGGTTGTTCCTGCTCAATGAAGTGGCGACCGACCGGATCACATCGGTTGCGCTCTATGTGTTCGTTGGCTCGATCAGCTGTTGTTATTGCTTGCAATCCTTGCCCGTGGCCGGCCGATTTGTCCTGCTGTTCGGTGCGGCGCCGGTCACTTTGTGCCTGCTGACATCGTCCGACGTCTACCTGATTGGGATCGGTGTCACTTTCCTCATCATCGCCGCCGTTATCGTGCGCACCCTCGCGACCAGCCAGTCGGCGTTCAGCAAGCTTTTGATCTCGCGGTCCGAAATGAGCGCGCTGGTCGCCGCGCTTCGGCAGAGTGAAGACCATTATCGCTATTCGGTCGACCTCAATCCGCAAATGCCGTGGATCAGCGACGCTGCCGGCGCCATCCTCGAACTCAGTCCCAAATGGGAGGCGGTGACCGGCATGCCGACGCGGATGCCTTGGGCAGCGGGTGGACGGGCGCTGTCCATCCCGCCGATCTTCCCCCGGTTCTCGACCTGTGGCACCGAACGACGAGCGCACCCGATGCCTCGGCGGTGGATGTGCGCTATCGTTTGCGCGACCGCAGTGGCGTGTATCGCTGGCATCGCGCCCGCGCGCAGCCGCGTCGCGGTGAAGATGGCACCATCCTGAAATGGTATGGCACGCTGGAGGATATCGATGATCAGGTCAAAGCGGAAAATGCGCTGAGAGAAAGCGAAGAGCGGTATCGCCTCGCGTCGCGGGCGACCAACGACATCATCTGGGACTGCTCACTTGAACAGGATCGGATCGATTGGAGCGAGGCCGCTTTCGATGTTCTGGGCTATGCCGAAACCCGCACGGGCACGTCCCGGTCATGGTGGGTCGACCATATCCATGCAGACGATCAAAAGCGCGTGGTCGATAATCTCGCCAGCCTGGAGGACATGCATTTCAACCAATGGGTCGAACAATTCCGATTTCGCGCAGCCGATGGGCGCTATCTCAACCTCGTCGCGCGGGGCTATGTCGTGCGCAACAAGGATGGCAAGCCGATCCGTCTGCTGGGCTCTCTGCATGATGTCACCGCGCAGTTGCAATATGAGGCCAAGCTCAAATGGTCGGCGTCGCATGATGCCCTGACCGGACTGCCCAATCGCGCGATGTTCGCCGAGCGCTTGGACGAGGCGCTGGACGACGCGCGCCGACAGGGGCAATGCGTCGGCCTGATCGTGCTGGATGTCGACCGGTTCAAGACCATCAACGACACGCTGGGCCATCATGCGGGTGATGCGGTGCTGCATGACGTGGCGGCCAAACTGAGCAAGCGTTTACCGGTCGGCGCGACTTTGGCGCGTCTGGGTGGGGACGAGTTCGCGATTATCCTGCCGGGACTGACCCCGGAACAGGCACGACAGGAAACCGTCGACACTATCATGGGCAGCCTGACCGGTTCCCTGTTGCATGATGGACGCCATATCGATGTCAGCCTGAGCGCGGGTGGCGCGCTGGCGTTTCGGGATGGGTTGGACGCCGAAGAACTGCATAAATGCGCGGACCTGGCCCTCTATGCCGCCAAGAGCGAGGGACCAGGTCAGATACGGGGCTTCACGCCCGCCATGCGCGAAGCGGTGGACATGGAAAAGGCGATGTTGACCAAGGCGCGGGCGGCCCTGACCAACGACCATATCATCCCCTTTTACCAGCCGAAGGTGAACCTGCGTACCGGGGCGCTGGAGGGTTTCGAAGCCTTGCTGCGCATTCATGATCAACAGCAGGGGCTTCAGCCGCCCGGCGCAATCCGCGCGGCGTTCGAAGACGCGGATCTGGCCGTCCGGCTGACCGATCGGATGCTCGATTGCATCATGGCGGATATGGTCGCCTGGCGCGACCAGGGCCTCGCCTTTGGGCGGATCGCGTTCAACGGCGCACCGGGCGACTTCCGCCGGGGTGATTTCGTCGATCGCATCCTGGGGCGGATGCACAAGCTGGGGCTGCCCGCCAGCCTGCTGGAACTGGAGGTCACGGAAACCGTGTTCGTGGGGCAATTGTCCGATCGGGTCCATAATTGCCTGGAGACATTGGCCGCGGCGGGCGTGACGATTGCCCTGGATGATTTCGGTACGGGCTATGCGTCGCTGACGCACCTGCAACAATTTCCGGTTCACACGATCAAGATCGACCGGTCTTTCGTGTCGCGCCTCAATGCCGCGGAAACGGGTGATGCCGCTATTGTCGGGGCGGTCATCGACCTTGCGAAAAATCTGGGCATAACGACGGTCGCCGAAGGCATAGAGACGGCTGCACAAGCGGCGCATCTGATGGTCAAGGGGTGCGATGTCGGTCAGGGCTTCCTGTTCGGGCGCCCCATGGCACGATCGCAAATCGCGCCTATCCTGGCGAAGTGGGATGCGCCCGGCATGATCGGTCTGTGCGCCGGGTCGGACTGGGCGGACATGCTGCGGTCCAGCATGGGGATGCATAATAGCGGGCCGCTCTCCTTCTCGGAATCGGGGCGATGATCAGGCTTTCGTGCCGATGCCGCGTTCCACCAATGCATTGGCGATGGCGGCGACCTCCTCAGCCGGGCGGCTGTCGTCCCAAACGCCAAAGCGCAGGCCCAGAAACACGTTCATGCCCATGATCGCCCAGGCATGGACTTCCTCAACATCGGCGCGGATATCGCCGCGCGCCGCCGCCTTGGTGAGGCGGGTCGTCATGCGGGATGCGGTATTTTCATAATGGGCGCGGTAGGCGGACTGGTCGACGAACTCCGCTTCGTCGATGATGCGATAGATTTCCTTATGTTCGCGCGCAAACTCCAGGAAGCTGAGTAGGCCTATCCGCTCGGCGTCGATCCCGTCGCGGGCGTCGGCGATGCGCGGGGACACATAATCGCGCACCTGGCCCGACATGTCGGCGACGAGCGCGCGGAAGATATCATCCTTGCTATCGAAATAGGTGTAGAAACTGCCCAGCGCACAGCCCGCGCGGCGGGTGATGCCGCTAATCGAGCCGTCGTGAAAGCCCTTTTCGCCAAATTCAGCCGCCGCCGCCGCCAGCAATGCGCGGCGAGTTCGCTCACCCCTGGCGGTGCGCGGCGTTTTGTCGTCCTTGGCAGCGGCGTCTTCGGCCATGTCCACTCCTTGCGAAAATCTGTGCTCTTTTTGCCGCACTGAACCGGCCTTGTCTCCGCCTCTCTATTTCAAGTTGAAAGATGGTTCAACTTTCATTATCGAATCGGACAACGCAAAGTGATCCGGCAGACCGGGCACCGCATTTTCAGGAGAGGACCGACCATGAAGGCCCATTTCAGCATCCGCGCCATAGCCCTTGCCTCCGCCGCCTGGAGCGGCGCGCTGGCTTTGCCTGCCCTTGCGCAGGACGCCGCCGTCCCGTCCGTCGAGGAGGAGGGCGCGATCGTCGTCACCGCCCGTCGCCGCGAGGAAACGCTGGTCAGTGTGCCGATCGCGGTCAGTGCCTTTTCGGGCGAAGCGCTGGAACGGGGCGGGGCGATCGATATTACCGACCTTGCCAACATGACCCCCAACACCACGCTGGAAGCCTCGCGCGGTACCAACTCGACGCTGACCGCCTTCATTCGCGGCGTGGGTCAGCAAGACCCGGTGTCGGGCTTCGAACAGGGCGTGGGCATCTATCTTGACGACGTCTATCTCAACCGGCCGCAGGGTGCGATCCTCGACATTTATGATGTCGAGCGGATCGAAGTGCTGCGCGGGCCGCAGGGCACGCTCTATGGGCGCAACACCATCGGCGGCGCGGTCAAATATGTGACCAAGATGCTGCCGCAGGAATTTTCGCTCAAGCTCAAGGGCACCTATGGCAGCTATGACCAGGCCGATGGCATCATCAGCGTGTCGGCACCGTTGAGCGACATGATCCGTGTCGGCGGGGCCTTTGCCCGGCTGTCGCGTGGTGGCTTTGGCGACAACCTCACCACCGGCGATGAAAATTACAACAAGGATATCTGGGCGGGCCGCGCTACCTTTGAAATGGGTGGTTATGGCCAGCCCGTGCTGATGCGGATCACTGGCGATTATACCAAGGATAATAGCAGCGCGCGCGGTGGCCATCGGCTGATTCCCGGCCAGCTATCGGGCGCGCCGGTGCTGGACGATGTGTTCGACACGCGCGGCGGCCTCACTGATCCCGAACAATATGTGAAGTCCTATGGTCTTTCCATGAACATCACGGCGGAACTGAGCGACGCGGTCACGCTGCGGTCGATCAGCGCCTGGCGCAAGGATGACAGCGCCTCGCCGATCGATTTCGATGCGCTGCCTGCGGTCGACGTCGACGTGCCCGCCTTCTACTTTAACGAGCAGCTAAGCCAGGAATTCCAGCTGCTCTACGATCAGGGGCCGCTGCACGGCATGGTCGGCTTCTATTATCTCGATGCCAAGGCCGACACCGCGTTCGACGTCCGCTTGTTCACGACGGTTGCGGGGCTGACCGCCTATACGCAGGCCGATGTGGATACGGAGACCTATGCCGTGTTCGGTGACTTCACCTTCGACATTACGGAGCAGCTCAGCCTGTCGGCGGGTGGCCGCTACACCTGGGACAAGCGCCGGGCCGACATATTGCGGCAAAACTATCTGGGTGGCGGGTCGCCCTTGTTCGGCGGCGCGGGCGTGGCGTTCGGTGCGCCCAGCACCAATTTCAACGGCGAGCGCGAATATAAGAAATTCACCCCGCGCGTCTCAATCAGCTACAAGCCGACGCCCGATCATAATATTTACGCCAGCTTCTCGCAGGGCTTCAAGGGCGGCGGCTTCGATCCGCGCGGCGTCGGCACCAATGCGCCTGACCTTAATGGCGACGGCATCCAGCAGGACGATGAAATCGCGTCGTTCCTGAGCTTCGCGCCCGAACAGGTCGATAGCTATGAAGTCGGCTACAAGGGTAATTTCCTCGACGGCGCGCTCTATGTCGCGGTTGCGGGCTTCTATGCCGATTATAAGGATGTGCAGATTCCGGGGTCCGTCGCCTGCACCGTCAGCGTCGGCGGCGTCGCCACGCCCTCCTTCTGCGGCGTGGTGTCCAATGCGGGCAAGGCCCGGTTCAAGGGGCTGGAGTTTGAAAGCACCGCGCGGCTGGGCCGCGACCTGATGACGCCGGGCGATCGGCTGAACCTGTCGACCGCGGTCGGCTATATCGACGCGGAATATCGCGAATATATCACCAACATCGGCGGCGTGCCGACCGATGTGGCGGCCAATCGCGAAGTGCAGAATACGCCCAAATGGACCGCCAGCGGCACGATGAGCTATTCGACCCCGGTGGGCGCTGGCAGCCTCTATCTGGCCAGCAGCGTGTCGTGGCGCAGCAAGACCTATCAGTTCGAGATTCCCAACCCCTATATCGACCAGAAGGGTTTTGCGCTGTGGGACGCCAGCATCGTCTATACCGCGCCTGACGATCGCTGGACGCTGGGCCTGCATGGCAAGAATCTGATGGACAAGGAATATAAGACGTCAGGCTATACCTTCGTCGCGGCCAACGCAGTGACAGGCGCCATCATCAACAATGCCGCTGGTTTCCCCACCCCTTCGCTCGGCCGTGAAGGCACGCTGACCGCCTTTTATGGCAATCCCCGGCAGGTGTTTTTGACGGGGACGGTGAAGTTCTGATCTCCACCCGATCTCCGTTCGGTTCGCGCCTGTCGAGAACCCTTGCGCAACGGTTCTCGACAAGCTCGAACTGAACGGAGATGGGTAAAGCCCTATGACCGACCGATCCGCCCCCCCTGCTTCCCCCGCCTATCGCGGCGTCGTGCTGGCGATGCTGTTGCTGGTCTATACCTTCAACTTCCTCGACCGGCAGATCCTCGGCATCCTCGCCGGGCCGATCAAGGCGGAGCTGGGGCTAAGCGATACGCAATTGGGGGCGCTAGGCGGTATCGCCTTTGCGCTGCTCTATTCGACGCTGGCGATCCCGCTGGCGCTGCTGGCCGATCGCACCAGCCGCACCTGGGTCATCACCGTCAGTCTCGCGGTATGGAGCGGCTTTACGGCGCTATGCGGGCTGGCGGGCAATTTCATGCAATTATTCCTGTGCCGCATCGGCGTGGGCGTGGGCGAAGCGGGCGGGGTCGCGCCCTCCTATGCCGTCATCTCCGATTATTTTCCCGCGCATCAGCGGGCGCGAGCGCTGTCCATCTATTCGCTCGGCATCCCGCTGGGCTCGGCGGGCGGCGTGCTGTTGGGCGGCTATATCGCCCAGACCGTAGAGTGGCGTACCGCCTTCATCGTTGTTGGTCTGCTTGGCCTGCTGATCGCGCCCGTGTTCCGTCTGGTGGTGCGCGAACCCGTGCGGCCGGTGCAGGCGAGCGACGCCGCGCCCGTGTCCGCCGTATTCGGCATCCTCGCGGCCAAGCGCAGCTTCTGGTTCCTGGCGGTGGGCGCGGCGTGCAGTTCGATGTGCGGCTATGGCGTCGCCTTCTGGCTGCCCAGCCTGCTGATGCGCAGCTTTGGCCTCGACCTGATGGGCGCGGGGCAGTTTCTGGGTGGGCTGCTGCTGATCGGTGGCGTGGCGGGCGTGCTGCTGGGCGGTTGGCTGGGTGATGCGATGGGTGGCAAGGATAAGGCCTATTATGCCTGGGTGCCCGCGATCAGCTATGTCGTTGGTATGCCGCTGTTCGTCATCGGGGTTCTATCCGACAGCGTCGGCGTCGCTTTCGCGCTGTTCTTGGTGCCGCAGGCGTTGGTCTATGTCTGGCTCGGTCCGGTGCTGACCGCCGTGCAGCATCTCGTCCCCGCCCATATGCGCGCCAGTGCGGCGGCGAGTTTCCTGCTGATCAACAATCTGGTGGGGCTGGGACTTGGCAGCTGGTTCGTCGGCGCTTTGTCCGACGCGCTGACCCCGGCTTATGGGATCGAAGCGCTGCGCTACGCCATCGTCGCGGCACTTGGCTTCTATTTGCTTGCCGGGCTGTTCATGGCTTTGGGCGGGCGGGCGCTGCGCAAGGATTGGGTGGCGGCCTGACCAAGAGGGGGGCTTACCTCCCGTCCTTTTCGCCTTATAGGGGCGGGCATGACGAACCTTGCCGACATCCAAGAAGAATATCAGTTTCTCGATGCGGACGACCGTTATCGCTTGCTGATCGACCTTGGCCGCGCGCTTGAGCCGATGCCGGACGCGCTCAAGACCGATGCGACGCTGGTGCGCGGCTGTTCAGCGGCCGTGTGGGTCTATCCGACCGTGCTGGACGATGGGCGACTGCATTTCCTGGCAGACAGCAATGCCGCGATCACCAAGGGGATCATCGCTCTGGTCCTGCAAACGGTGCAGGACCAGTCGCCAGCCGCCATCGCCGCGGCGGATATTGAAGACGCGCTTGCCCCCTTTGATCTGCGCAATCAGCTCAGTTCCAACCGGACGCAAGGTATTCCCAACATGATTGCCCTTATCCGGCAAACGGCTGGTCGCTACACCGGCTGAACGCTGCAACCCGCATGGGGCGTCGACCATTGTCCTTCCGTAACCAGATGGAAGGACGAGAGCCTATGCGCATCCCCTTGATGACGGCCATGGCGTTGTTGGCCGCCTGTTCGCAGGCACCCGAAGAACCGAGCCAGCGCGAGCAGATCGGCCAGGCATGGAAATATGAAGGCGGGACGGGCGATGCCGCGAAGGTCGCCTATATCGGCAGCGCCAATACGGTCGCGACGATGACCGCGCCCGACACCTTCGCTGTGCTGCTGGTGCAGCCGATGAGCAATGGCGAAAAGACCGTGACCGTGAAGCTGGTCGGCGCGCCATTCCAGTGCGACCTGTCGTCCTGCACCGTCAGCGCGACGGGTGATGATGGCAAGACGCATAGCTGGCAAGGTCGGATGACCGATGCCAAGGACGGCATCGAAATCATGCCGTCGCAAAATGCCTATGACGTCATCGAGAAGGCCAAGACGATGAAGGTCGATCTGGTGGTCGGCCCGCAGGACAAGGCCGCGCCCTTCTCGTTCAACGTGGCGGGGCTTGACCTGCCGGGGTGATCGGGTCAGCAGCGGAAGGCGCGCGCACGCCCGCCCGGTTGCGGCGGGCGAGTTCGCGCTTCAGATCCTCCGGGCGGGGGGCGACGAGAAAGCCGAAGCTGACCGTGCCTTCCTTGGTCTCGACCACATGATGCAGGCGGTGGGCCTGGACAATCCGCTTCATATAGGGTGAGCGCGCGACATAGCGGTTTTTGACACGCTGATGCACGATGATGTCGTGGAAGCCGAGATAGATGGCACCATAGGCGGCGATCCCGGCACCGATGGCCGTTGCCCAGCCGCCCCAGCCCCATTGCACGCCGCCCAGCAGCAGCAGGATGGAAGGCAGAGCAAAGATCACGAAATAGAGGTCATTGGCTTCCCACCGGCCAAGGCGCGGGCGATGGTGGCTGGCATGCAGGAACCAGCCGGGACCGTGCATGATCCAACGGTGCATGACATAGGCGAAACCCTCCATCGCGACGACGGTGGCCAGGAAGATCAAGAGAAGCGCGAGGAGATTCATGGGCTTGATATAGGCGCGCAGGCCGATGGAAGCGACCCCGTAAAGTTACGGCTTTTGGGGTAGCTCGGCCGCGCCATGGATGACCCGCTGCGGATAGGGAATGGTGATGCCATTGTCGCGGAAGAGCTGCCAGACGCGGCCCAGCACATCGGACTTCACATTGCCGACCCCGCCCTCCGGGTCGCTGATCCACACCAGTATATCATGTTCGACGCGGCTTTCGCCGAAGCCGGTCAGCCAGACGTTTGGCTTGGGATTGCGCAGCACGCGCGGGCTTTCTGCTGCGGCTTGCAGCATCAGCGCCTGGGCGAGCTTGAGGTCGCTGTCATAGCCGATGCCGACGGGAATGCGGACGCGGACGTTGCGGTCGGAATAGGACCAGTTCTCCACCTCCTGCGTCATCAGATTCTCGTTCGGGATCAGATGTTCTTTGCCGTCGCGGGTGATGACGCTGACGGCGCGCACGCCGATCTTATTCACCCAGCCGAAACTCTCCCCCACGACGATGACGTCGCCCGGCTTGATCGAGCGATCCATCAGCAGGATGATGCCCGCGATCAGATTGCCGAACGTCTTTTGCAGGCCGAAGCCGACCGCGAGGCCGAGCGCGCCGGAAAAGACGGCAAAGGCGGTGAGGTCGATGCCGAGCATGTCGACGCCAATGAAGAAGGCGGCGATGATGATGGCGATGGCGGCGAGTTTCTGCGCCAGCAGCTTCTGGGTGGGGTCGAAGCCATCCGCCTGGCTAATCGATCGGCCGATCAGCTTGTTGGCGAGGCGGACGAGCGCGAACAGCGCGACGCAAGTGGCGGCGATCGACAGCAGGCTGAGCAGCGTGACCCGGCGTTTGCCAAGGCTGATCCCGACCGTGTCGAGCGTTGCGCCGACGGGCGCGAGACCGCCATTGGTGCCGGAGACGATCGTCAGGAACAGCAAGAGCGCCAGCGGCAGCGTGGCCCATCGCGGGATGGACAGGGTGCGCAGCGCATAGCCTGCGAGCAAAGCGACAGAGAGGCCAAGGCCGATGCCCAGCACTAGATGGCCGACCGAATCGGCGGGCCAGAAGGCCGTGGCGATCCCGATCAGCAGGGCTGAAAAAGCATAGCGCAACATGGCGCGCAGCCGGGTGGCGAACGATTCGCCCAAGGCTTCCATGGGGCCGCGCAGCCGCGGTTCGACCCGACGCGAGAGGCCTGCAGCGGCGAGGTGCAGCAGGAGCGCGAGGCCCAGCGCGATCAGCGGATGGATCAGCCCGCCGCTGTCGGGTACGCGGTTGAGCAGCCAGGCGATGCTGAGCGTCATCGCGCCGCCCGGAAGCGGGCCAGGCCCGCGTCGAGATCGGCGATCAGGTCGTCGGGGTCTTCCAGTCCGATATGCAGGCGCACCATCGGCCCTTCTGCTTCCCAGCGGGTTGCGGTGCGGTGGCGGGCGGGATCGACCGGTAGAGCAAGGCTTTCAAAACCACCCCAGCTATAGCCGATGCCGAAATGAGCGAGGCCGTCGATCAGCGCGGCGCGGGCGGCTTCGTCGCCACCGTCGAGGATGAAACTGAACAGGCCGGTCGAGCCGGAAAAGTCGCGCTGCCATAGCGCATGGCCGGGGCAATCGGGCAAAGCGGGATGCAGCACGCGCGCGACGCCGGGCTGGTCCTTGAGCCAATGGGCGACCGCCAGCGCGCCGTCCTGATGCTGGCGCAATCGCACGCCCAACGTGCGGAGGCCGCGCGAAGCGAGCCAGGCATCGTCGGGACTGGTCATCTGGCCGAACAGATAGGCGGTCTGGCGGACCTTGCCGAACCATTGGGCGTTCGCCGTGACGCTGCCCATCATCACATCGCTATGGCCGACGATATATTTGGTGCAGGCCAGGATCGTGATGTCCACGCCATGGGCCATTGCCGGGAAAAAGAGCGGCGTTGCCCAGGTATTGTCGAGTAGGGTGACGATGCCCCGCTCGCGCGCGATGGCGGTGATGGCGGGAATGTCCTGCACCTCGAACGTCAGGCTGCCGGGGCTTTCGAGGAAGATGGCCCGCACCTTTTCATCGGCAAGGCGGACAGCGACCCGGACAGTATCGCACGGATCATAATATATGGTTTCGATACCGTAACTATTTAGCATCTGATCACAGAAGCTGCGGGTCGGATCATAGGTGCTGTCGGGCATCAGCAGCCGGTCGCCGGGTTTCAGCACCGCCATCAGCGCGCAGGCGATCGCGGCGACGCCCGACGGGAAGAGCATCGTGCCTTCCGCGCCCGGTTCCATTTCGGTCAGCGCGTCGGCGAGGGACCAGGCGGTCGGCGTGCCCTTGCGTCCGTAGAAGAGCCGCTCATGGGTGCTGCTGCCCGCGGCCTTTCGCAGATGGGCGACATCATCATAGAGGATGGTCGAGGCGCGCCAGACAGGGGGGCTGACGATGCCGCCGGGCTGGCCGGGCATGCCGGTCCATTCGGGCTTGCGCCCGGCCTGCACCAGTTTCGTCAACGGCTTGCGGTCGTCACTCATGCCGGGCCGGTCGCCTTGGGCGTGGCGGGATCGAAGCCCCATTCGGACCAGCTGCCGTCATAAAGGGTCACATCGTCCTTGCCGAGCGACTCCAGCCCGGCGAGCAGGATCGCGGCGGTGACGCCGCTGCCGCAACTGGTGATGACCGGCCGGTCGAAATCGACCCCGGCATCGGCGTAAAGAGCGCGCAATGCGTCGCCCGACTTCATGCTGTTGTCGGGATTGAACAGGGACGGCGAGGGCAAGTTGCGCGATCCGGGGATATGGCCCGACGCCATGCCGGGGCGCGGTTCGGCTTCGGCACCGGTGAAGCGGCCAGCGCCGCGCGCGTCGAGTATTTGCTCCGCGCCGGTGGCGAGATTGGCGATCAGGTCCGCCTTGGTCCGTACCTGTCCGGGCGCGCGGCGGGCGCTGGCGGTGCCGGGGGTGGGGGTGACGATGCCAGCCTCTGTCGGGCGACCTTCCGCCACCCATTTGGGCAGGCCGCCGTCAAGGATCGCAACCGACACGCCCAGGCCATAGAGGCGCATCATCCACCACCCGCGCGCTGCACTATGCAGCGGACTATTGTCATAGACGATGATCCGGCTGTCGGGATTGATCCCCAGCGCTTGGCTGCGCTGAGTCATCAGCGCATCGGGCGGGAGCATGCCTGGCGTCGCGTCATCAGGGTCGTTGAGCGTCGCCAGGTCCATAAACACGGCACCGGGGATGTGCGCGGCCGCATATTCGGCGAGCGGATCGCGCGGCGTGCCGGGCAGGAACAGGCTGGCGTCGAGGATGCAGAGGTCCGGCGCGCCCAGATGCGTGGCGAGCCAGTCGGTGGATACGAAAATGGTCATGCGGTCCCCTATGGCCTGCGTCTTGCCGCCCCTTCTAGGCCGGGGGGCGGGGGCTGGAAAGGGCCACGCTTAGCGCGGTGGCAGTTCGGCGGCGGCGCGGGCGGCGGGGCGGCGATATTGGCGCGGCCCCTGGTCGAAGCGCAGCGGTGCGAGGCGCTCGGCGGGCGGCTCCTGCTCCTGCCCGACGATGAAGGCGCGGGCGGTGCGGCCCTTGTCGTCCGCCGCGTCATTGACTTGATAGGTCACGTCGAAGGCCGCGATCGGGATCAGCAGGCTGCGATCGCCCATGGGCACTGGCACGATCTGGTCGGGTGCAAGGCGCAGTTCGCCGTCCAGCCGCAGCGTTTCGCCCGGTGCCAGCGCCACGGCGGCATGGAGCGGCAAGCCGGTTTCGCCGATGAAGAAGCCGTCGAGCAGCGCCTGCTGGTTCGCGCCGCCATTGCCGATGATGCCACGCACCAGCACATCCTGCGCCGGGCGCACCCCCCGATTGTGCAGCAACAGCCCATAGGCGATGGTGACGCCCATCAGCGAATAGCGCGCCTGCGTCACGATAAGCTGCATGTCGATCCAGGCCCTGTCGGTGTCGACAGGGGCAGGCGGCGGCGGGGGTGGTGCGAAAGGCGCGGGGGGCGGTGCCGGCGTCGGCGGAGGGGCGGCGAGGGGCTGATCGACGGGTTCTGCTTCGACCGTCTCGGCTTCGACGGGCGAGCGACGGCGGCGCAACAACAGTGCGACGGCGATGGCTGCGAGGGCAAGCAGGCCAGCGATGATCCAGCCCCAAGGCGTCGTATCGGCGCTGGCCGTTGGCGCGGGCGTTGCCGCTGGGGGCGGTGTGACGGTGACGGCGGGGGCGGTCTCATTGACCACAGGCTGGGGCAGGGGCGCTTCTGGCGTCGGCGCGCTGTCATTGGCCGGTTCCGGTTCCGGCTCGGCGCGTGGGGCGGGTGTTGGCGCAGGGCGGGTTTCGGTTGGTCGAGTAGGCTGCCGCGTGGCTGGCTGTGCTGGATTGGGGACCGGCACGGCAACGGGCGGCGGCGTCACGGTCGGCGCGACGATGGGGGGCTGTGCGACCGGGGTGTCGGGCGCGCGGAAAACATCCAGTTCCGGCCCCTGTCGACGGGTATCGACGGGCGGCGCTGTTCGCGACGGCGGCAGGCTGAAACCGCCCGGTGCAGGCTCGTCAGCCTGCTGGGCATGGACGGGCGCGGCCAGCAAAAGCGGCGCGGCGAGCATAAGTGAACGAACAGACCCCATAAGGTGGCCAAGGCACAAGCCGCGCTGAATGGCAAGTGAACAACGTCGCCTGCCCCGTTGGACCGATGACAGCGGGCGGGCAATCGCGTAAGGGGCGCGCATGACCGACCTTAGCCAAACCCCGCTCCATCTGGGCCAGACCAGCGCGCTTCCCGCCACCCCGGAAGCCGCCATCCTCGATTATGTGCCCAATCCGCGTCCGGGCAAACCCTACCTGGTGCGCTTTACCGCGCCCGAATTCACCTCGCTCTGCCCGGTGACTGGCCAGCCCGACTTCGCCCATCTGGTGATCGACTATGCGCCCGCCGCGACGATCGTTGAATCCAAGTCGCTCAAACTATTCCTGGGGGCGTTCCGCAACCATGCGGCCTTCCATGAGGATTGCACGGTGGGGATTGGCGAGCGGCTGTTCGCCGAAATGAACCCCATTTGGCTACGAATCGGCGGCTATTGGTATCCGCGCGGCGGCATCCCGATCGACGTGTTCTGGCAATCGGGCGAACCGCCTGCGGGGCTGTGGCTGCCCGCGCAGGATGTCCCCGGCTATCGCGGCCGGGGCTGAGCGCCGATCAGACCAACTCGCCGGTCAGTAGCCGGGGCAGCGCCCCGGACTGGCCGCGCGCTTCTGCCATGAAGCGCCCCTTGAGCAACGATGTGCGCTGCACCGCTGCAAGGCCCGCGCGCCGCGCCAGCTTGGGCAAGCGACCGGGAATGTCGAACAGGCGCACCAGGCCGTCCATCGCGACGCTGGTCATGATCGCGTCCAGCCCGCGCCAGCGCTGATAGCGCGCGAGCAATTGCGCATCGCCCGGATCAAGGCCGAGGCGCATGCCGTCGACCAACACTTCGACCAAAGCGGCGACGTCTCGCAGGCCAAGGTTCAGCCCCTGGCCCGCTATCGGGTGGATCGCATGGGCGCTGTCGCCGACCAGCGCCAGCCGCGTGTCGGTGATGCGGGCGGCATGATGGAAGCCCAGCGGATAGGAGGAGCGGGGGCCAGCCATGCGGATTTCGCCCAGGAAACCGCCGATGCGCTTCTGCGCTTCGGCAAGCCAGGCGCGTTCGGACAGTTTGAGCATGGCGGGCGCTTGTTCGCTCGGCACGGTCCACACGATTGCGGAGCGGGTGCCCGGCAGCATCGGCAGCAGCGCGAAGGGGCCGCCGACATAGAAAATCTCATAAGCGGTGTTGCCGTGCGGCACGTCATGGTCGATCGCGCTGACCATGGCGGTGTGGCTATATTGCCAGCGGGTGGTGCGAATGCCAGCCGCCTCGCGGGTCGGGCTGTTGCGCCCCTCCGCCGCGACCAGCAGCGCGCTGCGGATCGTCGCGCCGCTGGCCAGCGTCAGCACGACGCCATCCTCGTTGCGATCGACATGGGTCGCGCGGTCGGGCTGGTAACGGGTGAGGTTGGTCGCTCGCTGGGCGGTCTGTTCCAGCGCGACGCGCAGGTCGCGATTGGGGAACATGGTGCCCATCACGCCGTCATCGTCGGCGTCCGGCACGAAATCGAGCGCGCCGGGTTCTAGCCCGTCACTGACCCAGATGCGGTCGATCGGGCAGCCCTTGCCATCGAGGAAGGGCATGACCCCGATCGCCGAGAGCATGGCGCAACTGGTCGAGGAGATGGCCGAGACGCGGCCGTCGAAACCGCTGGCGGTGGTATCCACCGGATCGGCGGGATCGACGATGGCGGTGCGTACGCCATGGCCGGAAAGAGCTATGCCAAGGGTCAGGCCGACAAGGCCACCGCCCAATATCACGACGTCGAAGCGTTCCATGGCCCCTGTCTAGGCGGTCGGGACCGACTTGAAAAGCGATGGCTGGCCCGCTCGCCCAAAAGGGCAGGGGCCAGCCTGATCACCTCAGACGATATGCACCCAACCGGCCGGATCAGCGACGGTCCCGCGCTGAATACCGGTCAGTTCGCCGCGTAGGCTTTCGGTGACGAGGCCGCCATCGCCATTGCCGATGGTGAAGTCGCCATCCTTGCTCCTGACTGTGCCGATCGCGGTGACCACCGCCGCTGTGCCGCAGGCAAAGGCTTCGCGCAGGGTGCCGCTGGCGGCATCGGCGCGCCATTGGGCGAAGCTGTAGGGTTCTTCGCGCACATCATGGCCCTTGGCGCGGGCAAGCGTGATGATGCTGTTGCGGGTGATGCCGGGCAGGATCGTGCCGGTCAGTGGCGGGGTGACGATCAAGCCATCCTCCATCACGAAGAAGACGTTCATGCCGCCCAATTCCTCGACCCACTTATTTTCGGCGGCATCCAGGAAAACGACCTGATCGCAGCCCTGCTCGGTCGCTTCCTTCTGCGCGACTAGGCTGGCGGCATAGTTGCCGCCGCATTTGGCCGCACCCGTGCCGCCGCGCGCGGCGCGGGTATAATGTTCGGACACCCACAGGGTCACGGCCTTCTTGCCGCCCTTGAAATAGGCCCCGGCCGGCGAAGCGATGACGCAGAAAATATATTCCTTCGACGGGCGCACGCCGAGGAAGGCCTCGCTCGCGAACAGGAAGGGGCGCAGATAAAGGCTGCCTTCGCCGCTCGGAATCCAGTCCGCGTCGATCTTCACCAGCTCCGCGACTGCTTCGAGGAACAGGTCTTCGGGGATTTCGGGCATCGCCAACCGCTCGGCCGATTGCGCGAAGCGGCGGGCATTTTCCTCCGGCCGGAACATGGCGATGCTGCCGTCGGCGAGGCGGTAGGCCTTCATGCCTTCGAAGATTTCCTGGGCATAATGCAGCACGGCGCAGGCCGGGTCGATCTGAAATGGTTCACGCGGACCGACGCTGTGGCTGTGCCAGCCCTCGCCCTCGGTATAGCGGATCGTCACCATATGGTCGGTGAAGAGGCGGCCGAAACCGGGATCCTCCAGCAGGGTGGCGCGCTCGTTCGCCGCCACAGTCTTGCTGCTGCGGGTAACGGTGAAACGCGAACTATGCTGGCCGTCCATAATCTGTCTCCTTGGGTTGGACGGGCTGCCTATGTCACAAAGCGGGGCGGGAAACAACGTCACCTATGCTGACCCATCGGGCCGCTTGGCTCAAGCTGGCCTCTTGGCGCTGGGCCATAGCCTCGCTAACGCTGGCCCATGCATTTTTTCTCCGACAACGCCACCCCGCTTTGCCCGCCCGTCATAGCTGCGATCGCCGCCGCCGACCGGGAGGACCATGGCTATGATGGCGACCAGTGGAGCGCGCGGCTCGACGCGGCCTTTGGCGATCTGTTCGAAACGCCGGTCAGCGCGTTGTGGGTGGCGACCGGTACGGCGGCGAACAGCATCGCGCTGGCCTGTCTGTGCCCGCCCTATGGCGGCATCCTCTGCCATGACGAGGCGCATATCGTCGTCGACGAATGTGGTGCGCCGGGGTTCTTTACCCATGGCGCGAGCCTGATGCCGCTGCCGGGCGAGGGCGCGAAATTGACGCCGGACGTGGTGGCGGCGCGGTTGGCGGCGATTCGCCCGGATGTGCATCAGGTGCCCGCGCGCGCGATCAGCATCACCAATGCCACCGAATATGGTCGCGTCTATACCCCCGACGAGGTGGCGGCGCTGGGGTCCATTGCGCGCGCGCATGGGTTGGGCTTTCACATGGATGGGGCGCGGTTCGCCAATACGGTGGCTTTCCTGGGCTGCGCGCCCGCCGACGTCACCTGGCGCGCTGGCGTCGATGCGCTGAGTTTCGGCTGCGTCAAAAATGGCGGGATGGTGGGCGAAGCGCTGCTCTTCTTTGGGGCGGAGCGAGAGCGCCGGGCCGCAGAAGCGATGCGCTGGCGCAAGCGGTCGGGCCACTTATTTTCCAAGGGCCGCTACCTCGCCGCGCAGATATTGGCGATGGTCGAGGATGGGCTGTGGCTGGCCAATGCCAGCGCCGCCAATGCGGCCGCGCAGGCGCTGGCCGGGGCGGCGACGGGGCGGTTGCTGCATCCGGTCGAGGCGAACGAATTGTTCCTGCGCCTTTCCGCACCGGAAGCCGCCAGCCTGCGCGCGCAGGGGTTCGATTTCTATGATTGGGGTGCGGGCGCGGCGCGGATCGTGACGAACTGGTCGCAGGACGCGGACAGTGTTGCGCCGCTCGCGGATGCGCTGCGCAGGCTCGACCATGGCTGACGACGATCGGGGCGGCATCGTCCTGCCCTTCATCCTCGTCACGCTGATCTGGAGTTCGACCTGGATCGTCATCCGCGATCAACTGGGCAGCGTGCCCGCCAGCTGGTCGGTCTGCTATCGCTTCGCGCTGGCCGGGGTCGCGATGATGGCCTTTGCCCGGATGCGCGGCGTGTCGCTGCGGATTGGTGGGGCGGGGATGCTGTTTGCGGCCCTGCTGGGGACGGCGCAGTTCGTGCTGAACTTCAACTTTGTCTATCGCGCCGAAGAACATCTGACATCCGGCGTCGTCGCGGTTTTCTACGCGATGCTGCTGATCCCCAATTCGATTCTGGCGTGGATCGTGTTTCGTCAGCCGGTCAGCCGCACCTTCATCGCCGGGTCGGCGGTGGCCATGACCGGGATCGCGATGATGTTGGTGCATGAATATCGCGCCGCCAGCGTCGATCCGGACAAGGTTCTTTTGGGCATCGGCTTTTCGGTCATCGGACTGTTCAGCGCTTCGGCCGCCAATGTGATGCAGGGCATGGATATCGCACGGCGGCTGCCGATGGTGGCGATGCTGGCCTGGGCGATGCTGATCGGGGCGGGGATCAACGCGCTGTTCGCCTGGGTGACGGCCGGGCCGCCGGTGGTCGAACTGCGCCTGACCTACTTGCTGGGTATAGGCTGGCTGGCTTTGGCGGGATCGGTGGTCACCTTCCCGCTCTATTTCCGGCTGATCCAGCGATTGGGTGCGGGGCGGGCGGCCTATACGGCGGTGTTGATACCGGTGATCGCGATGCTGATTTCGACGCTGGTCGAGGGCTACCGCTGGACCGGGCTTGCGGCGTCGGGCGCGTTGTTGGCGGTCGTCGGCATGGTGATCGCGTTGCGCGCGAAAAAGGCTTAGCGGCGCAGGCCTGGCTGATAGTGCTGCTTGGCGGCATTGACCCGGTCGATCAGGCTGGACAGCGACGGCTGGACGCCTGCGATCGGTGCGGGCGGGGACAGGCGGGTCATGCGGCGGCTGAGCGCGGTGAAGGTGGTTTCGATACTGTCCATGGGGGCGTCCTGCTGTGTTGCGGCAAGGCCCTCTTCGCGTTGATATGGTTAAGAAGGGGTAAGCATGGCCGATGCTTGCGGCGAACCGATTTCCGCCTTCAGACATGCCGCCAGCCCCTGGGCATAAGTGGGATAGCGAAGCTGCCACCCCAGCACCCGTTTGGCGCGGCCATTGGCGACGCGGCGATTTTCGGCATAGAAGCCGCGCGCCATGGGCGATAATTGGGCCTGATCCATCGTCATCAGCGGCGGATGGGGCAAGGCCAGCATATCGCAGGCGGCCTCAATGACCCGATTTTGGGCGCAGGGCAGGTCGTCCGACAGATTATAGATGCCGGGCGGGCCGTCGAACGAGGCGATGATGCCCGCAACAATGTCATCGACATGGACGCGGCTGAAAACCTGGTCGGGCAGGTCGATGCGATGCGCGCGCCCCTCCCGCACACGGTCCAGCGCCGATCGGCCCGGCCCATAGATGCCGGGCAGACGGAAGCGCCGCATGTCGGGGCGTAACGCCCCCCAATCGCCATCGGCATCGGCGCGCGCGGTGCGGCGGCCTGCGCCGATCGGACTGGCTTCGTCCACCCACGCGCCGCCGGTATCGCCATAGACGCCGGTGGAGGAGAGATAGCCGGTCCAGCGCGCGGGCGCGGCGGCGATGGCAGCGCCGTAGCGGACCAGGACGGGATCGGCGTCGCCTTCGGGCGGGACCGAGGAGAGGATATGCGTGGCGCTGGCGATGACGGCGCGGACGGCGGATTCGTTATCGAAGGCGAGTGTGTCGGCCCCGGCGCTGCGGCGGGTGCCGGTGACGTGCCAGCCTTCGGTTCGCAGCCGCGCGGCGAGACGGGACGCGGTATAGCCCAGCCCGAAGATCAGCATATGGGGCAAAAACCATATCTCCGTTCGTTTCGAGCCCTTCGACTGCCTGCTAAGGCAGGCGCTCAGGACCGGCCAAGGTCGAGAAACGCCGCGTCTATGTTTCTCGACTGCGCTCGAAACGAACGGCTGTAGAGATTAAACCGTGAAGCTCTCGCCGCAGCCGCAGCTGCCCTTGGCATTGGGGTTGGCGAAGGTGAAACCGGCGGTGAAATCATCCTCCACCCAGTCCATGGTCGAACCGATCAGATAGAGAACCGACCCGCCATCGATGTAGAAGACGCCGCCGGGAGTCTCGATCTTCTCATCGAATTTCGCTTCTTCGGTCACATAGTCGACCGAATAGGCAAGGCCCGAACAGCCGCGCTTGGGGGTCGAGAGCTTGACGCCGATCGTGCCTTCGGGCGCCTGCGCCATCAGGTCAGCGATACGCTGCTCGGCGCTCTTCGTCAGGATGACGGCGGCCGGGCGGGCGCGGGTCTTGGTCTCGACGGTCATTACAACATTCCCAGTTCGAGCTTGGCTTCGTCGCTCATCTTCTGCGGATCCCAGGGCGGATCCCAGATCAGGTTGACCTGCGCGTCGCCGACGCCGGGCACCGCACCGACGCGCAGTTCGACTTCGCCGGGCATGGATTCGGCGACCGGGCAATGCGGCGTGGTCAGTGTCATGGTGACGACGACATGCGCCTCGTCGGTCACATCGACGCCGTAGATGAGGCCAAGGTCATAGATGTTCACCGGGATTTCCGGGTCGTAAATCTCCTTCAGCGCATCGACGACGGCATCATAGAGATTGCCACCCGGCTCGCCAGCGGCGATCGGCGTCGGCTTGGCCGCGAGGAAGCCGTCGAGATAGTCGCGCTGCCGTTCGCCGGACGCGGGGGGGCTGTCGACGCGCGCCTTGGGCGGCGCTTCGACCGTTTCGACTTCTTCCACCATGATCTTGCGCTCTTCGCTCATCATCCAAAAATCTTTCTTACCCGCTCCAGGCCGCGCACCAGCGCGTCCACGTCGCTTTCGTCACTGTAAATGCCAAAGCTCGCCCGCGCGGTCGCTTCGACGCCCAGGTGCCGCATCAGCGGCTGGGCGCAATGATGCCCGGCCCGGATCGCGACCCCGGTTTCATCCAATATGGTGCCGACATCATGCGGATGCACCCCCTCGACTGCGAAGGAGAGGATGCCGGCCGAGTCTTCGGGGCCGAAGACACGGATGCTGTTGAGGTTTTCCAGGGCCGCGCGGGCCTTGGCCACCAGCGCGCCTTCATGCGCGTGGATCGCGCCCAACCCGATCGCCTCGACATAGTCGATCGCCGCCGACAGGCCGACGACGCCGGTGATGTGCGGCGTGCCTGCCTCGAACCGGGTCGGGGCAGGGGCGTAGGTCGTTTTTTCGAACGTCACCTTGTCGATCATCGATCCGCCGCCCTGATAGGGAGGCATGGCGTCGAGCAGTTCCCCGCGACCCCAAAGCACGCCGATGCCGGTCGGGCCGTAGAGTTTATGCGCGGAAAAGACGTAGAAATCGCAATCCAGCGCCTGCACATCGACGGCGATGCGCGGGACCGCCTGGCAGCCGTCGATCAGGATCTTGGCACCGACCATATGGGCGATGTCGGCGGCACGGCGGCAATCCAGCACGCTGCCCAGCACGTTCGACACATGGGACAGCGCGACCATCCGGTGACGCGGGGTGATCATCGCGCGCATCGTGTCGAGATCGATCTGGCCATCGGAGGTCAGGGGAAGGACGTCGATCTGCGCGCCGACTTTCTCCGCCACCATCTGCCACGGCACGATATTGCTATGATGTTCGAGGGTGGAGAGCAGAATGCGGTCGCCTGCCTTGAGTTGTTCGCTCGCCCAACATTGGGCGACGAGGTTGATCCCCTCGGTCGCGCCACGGACATAGACGATCTCGCTGTCCGACGCTGCGCCGATGAAGCTGGCGACCTTGCGGCGCGCGGCTTCATAGGCGAGCGTCATGTTCGCCGAGCGTTCGTAGACGCCGCGATGGACGGTCGCATAGTCCGGGCCATAAGCGCGGGCGATGGCGTCGATGACGGCCTGCGGCTTCTGCGCGGTGGCGGCGCTGTCGAGATAGTGCCAGTCGAGGACGCCGGGGAAGTCGTGGCGGAGTCCCTTAAGCCCCTCCCCTTCAGGGGAGGGGTTGGGGTGGGGGGATACCACACGCGCTGGGTCAAGAGGATGGCCCCCACCCCCGGCCCCTCCCCTGAAGGGGAGGGGAGCATATGTATCTTCACTCATACCAGCGACTCCAGCTTGGCGATCGCGGCCGCTTCGAACTGTTCGCGCAGCGCTTCGTCGGTCATGTCGTCGAACACGCCCGCGACGAAGGAGCGCAGCAGCAGCGTCTTGGCGGTCGCCGGGTCCATGCCGCGCGAGGCCATGTAGAAGAGCGCGGCCTTGTCCAGTTCGCCCACGGTCGCGCCATGGGCGCATTTGACGTCGTCGGCGTAGATTTCCAGTTCAGGCTTGGCGTTGGCCGTCGCGGTGCGATCGAGCAGCATCGCCTTGATAGACTGGAAGGCGTCGGTGCGCTGGGCGTCGCGGGCGACGTTGATGCTGCCGAGGTAGCTGCCGGTGGCGCGGCTGCCCAGGACCGACCGGACGGTTTGGCCACTGGTCGCGTCGGGCTGCGCATGGGTGACCGAGGTGATGATCTCCAGCGTCTGGTCGCCGCCACCGATGATCGCGCCGTGCAGCCCGAAATGCGCGCGCGCGCCCAGCGTGACGGCAAAGGTCACGCGGCCGAGCGTGCCGCCGATGTTGAGCAGGTGGAAATCACAGCGCGCATCGTCGGCGACGGTGATGACATAGTCATGCACGGCTGAGCTGCCATCGGCAGCGTCCTGCAACAAATGATGGTTGGCGGTTTCGCCGGTGGCCACATTGATGCGGGTCGGCGCGGGCAAGGGCCACAGCGAGGCGAGCGCCTCCAGGTCGCTATAGCGCCAGTCTTCCTGGCGGCGAGTGGGCAGAGCGAGGGCGGTCACAGGCACGACTCCTCCGCGTCTCTGCGTCTCCGCGTGAACAAAGTCATCTCACGCGGAGGCGCAGAGACGCGGAGAAAAAGGGAGATGCCTGCGGCGCTCATGCGGCAACCACCTCGGCATAGCCTTCGCGTTCCAGTTCCAGCGCCAGTTCGGGACCGCCCGATTTGACGATGCGGCCGTCGGCCAGCACATGTACGAAGTCGGGCTTCACATAGTCGAGCAGCCGCTGATAATGGGTGATGAGCAGCACGGCCTTGTCGGGCTTGCGCATGATCGCGTTGATGCCTGCGCCGACGATCTTGAGCGCGTCGATGTCGAGGCCGGAGTCGGTCTCGTCGAGGATCGCGAGCTTGGGATCGAGTATGCCCATCTGCACCATTTCGGCGCGCTTCTTTTCGCCGCCCGAAAAGCCGACATTTACCGGCCGCTTGAGCATGTCCATGTCGAGGCCGAGCAGCGCGGCCTTTTCCTTGGCGAGGCGGATGAATTCGCCGCCGTTCAGTTCCTTCTCGCCGCGCGCGCGCTTCTGGCTGTTGAGGCTTTCGCGCAGGAATTGCAGGTTGGAGACGCCGGGGATCTCGACCGGATATTGAAAGCCCAGGAAAAGCCCGGCCGCGGCGCGCTCGTGCGGCTCCAATGTGAACAAGTTCACACCGTCGTAGAGCGCCTCGCCGCCGGTCACGTCATAGCCTGGCCGTCCGCCCAGCGTATAGGCCAGCGTCGACTTGCCCGCGCCGTTCGGCCCCATGATCGCGTGGATTTCGCCCGCGTTGATGGTGAGCGACAGACCTTTCAGGATCGTCTTGCCGTCGATGGTGTTGGTCAGGTTGTCGATATTAAGCATGGATCATTCCCGGCGGTGCAATATTTGAAATCCTCCCCTGTAAGGGGAGGGGGACCATCGCATCGCGATGGTGGAGGGGTGTCACCCTATCGATGGCGGGACACCCCTCCGTCAGGGCTGCGCCCTGCCACCTCCCCTGCCAGGGGAGGATGAAGGATGCTCCGCACATCTCTTAGCCTTCGTGCGCGCGCTGGAGGGTGCGGGCGGTCCAGAAGGCCATGTCGCGCACGTCGCCCGGCGCGGGGAAGAGCGTGTCGATGTAGCGCTTGACCGGCATATAGGGCCACCAGTCGGCCTCGCCCTCTGGCGGCCCCTTTTCCAGCAGCGCGACGACGAATTCGCTGACCGGCCCCATGCGAGCGAGGTTGGGCGCCTTCGCCTTGTGGAAAGCCTTGTCCTTGCGCAGCTTCTCCGTCATCGCCGCGTCCGCCTTTTGCAGGGCATCGCGGCTGGCGGCCTCGAACGCGTCGAGATCGCCGAAATCAGCGCGGGCGCGGGGCTCCAACTCGCCTTCTTCCAGCTCATAATCCTCGGTCAGGATACGGATCGCGGCGGTCCATGACTGGCCATTACCGACATCCTCCGCGAAATCCGCGAGGGCATCCTGAATATCGTCTTCGTCGCTCAATTTTCAGTCCTTTAGATCAAGCAGAAACGAGATCGCGCTCTGCGCGTCTCGGTCGATAAAACCTTCGCCTGGAGGATCATGCGGTGTCCCATCCGACGAAAAATAGTCCAGCGCCCGATCTGCTTCTCCAGCAACACGGACACTATGGGGCATCAGACCGTCGAACCAAAAGACCGACACTTTTGTCCAATCACCCGTTTCGGGTTCGAGGCCAGTCGTTTGAGTCAAAGCGACCAGCTTCAAGACCGACTCACTCATGACTCACTCCTTCAAGCCCCTCCCCTTCAGGGGAGGGGTTGGGGTGGGGCGTTCGCCGATCGGGGAGGCTTTCGAGGCAATCGAGCAGCGCTCGTCCCACACCTTCCAGATTGCGCATCACGTCATCATTCGTGACCCGAAAGACATGATAGCCATGCACTTCCAATTGATCGGTACGCCGCGCGTCAGCCGTCTGATCGCCATGCGTGTGCCCGTCAATTTCCACCACCAGCGCTTTACGAGGGCACAGAAAATCAGCGATGGCGTTGCCGATCACGGCCTGTTGACGGAATTTATAACCTCCAAGCTGCGAACGCGCGAGAATACTCCACAGCCGCTTTTCCGGCTCGGTTGGTTTGCGGCGATTGGCGCGGGCATATGTCGCCATCGAATCGAGCTGCCCGGCTGAGACGCCCCACCCCCGGCCCCTCCCCTGAAGGGGAGGGGAGTCGATCTGGATCGCCCAGTCGTTAAGATCGGTCTGCTTGCCCACTAGCCGACTGACCCCTCAAGCGAAATACCTAGCAATTTCTGCGCTTCCACCGCGAACTCCATCGGCAATTGCTGCAGAACCTCCCGCGCAAAACCATTCACGATCAGGCTGACCGCGCTCTCCGCGTCCAGGCCGCGTTGCATGGCGTAGAACAACTGGTCGTCGCTGATCTTGCTGGTCGTCGCTTCATGTTCGATCTGGGCGCTGGGGTTGCGGACCTCGATATAGGGGACGGTATGTGCGCCGCACTGGTCACCCAGCAGCAGGCTGTCGCATTGGGTGAAGTTGCGCACGCCCTCCGCGCCCGGTGCAACCCGCACAAGCCCGCGATAGGTGTTGTTCGATCGGCCCGCGCTGATCCCCTTCGACACGATGGTCGAGCGGGTGTTCTTCCCGTTGTGGATCATCTTGGTGCCGGTGTCGGCCTGCTGTCTGTTGTTCGTGAGCGCGACCGAGTAGAATTCGCCGACGCTGTTGTCGCCGTTCAGGACGCAGGACGGGTATTTCCAGGTGATCGCCGACCCGGTTTCCACCTGAGTCCAGCTGACCTTGCTGTTCTTGCCCTGGCACAAGGCGCGCTTGGTGACGAAATTATAGATGCCGCCCTTCCCGTCCGCGTCGCCGGGATACCAGTTCTGGACGGTCGAATATTTGATTTCGGCATCGTCCAGCGCGACCAGTTCAACAACGGCAGCGTGCAACTGATTTTCGTCGCGCATCGGCGCGGTGCAGCCTTCCAGATAGGAGACATAGCTGCCTTCGTCGGCCACGATCAGCGTGCGTTCGAACTGGCCGGTATTTTCCGCGTTGATGCGGAAATAGGTGGACAGCTCCATCGGGCAGCGGACGCCCTTCGGGATATATACGAAGGTGCCGTCAGAAAAGACGGCGCAGTTGAGCGTCGCGAAATAATTGTCGTGCATCGGCACGATCTTGCCCATCCACTTCTTCACCAGATCGGGATATTCGCGCACCGCCTCGCTGATCGAGCGGAAGATGACGCCGGCCTCCTCCAGCTCCTTGCGAAAAGTGGTGGCGACGGACACCGAATCGAACACGGCATCGACCGCGACGCGGCGCGAGCCCTTCACTCCGGCCAGCACTTCCTGCTCGGCAATGGGGATGCCCAATTTCTTGTAGGTGGCCAGGATTTCGGGATCGACCTCATCAAGCGAATCCAGCTCTACCTTTTTCTTCGGTTCGGCATAATAATAGGCGTCCTGATAGTCGATCGGGGGGACGTTGAGCTTCGCCCAGTCGGGCGGCGTCATCGTCTTCCACATCGCGAACGCCTTCAGTCGCCAGTCGAGCAGCCATTGCGGCTCCTTCTTCTTGGCGGAGATGAAGCGAACCGTGTCCTCGTTCAGCCCCTTGGGCGCGAAATCCTGTTCGATGGCGGACGACCAGCCATGTTCGTAGGTCGAGGCGCGATCGGCCGCGTCCTGCGCTTCCTGGTTACGGACAGTCGTGATTTGCTCGGTCATGCCATTTCTCGTGTAAGGCTGGCGATGGTCACGCCAGCCAGGGCAGCGCGGATCGCTTCATTGGCGACGTTCATATGCGGGCGAATGCGGCAATCCTGCTCCAGCGTGCAGTCATGCGTGCCCGTGTCGGCGCAGGCGGTCATGGCGATCGGCCCTTCGACCGCTTCCACCACATCGGCGAGCGTGATGGTGGCGGGCGGACGCGACAGGCGGACGCCGCCGCCGGTGCCGCGGCTCGATTCGAGCAGGCCCGCCGATGACAGGCGCCCCACCAGCTTTTGCGCGGTGGGGAGCGGGATGCCGGTTTCGGCGGCCAGGGTGGTCGCGTTCATCTTGGCCGCCCCGCAATGGCGCGCAGCGGCGGACATCAGCACGACCGCATAATCAGCGAAGCTTGATAATCTCATGCCAGTTGCGAACCATTCTTAAATCGGATCAATATCGTCCGATTGGCATTTGGTCCTCTCAGGCTTCGGAATCAAGGGCTAATTAGGATAGGCGGTTGAGCATCGCCACGTCGCTGCCCAGCGAACGGCGCAGCAGGGTGAGCTGGGCGACGGCGGAGGGCTCGTTCTGCAACTGGTGCGGGGTCAGGCCGATGAAGTGCTTGATTTCGCGGATACAATGGGACTGGTCGTAGAAGCCCGCCTCCTCGCATAATTGCTGCCAGCTTTCGCCATCCAGGGCGATTCGCGCGGAACAGCGCAGCGCGCGATATTTGCGCGCCAGCAGCTTGGGCGGCGCACCATAATATTTGTTGGTGAGGCGCGCGAGCTGGCGGGGAGAGAGTTCGGTGGCTTCGGCCAGCGCCTCGATTCGCGGCGATCCTTCGCCCATCAACCAGCCATCGACCGCATCGAGTAAGGCCCAGGTGGTGCCGCGCAGCGGTTTGACCAGGCGGCCAAGCGCGGCCCAGCACCGCGCCGCGATCTCGTCGGCCTCCGTCTCGTCGATCGCCCGCAATTCCGCGAGCAGATCGGCATGGTGCGCACCGCCGACCGCCGCCAGATCGCACAAGCGGTCGGCCAACAGACTGGCGTCGCCGCCATGGAGCGATTGCCACCCGGCGGGCAGGAGGGAGATGCCGACGACCCGGCTGGGCCGGTTTAATTCGAAGCGGGTCGCACCCATGGTTGGGCCGAGCAGACAGACGTCGGGCGTCGGCATCACGACGTCGTCCTGAAAATGATAGTTGCCGCCGCCCGACAGCATGAAACGCAGCTGTGGCACGTCAGCACGGGTGGCGTCGCCATAATGATCGGCGTCCACGGTGAACAGATAAAGCGAACCGAAATAGGCACGCAATTGTTCAGGCGGCGCGAAATAGCGCAGCCGCACCGGTCCCTGCGCGGCGGCCACTGTATAGGACAGCGGACCCCCTTCGTCCGGCAGGGCGACTGCGCCCCCGGCCATTCCGAATTTGTGCAACCCCATTTTTTTCACCCCAAGGGGTTTACTATGCGCCAACTGCACCCGCGCGCAAGTAACATGGTGAAAGAGCTGTTACTTTTCTGCCTCGCTACTGCACTGCACATAAAAATGACCCGGCGATTTTCATCGCCGGGTCAGGAAAAGGTCTCATCGGCTGGAAGCCGTCGAGCCTTCGGGTCGCAGGGGTGCTTTACGCCGGAATCGCCGTAATATTATTGGATGAATCAGACATTCCACTGCCCTAAACCGTCTCATTCATGACGTTTCCTGTCATGATATGTCACTAACAGGCGGTTGTGGCGCTTTGGCCACAGCGACTCGACGTGTCGGCGCGACGCTGGCATAGGCACGTCCCATGTCCTATCGTCTGATCCGCCCGCTGCTGTTTGCGCTCGATGCCGAGCGTGCCCATCATCTCTCCCTTGCTGCGCTGCGGATGATGCCGACACGCGCGCCGCTGGCACCCGATCCGATGCTGGCGACCATGGTGGCGGGCATCCGCTTTCCCAATCCGGTCGGATTGGCGGCGGGTTATGACAAGGATGGGCGGATCGCGCACAAGATGCACGGCCTTGGCTTTGGCTTTGCCGAACTGGGAACGCTGACGCCGCTGGCCCAGCCGGGCAATCCGCAGCCGCGCCTGTTCCGGCTGGTCGAGGACAAGGCGGTGATCAACCGGTTCGGTTTCAACAATGGCGGGCAGGGGGCGGCGGCGGATCGTATCGCGCGCTATCGCCGGCCGGTCGGCGACGGCCCCGTGATCGGCATCAATATCGGCGCTAACAAGGATGCGGCCGCCGCCGGGCGGGGCATTGCCGACTATGTCACGGGCGTCACCTGCATGGCGCCGCTCGCCGATTATCTGACGGTCAACATCTCGTCCCCCAATACGCCGGGCCTGCGCGCGCTGCAGGATCGCAGCGCGCTCGACGCCTTGCTGAGTGCCGTAATGGCCGCGCGCGCGCAGGGAGGCTCGCCCATTTTCCTGAAGGTCGCGCCCGACCTGGAACCGGCCGATGTCGAGGATATCGCCGCGGCCTGTATCGACCACAGGGTCGACGCGCTGATCGTGTCCAACACCACCATCACCAGGCCCGCGCTGCGATCGACCCATGCGGGCGAGGCGGGCGGGCTGTCGGGCGCGCCGCTGACCGACCTGTCGCTGTCGCGGCTGCGCGATTTCCGTCGCCTGCTGGGCGATCGGTTGCCGCTGATCGGGGTGGGGGGCATCGCGACCGGCGCGCAGGCCTATGCCCGCATCCGAGCGGGGGCGTCGCTGATCCAGCTTTACAGCGCGCTGGTCTATGAAGGGCCGTATCTGGCGCGGCGGATCAACCGGGAGTTGAAGGCGCTGATGACGCGCGACGGCGTGACGACGATGGCCGATCTGGTGGGTATGGACGGCTGATCCGTCCAAGGGGCTGGAAAGGGTTGCGATCGGCAACTCCCGCTATAGGGTAAGCCCCATGACATCTCGTTTTTCTGGCCTGCTGGCCCCTTTCGCCCTTCTTGCCCTGGTACCGCTGCCCGCCGTCGCGCGCGAGCCGGTATCGACCAATGCCACCGTTTCAGCCGCCGATCCGCGCGCGGCGCAGGCGGGGCAGGAGATATTGCGCAAGGGTGGCAGCGCCACGGATGCCGCCATCGCCATGATGCTGACGCTGAACGTGGTGGAGCCGCATAATAGCGGCATCGGCGGCGGCGGTTTCCTGATGCATCATGACGGGGAGACCGGGCTGCTGGAATCGATCGACGGGCGCGAGACGGCCCCGGCCGCGGCCCGGCCCGACCGGTTCATGGGAGCCGATGGCCAACCGCTATCCTTCCGCAACGCCTGGCCGGGTGGCTATTCGGTCGGGGTGCCGGGCAATGTGCGGCTGGCGTGGGACGCGCATCGCAAATGGGGCAAGCTGCCCTGGGCCGATCTGTTCCAGCCCGCCATTCGCGCGGCGGAAGAGGGCTATGAAGTGCGCCAGCGGCTCGACACCGCGATGAAGGCGGTCGCGGGGGTGTGGGCCGACTTCCCTGAAATCCAGAAATATTTCTGGATCGATGGCAAGCCCGCGCCGATGGGCACGATGCTCAAAAACCCGCCGCTCGCCGCATTATTCAAGCGGATCGCGGCGGAAGGGCCGGACGCTTTCTATACGGGCGAAAATGCCCGCATCCTGGCGCAAACCGTGACCAACGCGCCCAAGAACCCGGTGCCGATGACGGAAGCGGACATTGCGGGCTATCAGACCAAGCTGCGCAAGCCGGTTTGCGGCAAATATCGCGTCTATACCGTGTGCGGCATGGGTCCGGCCTCGTCAGGCGGGGTCACGGTGCTGGAAATATTGGGCATGGTCGAGCGCTTTCCGCTCGGCACATGGGGGAAGGATGATCCCCGGTCCTGGCATGTCATCGGCGAGGCGATGCAACTCGCCTATGCCGATCGCGGCACATGGCTGGGCGACCCGGATTTCGTGTCGGTGCCGCTAACGGGGATGATCGATCCCACCTATCTCAAGCAGCGGTCGGCGCGCATCCGTTTGAACAAGGCGCTCAACGACTATCAGCCCGGCACACCGCCCGGCGCGCAGCCGCGCACCGCGTCGCGGCCGCAGCCCGAAAGCGGCACCAGCCATTTCGTCGCGGTGGACCGGGATGGCGACATTGCCGCCTGGACATCGACGGTCGAGAGCTTCTTTGGCAGCCAGTTGATCGCGAACGGCGTGATCCTGAACAATGAACTGACCGATTTCAGCTTCACCCCGGAAAAGGACGGCGCGCCGGTTGCCAACCGGGTCGAGCCGGGCAAGCGGCCGCTATCGTCCATGTCGCCGACCATCGTCTATGATGAAGCGGGGACGCCCGTCTTCACCGTCGGCGCGGCGGGGGGCAAGACGATCATCATGCAGGTGGCCAAGGCGCTGATCGCGCATTTCGACTGGGGCCTGTCGGCGCAGGAGTCGATCGCGCACGGGCTGATCTACTTCAACGGCGAAGGGTTGGTGCTGGAGCAGGGGACGTCGCTGGAGGCGATGAAGGCACCGCTCGAAAAGCTCGGCCATCGCGTGACGCTGTCGCGCATGGGGCTCAAGGCCAATGCGGCCGAGCGCCTGCCCGATGGCCGCTGGCAGGGCGCGGCCGATCCGCGCAGTCCGGGCGTATCGTTGCAGGAGTGAGGGCCTTCCTCCCCTGGCAGGGGATGTGGCTGGCCGCAGGCCAGACGGAGGGGTGTCGCCCTCTCGATGGGGTGACACCCCTCCACCGGCTTCGCCGGTCCCCCTCCCCGTACCGGGGAGGATTTAAGGGGTTTGGGGCGGCCCGTGAGCCGCCCTTTTCGTCTTACTTCTTGGCGAACCAGGCTGTCAGCGCGGGCTTCAGGCGGGTGCGGGTTTCGATGCGGGTGTTGATCGCGGCGATGGCGCGATCGACCACCTTGCGCGATTCCGGCGTCAGATATTGGGTCGCATAGGCGTCCAGCTTGGTCGCCATCGCCGGATCGGCCGATCCGCCGCCCAACCGCGCAAGCGCCTGGCTGCGGGCCGAAACGTCGATCAGCCCCTCATATTGCGCCCGGTGCGCCAGCACATAGTCGACCGCCAGCATCGGATGCTCATAGCCGACCTGCGAAATGATCGCGGCGCTGGTGGTCTTGCCCGGTTCGTCGGTCAGCGCCAGGTCGAGCGCTTGCCGGGCGAGCTTTTCATCCTTGGCTCCGCCGAGCAGCGCATAGAGCGTGCTTTTTTCCAGGTCGGTCTTTGCGCCCTTGGCCAGCGCGCGCAGCCTGTCCCACGTCGCCTGATCGGCATTTTTGGCGATGATCGCCATCCAGACGTTGCGCAGCGGGCCGTCGAGGGCGGCGGGGTCGCTCGCCAGTGCGGCGAAGCGGCGATTGGCTTCGGCGACCACGGCCTTGTCGCCCATCTCGCCCAGCGTGCCCACCAGCGCCGAGCGCAGCACCGGCACCTGCGGATTTTCACCCGGCTTGGCATCATAGCCGATGCCGGTCAGCACCGGTGTCAGCTTGGCCGACGTGTAGGCTGCGACCTTCGTCTGCCCGGCCGTGTCGCCCTCCAGCATCGCATAGGCGCTGTCCAGATAGCCCGGCACCTGCGCCAGCACGGCGGGGGTGGCGGTGGCGGGTACGGCGTCGATCAGGTCGAGCGCCAGGCCCATGGGCTGATAGCCGCCAAGGCCAAGCTGGAAATTATCGGCGAGCAAGCCAGTCTGGTCGATCGCGGGCAGCTTGGTGAAACCGGCGGCCAGCGCCTCGACATTGGCGGCGGGATAGAGCGAACGGTAATAGCCCGTCTGCCCGGCATTGACGACATAGGCGCCGCAGCCCGGCAGCGTCATCTGCCCCTTGCCCTGCAGGATCAGCCGCTGCGGCGCGCCGCCGATGGTCTGCGCCATGACCGGCACATTCCAGCTCAAGGGGGTCTTGTCCTTCTTGTCGCGGCTGAACTCGCCTTGGCTCAGCGTCAGCAGTGTGTTGCCGCCCTGGCATTGCGCGCTGTCGACCTTGACCAGCGGGATGCCGGGCTTGGACGTGAAGTCATGCGCGATCGATACCAGCCCCTTGGCGCCTGCGCCCTCGACCGCCTTCCACAGATCGTCGGTGACGGTGTTGCCATAGGCATGGGCCTTCATATAGCTGCGGATGCCGGTCTTCCACACATCCTCGCCGGCATAGCCTTCCAGCATGGTGATGACGGCTTCGCCCTTCTGATAGGTTATGGCGTCGAACGCCTGGTTCACCTGATCGACGGTGGTGATCTTTTGGACGACGGGGTGGGTGGTGGCGAGCGAGTCGAGGCTCATCGCCGCCTCGCGGCCATCGACGCGGGTCAGCAGCATTTGCCAGTCGGGCTGCAGTTTGTCGGTGACCTTGGTCGCCATCCAGCTGGCAAAGCCTTCGTTCAGCCACAGATCGTCCCACCAGGCCATGGTGACGAGGTCGCCGAACCATTGATGCGCCATTTCATGCGCGACGGTTTCATAGATGCGGCGCTTGGTCGCTTCGGAGGTGAAGCGCGGATCGACCAGCAAGGCGCGCTCGAAGGTGAAGATCGCGCCCCAATTTTCCATGGCGCTGAAAAACTGGCTCTGGCCGGGGCCTGCGACATTGTCGAGCTTGGGCAGCGGATAGGGAACGCCGAAATAATCATTGAAATAGGGCAGGATCGACACCGAGGCGTCGAGCGCCAGCTGTGCCTTGCCTGTATTGCCCTTGCCGGTGATGACGCCGATTTCGGTCGCGCCGGACATCTTCGTTGCGCGCTCCAGTTCGCCAAGGCCGAAGAAGAGCAGATAGGAGGACATTTTGGGGCTGGTGCCGAACGTCACCTGGGTCTTGCCGCCGCCCAGATCCTTGGTCGATGTGACCGGCATGTTGCCGACGGCCAGTTCGCCGGTGGGGATGATGGCAGACAGGTCGAAGGTCGCTTTATAGCTTGGTTCGTCCCAGCTCGGCACGAAGCGGCGGGCGTCGGGCGCTTCGAACTGGGTGAAGAGCGCGCGCTTCGCCGCGCCGTCATTGTCGGTATAGTCGAGTGCGAACAGGCCGTTCGCCTGGGTGTTGATGACGCCGGCATAGGCGATGGCGAGCTTATAGTTGCCGGGTGCCAGCGGCTTGCCGAAGTCGAGCGTCACCGTCTGCGCATCGGCATCGACTTTGGCGGTGCCCTTGATCGCCTTGCCCTTGGCGGGCGTCAACATGACGTCGCCGAAGCTCAGGTCGGCAGCGTTCAGCACCAGCGTCGGCATGGCCGTGCTGACAGCGACGTCGATCGTCACCTTGCCGGTGAACTTCAGATTGGCGGCGTCGGGGGTGACGGTGATCGCATAATGGCTGGGCACGGCGCCGCGCGGCAATTGGGTGGTGATTCCGGCAGCGGGGCCGGTCGGCGCCGTCTGGGCCAACGCGGGCGTGGCAAGGGCGATGGGGGCGGCGGCCAGCAGCAGCGGCAGGATTTTGGCGAGGGACATAGGCTTTTGAGACTCCGACACGTCTTGACGGCGCGGCCACATGGCTCTGCGCCCTGATGCAACGCGGGATCAACCGTTTCGCTGCGTCGGTCAAGCGATGTAATGCTATTACAACGTCGTTGGTCGAACCCGAACGTCCGTTGGTCGGCGGGTGCCTACAGCATCCGCCGCATCACATTGTCCTTGAGCAGATAATGATGCCGCAACGCCGCGCCGATATGGAGCAGGATCAACGCCGCCCAGACAAAGCCCATAATCTCATGCCCTTCGCCCGCCAGATCGACGATCAAGTCGCCCTTGGTCACTGGAAATTTGGGGACGTCGAACAGGAAGAACCAGTTCAAGGGCCGCGTGCCCGCCGACGTCATGATCCAGCCCGACAGGGGCAGCACGATCATGAAGATATAGAAGAGCGCGTGGGTGGCGTGCGCCGCTCCTTTTTCCCAACTGGGCATGGCGACGGTCAAGCGCGGCGCGGGATGGGTTAGCCGCCACACGATCCGCACTAGCGTCAGCGCCAGGACGGTCAGCCCGATCGACTTGTGGATCGGGATCACGGCCCAATCCTTGGGCAGTGCATCATGGCCGATGCCAAGCACCAGGGCGAGGATGATGAGCAAGGCCATGGCCCAATGCAGGGCGCGGGCGACTCCATTATAGCGGTCCATGGCAGCGCTTCCTTCTGTTCGTTTCCTAACCGTGACGATTGGCGACCAGATTGTCCACCACCGAAGGATCGGCCAGGGTGCTGGTATCGCCTAGCGCTTGCGCGGAGACTTCGCCTTCCGCAATTTTACGTAGGATGCGGCGCATGATCTTGCCGGAGCGGGTCTTGGGCAGGCCGGGCGCGAACTGGATGACATCGGAGGTGGCGATCGGGCCGATTTCGCTGCGGACCCATTTGACCAGCGTCTGGCGCAATGCGTCGCTGGGTTCGATCCCCGCGTTCAACGTGACATAGGCATAGATGCCCTGGCCCTTGATATCATGGGGAAAGCCGACCACCGCCGCTTCGGCGACGCTTTCGTGCAATACCAGCGCGCTTTCGACCTCCGCCGTGCCCATGCGATGGCCCGATACGTTGATGACGTCATCGACGCGGCCCGTGATCCAATAATAGCCGTCCGCATCGCGGCGCGCGCCGTCGCCCGTGGTATATTTGCCGGGATAGGTGGTGAAATAGGTCTGGAAGAAGCGGTCATGGTCGCCATAGACGGTGCGCATTTGCCCCGGCCAACTGCGCGCGATGACCAGATTGCCCTCGGTCGCGCCGTCCAGCAATTTGCCCTCGGTATCGACGATCTGCGGCAGCACGCCCGGCATGGGCAAGGTGGCGGAACCGGGCTTGAGGTCGGTCGCGCCGGGCATTGGCGCGATCATCGCGCCCCCGGTTTCAGTCTGCCACCAGGTATCGATGATCGGGCAGCGGCCCTCGCCCACGATACCATGATACCAGCGCCATGCCTCCGGGTTGATCGGCTCGCCGACGGTGCCGAGCAGGCGCAGCGAGGCGCGGCTGGTCGCCTTCACATGGGCGTCGCCTTCTTTCATCAGCGCGCGCAACGCCGTGGGGGCGGTGAAGAGGGTCTCGACCTGATGCCGGTCCACCACTTCCCAGATTCGTGCCGGGGTCGGCCAGTTCGGCACGCCTTCATACATCAGCGTCGTCGCGCCATTGGCCAGCGGGCCATAGACGATATAGCTGTGCCCCGTGACCCAGCCGATATCGGCGGCGCACCAATAAATGTCGCCGGGCCGATAATCGAAGCAGAGTTCATGGGTGAGCGCGGCCCAGAGCAGATAGCCGCCCGATGTGTGCAGCACGCCCTTGGGCTTGCCGGTCGATCCCGACGTGTAGAGGATGAACAGCGGGTCTTCGGCCTGCATGGGTTCGGGCGGGCAGTCGGCCTCGACGCTCGCTGTCGCCTCATGCAGCCACAGGTCGCGGCCTTCCGCCATCGTCACCGCGCCGCCGGTCGCCTGCACGACCACGACATGTTTGACGCCGGGGCAATGGGCGAGCGCGGCATCGACATTGGCTTTCAGCGGCACGGTCTTGCCCGCGCGGCGGCCTTCGTCGGCGGTGATGACCAGCGTCGAATCGCAATCGATGACGCGGCCCGCCAGCGCTTCGGGCGAAAAGCCGCCGAACACCACGCTATGCACCGCGCCGATCCGCGCGCAGGCGAGCAGGGCGATGGCGGCCTCCGGGATCATCGGCATATAGATGGTGATGCGGTCGCCTTTGCGCGCGCCAGCGCTTTTCAGGACATTGGCGAAACGGCACACTTCTTCATGGAGTTGGCGATAGGTGTAGCGGCGCGGTGCCTCGTCGGGGCTGTCCGGTTCCCACAGGATCGCGACCTGATCGCCGCGCGTCGCCAGATGGCGATCGATGCAGTTGGCGCTGACGTTGAGCACCCCGTCCGCGAACCATTGGATGCCGAAATCCGCCTCGGCAAAGCTGCTTTCGTCGCTTTTGGTCGGCGGCGTGATCCAGTCGAGCCGGTGGGCACGCTCCAGCCAATAGTCGTGGGGCGCCTCGATCGAACGCGCATAGTCGGCATCACGCGCGGCCCGGTCCATGAGCGCGCTGCTGGCCCAGTCCCCCGGCACCGGGAAGAAATCGTCAGGCATGGGGGCATCCTTTCCATCGCGTAATCATTATCGCAGTCTCTTCTATCGTCCCGCCCGGCGGATCGGAAGGTCGGACCATGCCGTTTCTTGCCATGCTTTTGGACGATATGACCGAAATTGTTGAGGCGGCTTCCGCCATTTTGCCGCTTCCCCCCCGACCCGCGCGCGCCTAACAAGGATCGCCTATGTGGCTGCTTTATCAATTTCCGCTTTGCCCCTTCTCTCGCAAGGTCCGGCTGCTGCTGGGCGAAAAGGGAATCGGCTATGATCTGGTCCGCGAATCGCCCTGGGCGATGCGCGACGAATTTCTCGACCTCAATCCGGCTGGCACCACGCCGGTCATGGCCGATCATGACAAGGGTCTGACCCTGATCGACAGCCAGGCGATCTGCGAATATTTCGAGGAAACGGTGGAAAAGGTGCCGCTGATTTCCGGCACCGCCGCCGGGCGCGCTGAAGTGCGGCGGCTGACCGCCTTTTTCGACCAGAATTTCTATGGCGACGTGGTCGGCCCGCTGCTGCACGAACGGATGAAGAAACGGCTGATCGAGCGCGCGCCGCCCGAAGCCCGCATCCTGCGCGAAGCGATGAAGCGCGCGAATGTGCATATGGATTATATGGACTATCTGCTCGACCATCGTAGCTGGATGGCAGGCGGTACGCTCAGCCTCGCGGACATCGCGGCGGCGGCGCATCTGTCGGTCGCGGACTATCTGGGCGGGATCGACTGGCAGGGGCATGAGCCGGTGCGGCGCTGGTATGCCGGCTTCAAGTCGCGCCCGTCCTTCCGCCCGCTATTGTCCGAGCGGATGGAAGTGATCGCGCCGCCGCCCCATTATGAAAAGCCTGATTTTTAAGAGCGTCTGGCAATATTATGGTCGGCTTGCCGCCGTCACGAACGGCTGGACGATGCTGAAAACGTCGCCCGCGGACCGAAAGCAGCCTACCCCTTCTTGTCCTCGTCCACCATGTCGGATGCCAGTTCCAGCCCCGCGCGGCCATGCGCGGCGGTGTGGGCGGGGGCTTTGGGATGGGGGACGTCGATGGGTTCCTCGACCTCCAGCATTCCTTCCCATTTGGTGATGACCGACGTGGCGATGGCGTTGCCCAGCACGTTGGTTGCGGTGCGGCCCATGTCCATGAAGTGATCGACCGCCAGGATGAAGGCTACGCCCTCGACCGGCAGGTCGAACTGGCCCAGCGTCGCGGCGACCACCACCAAGGATGCGCGCGGCACGGCGGCGATGCCTTTGCTGGTCACCATCAACACCAGCAGAATCGTGATCTGCGTCGCGATCGGCAGGTCGATGCCATAGGCTTGCGCGATGAAGATCGTCGCGAAGGTCGCATACATCATCGAGCCGTCGAGGTTGAAGCTGTAGCCGAGCGGCAGCACGAAGCTATAGATGCGGCGCGGCACGCCGAACCGATCGAGCTGTTCCAGCATCTTGGGATAGGCGGCTTCCGACGAGGCGGTGGAGAAGGCGATCAGGATCGGTTCGCGGACATAGCGGATCAGCGTGAACATCCGCTTGCCCAGGAACACCGATCCCGCCGCGAACAGCAGCAGCCAGAGGCAGAAAAGCGCGATGTAGAATTCGCCGATCAACTCGCCGAACGTGACCAGCACGCCCAGCCCTTCGGTGGTGATCACCGACGCCAAGGCACCGAACACCGCGAAGGGCGCGACGCGCATCACATAGCCCGTCACCTGCAGCATCAGTTCGACCATCGCCTCGATCACGCCCACGATGGGTTTGCCCTTCTCGCCGATCGCGGTCAGCGCGACGCCGACGAACAGCGAGAAGACGACGATCTGGAGGATCGAATTTTCCGCCATCGCGCCGACCATGGACGTAGGAAAGACATGCAGAATGAAGTCCCGGAAATTGAGCGATTCGGTATTCACGCCCGACTCCGCTCCATTGCGGACCAGGTTCAGCCCTTCGCCCGGCGCGAAGAAATTGACGAAGATGAGGCCGAGCGTCAGCGAAATCAGGCTGGCGATGACGAACCAGGCCAGCGCCCGCCCGCCGATGCGCCCCAGCGCTGCGCTGTCGCCCATGTGGGCGATGCCCGCGACCAACGTGGAAAAGACCAGCGGCGCGATGATCATCTTGATCAAATGCAGAAAGATGTCGGCCAGCAGGTGGAAATAGCCCGCGACCTGCTTGGCCAGCGTTTCGTCGCCACCCACCCACAGGTTCGCGGCGAACCCTACGATCACCCCAAGGACCATGCCGGTGAGGATGAAGGCCGTCAGTCTGTTGCGCATCTATTCCCTCATGAGCCGCGCGGACGCGGCTCGCAATATTATTACAACCGTCAGGGAACACCTAACAGGCGCATCGGCCACCCGCAATCGGCGTGCGGCCCTCGCCTGGAGATAGACGAACAAGCCGCCGCTTTCCGCGCATCGGTTCATCCCAAACGGTGCAATCCGCGCCCGTCAGGGGTAGAGTAGCCCTTCGGTCCATCCCGCATCGTCCCGTGTGAACAGGCGGCGTTCGTGCAGCCGATGTTCGCGATCCTGCCAGAATTCGATACGCTCAGGGGCGAGGCGGAACCCCGACCAATGGGGTGGACGTGGCACGGGCTGGCCTTCGAACCGCGCATTGGCTTCTTCGAACCGGGCCATGAAGATTTCGCGCGAGGGCAGGGGGCGGGACTGGTCGGAGGCCCAGGCGCCTAGCTGGCTGTCGCGGCTGCGCGTCGCGAAATAGGCATCGGCCGTGGCATCGTCGACCGGGCCAACCGCCCCTTCGATCCGTATCTGTCGCCGCATCGATTTCCAGTGGAAGAGCAGGGCAGCATGGGGATTTTCGGCCAGGTCGCCCGCCTTGCGCCCTTCGAAATTGGTGTAGAAGATGAAGCCATCCGGTCCATGGCCCTTCAACAAGACCATGCGGACGGAAGGACAACCACGCGCATCGGCGGTGGCCAGCGCCATGGCGTTGCTGTCGTTGATTTCGGTTTCACGCGCTTGGCTGTACCAGTCGTCGAATAAGGCAAAGGGATCGATCATGCCCCACTGTCTAGGCGGGCGATGTGCTAGTGTCGATACGGGCTATTGCGCAACTTGAACCGACGCGCCGCTTTCGCCACATAGGACGGCAAATCCCTGTCCCAGAACAAGAGGCACCAGAGTATCGATGGCTGATCCCTATTCCACCCTTGGCGTTGCGCGCGGCGCGACCGAGGCAGAGATCAAGTCGGCCTATCGCAAGCTGGCCAAGGAACTGCACCCCGACAAGAATAAGGACAATCCCAAGGCGTCGGAGAAGTTTTCTGCCGCTACCAACGCCTATGATCTGTTGTCCGACAAGGACAAGCGCGCCCGGTTCGACCGGGGCGAGATTGACGGCGATGGCAATCCGACCGCGCCCTTCGGCTTTGGCGGCGGTGGCGGAGGCGGCGGTTTTCGAGGCCAGCCCGGCGGCGGCGGTTTCGATCAGGGCGGCGCGGATTTCGGCGATATCTTCGAAGGCTTGTTCGGCGGCGCGGGTCGCCGTGCGGGTGGCGGTGGTTTTGGTCGACAGGCGCCGCCGTCCAAGGGTGCGAATGTCGCCTATCGCCTGGCGGTGCAGTTCACCGATGCTGCGACTTTGGCGCCCCAGCGGATCACGCTGCAAGATGGCAAGACCATCGACCTCAAACTGCCCGCCGGGGTCGAAACCGGCACGCAGATGCGCCTGTCGGGCAAGGGGCAGGCGGGGCCGGGGGGCGCAGGGGACGCGATCGTCACGATCGAGGTGAAGCCCCATCCCTTCTTCACCCGCGATGGCGACAATGTCCTGCTCGATCTGCCGATCACGCTCGACGAGGCGGTGAAGGGTGGCAAGGTCAAGGTGCCGACTGTCGATGGCGCGGTGATGCTGGGCGTGCCGACGGGTGCGACGTCGGGCAAGACGCTGCGGCTGCGGGGCAAGGGCTTTACCGGCAAGGACGGCGCGCGCGGGGATCAGCTTGTGACCCTGCAAATCGATGTGCCCGCCGATGATCCCGCGATCCGGGCGCTGGTCGAAAGCTGGCAGGACAGCCGACCCGTGCGTGCCCATCTCGGCGTTTGAGGCGTTAGGGGGCGGATGCCGCTGAATTCGCCCTATACGCCCGAATCCCGCCGCCATATGGCGGCACGGACACGCGCCCATTTCCATCGCCATATGAAGCGGGTGCGCCCCGGATCGCAAGCGTTCGAGGTGATGAAGCGGGTCGCTGTCGGCACCTATAGCGATGGCTTCATTCACGCCGGGAATCTTGCCTATCTCTCGCTGATGACGCTGTTTCCCTTTTTCATCGTCGCGGCAGCGGTGGCGAGTATCTTCGGCCGCACCGAAGATGGCCTGGCCGCGGTCAACGCCTTCCTGACAACGGTTCCACGCGGCGTCGCCGATGTCGTGCGCCAACCGATCAGCGATGTACTCAATGCCCGGTCCGGCCCTTTGCTCTGGCTGGGCGGCTTCGTGGGTCTGTGGACCGTCGGCAGTCTCATCGAAACCATCCGCGACATATTGCGCCGTGCCTATGGCACCAAAAGCACCAAATCCTTCTGGCATTATCGGCTGAGCGCGGTCGGCATCACTTTGGCCAGCGTCGTGGCCGTGATGTTCGCCTTCTCACTCCAGGTGGTGATCACGGGCATCGACCAGTTTCTGACCCATCTCCTTCCCTGGGCCGATGATGCCATCGCGCTCGTTGCGTCGGCCAAGCTGGTGCCAATGGTGGTCGTCTGCGTGGCGCTCTGGTCGCTGTTCGTGTCGCTGACGCCGACATTATATAAGGATCGTCGCTTCCCCAAATGGCCCGGCGCGGTCGCGACGTCGCTCTGGTGGTATGGCACGACATTGCTCTTGCCGCCGACCCTGTCGCTGCTGGGCGGCTATGACCGGACCTATGGCAGCCTGGCCGGCGTCATGATCACGCTCATTTTTTTCTTCCTAGTCGGGCTTGGCGTGGTAATTGGCGCGGAATTGAATGCGGCGCTGGCGGAATTTCCCGAAGAGGAAGTGGCCTTGCTGCCCGAAGACCAAGGGAACGGAACGAAGATATGAACGGCTTGATGGCGGGTAAACGCGGCCTCATCATGGGTCTGGCGAACGACAAGTCGTTGGCTTGGGGCATCGCCAAATCCTTGCATGAACAGGGCGCAGAGATGGCCTTTTCCTATCAGGGCGACGCGCTCGCCAAGCGGGTCCGTCCTTTGGCGGAGCAGGTAGGATCGGACTTCCTGATCGATTGCGACGTGACGGACATGGACAAGCTCGACGCCGCCTTTGCGGAGATTGAGGCGCGCTGGGGCACGCTCGACTTCGTCGTTCACGCGATTGGTTTTTCGGACAAGAACGAGCTGCGCGGCCTCTATGTCGATACCAGCCTCGACAACTTCCTGATGACCATGAACGTGTCTGCTTACAGTTTCGTGGCAGTCACGCGCCGCGCCCGCGCGCTGATGCCCAATGGCGGTAGCATCCTGACGCTCAGCTATTACGGTGCGGAAAAGGTCATTCCCCATTATAACGTCATGGGCGTGGCCAAGGCGGCGCTGGAAACCAGCGTCAAATATCTGGCGATGGATCTGGGTCGCGAAAATATCCGCGTCAATGCCATCTCGGCTGGTCCGATCAAGACGCTGGCGGCCAGCGGCATCGGCGACTTCCGCTATATCCTCAAATGGAACGAACTGAACGCCCCGCTGCGTCGCAATGTGACCATCGAGGATGTCGGCGGCGCAGGCTTGTATCTGCTGTCGGACCTGGCCAGCGGCGTGACCGGCGAAATCCACCATGTCGATGCAGGCTATAATGTCATCGGCATGAAAGCCGAAGACGCCCCCGACATCGCGCTCGACAAATGAGCGTCAACACTTTCGGTCGCATGTTCCGCTTCACTACCTGGGGCGAGAGCCATGGTCCGGCGATCGGCGCGGTCGTGGACGGCTGCCCGCCCGGCCTGCCGCTCAGCGAAGCGGACATCCAGCCCTGGCTCGACCTGCGCAAGCCCGGCACGTCCAAATTCACTACCCAGCGTCGCGAGGCGGATGAGGTTCGCATTCTGTCGGGGGTGTTCGAAGGGCGGACGACCGGCACGCCGATCAGCTTGATGATCGAGAATACCGACCAGCGCTCCAAGGATTATTCGGACGTCGCCAAGGCCTACCGTCCCGGCCATGCCGACTATGCCTATGACGCTAAATATGGCTTTCGCGACTATCGCGGTGGCGGGCGATCGTCGGCGCGGGAAACCGCCTCGCGGGTCGCGGCAGGCGCGGTAGCGCGCGCGGTCATCCCTGATGTCGATATCTTCGCCTATGTGAGCGCGATCGGCGGCGACGCGATTGATTATGATAATTTCGACGCGGCGCAGATTGGCCAGAATCCTTTCTTCTGCCCTGACCCGGAAGCGGCCGTCCGCTGGGAAAAACTGGTGGACGATGCTCGACGCGATGGCTCCTCACTCGGCGCGATCGTAGAATGCGTCGCCAGTGGCGTTCCGGCCGGTTGGGGCGCGCCGCTCTATGCCAAGCTCGATAGCGAACTGGCCGCCGCGATGATGAGCATCAACGCGGTCAAGGGCGTCGAGATTGGCGACGGGTTCGCGGCTGCCAGCCTGCGCGGCGAGCAAAATGCCGACCCGATGCGTCCCGGCCCCGATGGACCGACTTTCCTCGCCAATCATGCCGGTGGCATTGCGGGTGGCATCGCCACGGGCCAGCCGATCAAGCTGCGCGTCGCCTTCAAGCCCACCAGTTCGATCCTGATCCCGGTCGAAACCGTGACGCGCGATGGCGCGGCGTCCGACATCATCACCAAGGGCCGCCATGACCCCTGTGTCGGCATCCGCGGTGTGCCCGTGGTCGAAGCGATGATGGCGCTGGTGCTGGCCGACCAGAAATTGCTTCACCGCGCCCAATGCGGGGAATGACGCGCCGAACCGACCGTAAAAAAACGAGACGACTCACTTTTGTTACGATAGAATGACGCCATCGCCTGTTCGACGGGCAAGCGGCAGAGCGTAAGCCTGGGGAGCGTCACCACGTATTGCGTGGATTGACGGTCAAAACGTCCCCTGACCGCCGCGACACGGGCCAGCCATGCAACCATGGCTGGCCCATTTCGTTTCAGCCCGGCAAGATCAGCGGCCAGCGCCAATCTTGTTGGGGACAGGGGCATCATGCATTTCATCACCGCGCTGCTGGGCGTGTATCGGGCTGAAATCGGCTTGGCGGTTCTGGCCGCCATGTTCATCGCTTTCGTGCGCGAACGCTATTCGCCTACGGTCATCGCGGTGGTGGGCGCTTGCGTTTTCGCGCTGCTCGGCATGCTGGATGAAAAGGCGATGTTTTCCGTCTTTTCCAACAGTGCGCCGTTGACCGTCGGGGCGATGTTCATCCTGTCGGGCGCGTTGATCCGTACCGGTGTCATCAGCCGCGTCGCCGACCTTATCATGACGCGCGCGGAAAAGCGTCCCCGGCTTGCCCTTGCCGAAGTGGCGATCGGCACGATCATCCTGTCGGCCTTCCTCAACAATACGCCCGTGGTCGTGATCCTGATCCCGATCATGTTCAAATTGGCGCAGGCGACCGGCTATCCGGTCAAGAAGCTGCTGATCCCGATGAACACCGTCGCGGTGCTGGGCGGCTGCCTGACGCTCGTCGGTACGTCGACCAACCTGATCGTCGCGGGCATTGCCGCGGACCAGGGCATGGCCCCGTTCGGCATTTTCGACATCACCCTTTATGGCCTCGCTGGAACCCTGGCAGGCGTCGGCGCGCTGCTGCTGCTGTCCTTCCTGCTGCCAAGCGACCCGCCTACCATTGCCGGAGAAAATGGCGGTAATGTGCAGGATTATCTGACCGAATTGGTGGTGCCGCAGGATAGCGATCTGGTTGGCCGGGACGTCAGCACGCTCGGCATGTTCGGGCGGTCGGTCAAGCTGCTCGGCATCAAGCGCGGCGGTGACATTCGTCGCCGCGAGCTGATGGAAGAAGAACTGCATAGCGGCGACCGGCTGATCGTCCGCGCCGATGGGGCAGCGATCATGACGCTGCGGGAGGCTGGTGACTTCGACCTCGGCATCGCCGCCGATTCGCGCACGTCGGGGCAGGAGGGAACGGTCGTGGAGGCGATGGTCGCGCCCAGCCACCCCTCCATTGGCGAGCGGCTGGCGGACATTCCCTTCCTCCATGCGCTGCGCGTGCGGATCATCGGCATTCATCGCGCGCGCCATTTGTCCGGTCCCGACCTGTCCAATACGCGGGTGCGCGGTGCCGACCGGTTGCTGATCGCAGGCAGCGACGATGCGATGCGGTCGTTGCGCGACAATCCCCATCTGATCGGCGTTGATGTCAGCCGGGTGCGCGCCTTTCGTCGCAAAAAGGCGTGGATTGCGATCGTTGCGATGGCGGGCGTCGTGCTGCTCTCGGCGCTCGACGTCATTGGCATCGGCCTGGCTGCCGTCATCGCCGTGGGTGTCATCCTGCTCAGCCGTTGCATCGACCCGGAAGAGGCCTGGGGCGCGATTGACGGCGACGTGCTGATCCTGATCTTCGCGATGTTGGCGGTCGGCTTGGCGCTCGAACAGGCAGGCAGCGTCGCTTTGATGGTCGGCTGGATCACCCCGCTGCTGCAAAACGCACCCGCCTGGTCGCTGGTGTTCCTCATCTATTTCTTCGCCTTGATCCTCTCTGAACTGCTCAGCAACAATGCGGTGGCGGCCCTGTTGACGCCCATCATCATCGCGATCGCGCAGCAATTGGGCGTCGATCCCCGGCCGCTCATCATTGCGCTGATGATCGGCGCATCGGCCTGTTTCGCGACGCCCATCGGCTATCAGACCAATGCGCTGGTCTATGCTGCGGGCGATTATCGCTTTGCCGATTTCGTGCGGATTGGCGTGCCGATAAATATCGTCGTGGGCATCGCCGTTTGCAGTGCGCTGGTACTGCTGGGTTAAGCGCCAATCCGGTTGGGCTGGCTCTGTTCGCAGGGCCATGCCTCCGCAAGACCCGTGGCGAATGATGAGGAACTTACTATGACCAGCCTGCCCTTCACTCAGGTCGATGCTTTCGCCGATGCCCCTTTCACCGGCAATCCGGCCGCGGTGATGCCGCTCGACGCCTGGCTCGACGATGCCACGCTTCAGGCCATTGCGGCGGAGAATAATCTGTCGGAGACCGCCTTCACGCTGGCGACGCCGGATGACCCGGAGGCGGACCATGCACTGCGCTGGTTCACGCCGACCGTCGAAGTGAAATTGTGCGGCCATGCTACGCTCGCCAGCGGTCATGTGCTGATGGGGCAGGGGGATGTTGTGCGCTTTCGCACGCGCCATGCGGGCATATTGACCGTATCGCGCGCTGGCGATGGTCATGCGCTGTCGCTGCCGGCCTGGGATATGGAGCCGCGTGCTTTGCCCGAACTGGCGGCGGGGCTGGGCGGTGCGCCGGTCGAGTCTTACTGGCGGGACGGTGGCTATAGCCTGTTCCTCTTCCCCGATGCCTCTGCGGTGCGCGCGCTCGCGCCGGACTTTGCGGCGTTGAAGGCGCAGGGGGACGTCATGCTCATCGCCACCGCGCCGGGTGAGGATAGCGATATCGTCAGCCGCGTTTTCGTGCCGGGCGGCGGCGTGGATGAAGATCCGGTCACGGGGTCCGCCCATGGCCTGCTCACCCCCTTCTGGGCCAAGCGCCTCGGCAAGACGACGCTCAGCGCGTTTCAGGCATCGGCGCGTGGCGGTCGGCTTGGCTGCACCTTGGATGGCGACCGGGTGATCCTGACCGGCCAGTGCCGCACTATGATCGAGGGCCGCTTCCACCTCTAGCCCGGAAACAGCCCGATCACGCGCGCCAGCGCCGCCTTCACCGCGACCCGCTGTTCCTTGTGCGGTGACATGCCGATCCGCACCACGGTCAGGCGCTGGCTGGGCGACACGAGAATATATTGGCCATTATGCCCCACGCAGCCGAACAGGCTGGCGGGGGCCAGGCCCGGCATCAGCGCACTTTCGCTGCCTTCGCGGTTGAGCCAGAGATGCGCGCCATAGGCCGGGTTGCGTTTCGATGGCGTGCGCATGAAGTCGACCCATTTTTCCGGCAATATCTGATGCCCGCTGGGGCCGCGCCCCTGCCGCCGCAGCAATTCGCCGAAGCGGCCATAGTCGCGCGCGGTCATATGCATCATGCTGCCGCCGATCATCGTGCCGGCAGCATCATATTCGGGCGTCAGGCTGGGCAATTTGCCCGGAGCCTTCAACCGGCCGTCGATGAACATCGCCATCGCCCGCCGTCGCACGTCGGGATCGCTGCTGTTGGTCAGCATCCGCGTCATCAGATCGGACAGGATGATGCTGCTGCCGGTCGAATAGGCAAAATGCGCGCCCGGTGCCTGCCCCAGCGGTTTGGCCTCGGCATAGGCGCGCATATCCTGCGCGCCGTCGGTGAACAGCATCCGCACCGTGTCGCCGCTCTGGATCGGTTCGCCATCCTCGACATGATCGAGGCCGCTGGTCATCTGGAGCAATTGGCGCAGCGTGATCTTGCCGCGCGGATCGCCCGGCTGGCTCCACGCCGCCACCGGCACCGGCGCATCGATCGCCAGCCGACCGTCCGCCACCATCAGGCCCACCAATACCGCCGTGACGCTCTTGGCGATCGACCAGGACAATAATTTCGTGTCCGGTCCGAAACCCGGCGCATAGCGTTCCGCGACGATTTCGCCATCGCGCATCACCAGCAGCGCGCGGGTGTCGCCCATCGCGGCGTCCTCGAACAAGGGGTCGATCGCGGCGCGCAGCGCAGCCTCCCCCACCGCCGCGTCGCGCGCCACATGGTAGAGCGGCTGCGGGTCGGCCGCGCGCACGCGCCACAGCCCGCCCGCGCCGACAAGGGCCACCAGGGCGGCGCCAAGGCCAAGCCGCTTTACGCTGTTCCATTCGATCTTCATAAGCCGCGCCCTTAGCCATCCCCAACCGAGTCGGGAATATGCCGGGCCGCCGGACGATCATTTATCTTGCCCTTGTGCTTATCCTGTCGCTGCTCGCCGTGCTTGGCTGGCATTGGAGCGGTTTGCGCGGTCAGGCAGAACTGGGCACCGCCTATGGCGCGCGCCTCGCCTGCTCGTGCCGCTATGTCGAAGGACGCGCGATGGGCAGTTGCGAGGAGGATAAGGAGCCGGGCATGGCGCTAGTTACCTTGACGGACCGGCCCGAAGACAAGGCGGTCGAAGCCCGCGTACCTTTGATCGCCACGCGCACTGCCCGCTATCGGCCCGGCTGGGGCTGCCTGCTCGATCCCACGCCTTAAGCGGCGGCAAGGCTGGCCCCCCGCGCTTTCCCCCGCTAAGGCCGCGTCATGCGGCCCGACATTCCCACGCTCCTCCACGACATTTTCGGCTTCACCCGCTTTCGCGGGGTGCAGGAACAGGTGGTCGCGCGCGTCATGGCGGGCCAGCCGACGCTGGCCATCATGCCGACCGGGGCGGGCAAGTCGCTCTGCTACCAATTGCCCTCGGTCGCGCTCGATGGCTGCTGCGTCGTCGTCTCGCCACTGATCGCGCTGATGCACGACCAGTTGCGCGCCGCCACCGCCGTCGGCATTCGCGCCGCCAGTCTGACCAGCGTCGATGCCGACTGGCGCGAGACGCAGGACCGGTTGCGCAACGGCGATCTCGACCTGCTCTATGTCGCGCCTGAACGCGCCAGCCAGGAGGGATTTCGCAATCTGCTGCGGTCGGCCAGGGTTGCGCTGTTCGCCATCGACGAAGCCCATTGCGTGTCCGAATGGGGCCATGATTTCCGCCCCGACTATCGCCTGCTGCGCCCGCTGCTCGACGAATTTCCCGATGTCCCCCGGCTGGCGCTGACCGCCACGGCCGACGCGCATACGCGCAAGGATATTCTCGTCCAACTCGGCATTCCCGACGATGGCCTCATCATTTCGGGCTTCGACCGGCCCAATATCCGCTATGCCGTCCATCCCCGCGATGGCCTGACGCGGCAATTGGCCGATCTCGTCGCCGCCAATCCCGGCCCCGGCATCGTCTATGCCCAGACCCGCGCCGCGACCGAGAAGCTCGCTGAAACGCTGGGGCGGGGCGGTCGCGCCGTGCGCGCCTATCATGCCGGGCTCGACCCCAAGGTCCGCGCCGCCAACCAGTCCGCCTTCATCGCCAGCGAAGATATGGTGATGGTCGCCACCGTCGCGTTCGGCATGGGGATCGACAAGCCCGACGTGCGCTTCGTTGCTCATGCGGGGCTGCCCAAGTCGATCGAGGGCTATTATCAGGAGTCGGGCCGTGCGGGCCGCGACGGCGAACCGGCGGTCGCGCATCTTTTCTGGGGCGCGGAGGACTTCGCCCGCGCCCGCCAGCGGATCATGGAATTGGAGCAGAGTCGTCAGCAAGGCGAGCGCACGCGGATCGCGGCGCTGGGCGCGCTGGTCGAGACCGCGACCTGCCGCCGCGCCATATTGCTGCGCCATTTCGGCGAAGATCCGCCCGCCACTTGCGGCAATTGCGACAACTGCCTCTCGCCGCCCGCCAGCATCGATGCGACCGAGACGGCGCGCAAATATCTGTCCGCCGTCTATCGCACCGGCCAGAGTTTCGGGTCTGGCCATATCGAGGCGGTGCTGACCGGCGCGCCCAACGACAAGGTGCGCGAGCGCGGCCATGACAAGATTTCGGTCCATGGCATCGTGTCGGGGGACGAGGTCGTGCTGCTGCGTCCCGTGTCGCGCGCTTTGCTGGTGCGCGATGCGCTGGAGACCACCGAGCATGGCGGGCTGATGCTTGGTCCCAATGCGCGGCCCATCCTGCGCGGCGAGGAAGAAGTTCGCATTCTGGTCCCGCCCAAGCGCGAGCGACGGTCCCGCAATGCCCGCAACGGGGCCGATGCGAACCCGGTCGGCGATCCGCTGTTCGACGCGCTGCGCGCCTGCCGCCGCGAACTGGCGCAGGAGGCGGGCGTGCCGCCCTATGTGATCTTCCATGATTCCACGCTGCGCGAAATGGCCGAGCAGAGGCCGTCCTCGATCCGCGATCTCGGCACGATCAGCGGCGTGGGGCAGAAGAAGCTGGATGCGTGGGGCGACGCCTTTCTGGCGGCGATTCGGCCGTTTCTGTAGCGCCAAGGGTCACAGGTCCGCGTCGCATCCAAGTTCACGATGTCGTGGGCGCATTTTCCGGCTGATTGCGACGAAAAAGTGCCGGTAAAGTGCGTCCGAAGACCCGGTAATGCGACACCGGCGCGACAGTGACGCGCCTGCGACGCGACAGGCACGCGACGGTCGATCCGGGATGCAGGGCGGGGTGGGGTGCGGGCGCGTTTCATCCGACAGTGTAGATCATCGGAAATCCTACATTGGAAGGGCTTTGCGCCACGAGCGGGCGGAAATGCCGCTCTTGAATCCTGATCCTGACCGGCGCATGGCCTGTGCCAAAGGAGAAGCCCCATGTTCCGCAAATTGACCGACCGCATCCTTGTTTCGCCGCAGATCACGCTGGATCAGGTGGCCGACGCCAAGGCGCAGGGCGTGACGATCATCGTCAACAACCGCCCCGATGACGAGGAACCGGGACAGGTGAATGGCGCGGCGATCGAAGCCGCAGCCAAGGCGGCGGGCATCGCCTATGTCGCGGTGCCGGTTGCGCATGGCGGTTTTGCGCCGTGGCAGTTGGACGAGATGGCAAGCGCGCTGGAACAGACGGAGGCAGGCGGCAAGATGCTCGCTTATTGCCGGTCGGGCACGCGCAGCACCTTGCTATGGGCGCTTACTCGCGCACGGGCAGGCGACGATGGCGACGTGCTGGCGGCGCAGGCAGCGGCGGCCGGCTATGATATCGCGCCGGTGCGGCAGATCATGGATGCGGTGAAGGGGCAGTGAGTGCAGTTGCTTTTCCTTAAATAATAGGATTTAATCCTACTGTGTAAGGAAAAGCTATGCGAACCACTCGGCAACTGAGCGTAACCCTGCCCAATGACATGGCCGACGATGTGCGGGCAAAAGTGGCGTCGGGTGAATATGCGAGCGAAAGCGAAGTCATCCGCGATGGTTTGCGAGCATTGCGCGCGCGCGACCGGGCGGTGGAGCAATGGTTGCGGGCCGAGGTCGGACCGGCACTGGACGCTTACCGGGCTGACCCTGGGAGCGGCATAACGCTGGATGATATGCGCGATGACCTGACCCAACGGTATGAACAGGCAGTTCGGCACGACTGACGGTGCCCCATCATGTTGTTCTGACACCCGAAGCGCGCGCGCAATTAACTGTAATTTTCGATTATGTCGCGGTTGCATCTTCACTCGATATTGCACGGCGTTTTACCGCCGCTATCCTCGATCACATGGAATCCTTTGCGGATTTTCCGCTTCGTGGCACCCCACGCGACGACATCCGTCCTGGTCTACGTACCACCACATGGCGTCGGCGTGTCACGATGGCCTATCTGGTAGAGGGTGAGGCGGTTGTTTTCGTAGGCATTTTTTATGGCGGCCGCGACTATGAGGCGCTGCTCGCCGACATTTGATCGGCAAGGCCTACCCGCACTCCACCGTTACATGGGCCATGCGGGGGAGCGCGTGGAGGCGCGCGCGGACGGCGGCACCGTTTGCGCCGGGGGCTAGGCTGAGGATGACGGCGTGGGCGTGGGGGCCGATGCGCCAGACGTGGAGGTCGCGGATGGTGGCGCCTTCGGTTTCGGCCAGCGCGCGGACCTTGGCCGTCAGCGCGGGTTCGGCGGTGTCGAGCAGGATGGCGGCGGTGTCCTTCATCAGGCCCCAGGCCCAGCGCGCGATGACGATCGACCCCAATATGCCGACCGCCGGGTCCAGCCACCACCAGCCGAGATAGCGCCCGGCGAGCAGCGCCGCGATCGCCAGTACCGATGTCAACGCGTCGGTCAGCACATGGACATAGGCGGCGCGCAGGTTGTTGTCGGCATGGCCATGGTGATGGTCGTCGCCATGATCATGTCCGTGTCCATGATCATGGCTATGGTCGTGGCCCAGCAAAAACGCGCTGATGATGTTGATGATGAGGCCGACGATCGCCACCAGCGTCGCTTCGCCGAACGCGACCTGCACCGGCTCCAGGAAGCACATCCCCGATTCGATTGCGATGAACAGCGCCATGACGCCGAGCAGCAGCGCGGAGGCGAAGCCCGATAGGTCGCCGACCTTGCCGGTGCCGAAGGTGAAGCGCGGATTGCGCGCATGCCGCCGCGCATAGCGATAGGCCGCCGCCGCCACGGCGAGCGCGCCCGCATGGGTCGCCATGTGAAAACCATCGGCCAGCAGCGCCATCGAGCCGGTCATCCAGCCCGCGACGATCTCCACCACCATCGTCGCGGCGGTCAGCCACACGACCCACAGCGTCCGCCGGGCATTTTTATCATGCCCGTCCGACAGATAGATATGGTCGAAATAATGGCTTTCCTCCATGCTGGCGGGCGATGGCGCGTGGTCGTGATGGGCGTGGTCGTGATGGACGTGGCCGTGCCCGGTGCCGTGAGAGTGATCGTCGTGCATCGTCATTTCCCGTAACGGCGGATCAGCGCCAGCATTTCTTCGGCGGCGGCCGCGCGCGCCTCGTCGGACAGGCCGGGGCAGGCGACATGCTCGCGCATATGCTGCTCGATCAGTTCCTCCATCAGGCTGCCGACCGCGCCGCGCACCGAGGCGACCAGTTGCAATGTTTCCGAACAGCCCGCGTCGCCCGTCAATTGCCGTTCGACGGCAGCGACCTGCCCCGCGATCCGGCGCACCCGCGCCAGTAATTTATCTCGATCCGCGATTATATGCATAGGATAGTCCCCTATACTATAGGCGCGGTTGCGACAAGGCCCATCACCTGCCCCAAAAACCATAGCTTGCTTCCACTTCGGCCATGGCTTTGCCAGCCCCCCTCGCCTAACAGGGGGACATGACGAACCGGTTGGACTGCGATCTGGCGATCCTTGGCGGCGGCCTGTCCGGCAGCCTGATCGCGCTTGCCTTCGCGGCTAAGCGGCCTGATGTTCGTATCCGGTTGATCGAAAGCGGCGCGGCGATCGGCGGCAATCATATCTGGTCCTTCTTCGATGGCGACGTGTCCGCGCAGGACCGCTGGCTCATTGATCCGCTCGTCACCCATCGCTGGGAACAGGGGCATGAGGTCCGCTTTCCAGGCCATCATCGCCGTCTCGACACCCCTTATAACAGCATCGCCTCGCCCCGGCTCGACGCGCATGTCCGGGCGACGCTGGGCGATGTGACGATGACGGGCGCGAGCGTCGCCGCCGTCACGCCGACCAGCGTCCGCCTGACCGACGAGCGGGAGATCGACGCGGGGGCGGTGATCGACGCGCGGGGCGCGGCCGACTTGTCGCCGCTGCGTTGTGGGTGGCAGAAATTCGTCGGCCATGCCCTGCGGCTCGATGCGCCCCACGGGATCGACCGGCCGGTGATCATGGATGCGACGGTCGACCAGATGGACGGCTATCGCTTCGTCTATCTGCTGCCGTGGGACGATCATACGATCTTCGTCGAGGACACTTATTATAGCGACACGCCCGACCTGGACGTGCCCGCCATCGATGCGCGTATCGCTGCCTATGCCAGCGACAAGGGCTGGACCGGCACGGTGATCCACCGCGAACAGGGCGTGTTGCCTGTGGTCCATGGCGGCGATTTCGATCGTTATTGGCCCAAGGATGATCCGGTGGCGCGCGCGGGCGTGCGGGCCGGGCTGTTCCAGCCGATGACCGGCTATTCGTTGCCCGACGCGGTGCGTTTCGCCACCTGGCTGGTCGATCAGCCGCTTGACCAGTTGGCGACCGTCACGCGCGCCCATGCGGCGGTACATTGGCGCAGCGGCGGCTATTACCGGCTGCTTGGCAAGATGCTGTTCGGCGCGGCGGTTCCCGACCAGCGCTGGCGCATCTTCGCGCGCTTCTACGGCCTGCGCGCGCCCCTCATCCAGCGTTTCTACGCCGGACGTTCCACCATCACCGATCGCGTCCGCATCTTGTGCGGACGCCCCCCCGTGCCCATAAGGGATGCCATGCGAACATTGCTGAATCCGCCCGCCTGATGACCAGGAAAGCGATAATCATCGGCGCAGGCTTTGGCGGCCTGGCGCTGGCCATACGCCTGCAGTCCGCAGGGATCGACACCACGCTGGTCGAGGCGCGCGATCGCCCCGGCGGCCGCGCCTATATGTGGCAGAAGGACGGCTTCACCTTCGACGCCGGGCCGACGGTCATCACCGATCCCGATTGCCTGAACGAACTGTGGCGTCTGTCCGGCCATGACATGGCGCAGGACGTGACGTTGATGCCGGTCAGCCCTTTCTACCGGCTCAACTGGCGCGACGGCACCAATTTCGACTATAGCAATGACGAAGTGTCACTGCGCGCCGAGATCGCCAAGCTCGATCCGGGCGATGTCGCGGGCTATGAGCGCTTCCTCGATTATGCCGCAGGCGTGTTCGAAGAGGGCTATCGCAAGCTCGGATCGGTCGCCTTCCTCGACTTCGCCTCGATGATCAAGGCGGCCCCGGCGCTGGCCCGCTATCAGGCGTGGCGCTCGGTCTATTCGGTCGTGTCCTCTTATGTGAAGAATGAGAAGCTGCGCGAGGCGCTGTCCTTCCACACGCTGCTGGTCGGCGGCAATCCGATGAAGACCAGCGCCATCTATGCCCTGATCCACAAGCTGGAAAAGGATGGCGGCGTCTGGTTCGCCAAGGGCGGGACCAACAAGCTGGTCGAGGGCATGGCGACCCATTTCGAGCGGCTGGGCGGCACGTTGCGACTGGGCGACAAGGTCACGCGCATCGAAACCTATGGCGACAAGGTGACGGCGGTTCACACCGCATCGGGCTGGCGCGGGGAGGCGGATGCTGTCGCCAGCAATGCCGACCTGATGCACAGCTATCGCGACCTGCTCGGCCATCATCCGCGTGGACAGAAGCAGGGCGGGAAGCTAGCCAACAAGCGCTGGTCGCCAAGCCTGTTCGTGCTGCATTTCGGCATCAAGGGCAGCTGGCCGGGCATTCCGCACCATATGATCCTGTTCGGGCCGCGCTATGAAGGGCTGCTGACCGACATTTATGATCATGGCGTGCTGCCGGAGGATTTCTCGCTCTATCTGCACCACCCGACCGTGACCGATCCGTCGATGGCACCCGAAGGTCATTCGACCTTCTATGCACTCGCCCCGGTGCCGCATATGGGCAAGCTGCCGATCGACTGGGACCAGTTTGCGCCAGCCTATGCCGAGCGCATATTGGACGAGATCCAGCATCGGTTGATCCCGGACATCCGCTCGCGCATCGTCACGCAATTCCATTATGCGCCGACCGATTTCGGCCGCGACTTGAACGCGCATCTGGGCAGCGCCTTCAGCCTGGAGCCGTTGCTGACGCAGAGCGCCTGGTTCCGCGCGCATAATCGCGACGATGTCATTCCCAACCTCTATCTGGTAGGGGCCGGCACCCATCCCGGCGCGGGCATCCCCGGCGTGGTGGGTAGCGCCAAGGCAACCGCCGCGCTGATGCTGGAAGATCTGGGCTAGAGACGATGAAGAAATTGGCGGTCTATTGCGGTTCGGCGACGCCGGCCGACCTGACCTATATCGACGCGGCGCGCATGGTGGGCCGCACGCTGGCGGAACGGGGCATCGGCGTCGTCTATGGCGGCGGACGGCTCGGCCTGATGGGCGCGGTCGCCGATGCGGCGCTGGAGGCGGGCGGCGAGGTGATCGGCGTGATCCCCGACGCGCTGGTCGGCGCGGAAGTCGCCCATCGCGGCTGCACGGAGTTGCATGTCGTCCAGACGATGCACCAGCGCAAGCAGCTCTTTACCGACCTGTCGGACGGCTTCATCACGCTGCCCGGCGGGGTTGGCACGATGGACGAATTATGGGAGGCGATCAGCTGGGCGCAGCTTGGCTATCATCAAAAGCCGGTCGGATTGCTCAATGTCGCGGGCTTTTATGACCAGTTGATCGGCTTCAACCGGCAGATGGTGGAAGCGGGGTTCATCCGGCCGCAACATGCCGGGATTTTGATCCATGCCGAGGGGATTGACGAGCTGCTCGACGCGCTGGCCGCCTATCAGCCGCACGAGACCATCTTTGCGATGAAGGCGGATCGGCTCTAATCCTGTAGCGCAGGCATAGGGATAGGGGATGACTTGGGCAGGCGGGCAGGGCATGGCGATGGCATGACCGACCTGCCCATATTCGACCGCCCCGCGCTCGTCGCCCATGCCAGACAGAGCATTGCGCGCGGCTCCAAATCCTTCGCCATGGCATCGACCCTGTTCGATCCGCAGACGCGCGAGCGCGCTTGGCTGCTCTATGCCTGGTGCCGCAAATGCGACGATATCGCCGATGGACAGGACCATGGCGGGACATTGCAGGGCGTCGTCGACGGGCAGGCGCGGCTGTCGACCATCCGGGTGATGACCGACAGCGCGCTGCGCGGCGAACCGACCGGCGATCCGGCCTTTGACGGCTTTGGCATGGTGATGCGCGAATGCGCCATTCCCGCTCGCTATGCCCATGATTTGATCGAAGGGTTCGCGCTCGACGCGCGCGAATGGCGACCGCGCAGCCAGGACGATATGCTGCGCTATTGCTATCATGTCGCGGGCGCGGTGGGTTGCATGATGGCTGTGCTGATGGGGGTCGATCCCGATGACCAGGCGACGCTCGATCGCGCCTGCGACCTGGGGCTGGCATTCCAGCTCGCCAATATCGCCCGCGACATCAGCGAGGATGAGGCCGCCGACCGCTGCTATTTGCCGCAGGAGTGGCTGGCCGAAATGGATATGCCGCCGGGCGAACATATGAAGCCCTGGCTCCGACCGCGCCTTGCTATATTGGCGCGGCGCATGGCGGACATGGCCGCGGCCTATGAGGAGAGCGCGCGCCATGGCACCGGCGCGCTGCCGCCACGGGCGGCCTGGGCCGTGCTGGCGGCGGCGGGCATCTATGGCGATATCGCCCGCGAAGTCGCGCGCCGGGGCGAGCAGGCCTGGGACGCGCGGGTGATCACGACCAAGGCGGCGAAGCTAGGCTGGGTTGCGCGGGCGGGGATGCAGGTGATCGGTCGCGCCAGGCGCTGGCCTGCTGACACGCCCCGGCCTGCGCATTTATGGACGCGCCCGGCCGTCTGATCGCAATGGGATTTCATGCCTGCGGGCATGGATCGAATGATGTTCCCCGGCGAAAGCCGGGGCCCAGTCCCACGGTCTGAACTGGGCCCCGGCTTTTGCCGGGGAACGGCATCCGTCGATCATCTACACAACATCTCGGCATAGGCCACACCGCTGCCATCCCGAACTTTGACTGCGGCCTGAAAAAAAGAGGGCCGATGCTTTCGCACCGGCCCCAGGGCTGTTCGCAGGAGGAACAAGGTGGGGCGGGCGGGCCATGTCCCGGTGGGGCGGCCCGCCCTGCCAAACTTACATATTGTAGGCGCGCTCGCCGTGCTCACCGAGGTCGAGACCTTGATGCTCGACTTCTTCGCTCACCCGCAGACCAGTAACGGCCTTGGCGATGAAGATGGCGATGGCGGTGCCGACAGAGGCCCAGACGATAGAGACGACCACGGCGATGATCTGCGTCATTACCTGGGCGCCCATGGCGGTCGAACCGTCGCCGGGGCCGCCCAGGAAGGGCTGGTAGACGATGCCGGTGCCGATGGCCCCGACGATACCGCCCACACCATGGATGCCGAAGGCGTCCAGGCTGTCGTCATAGCCAAGCTTGGGCTTGATGACCGACACGAAGTAGAAGCAGATGATCGAGGCGATGGCACCCAGCACGATGGCACCGAAGGGGCCGGAGTTGCCCGCAGCCGGGGTCACGGCGACCAGACCGGCGATCACGCCGGAGCAGAAGCCGAGAGCCGAAGCCTTGTGACCATGGGCCTTTTCAGCGAGCATCCAGAACAGCGCACCTGCCGCGGTGGCGACGAAGGTGTTGATCATGGCGAGCGCCGCCGTGCCGTCGGCTTCCAGTTCGGAACCCGCGTTGAAGCCGAACCAGCCAACCCAGAGCATGCCGGTGCCGATCATCGTCATCGTCATGCTGTGCGGGGCCATTGGCTCCTTGGGATAGCCGATACGCTTGCCAAGGATGAGGCAGGCGACCAGCGCGGACACGCCAGCGTTGATATGGACCACGGTGCCGCCGGCAAAGTCCAGCGCGCCCATTTCGAACAGCAGACCGCCGCCAGCCCAGACCATGTGGGCGATCGGGAAATAGACGATCGTGAGCCAGATGGCGGTGAAGAGCATGACCGCCGAGAATTTCATGCGCTCGACCACCGAACCCAGGACCAGCGCAGCCGTGATGGCGGCAAAGGTCATCTGGAAGCTGACGAACACATATTCCGAAATCACTTCGTCGGAGAAGGTGGCTGCCGTGCTGTCGGTGGTGACGCCGACGAGGAACCATTTGCCCCACGAAATGAAGGCATTACCTTCAGGACCGAAGGCCAGGCCATAGCCGTACATGACCCAGATGAGCATAGCGAGGCAGGCGGCCGCGCCGATCTGCGTCATCGTCGCCAACATATTCTTCGACCGGGTCAGGCCGCCATAGAACAGCGCAAGGCCCGGCAGGATCATGAGCAGGACGAGGACGGTCGACGTCATCATCCAGGCGTTGTTGCCCGGATTGGGTACGGCTGCGGCGGGTGCCGCTTCGGCGGCTTCCTGCGCCCAGGCCGGCAGGGCGGCGAAGAGCGACAGCCCCGCTGCCCCTGCCATCCCGCAAAGTTTCTTGGAAAAGGTCATCATTCCCCCCTTCTTACAGCGCGGTTTCGCCGGTCTCGCCGGTGCGGATGCGCACGGCCTGACCGACATCGAGGACGAAGATCTTGCCATCGCCTATGGCACCCGAATTGGCGGCCGCCTGCGTCGCTTCCACGACGCGCGGTGCCAGGTCGTCGTCGCAAACGACCTCGACCTTGATCTTGGGAACCATGTTGGTGGAATATTCCGCGCCGCGATAAATTTCGGTCTGCCCCTTTTGGCGACCAAAGCCCTTCACTTCGCTGACCGTCATGCCTGCGATGCCAAGCGAGGATAGTGCCTCGCGAACATCGTCGAGCTTGAACGGCTTAATGATAGCCATGACAAGTTTCATGTCGCCCCCTGTTACTGGTGTGCGGGGACATACTCAGCAAGAGGCGTGCCAATTTGCTAATGGCGCGTTAATACGGGCTTAGCGTGCGGCGCGACGAAAAGCAGCGCCGAAAAAATGAGCAGCAGCGCGCGCCTGCTTAAAAAACAGGCAGCATCAGCCTACCATTGGCTGCCTTCTGCGATGGCCGCCTCTTCATCGGGCAGCGTCGTGCGCCCTAGGGCGGCGTTGCGGTGCGGGAAGCGGCCGAACCGTTCAATGATCGCGTGGTGATCACGCGCAAAGCCGAGCCAATGATCGTCGCCCGCTCCTTCGAACAGGGACAGCGCCGTCTCCTGATCCTCCAGCGCCTCGCTATGCATGAAGGGCATGTAGAAGAAGAGCCGCCCGGTGCCGCCGATCTGAATGTCATAGCCATGGGCGATCGCCCCGCGCGCGATATCGCGGGCCAGCGGATCGCTGGCGAAGGCCTGTGCGGTATCGCGGAACATATTGCGGGGCAGTTGGTCGAACAGCAGGATCGCCGCCAAAGCCTCATCGGCGCGGTCGAGGAAGGCTTCGGGCGGCAATGCCTGTTTTTCCTGCCACAGATCGCCGAAACGGGCGATGCAGCGCTCGTCCAATGCGGGGTCTTTCTCCCACCATCCGGCCTCGCCGACTTCGTTGAACCAGAAGTCGAGCAGGGCTGCGGCCCAGTCGGCGGTCACGGCATCATGGCTGTCGGTGAGCATGTTCATACCGACCTATACAGACGAGCGGCCGATCCGGTTCCACCATAGACCGCTTACGGCGATCAGGTCGCCGTGCCACCCACCGTCAGCCCCTGCAGCAGCAGCGTCGGCTGGCCGACGCCCGCGGGCACGCTTTGCCCGCCCTTGCCGCACATGCCGATGCCTTCGTCCAGCGCCCAGTCGTTGCCGATGCCGACCACCTTGGTCAGCGCGGTGGGGCCATCGCCGATCAGCGTCGCGCCCTTGATCGGGTCGCCCAGCTTGCCATTCTCGACCTTATAGGCCTCAGTGCAGGAGAAGACGAACTTGCCCGACACGATGTCGACCTGGCCGCCGCCAAAGCTCTTGGCGAAGATGCCGGTCTTCATGCGGGACAGCAGTTCTTCGGGGTCGTCATTGCCGCCCTTGATGAAGGTGTTGGTCATGCGCGGCATCGGGCCATGGGCATAGCTTTCGCGGCGGCCATTGCCAGTCGGTTCGACCCCCATCAGCCGGGCATTGAGCCGGTCCTGCATATAGCCGCGCAAGATGCCATCCTCGATCAGGATGTTCTCGCGCGTGGGCGTGCCTTCGTCGTCGATCGACAGCGACCCGCGGCGGTCGGCGATCGCGCCGTCATCGACGACAGTGACGCCGGGCGCGGCGACGCGCTCGCCGATGCGGCCGGAAAAGGCGCTGGTGCCCTTGCGGTTGAAATCACCCTCCAGGCCATGGCCGATGGCTTCATGCACCAGCACGCCGGGCCAGCCGGGGCCAAGCAGCACGGTCATCTCGCCCGCAGGGGCGGCGACCGAGCGCATGTTGACGCGCGCCTGCGCCAGCGCTTCGTCGATCGCGCGGTTCCACACGGCCGGGTCCATGACCTGATCGTAGAGATAGCGGCCGCCAATGCCGAAGCTACCGGTTTCGCGGCGGCCATTCTCTTCCAGGATGACCGACACGTTGAGGCGCACGAGCGGGCGGATGTCCGTCGCGGTAAAGCCGTCGGCGCGGACGATTTCGACCACGGACCAGCTGCCCGCCAGATTGACCGATACCTGCGCGACGCGCGGATCGCGGGCACGGGCGGCGGCGTCGATCGCGGCGCACAGCGTCACCTTCTCGGCGAAGGGCACGATTTCCAGCGGATTGGCGTCGGTATAGAGATGGTGGTTGGTGCGCTGCGGCGGTGGGGCGGGCGGCGCGGCGGCGGGATCGAGCAGGGTCAGCGTCTGCGCCGCCTTGCGGATCGCCGCTTCGCTGATGTCGTTGGCATGGGCAAAGCCGGTCATCTCGCCCGACACGCCGCGCAGGCCAAAGCCCGCATCGGTCGAATAATCGGCGGTTTTCAGCCGCCCGTCATCGAAGCCGAAACTCTCGCTGGCGCGATATTGCAGATAGAGTTCGCCATCGTCGCAGCTTTTAAGCGCATCGGCGGTCAGGCGGCGGGCGCCGTCGGGATCGAGCAGGCCCGGACGATAGAGCAGGCCACGGGCGTCGGTAAAGTGCGCGGAAATATCGGTCATGCCATCCGATATAGGGACGGCATCACCCAAGCCCAACGGAAAAGTTAGAGGCTGGCCCCGGATGCGATGTCGGGCTTGTCGCCAATGTCCGCCGTGTCGGCCACGCCGCCCATCAGCACGAAGCGCCGGTCGCAATAGCCGCAATCGACATAGCCATGCTCGTCAATCTCCAGAAAGACGCGCGGATGGCCGAGCGCGGCGGGAATGTCGCCCGATCCGTCACAGGACACGCGGGTTTTGGAGACTCGGAGGATTTCTGGCGGCTGGATCATGATCGGGGGAATTAGCAGTGCGGACGCTGCGCCGCAATATGCCGCTACATCAAAGGCAGCGGTGGTGCCTTGCATGGGGTCGAGGTGTCGCCTTTCCGGACCTTTGCGGCAGGTTGCCAGTCGGTGCAATCCTTGGCCGCGATCACCGCGAGCGGCGACAGCATCAGCAGGGCAGGCGCGAGGGTGCTGCCGAGGAAGATGGGGTTGGGCATGGGCACAAGATGCCGCATCCAGGCTTGCTGTACGATGAACGTTACGCAGGCGGTCGGATTGGTGCCGACTTCGCAGCAAGCAGCTTGGGAGTTTTGCCGGAAACCGTCCCCCGGACGGTTTCTGTTCGGCAAAACTGGTGGGCGATGACGGGCTCGAACCGCCGACATTCTCGGTGTAAACGAGACGCTCTACCAACTGAGCTAATCGCCCCTAGGGGGAGTTTCGCGCTTCTACGCTACTTTTCGTATCCGTCAACAGGGGCTAGCTGAACAAATTCGCGACTGTCAGCGCCGATGTATGGGACGTCCGTAAAAGCCTTACTTGCTCATGAACGATCAGGCGTCTCTCGTCCAAAGATCATCGGCATGTCGGGCAATGTTACGACGCCGAGGAGAAACGAAAATCATTAAATTTCGGGTAAATACATAGCCGGAATATCTGCATAATCAGCACTCCGCGACCAAACAATATCGTCGCGAATTTTTCGAGCGGGTACGCCCGCATAAATCGCATTGTTCTTCAACGTACTCGATGCGATCGAAGACTGTCCTAGAACAGACCCGGATCCTATCTTTGCTCCTTTGTGAACGCGCGAACTATTGCCGAGCCAGACATGATGTCCGACAAATACATCCTTGGCCATATTCAGCGGTTTTCGGGTTATTGCGTCGAAAATAGCATGTCCATCAGTCGTTCGAATCATCACCCCACTTGAGGCCATGCAATCATTTCCGATGGCAACTATATTGCCGCTTTCGGAAAATATTACTCCCCCCTCCCAAGTCGTATCAGATCCAATTATGACTACTGAGTTTGGAAAGCTAACCTTAATAGTTAAGCCACGTAACCGGCAGTTCTCACCAACAATAATCGCACAGTTATCGCCATTTATCGTAAAAGTGCAATTTTCTAAAATACTTTTAGCGCCAACGGAGATGACGCTGTCAACACCAGATGCTGTTGCTTTATTGGACCCGCGTGAACATACAGACGACGAGTCCAGTGCAACAACGGCACCGTCACCAGTTGCACGGCGATAATCTGCTCCATCGACAACTCTGGGGTTTCCGCCCCGAGGCATTTGTCCGACGTTAATTTCGCCGAACGGATATGCTTCGATGACACGTTTGTATGTGGCTAGGAAAAGTTTATCGACCACTTCAAACATATAAATTCTCCAGAAATTTGATAAAATTCTCAGATTCGAAAATAATATTATGGAGTATTCTATACTATTATTTCCGCCAACATCGTGAATATGACATAATGTATAGTAATATGATGCTTATTCATATTTTTCTATCATTAAGACGCCCGCAGAACAATTTTATGCTTCTCACCATTGGATCACTTAGTGAAAGCTGGTGCAAGTCATTCAGCAAGTTCTGACGTTTAAAAAGTCACAACCGTCAACTCGCCAGCAGGCGGCGGCTGGCGCCGAACCAGCGGATCATCGCGTCGGCGGCGTCTTGTGCCAGGGCGATGAAGATGCGGCGGCCATCCTGTGGGTCGGCCTGTCGCTCCACCAGCCCCTTGGCGGTCAGGGTGCGAATCCAGCGTAGCGCCGTGGTCGGCGGCACGGCGGCGGCGATGCACAGGCTGGAGACGGAGACGCGCTCCTGCTCCAGCCGGGCGGCGAGCAAGTCGAGCAGCATGTCCCAGGCCGGGTCGGCGAACAGGTCGCCGGGCAGGAAGTCGGCACGGATGCGGCGCGCGCGCAACAGGTCGCGCACCTGCGTCGCGGTGAGCGTCGGCGTCGGGACATAGGCTTGGGGTGCGGCGGCTCCAATCGGCGCGAGCGCGGGCATGCCGATATAGTCGCTCGGCCGGTCGGCGATGCGCGGGCCGGGGTCGAAGGAGGGTGCGGCAAAGTGCGACCGCTGCGTCAGCGCGTCGAGCGTGCGGGCAAGGCGGCTGACCTCCGCGCTCAATTGTTCGAGTCGGCTGCTGTCGCCATCCCGGTCGTGGACCTGACCGGGGGCGGGGCGTTCTTCGCCTGCGGTCACCAGGGCCGCGGCTAGGTCGCTCTGGTCGGGGTCGCACAATAATTGGGTGTGCGATCCTTGGGCGGCCGCAAAGGCCAGGTCGATCGTCTCCAACCCCGTAACCAGGATGACGGCCATGCCCTGCCGGATCGCCTGTGCCTCCACTTGCGCCAGCAGCGATTCCAGCGCGGGGGTCGATGCGGGGCAGAAGAGCAGCAGCACGTCGCATTGCAACTGGCCATCCAGCCGGGCGGGAGCATCGGCGAGCGGCGCGACGCCCAGAAGCCGCAACCCGGCGGCATCGGCCACCGGCGTCAGATCCGCCGCATCGATTCGGTCGGCGATGACGAGCAGCCCGGCCTGATGATCGCGCCGCAAAGGATCCGCCCTGCCCATGCTGTAGGAAAAATCTTCCATTATTGCCCCGCCCCGTTCTAGCTTCGTTCCTGGGAATAAAGCAAGAACGGATCGAATCAGCCGCATCTGTCGCCATAGTGACGATAATCTGGCGCAAAGGGGTGGGATACCGGCTCTGCACGGGTATTTTTCCACCATCTTCGCGCCGATCTGGCGGGAGGAGAGGGGGAGTCGCCCCATCCCTCCATTATGGAGTCATTTGTCAGATGGCGCGCGCGAAGGCGATGTAGAGCGCGCGCAGCCGCATCGCGACCGGGCCAGGGGTGCCGTCGCCGATCCTCTGTCCGTCGATCCGCACCACCGACTGGCACAGGGTCGAGGCGCTGGCGATGAATGCCTCCCGCGCGGCAAGCGCCTCCGCCACGGTGAAGGGGCGATGCACGACCGCGATGCCGCTTTCCTGCGCTAAGGCGGTCAGCGCCGCGCCGGTGCAGCCCGCCAGCACCGCCTGGCTATAGGGGCGGGTGACGATGCCTTCGTCGGTGACGATGAAGGCAGTCGAGGATGCGCCTTCGGTGACGAAGCCATCCTCGACCATCCACGCCTCCTGCGCGCCTGCATCGCGCGCGGCCTGTTTCGCCATGACCTGGGCGAGCAGCCCGACGCTCTTGATGTCGCGCCGCGCCCAGCGCAGGTCGGCCATGGTCGCCACCGCGATGCCCGTGCGCACCGCGGGCACGTCGAGCACCGGCTTGTCCGCGACGAACAGGAACAGCGTGGGTTCGATATTGGGCGCGGCCAGGAAATCGCGACCTGCCTCCGCCCCGCGCGTGAGCTGGAGATAGACCAGCCCCTCGGTCACGCCGTTGCGCGCGACCAGTTGCGTCTGCACCGCCTCGACCTGCGCCAGCGACACGGGCAGGCGGATGCCTAGCGCGCCTGCCGATCGTTCCAGTCGCGCGAGATGGCTGGCGCTGTCCACCAGCCGCCCGTCGATCACCGCCGCGACCTCATAGACGCCATCAGCGAAGAGGAAGCCGCGATCGAGCGGCGAAATGCGCGCCTCGTCCAGTGGCAGGAAGGTGCCGTTCAGATAGGCGATCGACATAAGGTTTGGTGCGTCCTCCGCTCTGATCCGCTTCTAGCCGCCGAAGCTGACGCCGATCCATAGCGTGCGCGGCGTGCCCAGATCCATCGATCCGCCCGCATTGCGCGTCACGATCGTCTCATCCAACAGATTTTCGCCCCGCGCCACCAACGTCACGCCGCCCGCCAACGGCAGCCGCGCGATGGCATCGACCGTGATCGCGTGCGGCAGGACGTCGCTTTGCAGATCATCCTCATATTGTTTCGCGACATAGCGCAGCGTGGTCGACAGCGTCGGTCCCTGCGCCGGGCTGTAGGCGATGGTGGCGCTGGCGGCATGGCGCGGGCTTTGCGCCGGGGTGAGGCCATCGAACGCTTCGCCCGGCGCATGAACGCGGCTGCGGCTATAGGCGTAGGAGGCCGACAGGCGCATGGCACCCAGCGTCGCGTCCGCCGTCAGCTCCACCCCCTTGGCGACGATCCGGTCGATATTGCGGCGCTGGCGCGTGGTGGCGGTCAGCGTCACATTGGCGACCGCATCGTCCAGCCGGTTGATGAAGCCGGTCGCCGACAGGCTGATGCCCGGTGCCGGGGTCAGATCGATGCCGACTTCCGCGCCTTTCAGCTTTTCCGGCGTCAGCGCGTCATTGGCCTGCGTCGTGATCGGAAACACCACGAAGGGGCGATAGAGTTCGTTGAGCGTCGGCAGGCGGAAGCCGCTATAGGCCGCGCCGCGCAGGGCGATCGCGTCGCTCGCCCGATAGAGTGCGCCCGCCCGGCCCGACACTTCCCAGTCCGACCGGTCGGCATAATCGCTCGACGTGCCGACGCCGCTGGTCGCGTTGACCTGCCGGTAGAAGCCGTCGCTGATCGACCAGCGATCGGCCCGCACGCCGCCGGTCAGCACCAGCCGCCCGTCCGGCCCGGCGGGCGTCCAGTCATCCTCCACGAAAACCCCGCGCGTCCATTGCTCGCCCCCGGCATGGCGGCGGAAGGTGGCGGGATTGCTGGCGCTGTTCGCATTATAGGCGTCCTCGAACATGTCGCCGCTCGCAAAGCGGCTGTCGACGCCCACGCGCAGCACATGCGCCTCCCCCACCGGCGGGCGCAGCTCGATCTTGCCGCCGATCCCGGTCGAGGGCGTGTTGCGCTGGTCCAACGTCCGGCGGAAGGTGGAGGAGGAGATGACGATGTTCGAGAAATTGCGCACCTGCACATAGGCGAGCGCATCGACCTGCCACCGCCCGCGATCGATATAGCGGATGCTGGCGTCCTGCCCCTGGCTGCTATTGTCGGCCCCGGCAAAGCGCAGCGTGCGCTTGTCCTCGAACAGGGTGGCGCGAAATTGCACCTCCGACGTGGCGGAGATCGGCGCGACCGCGCGCAGATTGGTGGACCAGCCATCATAGGCGGCGGGCACGGTCGCGGCGACGCGCTGGTCCTTCGGCGTGGTCTGGAACCCGTCGCCCCGGTCCCACCGTCCCGACAGCGAAACATAGCCATTGCCAAGGTCGGGCGTGACGCTGGCGGACAGCTCGGTCGAATCGCGGCTGCCATAGAAAGCGCTGGCGGCAAAGCCCGGCAATTGGTCGCGCGTCGCGCTCGCCAGCTCGATCGTCCCTGCCACCGCGCCCGCGCCGAACGCGCCGATGCCGCCGCCGCGCGTCACCCGCACCACCGAGAGGCGGTCGGGCACCAGCGCGCTGAAGGGGATATAGCCGAAAAACGGGTCCGCCATCGGCACCCCGTCGAGCAGCACCAGCGTCCGGCTCGAAGCATTGCCGCCCAGCGCGCGCAGCGTCGCCCCCTGCGCCGACGGGTTGGCCGATCGGCTGTCGGACCGGCGGAATTGCTGGAAGCCCGCGACATCGCCCAGCACGCTTTCGATCCGGCTCGATGCGCTGTCCTGCAATCGCTGGCGGTCGATCACCACGGATCCATAAGCGGGCGTGCCGGGCGGCAGGTCCAGCCCCGCGCCGGTCACGACGATGGTGGCCGGGTCACCCGCCGCCGGTTGCGCCAGCGCGATGCCGGGCAGGAAGAACAGGATGGCGGGGAGGGGGAGAGATTTCATGCCCCCGCTCTCCCCATTTCGGGCGACTTTTGCAAATGGAAAGGCCGCGCCTCACTCCAGCCTGCGGATCGCCCGTTCGTCGCAAGTGGGCGTGACCCGCTCGACCGGACTGACGCCGGGCACCTGCAGCGATTGCCCGATGCGCAGCGGCGCGAACCGCTTGCGCGCAATCCCCTGGCAGCGCAGCGCCAGTTCCAGCATGCGCGGCGGCGTATCCCATTGTTCGTAGGACAGGCGGAACGTGCCCCAATGAATGGGAATGGCGGTCGATGCGCCCAGCCGCTTGAACATCTCCACCGCCTGCACTGGTCCGACATGCGCGTCCGACTGCATCTGCCCCTTCCAGAAACGGAACGCGCCGATGGGGATCAGCGCCAGCCGGATCGGCCCGATCCGCGCGGCCTCGATCGGCCAGCCCATGTCGCCCGCGCCGGTGTCACCCGCAAAGAAGATATTGCCCGCCCGCGTCGCGATGACGAAGCTCGACCACAGCGCCCGGTTGCGGTCGCTGCCCCAACGGCTGCTCCAATGATGGTTGCGGGTCACATGGACGCGATAATCGGGGCAATGTTCGTAATTGCCGCACTGGATCACCGCGCCCGGCGCCAGGCCGTTGAGCGCCGCGCCGCTGACCGACTGGCCCCAATCGAGCGCCGTCGCCGGAATGCCATGCGCGCGGAGCAGCGCGTCATTGCCCAGGCTCGTGACGATCTTGGGCTTGTCCCGCTCCCACAGGCGCTTGAGCGTCGGCAGGTCGAGATGGTCATAATGATTATGGCTGATGACGATCAGGTCGATCTTGGGCAGGTCGTCGAAGCGGATGCCCGGTTCCGCCACCCGCTTGGGGCCAAAGGGGGGCAGGGGGCTGGCATGGTCCGACCAGATCGGATCGGTCAATATGTTCAGCCCCGCCGCCTGCACCAGCACGCTCGCATGCCCGACCCAGGTCCCCACCATGCCGCGCGGCGCGGCAAAGGGCGCAGGCTTGGCGGGCTTCACCGCGATTCCGACCGGCCATTCCGGCCGATCGTCATCGCCCAGCAGCCAGCGCAAAATGAACCCCTGCCGACTGGTGCCAGGCGGGGCGGGGATTTCTATCGCCCCGTCGGGATTGAAGAAATGCGCGCCATCATAATGGCGGCTGACCGGCCCGTCATAATAGATGCGGTCGAGAAAGGGCGGAACGATGGTGATCGCCAGACACAGCGCCACCACCGCGAACAACAGCACGACCCCCAAGCCCCTGACGATGCGGATAAGCCGACCCATGCGGAGCGCCATAGCGGACGGGGGCGGGGGAGCAAGGGGGG
>Ga0209231_1000077_pt1 | contig 69075 bp, 86 predicted proteins | sample Deesub45470m_DNA_FD_188086 | JGI IMG/M metagenome (GOLD analysis project Ga0209231, IMG submission 188086) | Deep subsurface microbial communities from North Pacific Ocean - 450_OLKR46/470m Metagenome (SPAdes) (version 2) | ecosystem: Environmental > Terrestrial > Deep subsurface > Unclassified ...
AGACAGCAGCAGTAATGGGCAATAACGAAATCAACGAATCGTTCAATCTGAAAAGCTACACGGCCGGAAAAGCGGCGGTAGTTTTCTTCTATCCTCTTGATTTTACTTTTGTTTGTCCTTCTGAACTGATCGCTTTTGATCACCGTCTGGCTGAATTCAAGAGCCGCAATGTGGAAGTCATCGGTGTTTCCATCGATTCACAATTCACCCATCTGGCCTGGAAAAATACGCCGATCAACAAGGGCGGCATCGGCCAGGTCGGCTATCCGCTGGTCGCCGACATCAGGCATGAAATCTGTAAGGCATACGACGTGGAAGCTGCGGGCGGCGTGGCATTCCGCGGTTCTTTCCTGATCGATACGCATGGTGTGGTGCGCCATCAGGTAGTGAATGACCTGCCTCTGGGCCGCGACATTGACGAAATGCTGCGCATGGTAGACGCGCTGCAATTCCACGAAGCGCATGGCGAAGTCTGCCCCGCCGGCTGGAACAAGGGCAAGGCGGGCATGAATGCCTCTACCGAGGGTGTAGCCAAATATCTGGCAGATCACGCTCAGGAGCTGTAAAAGGTAGCAGCAATCAGCAAGCAGGAAGGCCACCGCAGGTGGCCTTTTTCATTGCATGACTGCTAAAATCCGCACCACTTACCACTTACCACTTACCACTTACCACTTACCACTTACCACTTACCACTTACCACTTACCACTTACCACTTACCACTTACCACTTACCACCATGTTGACCGGTTTCGTCGTTCTCTATTTGCTGTTATCCATCGCTATCGGCCTGTACGCCTCGACGCGTGTGCACAACTCCCGTGATTTCGTCGTGGCGGGGCGCAATCTGCCTCTGCCCGTGGTCACGGCCACCGTGTTCGCCACCTGGTTCGGCGCGGAAACGGTGCTGGGGATTCCGGCTACTTTTGTAACGGAGGGACTGAGCGGGGTCGTGGCCGATCCCTTCGGCGCGAGTATGTGTCTGATCATCGCCGGGCTGTTTTTTGCCGGGCGCCTGTATCGCATGGACTTGCTGACGATAGGCGATTATTACCGGGCGCGCTATAACCGCAAGGTGGAACTGATCATGACTGTTTGCATCATGATTTCCTACCTGGGCTGGGTCGCGGCGCAAGTGACGGCATTGGGCCTGGTGTTCAACATGGTCAGCGGCGGGGCGATTGAGCAGTCTACCGGCATGGTGCTCGGCACAGCCATCGTGCTGGCCTATACCGTGTTTGGCGGTATGTGGTCCATCGCCCTGCTGGATTTTGTGCAGATGACTGTCATCATGGCGGCGCTGTTGCTGATCGGCGTGCTGGTCAGCGGCGAGGCGGGCGGCGTGAATCATGTGGTCAGCCATGCGCAGACCGCCGGAAAATTGCAATTGTTTCCGCAGGGGGGCTATGAAGCATGGATACCCTTCATCGGCGCGGCGCTGACCATGATGCTGGGTTCCATCCCGCAGCAGGACGTATTCCAGCGCATGACCTCGGCAAAGAATGAGCAGACAGCGGTACGCGGCGCTGTGCTGGGCGGCGTGCTGTATTTCGCTTTCGCCTTTGTGCCGATGTTTCTGGTCTATGCCGCGACCCTGATCGACCCTGTAGTGTTCGGAGGTCTGATAGAAAAGGATACGCAGATGGTGTTGCCCAGCCTGATTCTGCTGCATACCCCGCTGGTCGCTCAGGTATTCTTCTTCGGCGCACTGTTGTCGGCGATCATGAGCACGGCTTCTGCGACCCTGCTGGCGCCTTCGGTGATGTTTACCGAGAACATCCTCAAACATTTCGTGTTCCCGCATATGAGCGACAAACAGATGCTGCGCACCATACGCATCATCATGCTGGCGTTTGGCTGCATCGTGCTGTGGTTCGCACTGGATTCCAATGAAAGCATCTTCAAGATGGTGGAGAATGCCTACAAAATCACCCTGGTAGGCGCCTTCGTGCCGCTGGCGTTCGGGCTATACTGGAAACGCGCAAACAATCGGGGCGCCATGCTTTCCATCGTATTGGGTCTGAGTTCGTGGCTGCTGATGGAGCGCTTTTATACAGGCGATATCTGGCCGCCTCAACTGGTGGGACTGATATTGAGCGTGACCGGCATGCTGGCAGGTTCATTGCTGCGGACGCGTCGCCATGTACATGCAGAAACCTGAAAGTTGTCATATTCCTGTCACAAATTCTTCATACTCTGGCAACCTCAACTGAAGGAGTCATGATGAGTGCGAAAATTTTGATAGTCGAGGACGAGCCGGCGATACAGGAATTGCTGGTTTTTAATGTCAATCAGGCCGGATTTATGGCCTTGCGCGCCGGCGATGCGGAAGAAGCATGGCAGCAGATACGCGATCATGCGCCCGATCTGATCCTGCTGGACTGGATGCTGCCCTCCACCAGTGGCGTCGTTCTTGCAAAACAACTGCGCAGCGAAGCACGTACCCGCGACATTCCGATCATCATGCTGACCGCGCGCGGAGATGAGCGTGACAAGGTGCTGGGCCTGGAGTCGGGCGCAGATGATTACATCACCAAGCCTTTCTCACCGCGTGAGTTGATGGCGCGGATACGCGCCGTGATGCGTCGTCATATTCCCGTGCTGGCAGACGAGAAAGTAGCGGCGGGGGGGCTGGAGTTGTCGCCTGATTCGCATCGCGTGACGGCCAGGGGGCTGGCTATAGACCTGGGTCCGACCGAGTTCAGGCTGCTGCATTTTTTCATGACGCACGCGGAGCGGGTGTATAGTCGCACGCAATTGCTGGATCAGGTGTGGGGGACGCAGGTGTTTGTCGAGGAGCGCACGGTGGATGTACACATCCGTCGGCTGCGCGCTTCACTCGAGTCCACGGGACTGGATGGACTGATTCAGACTGTGCGCGGTAGCGGTTACCGGTTTTCGATCAGGTAGGCGGCGTTTTTCATCGTCGATATGATGCGTTAGCGACTGAGTGTTTTTTCTGACCTTGCTGAGGATAAATTTTGCAGGATTTCTGGTTGCGTGTGATTTCGCCGTTGATATACGCCGCGCTGGCAGCATCGCTGCTGTGGATTGTATTCTCGGTTACCACAGCCTTGCTGTTCATGCTGCTGGTGTTGCTGCTGGTGATGGCTTACCGCGCAAGGCAACTGTATAAACTGGGGCTGTGGCTGAATGATGCGCGTCTGGAGACCATCCCTGAAGCGGACGGTATCTGGGAAGAAGTGTTCTCACGGCTGAGAAAAATGGTCAAAAGGCACAACCAGACCAAGCAAAAACTGGCTGCCGAGTTGCAACATATCGAACAGGCCACGGCCGCCCTGCCGGAGGGGGTGGTGAGCCTCAATGAATTCGGTCGAATCGAGTGGTGCAATCCGCTCGCCGAACAGCACTTCGGTCTCAATGCCGACCGCGACATCATGCAGGACATCACCTATCTGGTGCGCCAGCCCGAGTTTATCGAATATCTGCATGCGGTCAATTTCCGCGATCCTCTGGTGATGAAAGCGGCACGCTACGACGACATGGTGCTGTCCATCCGGCTCATTCCCTATGGAGGCAACAAGCACTTGCTGCTCAGCCACGACATCACCCAACTGGAGCGCATCGAAACCATGCGCCGCGACTTCGTCGCGAATGTGTCGCACGAGTTGCGCACGCCGCTGACTGTGGTGAACGGCTTTGTCGAAAACCTGCAGGATATGCAGGACCTGAGTCCGGACAACATCCGCCGTGCCTTGCAACTCATGGCCGAGCAGACGCGTCGTATGGATAATCTGGTATCGGATTTGCTGATTCTGTCACGTCTGGAAAACGATCAGAGTCCGCTGCGGACTGAGACTGTTGACATGAAGGCGCTGCTGGCAGAGGTCTACCAGGAGGGTCAGTTGTTGAGCGGAGGCAGGCATCAGCATAGTCTGAAACTGCTCGGACCCGAACAGCTGTGCGGCAATCGTGACGAGTTGCACAGCGCTTTCAGCAATCTGGTCAGCAATGCGATCCGCTATACGCCGGAAGGCGGCACAATCAAGCTGTCCTGGGTGTTGAGGGCGGGCCAGCCGGTGTTCTCGGTGCAGGACAGCGGCATAGGCATCGCTGCGCAGCATATTCCGCGCCTGACCGAGCGCTTTTACCGGGTGGATCGCAGCCGTTCGCGTGGGACGGGAGGTACGGGGCTGGGGCTGGCCATTGTCAAGCATATCGCACTGCGTCATCAGGCAACGCTGGAAATCGTCAGCGATGAAAATCAGGGCAGCACCTTCTCGCTGGTGTTCCCGGCCAGCAGGCTGATTACATAATTTGCCCTCAGCCCTCAGCCCTCAGCCCTCAGCCCTCAGCCCTCAGCCCTCAGCCCTCAGCCCTCAGCCCTCAGCCCTCAGCCCTCAGTCCTTCACGCAACAACTTGGGGTGCAACCCCTTCATTCAGGAGCAGGAGATTCATCTCCGCAGCTCCGAGGGAAGCCCCTTGCGGGCTTAGTTGTGCGGGGAATGCCCTTCATTCAGGAATAGGCGATTTATCGCCTTAATATTCCGAGGGAAGCCCCTTGCGAGCTTGCGGCATCAGTCCTCAGTCCTCAGACTAAAACTGACGCGTTCATAATCCAGTCCGCGTTCCACGCTGAAGCCCAATCTGGCCATTGAAGTCTGGCCATCCGGCGTTAATAGCTCGACTACGCGGCCATTCTGGAACCAGTCGCGCGGAATGATCAGGCTGGCCGGAATATTGAGTGATGGCAAGGCGGGCAACAGAAAAGCCGGAGCGTACTTGCCCACCGGGTTGATTCCTGACGCGCGGATGCGTAGCGGTTCGGGTCGGCCGGGCAGATATTTGATGCCGATTTCCAGCCTGCCCTGTCGCGTTACGTTTGCCCATGCGGTAACCCCCAGTATGAAGGACAGTGCGTCGCTGGGGCGCAGGGCAATCAGCTGTTTGCACATGAGCCGCCCGCCAATGGCATCGGCACGGATCAGACGTGCGCCCATGATGCTTTCATTCTCCATGTGCCAGCTTTCCAGCGGATGGCCCATTTTCAGCTGTTTCTGCTCATGGTCGCGGGCCGACGGCGCGGTGTGCTTGCGCCCCAGGCTGTCAACATCGGGCGCGCTCTGCTGCAGGGGTTTCCCGGATAAATGCGCGTATATGCCTTCCGGCTTGTAGCAAAGCTGTGCGTGCCGGGCGATGGGATGTCGTTCGCCCACACGTTTGTGGCTGTTTTCGCACCAGCTCCGATGTAAAAAATTGAGCAACTCGAGGCAGCTCTGGCTGTCGGCCAGATCGCCCAGCCCCACCTGCCGGGGCGTTTGACCTTGCTGCAGCAAAATGATTTTTACGCGTAACAACTTGCTCAAAGGAATCATCACCAGAAAGCGCAGGGTGTCGCTGTGCGGTAAACCCTCTGCGCGCTGTAGCCCCTGCGTGCTGGACAAATCGGTCGCGAGCGGGTGGGCATCGCCTTTGACCAGGCTGCAGCGGTGTTCCACGGTGACGGCATTGCCCCATAGTGAAAGCCAGTGATCCAGTTGCTGCCATTGCCAGCGCGTCAGCTGGGCGGGGCTGGCATAACAGGCAAGCAGTGTCTTGACATAGCTGCTCATGCAGCTGCCGCCGATTGGGCTGAGCGGGTCGGTCACTTCTAGCTGATGTATTTTCTGCTGCTCTGCGTAGGCGTACAACTCATGCAGCTGATGCCAGAGTCCCGCGTCAAAGTCGTAGCCGGTGCGCAGGTATTCGATGATTTCCAGTCCGCTGTAGAGCAGACAGCGCTGGCACAGCAGTGCGCCATGTTTGCTCAACGATTTTTCGCCTGCGATATAAGCCTGTAAGCCGCGTTGATAGCCCGTTACCAGCGATTGCCAGAGTTGCACGATGGCCTGAAATACCATCAATTCACTCTCGTTCAGTGGCAGCGGCTTGCCTGTCAGCCTTTTGGCAAAATCTTCCTGTACATGGCTGATGGTTTCCCTTAGCAATTCCAGGGTGTTGAGGCGTTCCGACCCGCGCATCGGATAGCGGTTGAATTCGTTGATCTGAGTGAGCAGCTGGCTGTGTGCCAGATGCAGATTGGTCAGTTGCAGTTGCCCCAGCCATTGGGCGCAACTGGCCGCATCCCTGAAAATCGGGTTGGCGCGGTCGTCAGTAGGTTCGAGTGGCAGGGTCAGCATGGGTGAATAATAGCAGGACTGAGGACTGAGGACTGAGGACTGAGGACTGAGGACTGAGGAGGACTGAGAAATACCTGCGCGTGGTTTTGACCTTAATGTAAGGCGGCGCGCGATTTGGCACTAATTTGCAAAGTATTTGGCACAAGGAATGTGCCCGTTTTTCGTTAAAACAGAGCGATTCATACGGAAGATTTAACGGTGGATCCACAACCGTATTTAACCCAACTTCGAGTTACAAAAAAACCGACCACACTGAGTCGGCCTTTTCCATCTTACGACCCAGTTTCGCGTTAAAGTTTTCCGGGGATGGAGCACGCAATCCACGGATTTGCGCTTATCACCAGCGAGCGGGTTTGTCCTGGTTGCAGGTCGCCCCAGAGTTTCCAGCCCAGATTCACGCGCAGACACTTAACATCCGTCCAGCCGTGGACGAAGTAGAGCTGCCAGTATGTAGAGCTGCCAATCACCAACGTGCGAAACACCCACCCGTTGTGTAGCGGTGTATTACTCACCAGCTCGTCGCCGCGTGATGAGTACACGAAGCCATCCAGCACTTGAGCGCCCAGCACGGAAGCATCAAAACCATACGCTGGATTGCGCCACTGCCAGAACACCGTCCACAGGTATTTGCTCATAGTCCACGCCATTTGATTGGTGTGGAACGCCTCATCACCGCAGCACGGTGTATCGGGCTGCTGAAACCAGCTCAGCCATGTAGGTAGCCGGTCGTCCGCCTGCCGGAATAAAGCCAGCGCAGGTGCTAGGATCATCGCCAGAATTGTGATGACAATCCCAGCGACGGAAAGTAACGCCCACTTGACCACGGATGCGGTCATGGCGCGACTGGCCAATCAATCACGTCAGGAAAGCCTGCCTGTTTCGTCATATCCCGCAATGCCTGACGATACGGCTGCCATGTTGCTGCAATAGCATCAGGTATGTCGCGTGCTTGCGTCCAATCACAAGCCGTGAGAAGTGCGTCACGTTGGATGCGAATGTCATCCACTGATGGTGGCAAAGCAGCTGCCAGATTGATTGCTTCCGCTTCAGCCTCTGTAATGGCTACACAACCCGCAGGTAGTAGATGTTCGAAATATTCGGAGTCAATAAAGTGGACTCGGTTGTTGCTGTCTTTATAGTTTGGCATGATTTTTCCTTATCTCAACTCATAACAGCCGGTCATCGATGTGCCGCCTGTGAATATATAGCTTGCACTGACTGGGATGATGAAAGTGTCAGATGATGTTGTCCCAGCCCCTGCTCCCACACCTAAAATAGCCAGACCATTAATGGTGCAACCGACATTGTAGGCTGCGGCATTATGCATCCAAGGTTTTGCTGTTATCGGTTTTCCTGTTGTATTGTAATAAGTTGTACCTATTGCACGGGATACAATTTGCCAAGTTTGACCATATCCAAGCGAACTAAGAGCTGCCAACGCCTGACCACCCATCCCCTGGATCGTGCTAGGCACCGTAGCCCAAGTGCCCGCAGCGGCTTCCGTTATGTCAATAAATCCGACAACTCGGAACGGGACATTCGCCCTGGCGGTCGTCGAGTAGATGACGTTATTCGCGTCCGCCGCTGCGCTGATTGCGGTTGTTGATATCAACGTCGTTTCGTCGAGATTATTGCCGCCCGCAAGATTGACCACGGCCAGTTCTACGGTGCCGGCGTTGTCGATGGCCAGTAGCGCCAGGCGCGCGGCTATAGCGGCAACCGTGCCGAGAGTGGCACCGGAAGGCGCGACCAGCGAAAGCGCCGAACCGACAGTTCTGGTATTTACCGTGCCGCTGTTAAGCGCGCTGCTGCGGAAATCCAGAGAGGTCGGGGCAAGCCCCAGAGTCAGGTTGTTGGCAGCAGCGGTGGCGGCGATCTCCTGTATTTTGCCGCCGCCGCTTGGCGGAAGCGGATCGAGAATCACCATATCGACTCCGTCGTATTCCACGTCAACGCGCTGGCCTGCAGCCACAACGCCCGCCACTTTCGTGCCGGCAGCATCGTACTGTTTGAGGTTTTTAACACCCAACCCCGAGATATTGAGCGTGTTGCTACCTGTTGTTCCCGCTGCACTGAACGCCACGTGGAATCGCTGGCCGGTTGTGTAAGCGTCAATCGCAGGTAAGGGGGTAAGCGTGAAGGCTGGCGCCGCGCCGGTCGATGCGAATGCCGTGTAGGCCTGCCCCTGGATTCCTGCCGACGTGGCCTGCGGCGACCCGCCCGCCGTTACGCCGTCATGGACAACCAGCGCATCCTTGTCGGTGTCGACCGTCACCTCGCCGATTGCGCCGACGTAGGCGGCGTGCTGTGCCGTGGTACCTCGTTTAAATTGTATGCTCATAGTGTTCCTCCAAAATCCAGCCCTACGGATGCAGGGCTACTAAATGAAATGACGGGGGTGCTGGGACTGCCCAGCGACCCAAAATCGATGTTGAGATTGCTGCCGACACTGGCCCAATCGGTCGGATAGGACGGAACTTGCACAACCGTACCGTCGCTACGCTCAAAGAACATCAGACCATCAGCCACGTTTAACGCCAGTTCTCCTGATATCAACTGTGCGGCAGTCGGCACGACGCCAGCTGTGGCACTGCGCCGCATCTGGATCACGTTCATGACTAGAACGTCCCGCCGTCAATAGCCGCACTCGACGACAAGGCATCGGTGATGCCGTAGCCCGCCAATGTCGTGGGTTTGCCGGTGATGTTCGCCCAGGCGGGCGTGACGGCAACCGAACCCGCAGCAGTCAGCCGGCCTTTAGCATCCACGGTAAACGTCGGTATTGCCGTGCCTGATCCATACGCCCCTGCCACCACGGCGGTGTTGGCCAGCGTCATGATAATAGAGATATTCGCGGAGCCGTCGAATGTTGCGGAACCGGTTATATCTCCGCTATGACCGATACTGCGTGCTGTTTGCAGCACGGTTGCTGAGCCCGCATTGCCGGTAATGGTGTTGATGGTCACCGCGCCGGTTGATCCATTAACGCTAGACACGGCCTCGGTATTGTCGACTTTGTCCCATACAGCGCCGTTGCTGACAATCCAGTCGCCGATCATCCAGTCGCTGATGGTATCCACCACGGTGGCACCTGCCACGCTGACCTTGTAGTAATAGCCTTTGTTTCCGGATGCGGCGAGCGGTATCGTGGGCGTATTGGTGCTGGCGTTCCATACACCCTGGTAATTTAACCCGCCCACCGTGGCTGCGGGCAGCTGCGCAGACGGCACTTTGCCGTCAGCCCCCAGAGATGCCACGCCGCTGGCTGCGCCAACTTGACTGGTGGATACTGCGCCCACTTGCGCTGCCGTCGGGTACGCATGGACGTGGTCTGATCTTGCAGCTGTGGTTGCTACACCGGCAGAGCCTGATGCAGCCAACGCGGCACCGGCAGTTGCGCCCAGTTGCAGATAATCGGTGATGCCGTAACCTGCCATCGTGACAGGTTTTCCGGTCGTCAACTTGCTCCAGTCGAGCGCAGGAATGTCGGAAGCGGCCAGCGACCCGCCAACTGTCACGCGCCCCTTGGCATCCACCGTAACTTTTGCATAAGTGCCTGCGGTAACGCCCGACGCAGCAAGCGTCAGTGCAATCCCTGCGGCCAGCGTGCCTGTCCCCGTTGCATCTCCTGTCATTGTGATGGAGTCGGCTTTGCGGGCAAAGGTGCCTGGTCCGGCGATGGCCTTAACTACCGCGCCGGTTTCTCCGATAAACAGGTTCTGCGACGACTCTGACCATGCGAGTTCACCCACGGCCAGCGCGGGCGGTGTGGCCGTTGTCGCGCTGCGTTTTATTTGTATTATGTTTGGCATTCAAATCTCCTAATCAAAAATAACCACCATCGAACGTGAGCGAACTTGTATCCACAGGAGGGCCCTGAATTCCTTGCGCTCCGGCTCCGCCAGGCAATCCGCGCGGCCCAATAGGCGCGATCGCCACTTCAATTAACACCGGGGCGGGCGCGCTGATGCTCACGCTGGGGGCCGGCATTGCAGCGACATCAACTGAAAACTGAGGTCGTGATACGATCTCAATGCTCGGGCCTGGCGTGATCATCTGGTTACACCTTCAGTTACCGGAACCAGGAACGATTCGGACGAACGGATGACTTCATCCTGAGCAACTTCTATATCGCAGACCAACGCGCCAACGGGCCACAAGCTGGTACTGTCGGCAACCAGCACGAAGGCGCCCGGAGTGACAACCTGATCACCGACTATTACAGTCAGTGACGCAACCAGCGTGAGCGTGCCATTCGTGCGAAGCTGCGATGTAATCGTCAGCCCCGCCACAGAGGTTGGCACGCCCTCATCCTTCCAGGTACAAGCCAGGCTAAACGTATCGCCACGCTTGAATTGAGCAATCGATTTCATGGCAGGTTGCCAAAATCCATGTTTTTAGGTGCGAACAGGACATTCAATGCCTGCAAAAGTTGGCTGTTATTACCAGGGTCCAATGGCAACCCGGCCGCCTCTGGAATACTGGACAACTCCTCCTGGATTGTGTTTTGGAAGGCCGCATTAAACTCTGTCGAATTAACACCGGCGGCCTTATCTCCATCGCGCCAGCCGTGCTTCCCGGCGCCGAACAGATCTGGTGCTTTATTGGGCGTATTTATTCGATGCATATTGTTATCTCCTGTTAAACGTATGCGAATACGGGTGTGGTATTGGCCGGGCAAAATTTACGGATAGCACATTCAACCTGTGCATTGCCCCACGATGCCAGAGACGAAGTGCAGTCACTATTGCAATTGGCGGTGAAGACACCACCCGAACTGGGGAGATTGATTTGCCAGACAAATCGGTCATCCTCGCTCGATAACGCATCGTTGCAAGTGTCATTACAAGTCATCGGGTGGAATTCGGTGATGGTTGCACCAGGGAATCCGAGCTTCTCTGCCATCGCAATGAAATAAGCGCGACTTTGTCCGTTTTTCATGGTGAGTTTTGCAGTCAAAGCCGCTTGTCTTTGCTCGATGCTTAATACAAGGTTGGCGCTACAGCTATCCGCTAGCATTGAGACACGCTCCCAGTCGGAAAGCATCTGCATCGTCGTGCGAGGATCCGACTCGACAAGAATCTGATCAGCAGTTGATTGAGCGGCATCCAGCGCCGCTCCATCCGCCGACAATTCGACAGACACTATGAGTGCATTAGGGTCGTAGGCGCCTGGCGGCAACAGCCGCTTGAGCAGATCGGCTGAGATCATTGCGCTCATGTCAGTGTCACCGTTCCGAGCACGGCCAGCTCGCTATGCGTTGCATCGGCCAGTATCACCACGTTGGCCGCAGGCGTGGTCAGCGCCACATCCGCCACGCCGCCGATACTCATCATTAAGCTCACAAGTCGAGCAGCGTGAACCGGATTGCCGACATGCAATGTAGCGAAATACGATTGCAACAGGCTGTTGATACGTGTCGTAGCATCAACCAGCGTGATGCCGGAGAGCGTTAAAACTGCCACAACATTCACGGCGATTAAACTGGGCGACATCACCAACAGATCTACACAGGGCGGACGCTGCGCATCAATATAAGTAGTGACATCCGCGAGCAACTGCGCTGAAGGTAAGCCGCCCGCAGCCTCGATCACCACATCCACCGCATTTAGCGCACGGCGCTGCGCAAATACATAGGCATCCGTCACGCCCGGCACAGCCATCGCCCATGCGTAATAATCATGTTTTGCGCCGCCCATCGGTGGCAGGCGCATGTCGTACAGCACGCGCGCCAGCAGATCAGAATCGCTCTCCGCATCTGCGCCGCCCGTCATCGTCACAATACTCGCCGCAGACTGCACGCCCGCCGGTGCAGCACTCAGCGTTAATGCAGTATCCGCAGCCTGATTTCCTATCAATCCAGCCACCGATGCCTGGGCGGCAATATCTACCGTGCCGCCCACACCGATCACACCCGCCGCACTGGTGAGATACGCCACACCGCTGGTCGTCTTAGCTTCAGTTCCGATTGCGATCGCACTACTGGCCACGCCGGAAAACCGAATCGTGCCCGTGGCCACAGCAGCCGATTTACGAGCGATGTTTCGCAGGCTGGCATGGCGTTCGAGGTAATCGCTATCCGCCGTATCCGGAAAGAGCTGACGGACGACCCATTGCTGATGCTGATACAAGCCTTCGACGGCTGAGGCGGTGGCGTTTGCGCGCATGGCAAAATCTGAATCATCGCCCACACAGGCATCAGGCCGCTGGTTAGCGATGTCGCGCAAAATATTGGTGCGAATCTGGCGGTAATCTGGTGTGGTAAAAGGCACGTTAAATCACTCCGACAGGGTGTTGAAAAGTTAACGTCTGGCCATTCGCCGCCAGCGCCTTGATCAACAGATTAAGACGGCCTGCAGCACGCTCGGTGGATACGGTGATACTGGTAGCGCGACCATCAGCGACACAGGGCGCCAGCGCAGCTTCAGCATATTGTTTGGCGAGGATAGCGACCCGCGCGACATCCTTCTCGCGCTTCAACTCATAAAGGCGACTGCCGATGGTTTTTTCCGCCCAGTAACTACCCAGCGGAATAGACAGACGCAGGTAGCACGCATTGGCCAGGCCGCCTGCCGGATCACGCTCGGCAGCGCCTTGCAACAGCACATAGTCTTTACTTGTCGGGTCTATCAAGGTATCCATGCCGCGAGGTTACGCGCGCGCGGATGGTCAGTTAAGACGGAACAGGTTCCGCCATTCAAACATTGCGGGTTTTGATGGATTACATCTGCTGAGTCGGCGGGCTGACGCTGCCGCCTTGAGGGTCGTTTTGCGTATGGCCGTTGTAGGTGGTGCGCATCCCGGCCATGCTCTTGTTGCCGTGGTCGCTAATATCAGCCTGAGCAACAATGCTGCCCGCCACGTTAAGATCGCCGCTCATGTTAACAGTCGGCGTGGTGATATCCACAGCCAGCGCCGATACCACCTTCATGCGCCGATCTTTCGACAGGATAACGTGATCACCCCATTGGTTATAGATCGCCGCCTCGCCACTGGCCAACCCCTTGAGGCGTAGCGTGCCGTGCTCGGTAGCGATGACGATGCCGTGTGCAGTCTGACCACCGACCGGCAAGATGATCGCCATCGTGCCGGCAGGCGGGTTGCTGGTAAAACCAAACTGCTGAAATAACTCGGCATCCTGCAACTGCTCGCCACTCATACCATCCAGCTGTACCAACTGCACCGCGCTGGCAGATTTCACCAGTGTCAGCACCCCCCTAAAGGTGAGGCGGATGCCGCTTAAGGCGCGGCGAATACGGGCATCTATCGTCTTGATCATGTTGCGCTTGGAAAAACTTGGATTTGCGCAGGCGCACTGTTTTTACCGCGCCGGTGCTTACGTTTGTGCGGATGCGCATCCAGCGCCCAGACGCCATCTTCCTTGAGCGTCAGCGTGGTACGCGTGCCGTCGCTACGTGAGCGGGTGAACTTACGCGCCATCAGGAAATAAATATCAGCTACTCCGTGCGGTTCTGAAACGACATAGATGCGCTGGCCGGGGGTCCACAACAGGCCAACTCCTACGCCATCGGTGCTACCGATGCGATGGCCCTGAACCGTAGCCGTCAGCGTCAGCCCCTTCAGACGACTATCCGAGATCAGCTTGCGTGCGCGCTTGCGGCAGATGTCGGTATTATCAGCTTCGTGGTCGCTGACAATCTTCGGACGATACCAGCTGATGCCGATATCTTTTTCAGAGGCGCGCAGCGCGTGTTTTCCCGGCTCAGTTTCCGTACCGTGTGCCTGGCCAAGCACCGTCACCTGCGAATAACGCTCGGCAACCGAATCAGTCTTGTCCAGGCTGATTACGTTGTTGCCTTGGCCATCCCGGCGTAGCACCAGCGTGGCCACCACAGGCAGGCTGTAGTCAGGCCCTCCGACCACCAGCGTGCCGTCAGGCTCGAACCACGGCCACAGGCCATTGGCTTCGGCAGCATGCGAAAGCACATCCCATGCGCTGTCGCCAGGCTCGATGTTGATTTTTTCGCGCGTACTGGTCGCTTCAGCATCGATGCGGATTTTAGTGATGCCCATCGGGCGAACCACCTTGGCGATGATCTCATCCAGGCTGGCCATGCGCGCGGTAAAGATCGGCGCGGAACAGTCCAGCAGCACGGCAGCACCATCGCGACCTGACAGCGTCAGGGTATGCGACGCTTTACTAACCTGATGGCTGACCTCATCGATGCGCCCGGTCATCACCGTATCGCCGCCGACCTTGACTACCACCGGCGCACCGGCAACCACGTCGTGCGGCATCTGCCCGCCAGACATCCCGAGCGTGACATGCCATGCGTCGGCGGGGGTGAGCAGATCAGAATCGACTTCATAGCTGGACCAGTCGCCGTGCGCTTTTCCGCCGATCAACAGTTCGACATTATCAATCGCAGGCATGGTCAATGACTTTAATGATGACGGGTTGATTCGGGATAAGCCACTCAACAGCCTTCATTCCAACCATAACCAGCGCACCGATCAGGATGATAGACGCCAGTCTTAATGTCAGATTCAGAACAGGATGTGCCTTGATTTTATTTAGCATATTACTCTGCATCTCTAGCAGAACTGTCACTCTTGCGTTCATTGAGCCAGGTGCGGTACTCCATAAAAACCTTCCACCCGCCAAACGAATTCAATAAAGCATGCTGCGCCCGATTACTCAAAAGAGAAACCCAAATTGCGGTCGCAGCTATAGCGCCGCCCGCAGCCAAACACATAATGATGTAACCAATACACATTGCCACTATATTCATTGAATTACCTGGCATAGCCACTCACCACCTCTCCTTGACGCACGAACGGGCTGCGTGCGCCATTCAGACGATACAGCTCAGTCGCCCGCGTGTGATCGCCGTACCACAGATGCGCCAGCAGGCGGAAATTGCCATCTGCCTCTGCTGTGCGCTGTATAAGTGGCGGACGCGTGACAATGATCGCCCGCGCCGCCTCCTGAACCGCCAACCCTTGGTCTTTCAGCGGTTCTGTTATCGTGCGCCCCTGCTCAACGCCATAGATCGCCCGTACCTGCACGATGGCAGCCTCGATCGCAGTGCGTGCCGTATTGGCGATCGCTTCGATCTGCACTGGTGAGAGGGTGGGCGTGGCTGCCTCGACCGCCAACAACACGCCAGCTGCATCGGCCAACCCTGATGCGGTATTGACCTGCATCGTCGCGGCCGCAGCGGCGATGCCTTGCGCCTCGCTCGGTGTGTTGCTGTAGGAAATAGGGGCAGGCACAACTGAAGAGGGAGTGCTGAAGATAGAAAAGGCGTTCAGATCGCTTTGAATGCTCGCCCAGTCGGCCACCAGCTGATCACCAAACTGTCGCACATCGAGGATGCCGCCAACCAGTGCGGAAATATCATTTCCCCAGGCGCGAGGGTAAGCCAGCACATCCAGACCAGAGAGCACCACACCCGCCTGCTTACTGATCGCCAGCAACGGCCCGGTCAGTGCGGTGCGCAAGGCATCCAGTGCAGCCAATGGATTGCGCATCCGATCCACCACAGCCCCCATGTTTTCGGTGGCGGCCGCTGTGGCAGCCGTGCCGTGCTGAGCAATAGCCTCAGCCTTTTGCACAGCCAGCTCGCGAATAAAGAAAGGGGCAGCAGGGGTGGATTCAACAAACTCGATCTCGACCTGAGCCTCGTCAACGGCCTCAGCATCATGTGCGATGCGATAGGTCGCCACCTGGCAGAACATCATCCCGAAAACAGGATGCTGCAACCAGCCGCCGAGGGGCGAGGTCTCATCCGGTATCGCATCAATCTTTACACCGTCCAGTGCGGCGATAAAGGTTTGCAATCGGCTTTCATAATCGATGCCGTAGAACACGGCGCGAATAGACACATGCCGCGCCTGTGTGCCCATATCCTCGACATCGGCACCGGCGACATAAGGGTAATCGTGTTCGACCAGTGCGTGCTGAACCGCATCGCTAGTGCTGACGCAATCAAACGTCACACCGCGAAAGGTCGCATCAAGTAGGGTATCGTTCCAGGCCATGCGCGCAGCTTACGCGCAAGGGGAAAGCGCTTCCGCTAGGAAGATGTTCCGTAGCTGCTAACTACGGCGTGCAGTCCGATCAATCTTGCCGGTGACAACCTGGGTGATCTTTTCACCATCCAGATGCAGATTGATTTCAAGCGCCTGTTGCGCTTCTTGGCTTCCAAAAAGATCCATCATTCTGGCAATTCCTTCGCCAAGCTTATCATTGGCCGCCGTGCCTTCCAGTACGTATTTGCTGAGCAGCGATCCCACGCCATAACCAGCAGCCCCGGCAGCGGAAATCCCCATCCCGGCGGTACTGAACAGCGCACCACTGGCTGCCATCGCGCCACGCCCAAGCCCGCCCGCTCCTTTCTTCATGGCACCACCCAACACACCGCCCGCAGCGCCTTTTTCACCACCCATCAGGGCGGACAAGCCTGCCATGCCGAGCGCAGTAACGGCAAGCGCCGTCAGGGCGGTCGTCGCGGCAATCGTGGCCGCAGTCAGATTCGGATACTCGCGCGCAAGATCGCTGAATCCGCTGGCCAACGACCCTAGCAGCGGGGTCAGGTTCTCAAATGCAGTCTGTGTAGCGAAGGTTTTTTCATTCATCGCCTGCTGGGTTTTAAAACCAGCCTCTCTGGAGATCATTGCAAAGTTGCTATCTGTTGCACCCGCACCGTTGAGGGTCTTTTGCTGTACAGCGGTCATGTAATCACGGTTACCCATGATACCGACCAGCGCCATCAGTGCCTGTCTATCTTGTACGATCTGCCCGATGGCTGAACCTTGCAAAATATCGGCCTGCGAGGATAGCGTCGCTTGGCGATCAGCACCACTGGCTGTTTTCAGCTTAGCCTGGAGCGCCTGAAATTCACTGTTCTTGGCCACCACGCTATCTACGACGCCGACGAATGCGTCCAGTGAATCCACCCCTTTGCCACGCGCAGCAGCCAGCGTGCCGGACAAATCGATGCCCAGACTCTTTGCATCTTTGGCCGTATCACGACTATTGATTTTGGTCAGCAGATTGACCAGATTATTACCTGCTTCATCACTTGATCCAGCAGTAATTTTAGCTGCCTGATTGGCCGCCAGCAGTTTGGCTACACCCGATATACCAGAGATGCCAGAGGTCTTAGCTGCCGCCATTTGAGCAGGCAACCACTTGGCCATATCCTTCAGCTCGAAGCCACCCGCCTGCCCGGCAGTGATCGCCATATCGATGATCTTACCCATTTCGCCGGGCTTAATACCCATTGATTGCATACCGCGTATGCCGATCTGAGCCAGTTCTGAGGAGTCTGCACCGGAGGCCGTTGCCGCTTTGGTCAGCGTCGGTAGCATGCCCATCGCATCTTTGCCCGACATTGCACCCGAGGCGATCAGACCATCCAGCGTGTCAGCCGCACTCTCCCGCGTGCCGCCGCCGATGCGCACCGCATTGACGATCGCCGAATTCAGCTCACGCTTACCTGCGATGCGTCCGGTGGTGTTGCGGTCGGTGAAAGCGGTATTGGACATCTGCGCCAGGCGCATGCCGTAATCCATTGTCTGGCCAATAGGTTTGCCCAGCACATAAGCGCCTGCCGTGAGGCCACCTGCGACAGCCGCACCGTTTTGCAATCCGCGCATAGCCTTCTGGCCAAGCGTGAACTTTCCCATTTCGTTATTCAGTTCATGCACACGGCGGCGCGTAGCATCAGCAGCACGCGCCTGTTCACGCATCGACATCGTTCCGGATCTGGACAGTCGGTTATAGGCAGCCTCGGTACGCTGTATTTCGCGTTGTATTTCGCGCTCCGACCGCATCCCCAACACTGCTGCACCGGCGCGGGTCTTTTTATATTGAGCAACGCTGCGGGTCAGTCCGTCATTCGCCTTTTGCGTCTTGGCAATGCCTGACTGGATGTCGCGCTGCGCACGCGTGAACTCACCAGAAGCGAGGTCGCGCAAGCGCATAATCAGGGAGAGTTCGAGATTCTTGCCACTCATGACTTAGCCTTTCGATGGCCCTTGAAACGGTTGGTGTTAGTGTTACCTTTCAAGTTACCGGAAAGCCGATTAATGACGGACAGGTGAGACTCGATTTCCGCCTCAGACATATCCAGCACTTGGTGTGGGTGAAATCCGGCGCGGGCGAGCAGCGCCTGCGCTAGGCGAACGCTGTTTAGCTGCTGCTCAGCGCGTCGAGCTTTTTTTCAACTTCATCCGATGCCATTTCAAGTGCGACGGCATTGCGGTCATATAGATCCATCAGTAGCTCGACGGTGACCTTTTCCTGTGGCAAACCCTCAAAGCTGACCCGTTGTGCCATCACGGCATAGCGCAAGGTATTGGAATCTGCATCACCGCCAACCGTTTCGACTGCTGCACATGAGTCGCGCAGCCTAGCCGGGCGAATAGAGAATGACTTGAATGTCTCACCCTCTACCGTGATACCGATCGGCAGTGTGCTTTTAACGATAAGTTCACTCATCGCTTAGACTTTCCGCAGGCAATACAGGCTGATGTCACGCACCATTTCACCTTCTAACTGGTAACGCGATCCGACGCTAATCACGTTGGAATCATTAAAACTGGTGCGCTTCGATGGATTGCCGACCGGGTAGATCACGATCAGTGCGTCTTTCATAGTACGCCAGTCGAATTCACCCAGAGATGGAGATGGAGCGGTGATCTTCATCTCGACAGATTCCGCACCGCTCACGCTGCCTTTCGGGCGGCCGGTACGGTTCATGGTTTTAACGGGTTTGCGGCCGGTTGTAACGGTGTCATCGAATGACACAACATCAACCTCCTGCCCGTTGATCTCAACAACTATCTCGCCATCATATTCAAGTGCCATGTTAAAACTCCTTCATTCAGTAACAGCAGCCTTGGCTGCGTCGTTGCGTGGGACTGCCCTTGCGGCAGTAGTTATAACGGGTTTTACAGATACAGATCGATGCGACCGGCAAACACATGCAGGCCATTGACCACATTGGTCGGGATCTTCGCATCCAGACGGTTCGGGTCTTGCAGGTCACGTTCAACGATCAGCTGACCCTTCCACAGATCCACGTTCTGCACGATCTCCAGCTCCTCCAGCTTGTACAGCACGTCCAGCAGCTCGGAACGCACCTTGTCGGGTGTACGCGCCGAGAGCTTTTCACGCGGGAAGCGCAGCGCGATACGCTCGCGGCAGGCTTTACGCACATAGTCCAGGGTGCGGATGGTCGTCAGGTCCAGCATCGAGATGTCCGGCACACCCTGCGCATCAAGCATATAAGTGGTGATGGCGCGCACGATCTGCACCTTCTCGCCCGGGCCTACCTCAGATGGGGTAATGCCGTTGTACAGCGCGTTCTCCTGCTCGACACGCCCCAGACGGTTCGCCAGCGGGTTCGCCAAAATGCCGATCAGCGGCAAGGTATTGAGCGGCCGCGCCGGATCCTCTTCACTGGCCACTACCGCACCATAAGCCGCCGCCACTTCAAAGCTAGCCTCAAAGCCGTTCGGTACCAACAAACCACTGATGCGTCCGCTGTTGATATTGGCAGCCAGCGTGGTGCTCGCGGCCAGCGTGCCGATATGCGCAAAGATACCCACCGCACCGCGCTGCTCTAGTGGACCGGAGACCGCATCCAGATGGGTACGCAAAGCAGTCAGACTGGTCTGATCGTTCCAGGCACTGATGATGATGTTGTGGCCTGCGGCGAACACCGTGGCCAGCACAGTAGCGATATCAGGATCTGTAGCACCGGCAGCCATCGCCACCACCACAACCGTCACACCCGCAGCCGCAGCGACGGCGCTAACCTTAAGGCCATTGCCCAGCGTGCCCTTGTTCTTGGCGGTCAGCGTAATCACACCCGCTACAGCAACAGCGGTCACCGGCAGATCAGGCTGCTTGGCGATCTGCGCTACCAGCGCGGCGGCGATGATGGTCGGCGTATCGGCTGCCGTGACGGCCACGACGATCGACTGATCGCCTACGTTTAGCGTAACTACGCCACCGGCAGAGGCATTGCCGCTTATTGTCACCGTACCCGTTGCGGCTACGGAGGCAGCAGCGTCATCCAGCGCGATCATGGTCAGTGCCAGATAGTTGTTGGCCTGCAACGCCGAACGCGCCATCAGGTGAGCTACTGAGCCACGCCCGAAGAACGTCGCGGCATCGGCATCTGAGAATACATCCACAGCAACATTGGCCAGCACCGTACCCGCTGCCAGACGCTGACCGACGATCAGAGTCTTCTGCAGATTGCCTGGCAAGGTGCGCACGGCCAGCTTGGTGTTGAATTCAAAATACTTGCCCGGCTTGCGGATACTGGCCGGAATGTTGTCAAAAGCGATATTTGCGCTAGGCATTATGCGGCTCCCTTGGTGGTAGTTTTAACGGTTGCTTTGACCTCGATCAGATCGCCATCGGTGATGCGTCGCTGGTAATAAGCGCTATCAGGTACGACCACCGCCTTTGCATCGGTGATGTAATCGTGCGGCTTGCCTTCCATCGGCACTTTTAATCCTATTGCGGCTATGAGGTTCATGGCGGATCCTTATCGTAAAGTTGTCAAATCTGCAGCATCTGCGACATCGTCGCCCGGCTTCAGGTAGTAATTGATACCCAGCTTGAGCCACATCGGATCGGTCGGGTCGATCGGCACACGCGGTTCGGTCTCGACAAACTCGGTGTGCCACTCCCGGGCGAATACGGCTACCGCCTGATTGTTGAGTTTGGTGTTATATAAAGTACGTGTCGCTCCCGGCTTAAAGTGTCCTACGCCCGCCAACCCCAGATCGTTATTGATCAACAGCAGACCGATATCCTCCAGCATCTGATATGCGCCCACCTCTTTGACCACGCCGCCTACCGTCAGGCCATGCCGCGTCGAACGCTCGCCGCGCACATTACGCGCACCGACCATCACCACAAAAGTGGCAGGCGTCAGCCACTTGCTGCGCGATGTACCGACCGGCTTGGGCTTGCCCGTGCCGCCGAACGTCACCCAGACAGCGGGAAACTTGCGCACCACCTTGCCCAGCTCATCATCCAGCTCACCACCGTAACTGGCGACTTCTGCCAACCTGTAACCCAAGCCCGGTGTGGCGACGTTGGCGGCCTGAATACGGGCAATGATGGCGTCTTCGATAGTGGAAATCATGTCAATATCCGCTCAGGCTATTCGCATCGAACACACGTGCATTGCTCGCTACCTGGATCGATGCGCTCTGTGGTGCGGCCTGTCCTGCCACTGACAGCCCAATATCCAGCTTGCCGTCGCGCACCTGCTCCAAGGTCCTGAGCGCATCCTTGTAACGATTACGGGCGGCATCAGTCTCAGTCGCATCTGCACCGAGCAGCTTGTAACGTGCGATGTCACAGCAAACATCTACCAGCATCTGCGGCACGATCGGCAGTGGCAGCGTATAACGTGCCGCCAGATAGCTATCAATCATGTCGCTGGCACGCTGTAACCCACCCTCAACCACGATCGTATCCGCCACGCCAGTAAGATAGCGATCGGAAATGGCGACCACCTCGGCTTCGCCGAACTGGTTGATCAAATCGGATTGAGTGGCGTAGGACATTATTTACCTTGCATCCAGACTGCATCACGCTCGGCAGCCGAGACTTTCCAGCCAGTGATAGCCGCAATCGCTTCTGCCTTTGGTGCACCGCTAGCCAGCCACAATGTCGTATCGGCTTGATCCAGCGTACTGATCGCCTCAACGATAGCAGCCAGACGTTCTTCATCCGTCAGCGTCAGGGTTTTATGTGCGCCCTCAACTGGACCGCTCACCGCGCCGATCTCCAGCAAATCTTTCGCATCTTTTTCGTTCAGCTCGATTGTGTCGCCTTCTGCATATTCCTTGCCGTCATGCTTGATCGGGCTTTCGACTGTATAAGTATTCATCATCACCTCATCTGTTGGTCAGATGCCCCGCCGCAGCGGGGCATCATCAGGTTACGTTTTAGTTGACAGCGGTCTGGATCAGGTAACCGCCGGCGGCCGCCGAGATGATAGGCGCACGCTCATCTGTCACCGGATACATCCAGCTGTTCTTACCGCGATCCTGGAACGCCATCTCGACCATCGGATGACCGCGCAACTGATAGGTATAGCCAAAGCTTGGTACACCACCGTCATCTGCTGTAGCGATCTCGGTGTAAGCCACAATCACGTCCTTGCCCCACACGTCAGTCATCGTGCCGGCTGCGTTGTATATCGCATCGCCACTGACCACGCGCTCGACATCGAACAGCTGAGCCAGCATCTCCAGCGTCACGCTGTCACGGCCGGTGTACTTGATGCGGTCGATGATCTTCGGATGGCGCTTCGCTGCCTTGAATGCCTTAGGAGACAACACAACGGTATTGGCGCGCACACCGATCTGCGCACGAATCGCTTCGATACCTGCATCGATATCTGCGCTTGGGTCAGATATGCCAGATGCGTAATCGTCCCAGCGTGAAGTACCTGCCAGTGCGGTTTTATTGGCTGCGGCGTAGTTGGCGGCATTACGGGCGATACCCGCTGCCTCAAATTCTGCTGACAGCAAGATGATGTTCTGCGTCTTGCGCACAGCGTTGGTACCGAGATTGATGCCGGGCACCTGGTTGGCTTCCTGCAGATGCTCGAACGGTACTTTGCCGATCAGGCGATTCTGTTTGAGCGCGAACGGTAGACCCAGATGGCCGAACTGCACTTCTTTGGTATCCGCACCTGGCGCACGTGCCGTGTTGTACAGCTCAAAATCTTCCTTGCCGAATTCCAGAATCTGACCGCCACGCTGATCGACTGGCACGAGAGGAAACAGATAGTCTGCCACCATGCGGCCGTTCTTGTAGCCCTTAGCGACCGTAGTCAGGATAGGGTCGATGACACGCGCTTGCGCATTGGTCATGTTGCCGATCACGCCGAAGGCAAGTGCCGCATTCGGGTCGATCCATGACGGGTCAACGATACCGGCATGCGCCAGTGCCGTATATGCCAGCACACCGGCCAGTACAGCAAAGAGTTTGAAGAGTTTGGTTTTCATGTTGTAGCTCCTGTAAAGGTAAAGTTCCAAAGTAAATGGTGCGCTGCTAGTTAAGCAGCTAAATAATTTTGAGAGGCGCTGTTAGTTTGGCAGCAGGATGACTTCGACGAACTGCCCGGCAGCCGTCGCTACTTCGCCTGGGGCGAGGCGCGCAACGGAGACACCGGCAGCCTTGGTGATGGCGCGTCCGGTTGCATCCGTCTCGATCAGTGCACCGGCAGCGATGGCAGCGCCAGCCTCAACGATCTCGGTACCGAGCACCGTTGCTGTAAAACGTGCACCGATGGCAGCTGCACTATCGGCAACGCCTTGCGCATTCACGCCAGCGCCAGCTACTGCACCGGCAGGTGTGACGAAACGATTGCTGACGATCACGCCGCTGGCAACCATCGTCAGGGCGAGTAAAGGGGTAGATTGCTTCATGGTTATATCTCCTGAGTTCAGTGGATGGTTAAACGCTTACTGCAGCCAGCGCGGCTTCGTAAGTAGTTTTGTTTGCAGATTGGTGAGCCAGTGCCTTTTGATGCAGTGCCAGACGGTCGGCATCTACGCTCATACCGTTCGGTGCGGCGAAGTTCACGACACCAGCGGCAGAAGCCTCAGCACCGGAAACCTCGGCAAATTCGACTTGTTTAGGCATCGCGGTGACGAACGCCTTAAACGCATCTACCAGCGATTGCTTGGCCTCGCCCTCACCAAACTCCACCACCTGAGCGGGGGACGCCATTTGATCCAGCGTAGCAACGACGAGCGCTTTCCCAGATGGCAGCAGCTTGCCTGCCTGTACCTGAACCTCGGCAAACGCGACATGCTCGGCATGGCGCGCAGCAGCAGCGCGGGTGGTTTCGGCTTCAGCAAATGCGACCTGCTCAGCCTTCAATCGGATGTTTTCAGCTTCCAGCTCGGCAAAGCGGGCTTTATCTTCAGCGGACATTTCGTCTCCTTCAGGTGGGGTTTTTGGATCGGCGAATGCCGGAGAAACTTGATTTTCACTACGAGACTCACGCAACTCATCCTGCGCGCCTAGTTCCAGGCTTTGCACGGTATAGCCGGGCAGTACTTTGTTGGCTTCATCCTGGCCGAACTTGCCGATGATCCATTCGCGCAGATTGCGCCACAGACTGGCGTTATCTACATCGTCATAGTCAGCAAACTCGACGATGCCTTGTTCGGCATCTCCGAACTCAGGATTACGCAAGCCTTTTACGGCAGGTGGCTGCGCACCCAGAAAACCCACATGACGCAGGTAATACACACCCGGCACAGGGTTGCTGGGGGAATCGGGAGAGTAGAACGAGGCGCTGATCTTCTTGAACGCGCCACCCGCTACCATCTCGGCAAAGGCGACATCGACCTGATTGGTATCAGCCTCCAGTGCGCCTTCAGCAAAACTCAGGCCGCCGACCCAGCCATAAGCAGGCGCATCGTGCCGAGGATGGCCGCAGACTAGCGGGGCCTCATGTTTGGCTGGATCATAGGCTGCAGCGGTCGCAGCAAGATCGGTTTCAGAAAACGACAACGCATCGCCGCTCATTGCGACATGCTTGCCGGGCTTGAAAATCTGGATTGGTTTAGGCGTTTTCATGGTTGCCATTGTGGCAACCGGGGGAAGGGGCGTTAAGGCGGAACAGGTTCCGTCACTCAGTAACAGGAACTTCAGTTCCGTTTTTGCGTGGGACTGCCCTTGCGGCAGGTGAGGATGCAGCTATCTGGAACTTTTTTAGGCTACCATAAAATTTATAAATATAGGAAATGTGAATTATGTAGTGGTTGGTTTTTTGGCCGCCTGTTTTTCAAGCCGCACCTTGAACTCATCATAACGATCAGCGAGGTCATAGATATATTCAATAATCGCATGTACAAATATCTGAAGATCGCGAGCATCCTCGCGCGAGATACTGATGTCTTCAGGATGCGCTGCCAGATCTCGGAATGCTTTCAGCTGCTGACTCCAGTCGTAAAGTCGCTGATCGATGACCTGCATGTCTTTCAGTTTTTTGATACCCGCCCCAAGCATGATCTTCTTGGGTGCTTTCATGAAATCTGGAGGCGTGGCGACATTAATCACATCCCGACAAAGTGCTTCCAACGCTCGGCCTAGCATAACGCAAGCCGCAATATTTGCCCCTGCTTGTAATGATCGCTCGGCTTCGCTTAATGAGTCTCTAACGACCTTGGGTATTCTCGCGCTATAGAATGTTTTAGCTGGCAGGGGATAGACCCGTATAACATCGCCCCACTGATCTTCGTAAGCAGTTACTCCCTCGAAACCAATCTGCTCAGTCGATCCGACAAGAATGGCTTTGCAGACTGGACAGTTTCCGACCAATACCCTAAGCACTTCAGGAAGCTCGCCGGCATCTTCATAGTCGGCTTGTTCTGCTCGCCCCGTTTCAGCTGCAGCCACTTTTACTTTGCAGTAAGGGCAATCGATAATGAATGAGGGCTGTGGATTAGTCATTTTTATTCCCTATCGCCAGAAGTTCAGCAAGTTTTTAACTCAATGGTGAGATTGTACTCCGTGAATACATTAGAAACCGCCTAACAAGGCCGTTAACCCACCGTTAAAAATCATCCGTGATTATTTTTCATACCATCGCCGCACTGGAATGCGCTAGGCCGCTTAAAACGGCTCTGAGCGGGTTTCGCTCAAAACAACGAGCGCGTAGCGCGACTATGTTTTTAGGCTAAGACCCTTGCGATCTTGTTATCCAGCGACACGACGCAGGTAGTCGCCGACCAGGCCGAGGATGTTTTCCGACGCCTCGGCTTGCAGGTTGCCCTGCGCATCGATCGGCAGGAAGGGACGGGCGGCGATAACTTTATTGGGAATCATGCTGCGCGGACTGGTTACCCCACCTAGCTGCTGCATAGCCGCATATTTTTTATTACTGCCGACCGTAGCGCTCATCGCATCATGACTGGAGCCGATAGAGGATGCCAACCCACCGGCGCTGACTTGCAACATCATGCCAGGCCATGTGCCGCGCTTGGTACGCATCGCAATCGTAGAGGGCTTTAACCCTAGCCACTTCGGACGACCCTGTGCGGCAAAATTCTTCTCAGTCTGCCGCTCCAGCTCCTGCGCGATCATGCTCATCACCGGCGACATGTTGTGCGCGGTAGCGGCCATCCGGTCAAGCATGGACATCACCGCTTTATCGTCTATCTTGATTTCAAACACCGCAACCCCCTATAATGCTTGCACGCCCATGATGAAAGCTGGAAATTAGACGGCGAGCCAGCGGAAGAGTACCTGCCCAGCAGGTGATGGTGAACAGCCGGTCACCCATCATGGAGCGCCCATCTTGATGTAGCGATCTGAATTAAAGCGCTTCGCTTCTACCTTGTAGGCATTCACCAGAACATCCATTTTTCCGAGTTTCTTTACGCTGAAATCAAGCCTGGCGGGAACATAAATAACCCGGCCATCCTCCGCAGGATAGGTGTAAACAATATCTCGCTCTTTTGTGTCCCAATAAACAGCATTCGGCTTGGCGACGATGGCAGGAAGCGACTGATACTCAGTTGGTGTGAGCGCAATATTCCCGCCCTTATGTTTGAAGCTATCTGCATGCAATAATCTTTTCTCCGGAAGCGCCAGTACACGCGCCGCATCCACGCCGCCATTATGACCCTTCGCAAAGTCGGCAATTTCCTCAGATACAAAACCTACCACCTGCGCTTCATGACCTGGTGCGCGTTTGGTCAATGCCGTGCTGACCCAGCTGGCAAACACCTGGTGACGTAATTCTGAATTATTGATTGCCTGCACGGCCTGCACGCGGACAGCACGATCTTTCACCGCACTGATCTTGCGCATCACCTCGATATCGGTGCCGAATGCGGCACGACCCGGGTTATAACTCCACCCCGCATCCGGCGCGAACAACTTATCTTGCCCATCCACCTTGATGCGCAACGCCTTACCCGGCACCGTGCTGCCATCCTTCAGGGTGATATTGTGATCTATCAGTCGCTCATCAGACGATTCAGCGTGGATACCATCGCGCTGCGCCTCGAATTCGCTGATCGCACTCACACGGCAGCGGCAGTTAAATCCGTTGGGCGGATAGAGTGCGCCCCACGCAGGGTCATCATAGCGAAACACCCGGCCATTCATCGCGCGGTGCGTCGGGCGGGTGCGTCCATCCATCACTGCGACGTACTGCCAGTAGGGATGCGTGCCGACATTTTCCATCATGCGTTTATAGCGCCCGGCCATGTAGGCGGTTTGCAGGTTGGTCTGGTAGATGGTCTTGAGACGGCGCGGGCTGCCCAGCTGTACGGTGCTGATTTCACCAGTCAGCGTATTGACGTGTTCGGTCTTACCCCACCAACCTTTGGCTTGCAGGACAGGCGTTAAACTTTTCTGGAAATCACGCAGGGTGGTGCCATTGTTTAACGCGTCATCCAGCGCACCGCGAATATCGTTGAGGATGTCGGTATTCATCACCTTGGCCACTGTGAAGGCATTGGCGTGTGCCTCTTGCCACAGCTCGCGCCAATCCCAGGTGATGGCATAGCCCTTGGCCTTGAAATATTCGATGGCTTGCTCGGGTGGCAGGCCAAAGACGGCTGACAGATTGACAGGATCAGGCATTGTTTTCCACGCTCAAGCGACCCCAAACATCTGCCACGAACATCGCCCGTGCCAGCGCCTGTTCGAGTTGCGCGGTATCCATCGCCGGGAAGGTCTCGGCCAGTGCATTGAATACCTCGGCATAGTCGGCAGAGGCCGCGATTAGTTCAAGCACCGGCTTGAGCGAGGCGCGGGCTTGCGCGTCCAGCTGCTCGGGTGCTATGCCTTCGATGGCAGCATCCAGTGCGGTTTGGTCGGGGAACAGGTCTCTCTCGGCAAACTGTGCTGTAGTACCCACCACGGCAGTATCAATCACAGGCGGTGTGACGGCTTGTGTCTCGACCCACTCGCCGCCATAGGTGTCATGGATATAGGCCAGCGTCGGCTTAAAGCCCATCTTGCTGATGCGTTCATCACGCTCCGAAGTCGTGTTGCTATCCTCTTCGTCCTCACACTTTCGCCAGACTTGCGGGATTGTCGCCCCTGGGAAATTCCACTCGACCAGCCACTTGATCACAGTTGCATTCAGCGACATGCAGACCAGATCGGCATCGGCCTTAACGATATCGGTGCGTACCTCGCCTTGCAGATCATCATTACCCAGCTTGCCGGGCGTGCCCTGCGTGCTGGCCGTCTGGCCCAGCGTGACGCGTGCGATCGCAGCGTCCATACGGTCATACAGCGATGTGTAATCGGCTGTGCCGCCGCGCTTGGCCTCCAGAAGCTCGGCGGTCATACCCTCAGGGAAGATGATCGCGCTATCGGTCTGGATAGCTTGTAATGCTGAAAGCAGCTTGTCCTGATCTGCTTTGACAGTGCCAGCCTGATATTTACCCACGGCGGTCGGGCTGCCGAACTTCTCCAGGAAGATCAGCCAGAATTTAACGCCGCTACGCTTAAAAAATACCGGCCAGTACAACCAGTGAGCAAGGCCGAGGCCATATGGCTCATCGCAATGGTCACTGCCGGTGGCAAAGTGCCAGAATTTCTTTTCGGGTAACTCTTCGCCCATCGGGTTCGAGCTGGTGCGCAGGCGTAGCGACATATCCGGCGCATAGCCGAAGCGGCGACGATCACGTACCTTGATGCCCCCACGACTAGTGTCCAGTACGATCTTGCCATCTTCCACCGTGTACATCGGCTCAGCCACTGCGTAGCCATAAAACACGCCATAGAGCATCTTTTCTGTGATGTCATCGAAGGCGATGGCTTTGAGCTGCTGCTCGATGAATTCGGCGGCCTGCTTGTCGATGCGCTTAGTACCACCCGGCATCACTTCCCAGGGGCGCGCAGTGACGGCGCGGGCACGCTGACCGAAACAGGCTTTTACCTGATCATCGCGCAACACTTCCTGATAGATGGCCAGATCGCCATTGCCCTTGAGCGCCAGCAGCTTATCGGTAGAGGGCAGCAGCGGCAGGCTGTCAACATAACCGCGCGTGATATCGCGCCCGTCACGCGTGGTAGCGATCTCGTCTTTTTGTTCCGGCTTGAGCGTCTCGGTCATAGTCACCTCTACATAAATCCGGCCATGCCGCCAGATGCGGCGACACGTCGGCCTACTGATTGGAATTCGATATCAACCACTTCACGCTTCATTGCGTAATGGCCAAGGAACAGGCTGATCGCCGAGTCGCCGTGGCGTTGCAGCTTTTCACCTTCGCCGCTCTGTGTCTTTGATTTGCCCAGTTTCGGGATACCGTCGATGAGCTGCAACGCGCGCAGATCATCACGCACCTGGCTGTCTTTCGGGATGTCGTCCAGCGTGCCGTCTTGCAGCGCCGCCTTGAAGCGCGGCATGTTTTCAAGATAGAAAGAATTACTCAACATCACCTGCTCGATACGGGTCTGGCCATACTTCTGTGCGGCGCGCTCTGCCAGATACTGACCGTTGCCGCGCGCATCGAATGCTGCCGAGCGGAAGCGTGGCAAACGGTCCAGGATGTAGAACACGATCTGTTCCTGTTGGGTGAACGGGCAGTTGGACAGTTCGACCTGGCCACGCACGCGGGTGATCAGGTCGCGCCCCTCTTCCATGATATCCAGTACGGTCAAGTCGCCCAGGCGCGCGAAGTCTTCACCGAGGCCATGCGCCATATCTTTATTCAGGCCATCCAGTATCGGCTTCAGATGCTCTTCGCACCATTCGGCCACTTCTGCTTGACGCTCCCAGTCCGGCAGATAGGCAAACTCTGATTTCCATTTACCGCGCACCAGTGGCGTGTCCGGATTCATCCTCGCCTCGATCAGCCCCATCGTCAGATACGCGCCACCCGATTGCGATGGCACGACATCCAGCTCTTCGGCTGCATCATCACCATAGAAGGCATAGGCATCAGCTACCCATGCAGCCTCACCATCAGCAGTCCATGCAATGCCACGGCGCAGACAAACCCTCAGATATAGCCCTTGCTCGACGGCCTTGCGGAAGGTAATGCGATGTACCACCCCTTTACGCTTGCCAGCGCGCACCTCCTGGATAAGCTCATTGAAGGCGTTGTCTTGACCGTCGTGCGTAGAGATGATGCGTACCTTGTCACCCCATAGCAGCATCGCCATCGCGGCCTTGAGTAGCGCATCCAGATCATTGTGGAAGGCCGCCTCATCGATGACGATGACACCCTGCTTGCCGCGCAGATTGGTCGGGCGCGAGCTGAGCGCGACGATGCGCCGGCCAGTAGCGGGGAAGTCGATTTTGTAAGTCTTGATCTCCTTATCGCCATCGACAAAGATACCCTCTTCGATTTCAGAGGCAGCATAGTCATAGGCACGCGCCCACATCGCACATGCCTCAATGAACTCCAGCGCCATGTCCTGCGTAGGGCCGATGTAAAACACGTTCGAGTTGTATTCCTCGCGCGCTGCAATCAGTACATCATCAGCAGCCTCACCCCATGTCCAACCGACACGCCGTGATTTTTCCGCAATTTTTAAAGGGCTGTCATCCTCGATCCAGCGGATCTGATAGGGCAATAACACAGCCGGTGGCGCATCTTTGCGCGCGGCATCGCCCGGTAGACTGACCGGAATGGATTTCACCCGCAAGGGGTAGGCCGGTGGGTTCCCGGCGGCTACGCCGCCACCCTTACGCTCAGTTTTGGATGCCAAGGATTCTGCTCCTGATCTCATTTACAGCAGCAGGCGACAAGCCGCCTTTCTTGGCGATCTTTTCAACCTCTTCAGCAGCTGAGCTTGCTTTTTCGCGTACCTCGGCTTGCCATTGTTTCTGCTTGACCGTAGCATTGCTTAACCGCGCCACCATCAGGCTGACTTCCTTCATGGACGCGCCTTCTTCCATCTTGAGCAGCATGTCAAAAGCCTTCTGCTGCACCAGCCGGATCAGCGCATCGTTCATCGCGCCTTCATCGTCAGGTACCGAGTCTGAGATTGCTTTGGCCTGCTGTGTTGCCATTTTAAGCGCGGACAGCCGCGCCTCGAATTCCTGACCGTAGCGATGGATGGCGCTCTTGGAGAGATCAAAGCCGCGCGCCTTCAGGTCTTCAGATAAAAGCTCATAGCCGGAAAAGTCACCCTCAACCAGCGCTTTATCCAGCCATGCTTTGACCTCTTTTGGCAGGCGAACAATCTTGCTGCGCGGTGCCATCTCAGCCCACCCAGTATTTGGTTGGGCGCGCGATACCCGGGTCCACATCTATCGTGTACTCGACCACGTCTATACCGTGGCGGGTCAGATCGGCAAACCAACGACCGCTAGGCTCTTTCACCAGCTTGACCAGTTCGCGGTCGGCCAGATAGTCCAGCGTGCGGCGAACTTCCAGCGCCGTAGCATCCTGGAATACCCCCTGAATCGTGGTCAACACCAGCTCTTCATAAGCTCCGATAGGTCGGGCATAATCCAGCGTCACCAGCATGTCCCAGCGTATTTTCTCGCGGCGAATCTTTTCATGATCAATCACGTTTTGCCCCCTGTATTTGCACCAGCTCCAACTTGCTATAGACCGCATCCAGCTTGGATTCGATCACCGTCTGACCGCGTATGTAATCTTCGCGCCGTACGTACTGGATCGGCATGTCGCGTTGAAATATCAAAAACTCCTTTTCAAATTCACGCAGTTGTTCTGCCATCTTCGCTTCATCTCTGGCACGCGCAGTATTGTCACTTTGTATAGCTTCAAAACGTTGATCCAGTTGCGTTTTGAATTGCTTAACCAAAATCGTCCCGAATGCCCATACAACTAGTGCATAAGCCGCCACCACCGATATCAATCCGGTAATTAGCTGCCACATTTCTATCTGGAGCTGCATAATTGCCTTTCGCGTTTTTCGTAATCATCCCGGCAATCGGTATCGCAAAAGCACCCCTCGAACACCACCTCGTCGCAGTTGTAGCAAAAGCCCAGCGCAGGCATGGCAGGTTTGAGCGCCTGATCGCGCAGCGCATCGGCACGGCGGAGTTCTTCAAAGGCTTGCGCCTGGTCAAGTTGATCGGTCATTTATTTACGCACCCCGCCAACTTGGCCTGCTTGTCCCGGCACTGGCTGTACCATTCCATCGCCTCGATGTGGTTCTGCAACAAGTCTGTCAGCTTCCCCGACTTGGCCGGTGGCGGTGTGATACAGGGTGAACTCAGGCTCGCCGGGCACGGGCGCGGCGCTACCGCTATTGGCGGCGTTCCAGAGGCGCAACCCGTCAGCATCAAGGCCGCAATACTTAAACTCAGGATTGTTTTTAACGATTTCATCAGCCTGCTCCTTGATGTTTTTGTAAACGATGCGGATACGCTCGCCGCTGGTTTCGCGCTGCGTGCCGATGGTTTCACGGCGCGTATCTTCCTTTGCCGTTGCAATAATTGCTGCGCCTTGCGCCGCCACCTGTCCCGCCACACATTTCGCTTTTGCATAATCGTTCCCCAACCACAACCCAGTCGAAAATACGGACAGTAGCAACACCAGTCCGCCCAATAAACGCCACGGCAAGGGGATTAAACCCATTTCATCACCCCGGACGTCCAGCATATCAAGCCCGCACCAGCAGACACGCGGCCAGATAGAGCAGCGCGGCGCGCAGATTACGGTTCATTTTTAACTCCATATTTGAGTGACAGTAGCTTTGAAAGGGTGGCCGACGCGCCGATGCTGGCCAGATAGATCAGCCAGATTTCGGCGCTGGCCGTGCCTGCGTAGGCCATGTAACAAAAAGCCACGGTGGCGGCGGCATAGGCGATGTTTGCCCACAGCTTGGTGTGCGACACCATGCCGGTGCCGGCATCGGTAATCAGATCGGATAGCTTCATGACTTTCTCCAGTTTGCATTTTGGAAGTGCGCCGTCTCTTTAAAGTTTTTCCACCGTCCTGCCCACACTAGCCCCAACTTTTCGCCAATCGCTCCGGCGCGCAGGTAATCAGGGTCGTTGCCTTTGCCGACATACTTGCCATTGCGGATAACACCGACATCAAATGCCTCGGCAGCTGGCCTGCCATTAGCGTCATGACAGTTATGTGCGCTCTCTCCCGGCCTGCATTTGGAAGCGCCGCTATCAAAGGCTTTTTGTTGCTCTGCATCCGGTCGGTGAGTACAGATAATCACCACATCCAATTTTTGAGCGAGACATTCCGCCATGAATTGCTGCGCGATAACCTGCATCACAGTGGATAGATCACTTATCTTTCGACTCACCATTTCAGCCCGCCTTTCGTGGTTTTGATTGAAAACGCACCGGACTGGTGATGCATACCTGTAGTCCGTGCGTGTAATGCCCAGCGGGGCGATGCGCGCAGCCGCCATGATCGGGCAGGCGCGCGTCATCGAGCCGCGCCCAGTGGGCGCAGCGACCGCAGATGTTTTTGAGTTGTGTTGGGGAAGTCATGCGCACAGGTTACGCGCGCGCGCGAAGGCGGTTAAGGCGGAACGGGTTCCGTCACTCAGCAACAGCAGGTTTACCTGCGTCGTTGCGTGGGACTGCCCTTGCGGCAGTAGTGGTAGGGTGGGCATTTGCCCACGCGGAAGAATCAGGTGGGCAAATGAAACCTGCCCACCCTACGCGATTACGCGATGCGCGCTAGGCGTGCATCACCGTTAATTAAGGCTCTTGTCTCCGCGCACAAATGACCCGGAATAGGGAGTTCTTGCTATTTTTACAAATAACCTTCCATCTGAGCGGATTGCTCCTGACAATGCAGTACCTTTGACACGGATACCGTAGAACCTATCTCCGCTATCTGAATATTTGTCCGTAAATACTTCGTAATGCTGTATTTCCTTTGCTCCCCATTGGTTATCACGGGGCGAAGCTGTCTGTTCAATCAGTACGCCATCAGGCTTAATTTCCCAGCGCATCCACTCCAATAGGCTATCGTCAGTAATTGGCTGTGAATATACCCAAGTCCCCACGATAAACCGCTGGGCATCAGCAATATTTTTAATATCCTTGGCTTTAATTACTTCTTCAGGTGTGACTAGCTGATTTTCTTGAGATTTACTATCAAATCCACCGCTTGCCATAAACCAAACAAACAAAGCCATTCCAGCCAATGAAAAGAAAACCTCTTTACCGCTCAGTATCCGCTTCATGCTCATGATCTTCTCCCTTTGTTAAAATTCTGCACCTTAAAACAATCCCACCTGCCTGTCATCCACCTCCGCGCCCAATACCTTACGCACCGTCCTGTCGGTGGTGCGCAGTTCGCGGGCGATCTGTTTCTGGCTCAAACCTTGCGCGGCCAGTTCGCGGATCCGCGCGCGACGCTGGGCGGCGTGAGTGGCGTGGTCACCTGTGGTATTCAGCGCGATACTGATCACTTCACCCGGATAAGCCTGCGCCAGCTTGCGTGCGGCTTCAACACCGATCAGTGTGGCAAGCGGGTGTTGTTCGGTCATCTTTGCCGGGACATACAGCGGCGTGCCACCGTGCTCTTCAACCAGCAGCAGAGTGGCTTTCAATCCGATGATCTCGGTCAGGCCGTAGAGAAAGGGCGATAGGTTCATGGTTTGTTCTCCATTACGGAGCGTTGCTGCTGATAGGACAGCGCGGCGATGATCTTGCCGAGCTGCTGCGGGGTGCACCACTCGAAACGATCTACCTTGAACATGTGGCGGCTCATGCCGTCGGCATAGGCATCCGGCTTGTTGTCCAGGGCGATCAGTAGTGCGCGTATCTTGGCCACCAGAGCGGCCTTATCGGCGGCGGGGCGGGGGCGGGCGCTCGTGCCGGCACGCTTGGCCACTACCTTGAAGCCGCTGGCCTTCATGTGGTCGAGCACATTCTTACGCCCGGCAAAATCCAGCTCAGTCGAACTCTTCACCCGCGCCACCGCCCACAGCATGGCGCGATAAGTGTCGTCATCCATGCCGAGCTTCTGCCTGGCGACATGGATCAGTGTGATCTCACGCCGCACGATGTCGGCTTGCTTGAATTTGGCTGGGTATTGGTTGCTCATGACTTTTCAATCAACTCAACTGATTCACATACCCGGCACAGGTGATTGATGGCGGCTTTTCCGCTTGCCCAGTCAGGCATGTAACAGGTATAGATTTTGCTGTAATACGGATCGGCAGCAAAACGACGCTTGCCCATGATCTTTTCAATCTTTTTCTTCTGGATGGGGGAGCAAACAGGTTTATTCACTTTGCGCAGGAATTTTGATTCGGGAGATTGGCTATCAACCATGCACCACACCCCCTTGAATACCCCATCGACATAAGTCATGACGCGGTAAGCCATTGCACTGGTGCGTTCTACAGCCAATGTGATGCGCGAACCATCGCACATCAGTTCTACTAACCCATAGGGATTCGATATCTTTTGAATCGCCAGCTCTTTTTGCTCTTTGCTCAATTTCATGATCATCTCCAACGTTCATTCAGCGTTAAACTATCTCTCGCAGCCCGCTATTTTTAACGGGCTGGAAGCGAATGTTTAGTTGCTGTTCGCCGCATCCTTCAGCGCTTTGGCTGCACCGAAATGTGGTTTGTTTTTGGCTGGGATTTGCATCTCCACACCCGTTGCCGGATTGCGGCCAATGCGTGCCGGACTCTGCTTGACGCTCAGCTTGCCGATGCCGGGCAGTATGACTTCACCGCCTTGCTGCATTTCTGCCTGTGCAATATCACCTACAGCCTCCAGCACGAATTTGATGGCCGTTTTGGAAACGCCCGTATTCGCGTGATGTGCTGCGATTGCGTCGATCAGTTCTTTTTGGTTCATGTTGTTTCTCCTATGGTTTTGCCCAGTTGGGCGGTTAAAAAATTACGACATCTGTACCTGATCAAGGCCTACCCAGCCGGGACCTGCGTTATCAGCCACCTGCACCTCCTCAATCGAGATATTCAAGAAAAATCCATTCTCCAAGTTCAGGCGAACCGGGGATTGAAGTGAAGTAAACCCTATTTTTCTCATGGCAATCTCCAATATGTGATCAATATCAGATACAAATAAATCACCATTAAATTGATCATCGTGCAGCACTGAATACCTGAGCTCTTCCAAAGTGACGTCAATCATTACGCGGCCTCCTGCTCGAACGGGGTAATCACAAAGTCTTCCACACCGGTGACAACACTGATTCCCGCCACGCCTTTGACGGCATCAGGTTCATTGAGGATGGCGTCTTTGTTGACTTCTTCCTTGGTGCGCACGAAGCGATCCAGGCCAAAGCCCTTCAATGCCTCGATCACGCTGTCTGCCCCTCTCACCGACACGCTGGGCGGACGCTGACGCCACTGCACTTCGCCGGTGACCAGATTGGCGGTCTTGACGCGACCGTTGTTGGTCAAATCAGCGCGGTTGGCTTCGCACCAGGCTTGCAGCCCTTCCTGACGCGTGCCTATGTCGCCCTTGAGCAGTTCCAGACGCGGCTGGTAGGTCTCGGTGAGGTGGGCGATGGCATCGTTCATCTCGGCCTGTTCACGCAGCATCTTGCGTTGCAGGTCGCCGATCTGACGGATGTACTGCGCAGCTTCGTCTCTGGATTGCGGCACGTCCAGTTGCGCTTTGGCTTTGATGCGGTTTTTTATTGCAGCCATCATGTTTCCTTTCGGGTGTAGCGTTAGGTTGGTAGATGTAGCTGCCCGATCAGATCGGCCAGCGGGATACGTTTCAGCTTGGCTTCCAGCGTCAGGCTATGCATCGCCCGGTTGTGCAGGAAGTCGCAGGTGGTTTGCAGCTCATCCGCCGTGGCGGCGATGTAATAGCCGTCTCTGGGCGTGCCACAGATGGCGTGGCCGTCTTCGCGCAGATCGCTGATATACGTGCGGATGATGCGCGGGAATAGGTCGAGCTGACGGGCAAGCTCTTTCATGCCGATCCCATTGCCACAACCGACATGGCGGGACAGAACGGTGAGCACCAGAGCACAGCTTTTATTCGACATGACTAACCCCCCCTCGTTGATTTAAGTATTTCCTTGACCGATTGAGGCATCACCGAACGAGGCTGGCTCACCTCGATCAGGACTGGTTTTACGTCGGGCGATGGCGTGTGATGCGACACGCCGCCCACCGGTGTGCGGCCTGCCAGCTTGTCTTCGTGCTGCTGCTCGCGGCGCTGGTCAGCCTTGAGGCCGTAGCCTTCGATGATGGTTAGCAGATAGCCGTGGCTTTTCAGCGGCAGGGTGAGTGTGTCGCGCTTAGCCAGCATGTCGTCCATCGCCATACGCCAGTAATCCTGCGGTGCAGAACAGGTACGGCCATTGCGCTCAATCCTGGCTGATGTAATCATCGGCAACAGTTCGTTGATCAGGTTGGCCACACGATCCAGCGACAGTTGCCGCTGTGCCGGACGGAACAGCGCGATGTAGCGGATCATGTGCCAGCCCAGCGGGGCAGGTAGCTGCATCGCCGCCATTACCGCTTCGCGCGCACCTTCATTGCCGAGCAGCGCATCGAGGCTGAACAACGCACCACATGCTGGGCAGGCGAGTTTCATTCAGCAATCGGAGCATTAGCTCCGCCCCTGCGTGGGAAGACCCTTGCGGTTTTCATGCAAGTGTCCCCTCAGGCATTCTCACCCCATCCGGCATAACGCGCGCCATGAAGCGATCTAGCCGCGCCACCTGCGCCGGATCGAGGCGGAATACCTCGTCGCCCAAGTTGATGAACAGGCTGTAATCGTCAGACAGCATCAAGCTGAATTCGCCCGCGTCTATGGCATCTGCCCGCACGTTAATCGGCTTGGCTGGGGTGGCGGGCTTAACGGTGGGCAATGAGCCCACCCTACCGTGCTTGTCCAGATATGCCTGTGCTTCCCCGGTGGGGAAATACACCCGCTTGGCCAGCACACCCTGCTGGGTGATGGTCTTACTGGTATTGAGTAAATCCCAGATGCATTTGGTCAGTTTGTTATATGACACATCAGGATGGCTGGCCTGTGCGTCTTCCAGCAGCGCCTCACGGCTGATGCCGGGCTGCTCGACGATCTGGCGCAAGATTCCTAGGCTGATTACGCCATTGGCGTATTTACGGGGCTTGATGGTTGCGGTGGCAGCGGGTGAGGTGATGCGTGTCATGGTGTCTTCCTTTTTCTCTGATGGTTTAACTGGGGTGATATCCTTAGGTGGAGCGATCTTGAAATTGCGCATATTGAATTTCTCAACCCCGCCAGTCAGCCAGTACAAATCACTCCAGACACCACCGCGCATCACCCGCGCAGTATTGATAGAGGGTGGACGACCCGCGAGCAGACTGGTTATTGCATCATTTACTTCGGCGTCTTTCCCCAAATACTCCAGTTGATCCCGGTGAAATGGGCGCTGTCCCGAGGTGCCTTTGAGCGCGTTGAGGATGGCAGCTTTCATCTCACCTCCTCATCGTTCCAGCGCACTTCGCAGCCGAAGCGAATCGCAAACCAGTAGCGCCGCTCGACATTGCCTAGACGCTCGAAGCGATGCACGGCGCCATCCAGCTTTTCGCACAACGGGCTATTCTTGATAAAAACGCGCGGGTGGCTCTGACCCTTTTGCACACCGGTCACATCGAACCCCTGCGACCGGCACCAATCCACACAGGGTTTGGTGATCTGCGCAACTACTGCGCGTTCGGTAACAGTCGGAGGGCTACAGGGGCGACGCACTGCATTACTTTGCGGATTCATGATGGTTCCTTTGCAGTTTGATTGTTGTATTGGCAGCTCTGGCAGGTCAGCCAATAGGCTTCCTTGGCGCGACCACCAAACGGGCGCGGTGCGGTTGCACGGCGCTGGCAGTCCGTGCCGCTGATCTCGATGCCGGTATGGCAGCAGTCGTAGCGGTCGTACTGCGCGCGGATCGCGGCTTCCAGCTTCTCCACGCCTGCGCCGTATTTACCCGACAGATACAGCGACACAGCGGTGCGTGAATAACCGACCGCCAGCGCCACAACGGTAATACTGCTGGTATCGCAGGCTTGCTGGCACAGGCCGAAGGTATGCGCGTCATTCATCGCATCCTCCGATCGGATACAGCGTGCCACTGTTCGGGTCATACACGCTACGCGTCTGTGCCCGCCAAACTGGCGCTTTACGTCCGGCATTGATGATGAGCTGGTAGCGAAACATGCCGGGGCTGGTGAGTGCGGGTCCCATCACTCGATCAGCGTCGCGCTTGACGATGCCGACCTTTTCCAGCGCGCGTACATACTTTCCGATGTTGCCAAGCGCATCGCGCTCAGTGCCATCAGCCAGCGTGGCCAGCAACTCTGGGATGGTGAAGCTGATGCGCTTACGCATCACCCACCAGGCACGCTGACGCAGGCCGATGGTGACGGTGCGCGGGGATATCCGAGATCCTTGTGGGCGGGCACCCGTTTGGCCTTGATGGCTCATTTTTCACCCCGTTTCAGGCTCTTCATCGCGTCTTCGCACAGGCGAATACCCTTAATGTCGGTGGCGGTAACCTGTTGCAGTGCTTTCTTTCCGGCAATCGCTTCCAGTGTGCGCCCGGCGTTGCTCATCAGGCGGTAGCGCCCGCTCGATTGCGCGTGTACCAGTTGCGCCACGCTGTGATCTACGCCCACCTCGCACAGTGCGTTCAAGTAGGCCAGGCAGTCGTCCACGCTGGCAACCTTCAACTCTGGTGCGGCGGATACGCGGGTGGCGACGTGTGCCAGGCGATGCTCGCTGAAACGATGCTTCTCGGAGGTGTGGCAGATCAGCACCAGCAGGGTGTTGGCCGTCTCGGCGATGCGGCGCAGGTATTCGATGCACTCGGCTTTATTGGGCAGGCCGTGCTGCGCCTCATCCAGGATGATCGGTTGACGGTTGGCGCGGAAAAACTCCACCGTGCCCTTGTATTGGTCAAACTTTTTACGACCGATCACGCCAGTCTGGTCGGCCAGATAATCACGCAAAAATGACAGGCTCATGCCCGGCACGCCTTCCAGATAAATCGCATCTACCGATGCGCCCCAGTTGTCCACCGTGCAGCTTTTACCCGTGCCCGGTTCACCCGTCAGCAGCAGGATGCATGCCTCCGGGCTGCCGCGATTTTCTACCGCCGCCACGGCGGCCATGAACTGGCGGTGATTGCTTGTTTCCACAAAATGCTGTTTCACTGTTAAACTCCTCTTTAGTGACTTCCGTTGCTACTGCTTCAAAAAGGCCGTTGGTTAATTCGAGTTAACCGGCGGCCACATTCTTATTTTCTCTTGGGTCTGGCCCTTCTCCGCTCAACCACATCACGGTGTCCTGATAGCTGGCTTCGGGCTGTTTTTCAGCGGGCGCATCTATAAAGTCGGCGGCGGTTAGTTCGCGCACCGGCATTTTTGGCGTCAAATCAATATAGTCGGTGATGTCTTCGAGGTATTTTTCACCCTCGATGGTGTTGCCCAGCTCTGCCTTCGCCTCGTTGATAATGCGTTCGCCGCGCTTGATCTTGCCGTCCGCACGACCTTCGCGCAGTTGCTCGACACGCGGCACAGGGAAGGCGGCGCGCTTGTGGGCGTTCCATTCGGCTTCGCACAAATAGCGACCATCCATGCGCAGCAGCCAAACCTTGTCGGCGTTGTGCAGGTCATAGCGCACGCGCACCTCTTCGCCTTCGGCCAGCAAGTCCACCAGCGCGGTGTTGCTGTATTCGTTGCCGAACAGCCGCACCAGGCCGCGATCCGGTACGCGCCGCACTTCCGGCATCCACAACACGTCCAGCTCTGCATCTGTCGGGCCACAATCGGCGGCGTTTTCATCCAGACGACGTTCGTATTCCTGTGCCGGGGTGCGCTTGTCCAGCGAGCGGTGCGCGTGTTCACGGTTATATTCGCCATCCCAACCCAGCACCCGCTCGCAGTCGTCAATAAATTGCTGCCAGGAAGGCAGGGCGGCTTTGCCCAGCCCGTCTTTCTTGTTCATCTCCACCAGCATCTTGCGCACCGCTTCCTTGTCCGCGCCCTTCCAGGTGCAGGTCGGATAGGTGCGTGCCAGCGCGATGATGGTCACATCCCACAGCCGCTCGATCACGCCGCGTCCCTGCGGGTTGCCGGGGATGCCGGTTTCATGCGCAATGCCCTGCCGTGCCAGCGTGCCGTGCACCGGGCAATCAATCATCTTGCTGGTGTGGCCTGAGCCGTTGTCCGAGTAGTAGATCAGCGGGCGGCAGCGCGTCTGCTGCTGAGCATGGCGGAAGGCCGCCGATACCGCGATGGTCGATTCCGCCAGATCAACGCTCCAGCCCACTACGCGACGTGACACCCAGTCGATCACCACGGTGACCTCGGGCGTAAACGGCTGGCCGTGGATCGGGTGCTGCACCTTGGCCTTGAAGCTGTGGCCGTCTGCCACCCATAAGTCGTTGCTGAAAAACATGCTCACATCACGCGAGATATAGGGCAGCAGGCTGCGCCATGCTGCGCCGGTCATGCGGCCACGATATTTGAGCGTGACGGGCAGCGATTTTTCAATACGATAAAACGTGTCCACCGCCGGGCAAGGCAGGCTTTGTGTTTCAAACCAGCCTTGTGCGGCGCGCCAGGCTTCACTGACGGGGGGGCGATTCGGACGGCAATAAAAGATCAAAAAGACATGAACATGGATCGGATTCTGCCCGTGTTTTTCGGCTTTCCCCGGCACCATATAGCGCGCCATATCGCCCTCGCTGCGCCCTTGGCCATAGGCGGCATACATCTTTTGCAGGCGAGACACCAGCGAGGAAACCGTCTGGCCGGTCTTGCGCGGCTTGATATAGGTAGTGGCCACCGCCTCAATCAGCTCGGGGCGGGCTATCCCGTCCAGCACCCGCTCCGCCAGCTCCTGCATAGCATGGCGCGCCGAACAGGCCGACAGCGCCATCGCCGATTCAATCGCCTGGCAGATCACCAGCGATGCATCGCGCCGTGCGCGGTCCACATCGTTAAGTTGCGCCTCGGTTTTAACGCGGCGGATCAGCCCGCGCTTGACCATCGCGCCATCGGCGCGGATCACCTCATGTTTTTTGACAGCAGGGCAGGGCAGCGTTACGGAGGATGCGCTGATACTCATCACCTGATGCAGACGCTTGCCGAGCACCGCCTCGCGCACGAGCTTGGGCAGACTGGTCAGCGGGTAGAGGCGCTTATTTCCGCCTGCGAATGGCACTTCATCAAACGCCCATGCCTCTTTGGTGGCGCGTTTCTGGCAGCCCTGTTTGCTGATACCCAGCGCCTCCGCGATGGTCTTGATATCTACCTGGTCAGTCATTTTTCTTCCCCAAGCACTTTTTTGATCGCACGTTCCTGACGGGCGATATCGCCTTTCAACATTTCCAGTCTGCCCAGCTCGGCGGCCAGAGATTCCTTGCCCGGCAACACCCGACAGCCCAGCTTGCGAGCGAAGAAATCAGCCAGCACCAGCTGCTCGGTCGCAGCATCAAAGGCGATGGCAGTCTCCAGATTCGGGATATGCTCTTCGCTGGCCTCGCTGGTATATTTGTCCAGCGTGTTGACGCTCACCTCGCGTCCCAGCAAACGGCTCATGTCGGCGGCGATCTGGTAACGGTCTTTGCTGCAAGACTTCACCGCCTCGCCCATCACGTGCGCGATTTCGCTGCGAAAGCGCCAGCCGCCCGCCGTCTTCGGGTGCATGGTCGGGATGCTGGCAAACAGGTCGCCGGTTAGCGTGTCCACGATGCGTTTCATGATTTTGCCTTTGGCTTGACCCGCAACCAGCCGCCCACCATCGCTACCGGTGAGGCCACCACGGCGCACTTATGCTGCAAGGCCAGCTTCAAATATCGAGTGCTGATGTAGGTTTTCATGTCAGGCTACCTTCAAAGACCTGCTGTCGGCGGCAAGCTGCTTGCTATTGCGCGCTCGTGCAGTTGCGTTAAACTGTACTACCTGAAACCCCTGCGGCTTACGTGACCCGTCTGGGTTATAACGGCTAGGCCAGATCACCTTGGGGTGCACGCCGACCGCGTCGGCGATGCGCTGTTCGTTAAGCGGATAGCTACGGGTAAAGGTGGATGAGAGCGTGCTTGAGCTGGTTAAACCATAGACCTCTGCCAGCGCGCGCAGCGTGATGCCTTTTTTATGCAGGGCGGCTTTAATGTCCGCTGGATGCCAGTCGTGATCGTCTGGTTTTTTTGCCGGTGTGGTTGCCATGTTGTTCGCCTTTAACGGGTTGCTTGATGGTTCGCATTAAATATGCAATTGCATAGCTTGTCAAGCGTCTTGACATGGTTGTCACTATGCATTTGCATTGTTTTTTGGAGAATAGAGTGTTTTGTATTTATAAACAGATAGTTATAGATAGCGACAACCACGTTTTTGGTTGTCGCTATCTGGTTGTCGCTAGATGATTCCTAGCGACAACCAGAAACAGGCGATTGGGTTGCGCATGAAAGAGGCGCGATCGGCACTTGGTTGGACACAAAAACAGCTTTGTGAACACGCAGGAATGAAGTTACCGTCGCTGCGCGACTATGAGCTAGGCAATCGCATACCTGGTGGCGAGGCTATAACAGCCCTGATGACTGCGGGGATCAATGCCAACTGGCTGCTGACGGGTGAAGGGCCGATGCTGATTGATGATATGTGCCCACCCACCCCGCTGCTGGCAGGCAAAGGTGAGATGCTGCTGGCTGATTGCCGTGCAAGGACTGAGGTAGAGCGCAAGGAGTCCTTTGGCGATGCATTCGTACAGATGGCTATAGTAACAACACCCGATGGCGCTAACAGCACAGGCCAGGAGATCAACGAACCCCTGCTGAACGCCTGCTACAGGGCGTGTCGTGACTTATATAAGGAAGGGTTTGACGCATTACCTCCTCAGGTGCAGATGGGCTATGCCTCCGATCTGTACACACTGCTGGCTCGGCTCTGTATATCAAATGGCAAAGACCTGGCGGAGGTGATGGTGCTGGAAGGCCCTAAGCTGGTTGATTTACTGTCTATTTACAATAAGCTGGGATGGTCGCGTAAATTTCCGCCTCCACCAATGGCTGATGGCTGTTTTTTTTAACTGCAGAATGTCTTCCGCTTTGTTTTTACTGATAAAAGGATACACAATGAATGACGATAAGAAGCAGCAACAAAACAACGATCAAAAGAAGTTGAACGAAAACCTTGAATATGCGGAGCTGAGGAAAAGACAGAACGACAATGCAACGGTATCTATGCGCGTACCAATCACGCCCTCACCAATCAGGCCACCTGACAGGGATAACGATGAGTGACAAAGAATATCTGTGGGATAAGCGTCACGCCGTCCTATATCGCACCGAGGTTTCAACGCTTTACCATCAGAAGCGCGAACGGTTCTTTGCGGTGTGCGACAAACTGGGCAATGCTGTGGGTGTCATTGGCGGCTCAGCCGCCTTGGCAAGCCTGACTAACCCAGGGTTACTGGCTTTTATCGCACTGGCGATTACCATTGTATCTTCCATCGCGCTGGTGTTTGGTTTCTCTGATCGTGCGCGCCGTCATGCTGACCTGGCAAAAGACCTCCGCCAGCTTGAGGCTTGTATTGTCAGGTGCGGTGAACGTGATTTTTTAGAAAAAGATATTCTGTCATGGGAGGCAGATGCCAGAATGCTTGAAAGCAGGGAGCCGCCAGCGCTCGGCGCGCTTGTAGTGTTATGCCAAAATGAGCTGGCGCGTGCTCAAGGGCATATTGATCATGTCGTCCGTTTGAATTGGATGCAGCGATCACTTGCACACTTTTTTGATTTCAATGTTTCTGCGGTAGATTAACGCCTGTTTTTTTGCGCCAAATGATTTGCAAATAAAGCCTGATTTGTTAATTTTTGGTGTTTTTTTGTGCCAAATGATTTTTGCCGCGTTTTTTTCTACGATCAGCGTTAAACCCTTATTTGTATTGACTTGTCCCGCTTAGTCTTGGCTTATCCCACTTTTTCCCTTAGTGCCAATACTCCCGCAAGCTCACATTAACTCAGTACTTAGCCCTCGCTTCTCAGTCCTACAGTAGTACCCGCTCTATGCCTCCGTTATTCGCCTTGCTGACATAGTCAGGCAGCCAGTTTTCACCCAGCAGGTGTCTGGCCATTTCCACTACGATGTAATCGGAGGTCGTGCCGCTGTCCTCGTTGTAACGCGACAAGCCCTGCTGGCAGGCGGGGCAGGAGGTGAGTATCTTGATGTCCCCGGTAAAGCCATCGGCGCGCAGCGCGTCCGCGCCACGGCGCATCTCTTCTTCCTTGCGGAAACGCACCTGGGTGGCGATGTGCGGCTGCGCCACGCCGAAGGTGCCCGATTCGCCGCAGCAGCGCTCGTTGATCGGTACATGCGTCGCCATCAGCGTGTCCACCACGGTCTGCGTCTGATAGGTCTTTATCGGCGAGTGGCAAGGTTCGTGATACATATACCTTATTCCGCTTGCAGCTTGTACCTTGACCCCTTTTTCTAACAGATATTCGTGTATGTCGAGCAGCCGGCAGCCGGGGAAGATTTTGTCGAACTGGTATTTGAGCAATTGATCCATGCAGGTGCCGCACGACACGATCACCGTCTTGATATCGAGGTAGTTTAAGGTATTGGCGACGCGATGGAACAGCACGCGGTTGTCGGTGGTGATCTGGCTGGCCTTGTCGCCCTGTCCCGAGGCATTCTGCGGATAGCCGCAGCACAGATAGCCGGGCGGCAGTACCGTAATCGCGCCGGTTTCGTACAGCATGGCTTGTGTGGCCAGACCGACCTGGCCGAACAGGCGCTCGGAGCCGCAACCGGGGAAGTAGAACACCGCCTCGGAATCTTCACTGGACCGGTTCGGGTTGCGAATGACGGGGATTACGCTGCTGTCCTCGATGTCGAGCAGGGCGCGCGAGGTCTTCTTGGGCAGATTGCCGGGCATCGGTTTGTTGATGAAGTGGATCACCCGGCTGGGTATCGTCGGTTTGCCCACCGTCGCGGGCGGGTGCGCGGTCTGTTTCGAGAACAATCCCAGACGCTTGCCGATACGGTATCCCAGACGCTGGGCCTGATAGGCCCATGCTATCATCACCTTGCGCATCAGTTTGATGGTGAGCGGATCGGTGGCATTCAGATACAGCATGGAACTGGCGGTAATCGGGTTATATTTTTTCTGCCCGTGCTTGCGCAGAAAATTGCGCATCGCCACCGAGACATCGCCGAAATCAATGTTAACCGGGCAGGGATTCAGGCATTTGTGACAAACGGTACAGTGGTCGGCCACATCGTTGAATTCGTCGAAATGCTGGATGGAAACCCCGCGCCGCGTCTGTTCCTCGTACAGAAAGGCTTCGACCAGCAGAGAAGTGGCGAGTATCTTGTTGCGCGGAGAATACAGCAGGTTGGCACGCGGCACATGGGTGGTGCATACCGGTTTGCACTTGCCGCAACGCAGGCAGTCCTTGATCGAATCGGCAATCTCGCCCAGTTCGCTCTTTTCCAGAATCAGGCTCTCCAGCTCCATCAAATTGAAGCTGGGGGTGTAAGCGCGATCCAGATTGCTGCCCGGCAACAGTTTCCCCCTGTTGAAACGGCCTTCCGGGTCTATCCGCTGTTTATAGGCGATAAACGGCGCGATTTCATGTTCATCCAGAAAATCGTACTTGGTGATGCCTATGCCATGCTCGCCGGAGATGACACCGCCCAGATCCTTGGCCAGTTGCATGATGCGATCGACGGCCGCGTTGGCCTGCTGCAACATCGGGTAATTGTCCGAATTCACCGGAATGTTGGTGTGCACATTGCCGTCGCCCGCATGCATGTGCAGCGCGACGAACACACGGCTTTTCAGCACGCTCTGATGTATGGCGTTGCACTGTTCCAGCACGGGCTGATAGGTACTGCCGCTGAACAGCTGGCGCAGCGGTTCGCGTAGTTCGCGTTTCCACGAGGCGCGGATGGAGTGATTCTGGACTGCTTCGAATACCGAGCCGGTAGCTGGTAATGGGGAGCTTGTAGTTTGTAGCTTGTAGCTTGTGGTGTTGCTACCAGCTACGGGCAACTCGCTACTGGCTGAATCTAAATTGTCACTGAGCCATTCCCAGCGCCCGCGCACTTCGGCCAGCAGTTTTTTGGCATCCTCTGCGCGATTGCCCAGCAGTTCGGCATCGCCCAGTTGCTTGTCGTCCTGATAGTACAGCGGCAAGCTGCCTGCGAAGAATTCATCCAGCGCATCCAATAGCTTGATTTTGTTGAATAAAGATAGCTCGATATTGATGCGTTCTATGCCGTCGCAGTAGTCGCCCATGCGCGGCAGCGGGATGACCACGTCTTCGTTGATCTTGAAGGCGTTGGTGTGCCTGGCGATGGCGGCGGTGCGGGCGCGGTCCAGCCAGAATTTTTTGCGCGCCTCGCTGGACACGGCGATAAACCCCTCGCCGTGGCGCAGATTGGCCAGCCGCACGATTTCCGAAGCGGCTGCGGCTGCCGCATCCGCGTCATCGCTGACCACATCGGCTACCAGCACCATCTTGGGGCGCGTGCCGCGCCGGGATTTGGTGGCGTAGCCCACCGCCTTGAGATAGCGCTCGTCCAGATGTTCCAGACCGGCCAAAAAAACTGGAGAAGGGTGAAGGGTGAAGGGAGAAGGGCTAAGCGAAGACCTGTTGAACAGATCGGTGATCTCGACGATTGCAGGTACGGCCTCGCTGACTTGCCCGAAAAACTCCAGACACACGGTGCGGGTGTGGGCATGGGCGCGGTGCAGGATGAAGCGCGCCGAAGTGATAATGCCGTCGCAGCCTTCCTTCTGGATGCCGGGCAACCCGGAGAGGAATTTGTCGGTCACATCCTTGCCCAGGCCTGTTTTGCGGAATGCGTTGCCGGGTATGGTCAGTATCTCGGGTTCGCCGTGGGCCGTCTTGCCGTCCGCTTCGAAACGGCTGATGCGAAAACGGGTGTGCTCGACATCGTGTATCTTGCCGAGATTATGGTCGAGGCGCTCGACGATCATCCACAAGCCGTCGGGCGTGACCATGCGCCAGGACGCCAGATTGTCCAGCGCCGTCCCCCACAGCACGGCCTTCTTGCCGCCCGCGTTCATCGCCACGTTGCCGCCTATGCAGGAGGCATCCGCAGACGTGGGGTCGACTGCGAATACCAGGCCGTTGTTCTCCGCCGCTTCCATTACTCTGCGCGTGACGACACCCGCACCGCAATGTATGGTGGCGTAAGGTACGCTCAGGCCGGGCAGAACCTGCTGCTCGATGCTGGACAGGGTATCCAGTTTTTCGGTGTTGATCACCGCCGAATATTTGTCCAGCAGCACCGCACCGCCGGTGTAGCCGGTGCCGCCGCCCCTGGGCACGATGGTCAGCTTGAGGTCGATACAGGCGCGCACCAGCGCGGCGATCTCCTCTTCCGTGTCGGGATGCAGCACCACAAACGGATATTCCACGCGCCAGTCGGTCGCATCGGTGACGTGCGAGACGCGCGCCAGTCCGTCGAACTGGATGTTGTCTTTGCGGGTGATGCGGCTCAATTCGCGCAGCGCCTGTTTGCGCAGTTGCAAGGTACGCTCGAATTCTTCGGAGAATTGATTGACCGCAGCGCGCGCCAGTTCCAGCAGGCGTTTGACGATCTGATTGTCCTGACGGCGTTCGTCGATTGCATTCAGGCGGTGATGCAGCGCATCGATCAGTGCGCCGCGCCGTTTGCGGTTGCTCAGCAGATCGTCCTGCAAATAGGGGTTGCGGGTCACGACCCATATATCGCCCAGTACCTCGTAGAGCATTTGCGCGGAGCGGCCGGTGCGGCGTTCGGAGCGCAGCGTGTTGATGATGCCCCACGCTTCGTCGCCCAGCAGGCGCTGCACGATCTCGCGGTCGGAGAATGAGGTGTAGTTGTAGGGGATTTCACGCAAACGCACGGTCATGATGTTCCTTGCGGCAAGGGCTAAGGGATAGTCTTGAGCCGTCACCATATATTTGTCTGGCGCGCATTTTACCTGATTGCAGCGTCCTGCTCGACCCTGAGTGTATTACGGATAAAATAGCGGCCTATCATGCATGCTGCCACCGACAAATTAACCGCGCGGGTCTTCTTCGCGCTATGGTCTGACGACGCCGAACGCCGCGCACTCGCTGCCTGGCAGGGCGCGCTGCAAGCCTTGTGCGGCGGGCGCAGGATGCGCCCGGATACGCTGCATGCCACGCTGGTGTTTCTCGGTGAAGTGGCAACGGACAGGCTGGAAGCGTTGAGCCTGGCGGCTGAAGAAGTCAGCGCGGAAGGCTTTGACCTGTGTTTCGATCAGGCGCGTTACTGGGGGCACAATCACATCCTGTACGCCGCGCCCGGCGCGGTGCCTCAACAACTGGCGCAACTGGTGCACGAACTGGAGGAAAGCATGCGCCGCCATCGCTTTGCGTTCGACCGGCGTGTATACCAGCCGCATGTCACGCTGTTGCGGAACGCCCGCTGGCGCGATGAGGCGTTGCCCGAGATGCCGCCGGTGCACTGGCGTATGTCTGATTTCGTATTGCTGCAGTCGGAGCCGCACAATGGCGAGGCGCACTACCGGGTGCTGGCGCGATTTCCGTTAGGAGATGTATCGGCTTTTCCGGGATAATGCGCCCTGTGGATAAGGTTTAAAAATGCCTTGTCCACGAAAAGCACGAAATTTACGAAATAAATCAAAATATTAGCTTGTGTTTACCAGACGGGTGATCTAAAAAATTCATATATGGATTCGAATTTTTGTGAGTTGCTGCAACGGCAGCATCCCTGCTGATATCACTTCGTGGATGAGAAGCAGATACGAGGATAATCTGTAGTGTCCGGCTATTTAACGAAAAATGAAACATATGTTGATGCGATTCTTGTTTTCAGCCCTGCTGTGTCTGGGTTTGATCCCGCCTGTTTATGCCGATAGCGCGGCCTTTGCGCTGTGCGCGAAGCAGTTCCCGGGTAGCGACGCCGAGCGCCTGAAATGTTTCGATAGCGCACTACTGCCTGCCGCGCCGGCCGTTGCTGCGGTTCAGCCTGTCCCTGAAAATACCCGAACGCCGGAAAAACAGGCGGAGGAGCGCCGGGCCGGGCGCTCATATCTGACGCGAACATGGGATCTGGACAATCGCCCGCACCGCGATCCGAGCAGTCTGGACCGATTGCAGCCGCATCGGCAAAGTTACCTGATCGTCCGCAAATCCAGCAATGTGAACACACTGCCCAATTCGCCTGCGCCCGCTCATTCCATAACGACACCGTTTGACCTGGATGCGATGGAGGCCAAATTTCAACTGAGTTTCAAGACGGATATCCTGACCCGGGAAAATCTGGATATAGGGGGACTGAAAACTTTTCGCCTGTGGGGGGCGTATAGCCAGCAGTCCCATTGGCAGGTGTTCAATACGCGCAATTCATCGCCGTTTCGCGAGACCGATTATGAGCCTGAGCTGATCGCCGTCTTTGCCACGGGCAGGGAATCCGGGTGGAAGCTGTTCAATCTGGGTCTGGTTCATCAGTCTAACGGTCGTGCCAGTGAGACGTCGCGCAGCTGGAATCGCGTGTATGCGCAAGGTGGCTGGGAGAGGGACAACACCTCGCTGCTGGTGCGCGGCTGGTGGCGTATTCCCGAGACTGCGCTGAAGGATGACAATCCCGATATCGCACATTACATTGGACGCGCTGAACTGGTCGCGCGCTGGGAACCGGACAACCGCTCACAGTCGCTGGCCCTGAAGTTGCGCAACAATATGAACTGGTCTCACAATCTCAGTTTTGTGCAGCTGGACTGGTCTTTGCCTGTCCAGCTGGGCAGTGCAGCGCGTCTGCACGCGCAAATCAGCAACGGTTACGGAGAGAGTCTGATTGACTACAATCAGCGCCAGACGACGCTTGGGCTGGGTATCTCATTCAGGGAATGGTAAACATGCAATCTGAACAACAAACACATTATCAGCGCATCGGCGGGGCGGAAAAAGTTCGCTCACTGGTGCGGCGCTTTTACGAGTTGATGGATGAACTGCCGGAGAGCTACGGCATACGCAAGATGCACGCCGAGGATCTGCAAAGCGCGAACGACAAGCTGTTCATGTTCCTGTCCGGCTGGCTGGGCGGTCCGCAGCTGTTCGTCGAGGCCTACGGCCACCCGATGCTGCGCCGTCGTCATCTGCCCTTTGCCATCGGTGATGCCGAGCGCGACCAGTGGATGCTGTGCATGAACCGGGCGCTCGACGAGGTGGTGGAAGATGAAGCCTTGCGTGTCGAGATTTCCATGGCGCTGTCCAAGGTTGCCGATCACATGAGGAACAGGGCAGGCTGATGCGCTTGTGGTCGCTGCATCCCGGCTACCTCGATTGCATAGGGCTGGTCTCCCTGTGGCGCGAAGGCCTGCTGGCGCAAAAAGTGCTGCTCGGCAACACTCGCGGTTATCGGAATCATCCACAGCTTGAGCGTTTCAAATCACAGGCTGAACCGGTGGACGCAATCGCCGCCTATCTGCGCGAGGTGCAGGTCGAGGCCACGCGGCGCGGTTATCGCTTCGATGCGGGCAAGATCGTCGCCGGTGCGCCAGTCGGTCTGATCAGCGTCACCGCAGGGCAGGCAGGATACGAACTCGCACATCTCAAGTCTAAACTGGTCGTCCGCGACCCCGCCGCGCACACCCGACTGTTGCTCATCGAGCAGCCGGATTTGCATCCGCTGTTCACGCAGGTGAGCGGCAAGATCGAAGCGTGGGAAGTGGTCTGACGGGTTTTCCCGGGGACGAGAAAACCGAATAAACCTTAAAACGGCTTTTCATCCACGCAATGGTTTTCGCAGGGATGCTGCCTTTGGCAGCAACTCGCAAAGACACGAAATTCACGAAAGAAAACAATTGATTGCATAAGTTTACCAACCCACCTAACGGGTGACACAACAAATCCTGACATGTATTTGAATTTGTTCGTGTTTGTTCGTGCTTTTCGTGGACAACTGCTTTATCGAGGTTAAGGAGATGCTGATTTATTCGTCATCCCCTGTCACCCTCGTGAAAAAGGGGGGTAGGCGGGGATCCAGTGTCTTTATCTGACTGGGTTCCCGCCTGCGCGGGATAAACAGAATCTTGGCGAGCGTCTTTTGCTCGCTTAGATAATGTTTAGTAGTTTTATCAACGATAAAATCGAATAAATCGGCGCTTCACTAACTTGTTGTTAATCTGTGTGAATCTGCGGATCGGCTTGTTCGGGGGGTGGCGCTACGAGTTTGTTCAGACACAGTGCGGCGGCGGCGAAGCCCATCGCGGCGGTGACGGTCACGACTGAGCCGTAACCCGAGCAGCCCAGGTTGCCGGTGGTGCAGGCGGTGTTCCGCCGGGTCGGTTCATCGATGTAAATGCTGGAGACGCCGTATTTTCTGTTCTTGCGCGGCAGTACCCGGTGGTTCCTGCGCAGCATGTCGCGCACCCGCACCAGCAAGGCATCGTGGGCGGTGCGTCCGAGATCGTCCTGGCGCAGCTTGAGCGGGTTGGTCTTGCCGCCCGCCGCGCCGCACACCACCAGTTCTATCTCGTTGGGAAGGGCATGGGCGATCAGCGCGGCTTTGATTTTGGCCTGATCGCACGCGTCTATGACCATGTCGAACGCGCCCGCCGGTATCAGTTGCAGCATGTTCTCCTCGGTCAGAAAATCCTCGATGGCGCTCACCCGGCAATTCGGATTGATCTCGCGGATGCGCTGTTCCAGTACCGCGACTTTCGCCATGCCGAAGGTGCTGTCCAGCGCCTGTATCTGCCGGTTGGTGTTGGAGACGGCGACCTGATCGAAATCGATCAGGGTGATGTTGCCTATGCCGCTGCGCGCCAGCGCTTCCGTCGCCCAGCAGCCTATGCCGCCGACGCCGACCACAGCGATGCGGCTGCGATGCAGCGCGTGCCGCGCGCCTTCTCCGTACAGGCGATCCAGACCGCCGAAGCGACGGCCGTGTTCTTCGTCCAGAGGGTGATGCGGCGTAGTCATGCTATCCGTTCAGAACCTGATCGCCGAAAATACTTTTTTCGCCAGACTGCCGGTCGCTTCCAGCGGATTAGCGCGTATTGCCTTTTCCTGCTCGGCCATCATCAGGAACAGGCCATCCATCGCGCGGCGGGTGATGTAGTCGTCGAGTCTGGCATCCTGCTGATCCACCAGCCCATACTGCGCGCCACGGCCTGCGAACTGGTCGTATTTTTCGGCCAGCTTCACCTTCTGCATGGACTTGTTGACGATGGGCTTGAACTTGCCGGCAAGTGCGGTTTCGGTGTTCTTGCGGAAGTATTGCGTGGCAGCATCGTCGCTGCCCGTCAGGATGGCCTTGGCATCCTGTACGGTCATCTTTTTCACTGCCCCGAGCAGCAAAGTCTTGGCTTCCGGTACGGCGGCCTCGGCGGCGCGGTTCATCGAGGTGATGAGTTCATCCGCGTATTTTCCCATGCCGAACTGGCGCATCAATCCCTCGGCTTTTTGCAGGCTTTCCGGCAGCGGGATGCGCACCTTGTCATTGCCCAGATAGCCGTTCTCTCTGGCCAGATTCGCCACCGCGGTCTCCGCGCCCTGCGTCAGCGCCTGTTTCAGGCTGCCGACCTGGTCTTTGTTGCTGAAGCCGGACAGTGCGGAAGCGGCTTTGTTCGTTGTCGCAGGGGGCGGGCTGACCGCCGTGGCAGGCTGGGCGGGGGCTTGTACCGCCTTGCCCAACTGATCTTTCAGGTTGCCAAGATCGAACGCCTGAGCCGATGCGGCCAGCAACACGAGCGATGCTATAGAAATTTTTTGATGTGTTCTCATCGTGCACTCCATGTACCGTAAGGGTGAATAAGGCGCTAAGGAAACGCTGATTTATTCATTGCGCCGTCATTGCGAGCGAAGCGTGGCAATCCAGCGCATTGATTTGATAAAACCACTCAATTCTGGCTAAGGGCTAAAGCCCAAGCCATCATTGATAAAAATGATTCTGGTTTGCCACGTCACTGCGCTCCTGATGAAACTACTAGCCATTCGACTAAGCCAGCAAGCTGGCAAGTCGCTGGTTATCGCAAAGACGATTTAATCAGCGTTTCCCTAAATTTTTTGAATCCTGAATCCTTCACGCAACAACTTGGGGCATAGCCCCTTAGTTGTGCGGGGAAGCCCCTTGCAGGTTGAATCCTATCGTTTGCGCGGAGGCAGCAGGTCGGTGATGGTGCCTTCCGCCATTTCCGCCGCGAAGTTGAAGGTCTCCGACAGCGTCGGGTGCGGGTGGATGGTCAGTCCGATGTCTTCCATGTCCGCGCCCATCTCCAGCGCCAGCACCGCCTCGGCGATCAGTTCGCCCGCGTTGACGCCGACGATGCCTGCACCGAGGATGCGGCGCGTGGTCGGATCGAGCAGCACCTTGGTCATGCCTTCCTCGCGTCCGACAGACAACGCACGGCCCGAAGCCGCCCACGGGAATGCGCCTTTTTCGTAGGCGATGCCCTGCGCCTTGGCCTGCGTTTCGGTCAGCCCCATCCATGCGATCTCGGGGTCGGTGTAGGCCACCGACGGGATGGTCAGCGGCTCGAAATAGGCCTTGTGACCGGCGATGTTTTCCGCCGCGACCTTGCCTTCGTGCACCGCCTTGTGCGCCAGCATCGGGTCGCCGACGATGTCGCCGATGGCGTAGATGTTAGGCATGTTGGTGCGCTGCTGCTTGTCTACCGGGATGAAGCCGCGCTCGTTGACGATCACGCCTGCCGCTTCGGCATTGATCTCGCGACCGTTGGGACGGCGGCCCACGGCCATCAGCACGCGGTCATAGAGTTGCGGTTCGGGCGCCTGTTCGCCCTCGAAGGTGACGCGCAGGCCTTCGGGCAGCGCTTCGATTTGGGTGACTTTGGTCTTCAGATAGATCGCCTCGTAGCGTTTGGCGATGCGGGTGTGCAGCGGCTTGACCATATCCTTGTCTGCACCCGGGATCAGCTGATCCATCAGTTCGACCACGGAAATCTTGCTGCCCAGCGCGTCATACACGGTGGCCATTTCCAGTCCTATGATGCCGCCGCCCAGAATCAGCAGGCGTTTGGGCACATCCTGCAAGGCCAGCGCGCCGGTCGAATCGATGATGCGAGGATCGTCGTAGGGGAAGCCGGGGATGCGGGAAACCGAGGAACCAGCGGCGATGATGGCGTTGTCGAAGGTGATGACCTTGTCTCCCTCGGCGGTGGCCACGGTAATGGAATTTGCCGAGCTGAATTTCGCCGTACCCTGCACCACCTGCACCTTGCGCTGTTTTGCCAGCTGCTTCAGGCCGCCGGTCAGCTTGGCTATGATGCTCTCCTTCCAGCCGCGTATCGCATTGATATCGATGGCCGGTTTGGCAAAGGTCACGCCGTGATGCGCGACTTCTTCGGCCTCGGTGATGACTTTGGCGACATGCAGCAGCGCCTTGGACGGGATGCAGCCCACGTTAAGGCACACGCCGCCCAGACTGCTGTGCTTCTCTATCAGCACCACCTGTTTGCCCAGATCGGCCGCGCGGAACGCGGCGGTGTAGCCGCCGGGGCCGGCACCCAGCACCACGACTTCGGCATGAATATCACCTTTGGTGAGGGGCTGAGTGCTGAGTGCTGAGGGCTGAGGTGTGGTCTGAGCGGTGGTCACTCCGGTGATTTTTTCGCCGCTGGGTTGCGGCTCAGTCCTCAGTCCTTGTTCCTCATCACTCTCAAGCACCAGGATCACCGCACCTTCAGAGACCTTGTCGCCGACGCTTACCCGCATTTCCTTGACTACCCCTGCGGCTGTGCTGGGCACTTCCATTGCCGCCTTGTCCGTTTCCAGTGTGATCAGCGACTGTTCCTTCTCGACCGTATCGCCGGCTTTGACCGCGATTTCGATGATGGAAACGCCCTTGTAGTCACCGATATCCGGCACTTTAATTTCGATAGTCTGGCTCATATAAACTTCCCTGTGTTGTCATTCCCGCGCAGGCGGGAATCCAGTCATTAAAAAATACCTCGCATTGCGAGCACAAAACCTAAAAGCCTTTTGAATAAAGCCGCTGGATTCCCGCCTGATGAAACAACTAAGTATTGACTAAGCAATCAATAAACGATTGCAAAGTCACTCCTTATGCGCGGGATAACCAGCGACTTGCCAGTTTGCTGGCTTAGTCGAGTGGCTAGTTGTTCTACCAATGACGACCTATGTTCTGATCTGACCGCTACCCAATACGATGTATTTCTGCGAGGTCAGTCCTTCCAGTCCGACCGGGCCGCGCGCGTGTATCTTGTCGGTGGAAATGCCGATCTCCGCTCCCAGACCGTATTCAAAGCCGTCGGCGAAGCGCGTCGAGGCGTTCACCATCACCGAGCTCGAATCCACGACGCGCAGAAAGTGCATCGCACGGCTGTAATTTTCGGTGACTATGCTTTCCGTGTGCTGCGAGCTGTAGTGACCGATGTGTGCGATGGCTTCATCCATGTCGGCGACGATCTTGACGCTCAGTATGGGTGCAAGGTACTCGGTACTCCAGTCTTCTTCAGAAGCTGCGCTCATTTCCGGCACCAGTGCACAGGCGGCGGCATCGCCGCGCAATTCCACACCCTTGTCCAGATAGATGCGGCACAGCGGCGGCAATACTTTTGCGGCCACGCTTTGCGCGACCAGTAGTGTTTCCATCGCATTGCACACGCCGTAACGGTGCGTCTTGGCGTTGTCGGCGATGCGTATCGCCTTGTCCAGATCGGCCTCGTCGTCGATGTAGACATGGCATATGCCATCCAAGTGCTTGATCACCGGCACCTTGGCGTCAGTGGAGATACGCGCGATCAGACTCTTGCCGCCGCGCGGCACGATCACATCCACGTATTCTTTCATGGTGATGAGTTCGCCCACCGCCGCACGGTCGGTGGTGGCAACTACCTGCACCGCCGTCTCGGGCAAGCCAGCCGCTCTCAGTCCCGCATGCACGCAGGCGGCGATGGCCTGATTGGAATGGATCGCCTCCGAGCCGCCGCGCAATATCGCCGCATTGCCCGACTTGAGGCAAAGGCCTGCCGCATCGGCCGTGACGTTAGGACGCGATTCATAAATGATGCCGATCACACCCAGCGGTACGCGCATCTTGCCGACCTGTATGCCGGAGGGTCGATAATTGAGGTCGCTGATCGCGCCGATCAGGTCGGGAAGTTGCGCGATCTGCAGCAGGCCTTGCGCCATAGCCTCTACGGTCTTTTCAGTCAGCGTCAGCCTGTCCACCGAGGCGTCGTCCAGACCGCTGGCGCGCGCCGCCGCCACGTCTTTGGCATTGGCGGCCAGCAGTTGCGCCGACTGGCTCTGCAATGCGGTGGCGATCCCGGTCAGCGCGCGGTTCTTGGCGGCGGTATCGGCCTGCGCCATAACGGCGGAGGCGGCACGAGCGGCGATGCCGACTTCCTTCATATATTGCTTGATGTCTTCCATGACTTCCCCGGAATGTAAACTGGCGGGCATTTTATCACCTTGATGCGTTAAAATGCGCGCCCTGCGACTCTGACGAAATAGATATGTCCGACATACTCAACAAGATACTCGCGGTCAAAGCCGAAGAGGTGGCGGCTGCAAAGGTGGTTAAACCGCTGGCCCAAATGCGCGCCGAAGCGGAGCGGGCTACGCCTGCACGCGACTTTGTCGGCGCGATACGCGCGAAGATTGCGCAAGGCTTGTCTGCGGTGATCGCCGAGATCAAGAAGGCCAGCCCGAGCAAGGGCGTGTTACGTGCAGATTTTAATCCCGCCGACATCGCTGCCAGTTATGAAAAACATGGCGCAGCCTGCCTGTCGGTGCTGACCGATGAGCAGTTTTTTCAGGGCCGTGTCGATTATCTGCAACAGGCGCGTGCGGCCTGTGAGCTGCCGGTGCTGCGCAAGGATTTCATGGTGGATGAATATCAAATCTATCACGCGCGCGCGATGGGGGCGGATGCCATCCTGCTGATCGCGGCTGCACTCGACGTGGCGCAGATGCAGGCGTTCGAGGCGCTGGCGCACGGTTTGGGCATGGCGGTGCTGGTGGAAGTGCACAACGGCGCAGAGCTGGAGGCCGCGCTGCAGCTGACTACGCCGCTGATAGGGGTGAACAACCGCAACCTGCGCACCTTCGAAGTGAGCCTGCAAACCACGCTGGACCTGCTGCCGCGCATACTGAACAAACCCCCTCGCCCGCTTGCGGGAGAGGGCCGCATCGTCGTCACCGAGAGCGGGATTCTGAATGCGCAGGATGTTGCACTGATGCGCACGAACAAGGTCGACTGTTTCCTGGTCGGCGAAGCCTTTATGCGAGCCGATGATCCGGGCGCTGAACTGGGAAAGGTGTTTGCACTGCATTGATTACGGGATGACGGGTCGGTGAGTGGGTCGGTTTGAACTGCCGCCAGCCTTATCTGTTGCAAAAAAACAACAGTTTATGTGTTTTTTGTTACAAAAAACACGATTGTAGTTGTGGACTATTTTTATATCTGCATAATCAAACACTGAAGTTCGGCCCCTTGAACTTTTGTCTGGCTAGCAATCTGTTCTGTTGATATTAATTATTTTTCCCAAGGAGTTTTACATGCAAAAGAAAATCATCGCTCTGGCTATCGCCGCAGCTTTTTCGGCCCCGGCTTTCGCCGACACCAGCAACGTTAATGTTTACGGCGTGGCTAACGTGTCGTATGACATGACCAAGACTGGCACTGTAGCTGCTGCTAACAGTTTCTCCAGCAACAAGGTTTCCAGCAACACTTCCCGTATCGGCTTCAAAGGCAATGAAGATCTGGGTGACGGTCTGTCCGCCATCTGGCAAATCGAGTCGAAAATCAATATCGACGGCGGTGCTGCAAGCGCTCTGGCGGACCGCAACACCTTCGCTGGCCTGTCCAGCAAGACTGCCGGTACCGTATTGCTGGGTCGCCATGACACACCATACAACCTCTCCAACCGTAAATACGACCTGTTCGCAGACGGTATGGCTGATAACCGCTCCATCATGGGTGGTGGTGCAAATGCCACAGCTCTGGCCACAGCAACAGTGGGCGCTTCGTTCAACGGTCGCCAGCCTAACGTAGTGGCTTACATCTCGCCAGCTATGAGCGGCCTGACGGCTGCAATTGCTTATGTAGCTGGTGCTGAAACTCAAGCTCTGTCGACAGACTCCAAGGGCAGTGCATGGTCGCTGGCGGCGATGTACGGCAACGGTCCGATCACAGCCAACTTTGGTTATGAAGTTCACAACCTGGGTACTGCAGGTACCGGCACTGTAGTTCCTCCTGCTGTATTGGCAGGCTTGGCTGGCATGAAGGAAACAGCCTGGACCATCAGCGGCGGCTACAAGGTAGATGCTTTTGAGGTTAACGCTGTTTATGAGAAGACCAGCGATAATTATGGCGCCGCAGTAGCATTGCCTGCCGGTTCGAATGTGCTGGGTCACCGTGCCTATTATCTGTCAGGAAAATACAACGTCACTGCTAACGACGCTGTGAAAATGGCCTATGCCAATGCAGGTTCTGGCGCATCTGTTAATACCGGCGCTACCCAGATTTCACTGGGCTATGACCACAGCTTGAGCAAGCGCACGACTGTATATGCTGCTTACACCAAGCTGAGCAATGACACGGTTGGCGTATATGCATTGTCTGGTAACGGTACGGGCGCTCCGGCAGCGGTTGCTGCTGGCGGTGCCAAGCCTTCCGCTATCTCGCTGGGCATGAAGCACACGTTCTAATGAGGATGTAAGCCTGCGTTTGGGGGTAAGCCCGCTAGGGGCTTCCCCTAAAAACATAGTCGCTTACGCTCCTTGTTTTGATCAATGATTGCAACGGCGAAGTCGTTAGCAGGAATTGAGTTGTTGTATCAGTGAACGGGCACCTTCGGGTGTCCGTTTTTTATTGACGTCAGATTTGTAATTCTCTACATTGCATGAAGTTTTGAAATAGTCCTTTGCGGAGGTTTGCTATGCCGACAATCAGCATGTTCTACTGAATTGTGATTTGTTTGTATTTTTATGATGACGAGCGGCATAAACTGCCTCATATTCACGCCAAATATCAAGGTCAAGAAGCGTCATTTTCAATTCTGGATGCAGCGATATTGAGTGGTGAAATTCCTGTAGCCAAGGTGAGATTGGTGCAGGCGTGGATTGAAATACATCGAGAGTCATTGTTGGCAGATTGGGATTTGGTGGTTAATGGCCAAACACCGTTTGCCATTGATCCCTTGCGTTAGGAAAAATTATGGAAGCTGTGATTCGCGTCGTGCCCCGTAATGATTTTTCGCTGGAACTTTGGTTTAGCACCGGAGATCATCGCCTGTTTGATGCGCGCCCCTATTTGAATCGGGGCGTTTTTGTCAAATTGCAGGATATAGCTCTTTTTAAACAGGCATTTGTATCGCTCGATACCGTGTGCTGGCCAGGTGATTTGGATATTGCGCCTGAAACACTTTACGACCGTTCCACTGCAATCGAGGTTCGGTAATCTGCGTGAAGCGGTTTTGAGGTTTTGTACGCTACGCGGTGGTTTATTTCGCTGGATTCCGGCTCAAGGCCGGAATGACGGCCTTTTTTGGGGGAATCATGTTAAATCTGGATCGTTTTATCGTTGAATTCGACAAGGGCTTGCGTACCTTGTTCAGCCAGGCGCACAGCGTGCGGCCCTATCCTGATGCGGACGTGGCGGATGCGGATATGAGCGAGGCGGAGAAGCAGCATGCCGCCGCGCTGATGCGCGTCAACCACAGCGGGGAAATTTGCGCGCAGGCGCTCTATCAGGGGCAGGCGCTGACGGCGCGCGACCCGCTGGTGCAGCAGAAGTTGCAGCAGGCGGCTGCGGAAGAGACCGAACATCTGGCCTGGACGGCGCATCGCGTGCATGAGCTGGGCGGGCATCTGAGCGTGCTCAATCCGCTCTGGTACACCGGTTCACTGGCGCTGGGCGCGTTTGCAGGCTTGCTGGGCGACAAATGGAATCTCGGCTTTCTGGCCGAAACCGAACAGCAGGTAGGGGGGCATTTGCAGAGTCACCTGGAAAAACTGCCACCTCAGGACGAAAAAAGCCGCGCCATCGTCGCGCAGATGTACACCGACGAGATCGGCCATGCCGACATGGCGACTGAACTGGGCGGTGCGGCCTTGCCGCAAGCCGTGCAAACGGCGATGAAGCTGAACGGCAGGATAATGACGGGGGCGGCGTACTATGTTTAGGATTGAGGATTGATGCCGCAAGGGCATTCCCACGAAACTACGGAGCTGAAGCCCCTGTTTCTGAGTGAAGGATTGAGGACTGACGACTGAGGAGTGCGCAACCTTCATTCAGCAACAGCAGCTGGCTGCGTTATTGCGTGGGATAAATGAAAACTTGGCTCATGTTTTATTAAGCCTAGTTGAATTTAGTTGTTTCATCAAGGCCCCTGCGGTCTCGGTTGCGCAAAGCAGCGTCATGCCGCTGCACTCCATAAAAGCATAAAAGCGTTTTGGATTGGAGTGAACGACCTCCTTCGGGTGGCCGTTTTTATTGACGCCAGGTTTTTAATTCACTACATTGCGACATGTTTTTGAAATGCTTTATCACGGAGGTTCGCTATGCCGACGATCAGCATGTTTTATGGAATCATCATCGCAATGTTTTTTGAAATCAAGGAAAAACATCATCTGCCACATATTCACATCCGTTATCAAGGATTTAATGCATCTATTGCGATTGAAGACGGGGCGATGTAGCCGGCGATTTTCCTGCACGTCAATTACGTATGGTTCAGGTGTGGGTGGATTTGCATCGTGAAGAGTTGATGGCGGATTGGGAACTTGCCAAAGAGGGTATTGAACCCTTCCGAATTGATCCGCTTAAGTGAGGGAGGTTGCGATGTTGCTTGATGTTGTTAATGTGGTCGTGCGAGCTGATTTTGTTTTATTGCTTGAATTTGAAAATAGCGAACGACGTTCGTTTGATATGGCTGCATATATAGACCAAAAACCTTGGAGTCGGTTGAAATCGGCCAATACGTTTCAAGCTGCCTTTGTTGAAAATGGCACGGTGGCGTGGCCGGGGAATGTTGATATTGATCCTGAAACCCTTTATGAGTACTCGGTTCCGTTAAATTGATCGGCAATTAGGGAGATGCTGATTTATTCATAAAATTGTCGTTGCGAGCGAAGCGTGGCAATCCAGGCTTTTGATTATAAAACGAATTATGGATTGCCACGTCCCGCCACACTTTGTTCGCGGCTAAAGGCAAGACGATTTAATCAGCAGTTCCTTAGTTGTTTCATCAATACCCCCGCGGCATCAGCCCTCAGCCCTCAGCCCTGATTCTGTCCTGCCCTCTCTGTTGCAAAAAAACCACACTTTGCGGGTAAATTTTTGACAGGGGCTGTCGTGCTTCTATACAGTGCCTACCCAGTGAAGGCAGGGAGGTCTTGCAATCACTTCAATTAACAAACAAGGACAAATCATGAAAAAAATCGTTCTCTCTATCGCAGGCGTAATGGCCGCAGCAGCGTTCGCGCCAGAAGCAGCCGCTATTCCAGCATTCGCGCGTCAAACCGGCATGGCATGTTCTGCCTGTCACCAGCAGCATTACCCAGTTCTGAATGGTTTCGGTCAGGCTTTTAAAGCAGCCGGCTACACCATGATGGGCGCGCAGGAAAAAGTTGAAGGTGAACATCTGTCTATCCCTAGCTCACTGAACGCAGCTCTGTTGCTGAAGGCGCGTTATCAGAAAACTAACGGCTCCGATGCAGTTGGTACTGTTTCCGGTACGACTCGCAATGGCGGTCAATGGCAGATCCCTGACGAATTCAGCCTGTTCTTCGGCGGTCGCGTAGCTGAAAACATCGGCTTCATGATGGAAAACAACGTGGTTGGCGGCCCACTGGGCGGTATCGTTGCCGGTTTCAAGATCCCTGTCGTATTTGACATGGGCGGCGCCAAGCTGTCCGTTATCCCGTTCCTGACTGATGCACTGGGCGTGGCTTACGGCTACGACGAATCCAGCACCGGTATGGTGCGTGGTATTCGCTGGATGGAACACCGTGCTGAAATCTCCGCGATGCAGTTCGTCGGTAACGGCGCAGGCGCAGCGACCGGTCTGGCATTCGTAGCCAAGAACGACATGGGTTACATCAACGTGACCCGTTTTGCTCCTGACTTCGCTGCTGCCGGCGGTGCAACATCCCCTCAATTCCGTTCCAATTTCGTGCGTATCGCTGCCACTCCAACAATGGGTGACTGGGCGATGCACGTCGGTGGCGCGTTCACCTCCGGTTCCAGCTACACTTCCGGTGGTGCGGGTGTTGGTCCGATCGTTCTGGTTGATACCAAGGCAACATCCCTGGACTTCCAGGCTCAGGGTCAGGTTGGCGGCAAGGATCTGAGCTTGTATGCAACATGGGCAACAGCTCCGGTTGTGACAGCAGTTGTCGGCGGCACCACTGGTAACCAGTACAATGCTGGCTTGAATACCAAGTCTGCATGGACTATCGGTGCTGACTACAGCGTGATCCCTCACGTTCTGCATCTCGGTGCTGCATACCGCAATGCTGAAACAGGTGCTGGTGCACTTGGCGTAGCTGACAAGGCTAATGCCTTCACCGTGGCAGCTGTTTATGACCTGACACAGAACGTGGCTCTGCACCTGAACCACTCTATGTATAGCGGTTCCGCCTACAATGCGGGCGGTTCGCTGGACAAGGCTGTTATCGGCAATGAAGGCGATCAGCTGACAACATTTATGCTGGAAGCAGCATTCTAAATCTGAAAGAATCGGGGCAAGCTGTCTGATGTACGGGACAGCAAGCCTGGAAACTTAAGATAAGATGAGCAGGGGAGACTTCGGTCTCCCCTGTTTTTTTGCGCCTGGTTTTTCTGCTACACTGCCTCACTGTTGTGAATTGGGAGCAGCTATGAGCACCGTTACGTTTGACACCTTGAAGTTTGTTGAAACACTCAAAAAGAGCGGCTTCGATGATGAAAAGGCAAAGGGAATTGCGACCGCCTATCAAGGTGCCGCAGCAGATCAAGAGTTGTTGACCAAGGTTGACCTTGAGCTAACGCTGCAAAAAGAACTCACGCCGATCAAAATGGAGCTGCAAATGCACAAATATATGTTGGGCATCGTGCTGGGCGGCATTGTGGTATTGATACTGAAAGCCTTCTTCTAAGCACGAGCTGGGGTCTGGCCGTCCCCGTCACACAAAATCTGATGTAGTACAAACAGGGGGAGAGCGTAGTCTCCCCTGTTTTTTGCGCCTGGTTTTTCTGCTACACTGCCCCACTGTTGTGGATAGGGAGCAGCCATGAGCACCGTTACATTTGACACATTGAAGTTCGTCAAGACGCTTGAGGCATCCGGTATGGACGAAAAACAAGCCGAAGCGATTGCCGCAGCGCACCGTGATGCATCAAATGACCAGGAATTGGTCTCAAAAAAGGACTCGCAGGTTGAATTTGCGCCAATCAAAGTAATGCTGGGTGTAGTAATGGGAGGCATTATTGCATTGGTAATGAAAGCTTTTTTCTAAGGAAACGCAGATTTATTCAGGATGGTGTTATGCCTTTAACCCAGGCCTTTAGCCCAGGCCTTTAGCCGCGAGGCACGTGGCGGGAGGCACGTGGCGGGAGGCACGAAGGGCTGCGGCAATCCAGTGCTCTGATTTGAACGGGATTCCGGGTTGCCACGGCCTACGGCCTCGCAACGACGATGTGCCACTCCAGCCACCCGCCACGATGGTGTCTCGCGGTCGCGGCTAAAGGCAGGGCAGTTCGGGTGAATAAATCAGGATACCTCCAGACTTTTACTCGTGTCTCTCGCGCAGTATTGAATGAGCTGTGGTAAGCTTCGCAGCGTTATTTATCTATCGTATTGCTAGCCTCCCATGCCGTCCGTTTCCGCTTCATCGCTGGTCAATAATCTGATTCGCGCCGAGATACTCGCGCTGAATGCCTATCATGTTCCGGACAGCGGTGGATATACCAAGCTGGATGCGATGGAGAACCCGTATTTGCTGCCGCAGTCCTTGCGCGATGAAATCGCCGTCATCGTGGCTGACACCGACATCAACCGTTATCCTGATCCTAATCCGCACGCCCTGAAGGGGAAAATACGCGAGCTGCTGGATTTGCCGGATGGCATGGATGTTTTGCTCGGCAACGGCTCGGATGAGCTGATTCAGTTGCTGGCCATGGCGCTGAACAAGCCGGGTGCGACGCTGTTGAGCGTGGAACCCTCGTTTGTGATGTATAAGATGATTGCGACCTTCACCGCCATGCGCTACGTGGGCGTGCCGCTGGCTGAAGATTTCGGGCTGGATCTGGCGGCGATGCTGTCGGCAATCGAGCGTGAACAGCCCGCGCTGGTGTTTCTGGCCTATCCCAACAATCCGACCGGCAATCTGTTCTGCGGCGATGCGGTGCAGAAAATCATCGCTGCCTCGCCGGGGCTGGTGGTGGTGGACGAAGCCTATTACGCCTTTGCGCGCGACAGTTTTATCCCGCAGATGGCTCGTCACCCGAATTTGCTGGTGATGCGCACTTTTTCCAAGCTGGGCATGGCCGGGTTGAGGCTGGGTTTTCTGGCGGGCAGTTCCGATTGGCTGGATCAGCTGGAAAAGCTGCGTTTACCGTATAATGTCGGTGTTTTGCCGCAGCGGGTCGCTATGAAGTTGCTTGAAAATCATGACGTGCTGTTGCAGCAGGCCGCTCAGATCATGTCGGAGCGGGCCGTGCTGTTAGAGCAGTTGCAAGCGATTGCGGGCGTACAGGTCTATCCGTCCGAGGCGAATTTTCTGTTGTTTCGCGTGGCGAATGCCACTGAGGTTTTTAACAAGTTGAAACTGCGCGGCGTGCTGATCAAAAACCTGAACGGCGGGCATCCGATGCTGGGCGACTGTCTGCGCGTGACGGTGGGTACGCCGGAAGAGAACCGGAAGTTTATTGCTGCATTGCAGGACTGTATTTATTAGACCGAATTCGTGTTTTGCGTCATTCCCTGTCACCCTCGTGAAAACGGGGGGCAGGCCGGAATCCAGTAAAACATAAATTCCGCGTAGCGGACAAAATCGGTTCTGTTCCGCTGCGCGGGACTGGTTTTAATAACTGGATTCCGGCCTGCGCCGGAATGACGGATGTAATTAACTGGCTTATTTCAAGGATAATATGCGTAGCGCGAAAGTCACTCGCAACACTCTGGAGACGCAAATCAGCGTCGAGCTGGATCTGGATGGCAGCGGCAAGGCCAGTTTTGAGACCGGCTTGCCTTTCCTCGATCACATGCTCGATCAGGTGGCGCGTCACGGTCTGCTGGATATCGGCATCGTCGCCCGGGGGGATTTGCACATCGATGCACACCACACGGTGGAAGATCTGGGTATCACGCTGGGGCAGGCATTCAATCAGGCGATCGGCGACAAGCAGGGCCTGACCCGTTATGGTCACGCCTATGTGCCGCTGGATGAGGCGTTGTCGCGCGTGGTGCTGGATCTGTCCGGTCGTCCCGGTCTGGTGTTCAATTGCGAATTCGCCCGCGCCAGCATAGGTGATTTCGATGTGGACCTGTTCCACGAGTTTTTTCAGGGTTTCGTCAATCACGCGCTGGTCACGCTGCATATCGACAATCTGGCGGGCAATAATGCGCACCATCAGGCCGAAACGATATTCAAGGCCTTCGGCCGCGCTATGCGCATGGCGCTCGAATCTGACGCGCGCATGGCGGGGATGATGCCTTCCACCAAGGGATCGCTGTAAATTCAAATGGTTAATGTTGCAATAGTCGATTATGGTATGGGCAATCTGCGCTCGGTCGAGCAGGCCTTGCGCACCGTTGCGCCCGAGGCGGAGGTCGTTGTCACGGATGATGCACGCGTGATCGCTCAGGCGGAGCGCGTGGTGTTTCCCGGTCAGGGCGCGATGCCGGACTGCATGCGTGAACTGGACGGGCGCGGTTTGCGCGCTGCGGTTGTGGATGCGGCGCGCAGCAAGCCTTTTCTGGGGATTTGCATAGGATTGCAAATGTTGTTCGAACACAGCGCGGAAGGCGATGTAGCCGGCCTGGGCTTGTTGCGGGGCGAGGTGCTGCGCTTTGCCGGTAACATGCACGATGCGCAGGGCAACAAGCTCAAGGTGCCGCACATGGGCTGGAACCAGGTAAAACACGTCACGGATCACCCTTTGTGGGACGGCATAGATCAGGACGCGCGCTTTTATTTTGTGCACAGCTATTACGTCCAGCCTCAGGACGGGGATCTGATACAGGCGACCAGCGACTATCCTCAGCCCTTTGTGTGCGCCGTAGCGCGGAATAATCTTTTTGGGGTGCAGTTTCACCCGGAAAAAAGCCATGCGGCAGGGCTTAAGCTGCTGCAAAATTTTATCCAATGGAATCCTTAACTTACAAACTTATTCGCCATGCTATTAATTCCTGCGATTGATTTAAAAGACGGTCATTGTGTACGCCTCAAGCAAGGCTTGATGGAAGAGTCTACGGTGTTTTCAGAAGATCCAGCCGCCACTGCGCTGCACTGGCTGGCGCAGGGTGCCAGACGGATACATCTGGTCGATCTGAACGGCGCATTCGCCGGCAAGCCGAAAAATGAAGCGGCCGTGCGCAGCATCATCGAAGTGGTCGGCACCGAAGTGCCGGTGCAACTGGGCGGCGGCATCCGCGATCTGGAAACGATAGAGCGCTATCTCGATCTCGGTGTGACTTACATCATCATCGGCACGGCAGCGGTGAAAGTGCCCGGCTTCTTGCATGAGGCCTGCGACGCCTTTCCCGGCCATATCATGGTCGGCCTGGATGCCAAGGGTGGCAAGGTCGCCGTGAACGGCTGGTCCAAGCTCACGGGGCACGATGTGGGCGATCTGGCGCAGCGTTTTGAAGGCTATGGCGTGGAAGCTGTCATCTACACCGACATCGGCCGCGACGGCATGCTGAGCGGCGTGAATATCGAGGCCACGGTAGAGCTTGCCCGGCCTTTGCGTACGCCGGTCATCGCCAGCGGCGGGATCACCAATCTGGATGATGTGCGCGCCTTGTGCGCGGTGCAGACTGAAGGCATTACCGGCGCGATCACGGGTCGTGCCATTTATGAAGGCACGCTGGATTTCCGTGCGGCTCAGGCGCTGGCGGACGAACTGTCACCCAAGTTCTGATGTTAGCCAAACGCATCATTCCCTGTCTCGACGTGACGCACGGCCGCGTGGTCAAGGGAGTCAGTTTTGTTTCCTTGCGCGATGCGGGCGATCCGGTGGAGATCGCACGACGTTACGATGATCAGGGTGCGGACGAACTGACATTTCTCGATATCACCGCCAGCTCGGACGACAGAGGCATCATCTTTCGCATCATCGAGCAGGTCGCATCACAGGTATTCATTCCGTTGACGGTCGGCGGCGGCGTGCGTGAAGTGAACGATGTGCGCAATCTGCTCAATGCCGGCGCGGATAAGGTCAGCATCAACACCTCCGCCGTGCTCAATCCGCAACTGGTGGCAGACGCGAGCGCGCGTTATGGCTCGCAATGCATCGTGGTGGCGATCGATGCCAAACAGGTCGCGCCTGAGCGCTGGGAAGTGTTCACCCACGGCGGGCGCAAGGCAACCGGACTGGATGTGGTGGAATGGGCAAAGAAAATGCAGACTCTGGGCGCGGGTGAAATCCTGCTCACCAGCATGGACAGGGACGGACAGAAAAACGGCTTCGATCTGGCGCTCACCCGCCGCGTTACCGATACACTGGAGATACCGGTGATCGCCAGCGGTGGAGTGGGCAATCTGCAGCACCTTGCCGACGGCGTCACACTGGGCGGCGCCGATGCCGTGCTGGCCGCGAGCATCTTCCATTTTGGCGAATACACCGTGCAGCAGGCCAAACAGTTCATGAGAACGCAGGGTATAGAGGTAAGGCTATGACACGAAAAAATGGGGAAGGGAGAAGGGAGAAGGGAGAAGGGCGCGGAGATTTTACCCTTCCCTCTTCCCTCTTCCCTCTTCCCTCTTGTCCGGTACCTATTGGTCTGTTTCAATCATGAGCGAGGCGTGGTTAAACAAGGTGAACTGGTCGGATGACGGTCTGGTTCCGGCCATCGCTCAGGA
>Ga0209231_1000078_pt1 | contig 68685 bp, 58 predicted proteins | sample Deesub45470m_DNA_FD_188086 | JGI IMG/M metagenome (GOLD analysis project Ga0209231, IMG submission 188086) | Deep subsurface microbial communities from North Pacific Ocean - 450_OLKR46/470m Metagenome (SPAdes) (version 2) | ecosystem: Environmental > Terrestrial > Deep subsurface > Unclassified ...
GTGCTCAACGACGTCACCCGCCTGCACCGGCTGGAAAATGTGCGGCGGGATTTCGTCGCCAACGTCTCCCACGAGCTCAAGACCCCGATCACCGCCATCAAGGCGGCGGCCGAAACCCTGCTCGACGGCGCTGCCGAAGACCCCGACGGCGCCCGCCGCTTCACCGGCATCATCGCCAAACAGGCCGACCGCCTCAACGCCATTATCGATGACCTGCTCTCCCTCTCCCGCATCGAGCAGGGAGACCGGGAGAGCCTGCCGCTGGCCCGCACCCCCTTGCGGCCGGTGCTGGAGGCGGCGCTGCTGGCCTGCGGCATCAGCGCCCAGGCCAAGGGGGTCGGCATCAACCTGTTCTGCTCGCCGGAGCTGCAGGCGTCGATCAACGCCCCGCTGCTGGAGCAGGCTGTGGTCAATCTGCTGACCAACGCCATTAAATACAGCGAGCCGAAGGGGACGGTGGTCCTCGACGCCAGCGAGTTCCAGGGGCGGCTGATGATCAAGGTGCAGGATTGGGGCTGCGGCATCGCCCCGGAGCATCTGCCGCGGCTGTTCGAGCGCTTCTACCGCGCCGACAAGGCCCGCAGCCGCCACCTCGGCGGCACCGGCCTGGGGCTGGCCATCGTCAAACATATCATCCAGGCTCACGGCGGCGAGGTCATCGTGCACAGCACCCCGGGGCAGGGGAGCGTCTTCACCCTCGCCCTGCCGGCGCAAGGACCAGTTCCCGGCCTCCGCTCCTGAGAGGCGGCAAAAGGTAGAATCGTTAGCATTTTAACGCAGAGGCGCTGAGATGCGGGAGCCGGAGAGAGAGTGGCTTGGCCAGGACCAGGCTTTCTCTCTGCGCGCTCTCCGTGCTTTGCGTCTCTGCGTTATCGCCTTTGCTTGGGTTTTTATTCCGTTTCCCCTCGTCGCAAGGATTTGATCGATGACCGTCAAGCTGCTGCGTTCCGTCTGTCCCTACGATTGCCCCGACACCTGCGGCCTGCTGGTCGAGGTGGTCGACGGCCAGGCCTGCTCGGTGCAGGGGGATCCGGAACATCCCTATTCCCGCGGCACCCTCTGCGCCAAGATGAACGCCTACCCGCGCACGGTGCATTCCTCGCGGCGGTTGACCACGCCGCTGCTGCGCCGCGGTGCCAAGGGGAGCGGGGAGTTCGTTGCCATCGACTGGGCCGAAGCCCTCGGTCGGGTGGCCGACGGTTTTCGCCAGGCCATCGACCGTCACGGCGCCGAGTCGATTCTCCCCTATTCCTACGCCGGAACTATGGGGTTGGTGCAGCGCAACGCCGGCCACCCTTTCTTCCACGCCCTCGGTGCCTCCCTGCTCGATCGGACCATCTGCGCTCCGGCCAAGGGGCTCGGCTGGGCGGCGGTGATGGGGGGGAGTCACCCGCCGCCACCGGAGAGCGTGCAGCAGAGCGACCTGGTGCTGCTCTGGGGGATCAACGCCGCCGCCACCAGTATCCATTATCTGCAGGATGTCAAAATCGCCCGCCAGCGCGGAGCAAAGGTCTGGCTGATCGAGACCTATCAGACCCCCACCGCCGCGGCGGCCGATCATATCGTGCTGGTGCGCCCGGGGAGCGACGGCGCCCTGGCCCTGGGGCTGATGCACCTGCTGCTGCAGGAGGATCTCCTCGACCACGACTTTCTGCAGCGCGAGGTGCAGGGTTTTGCCGAGCTGCGCGATCAGGTTCTGCCCGCTTACCCGCCGCAGCGGGTGAGCGAGCTGACCGGGGTTTCCGAAGCGGTGCTGCGCCAGCTGGCCCAGGCCTACGGCCGGGCCAGGGCGCCGATGATCCGCCTCGGCTCCGGCCTCTCCCGCTACGGCAACGGCGCCATGACGGTGCGCACCATCACCGCCCTGCCGGCCCTGGTCGGCGCCTATGGCCGCCCTGGAGGGGGCTGTTTCTGCGCCACCAGCACCGGCGGCGCCTTCGAGTTGCAGACGGTCGTGCGGGAGGATTTTCTCGCCGGCCGCACGCCCCGCAGCATCAACATGAACTGCCTCGGCGACGCCCTCACCGCCCCCGTCGGGACGCCGGTTTCGGCGCTCTACGTCTACCACTCCAACCCAGCTGCCGTCGCCCCCGACCAGAACCGGGTGCTGGCCGGGCTGGCCCGGGAGGATCTGTTCAGCGTGGTCCACGAACGCTTCCTCACCGACACCGCCCGCTACGCCGATCTGGTGCTGCCGGCGACCTCCTCCCTGGAGCACAGCGATCTCTACCGCGCTTTTGGCAGTTACTGCATCCAGCGCGCCGAAGCGGTGATTCCACCGGTGGGAGAGAGCAAATCGAACTGGGAGGTGTTCAGCCTGCTGGCCGAAGAAATAGGGCTGCAGCAGCCGTTTTTTCGGCAGAGCGCCGATGACCTGATCGATGGCCTGCTGGCCGCTCCCAGCCCCTGGCGGCAGGGGATCGACCTGGCCGCTCTGGCGCAGGGGAAGGGGGTGGAGCTGCGGGTTCCGCAGGGGTGCCTGACCCCCTCGGGGAAGATCGAGCTGCTCAACCCCCGCCAGCCGCAGCCGCTGCCGGACTTTGTCCCCCCCCATGGCGGCGATGAGCCGCTGCGGCTGATGACCGCCCCCTCCCTCTATGCCCTCAACGCTTCCTTTTACGAGCGGGATGAACTGCGGGCGGCGCAAGAGGGGATGCTGCTGCAGCTCAGCCCCGCCGAGGCCGCAGCGCGGGGGCTGCGCGATGGCGAGGCGGTGCTGGCGAGCAACGCTTTGGGGGAGGTGCTGTTCAAGCTGCGGATCAATCCAGGGGTGCCGGACGGGGTGGCGGTGGCCGAAGGGGTCTGGTGGCTGGAGTTCGCGCCGGGGGCGCGGGGGGTCAATGCCCTGACCTCCCAGCGGCTCACCGATCAAGGGGGAGGCAGCACCTTTTACGACAACACCGTCGAGGTGCGACGGGCGCCCTGAAGTCTCCCCCATTGACCTGGATTTTTTTCAGCGGCCCGCCCTTTCGGCGGGCCGTTGCTGTTTTGGGGCTAGAGCAGAACCAACAGGCAGGCGGTGGCGAGGAACAGCAGGAGCTTGGCGCTGTGACCGACCCTGGGCGCAAGCTCCCCCTTCGCGACCAGACGGCCAAGCAGGTGGTGGGAGCCAAAACAGCCGAGGAGGGTCAGCAGCGGGATGAAATAGCCGAGGGTGCCGAGGTTGGGGGAGAGATGGGCCGGATCGAGCCAGCGCTCGAGGCCGAGCAGCCGAGCGGCCAGCGGCGGCAGCGCTTCGACGGTGGGGATCAGGTGGCGGAAGTAGAAGTTGAACAGTCCGGCAAAGGCCAGCGGCAGACTGGCGGTACCGATTCCCCGCAGGCTGAGCCCCCAGTTTTGGTTGCCTCCGAAGGCCGCCACGGCCGCGACCAGGGCGAGTTGGGCCGCGAGCAGCAGAGCGAAACGGCCGCCGGCGGAACCATCCCAGGGGGCGGGGGCGGCCACCGCGGCGATCACCCCGGCCAGCAGCGTCAGGCTGAACAGCGGCGGTCCCCAGGAGCGGCGGGAGCGCTGCAGCAGCCCCTGCAGCGGCGCTCGCAGGTCGAGGCGGATCGCATGGTGCGGGCAGTAGCGCACGCAGGAGCCGCAGAAGATGCAGTGGTCGCTGGTATTGACCGCGGTCGGGTGCAGCCCCATCGGGCACTGTTTGACCTTGATGCAGTCATCGACCTGGCACTGACTGGTGCAGACATTGTTGTTGCTGTGCAGCTCCACCAGCGAGAGCTTGCTGAACTGGCTGATCATCCGCCCCAGCGGGCAGAGAAACTTGCACCAGCTGCGGGCACCGAACAGCTGATCGACCAGCACCGTGGCTCCGAGCAGGGCCAGCAGCAGCCAGCCGGTATGACGGGGAATGGCGAGCATGTCGGCGGCCAGTTCGGTGATCAAAATGGCCAGAAAACCGGCCATTGCCAGCCAGGGGCCCGAGCGCTGCAGCCAGCGCGGCGGGGTTTGCGGCTTTCGCCAGCGGGCGGCCAGACCGCCGAGGGCTTCCAGCGGACAGTAGCTGCACCAGCTGCGGGCCCCCAGAACCACTGACAGCAGCAGCCAGGGCCACCACAGCCCCCAGACCAGCAGATTGCCGAGGTTATCCCGGGGCGGTCCCCAGAAGGCGACGGCGGTGACCAGCAGCAACCCCGGCACGCTCAGCCAGCGCAGCGCCCCGGGGAACAGCGGGTGGCGCCCCAGCCGGTCCACCAGGGGGAGGGAGAGCAGATTGAAGCGGCCGCCGCTGCCGAGACTCTGGCCCTGCAGAAAGATCTGTTCCGGGCCGATCTGCGGGCCGTCGCAGACCGCCACCGCCCGGTCGATAATCTGCTGCAGCTCGGTACCGTTGAGGGGCCAATCGTGGTCGAGCAGCAGGTTGAGGGCTTCCTGGTCGAGGCGCTGCACCGTCTTGTGGTGTTTGCGGTTGGCCTGCTCCAGCAGCCGGCGGCTGATGGCCGGAATATCTTTTTTACGCTCCCGTAGCGGCTTGAGGGTGATGGTCTCCCGGCCGAGGCGGGCGAACAGTTCGGCGTGGAAAGCCCCGCTGGCCACCAGGGCTGGCAGCTCCTCGCTGCTGCTGGCGATCAGCCGCACCTGACTGCTGCGCGACTGGCTCTCGCCGCGGCGGCTGAATTGGCCGCTCTGCAGGTAGTGCTGCAGCCGGGCCTGCACCCGCGGAGAGAGGGCGTCGATGTTGCGCAGAATCAGGCTGCCGCCGTCGGCCAGTTCCAGGTAGCCGCGTTGGGTTCCCTCGGCGAACAGGGCACTCTCCGGTTCGTGACCGAACAGTGCCGCTTCCTGGGCGATCTCCTGCAGCAGGGCGGCTTGGTTCCCCTGTTTGCCCGGTTCGCTTTGGCGCAGCACCGGTGGAGGGCTGGCGCAATCGAGATGCAGGATCGCTCGGGCCGGGCCGCCGCTGTGCTGGTGGATCAAGCGGGCGACCAGGTCCTTCCAGGTCCCCCGCTCGCCGAGGACCAGAACATGGCGGCCGTTGCCTCCCAGCTCCCGCAGCCGCTGGTTGAGTTTGCGGGCCCAGGGGGAGGTGCCGGGAAAGCTGTCGAAACCGGGGAGAAACTGCCAGCCGATCAGGTTGTTGAGCACTTCCCGGTTCTCCCGCTCCTCCCGCTGATGGCGCAGCGCCCAGTTGCCGAGCTGCTCGGCCAGCAGCCGGCAGAGGTTGGCCGAGAGTTGGGGGCAGCCGCTGAGCAGGGACTGAAAGTCATCTTTTTCCAGGGCCGCGGTGCGCACGCTGCCGATGGCGACCACATCGGCGGTGCGGGGCTGACCGGTGAGCAGGGCGCGCTCGCCGAAACATTCGCCGGCGTTCAGGGTGACCAGGGTATGGCGCACCCCTTCGGGGTCGGTAAGCACCACCCGCACCGAGCCGCAGAGGAGAAAATAGAGGGCGTCGGTCGGCTCTCCCTGGCGCAGGATGACAGCGCCATCGCTGAACTCCCGAGGCTGCAACAGCCGGGAGAGTTGCTCCAGAGTCATCAGGTCGAGTCCCTGAAACAGGCGGATGGTCTGGAGACAATCGACGGGAATCATCATCTGGTCCGTAGCAGCTGCTGGGTTGACTGGGGGTTTAATCCAGCAGCAAGAGCAATGCCGTTTGGCCTGACACCATCGGTGAGGAGTGGAAAACCCGGCAAACGGCAGCTGCAGCGGCGCCACCAGGGGAGCATCCGGGTCATTCGATGAGCCTGCCCGGCGGCTGCAAGGGACAAAATGACCCGATCCGGGACATTTCGCCCCTCAACCAGGACTGGAAAAAACTAATTTCACCTCTAACCCGATCCTAACAATCCCTCGGTATATAGATTCAGTGAAGCTCGCAGGTGGCGGAAGCCCATCCCGAAAACCAAGGGAAAAAGGGAGTTCACACGCTTCTCATCCACAACTCATCAGCTCCTAACATTCGAAGCGCTAATTGGTTCGTAACTGATCGACACCACGAACCGAGACAAAGGAGACAACTTCGATGGAAAAGAATTTTGCCAAAGGTTTCAAGCGCGCAGCATCCCTGACCCTGGTTGCCGGCCTGACGGTGGCGGCGATGGTCGTCCCCGGCAACGCCGAACAGATCAAGGTCGACCCGGCCCTCAAGGGCTACGCCAAGACCCAAGGGGTTTCCGGCAACCTCAACAGCATCGGCTCCGACACCCTCAACAACCTGATGACCATGTGGGCCGAGGGCTTTCGCAAGCAGTATCCTAACGTCAACGTTCAGATCGAAGGCAAGGGCTCCAGTACCGCCCCCCCGGCGCTGATCGAGGGGACGGCCCAGATCGGTCCCATGTCCCGGCCGATGAAGAACGAAGAACTCGAAGCCTTCGAGAAGAAATTCGGCTTCAAGCCGACCGCCATCGGTCTGGCCCTCGACTCCCTCGGCGTCTTCGTGCACAAGGACAACCCGGTTAAATCCCTCTCCCTGCCCCAGGTTGATGCGATCTTCTCCAAGAACCGCAAAGGCGGCGCCAAAGCCGACATCACCACCTGGGGTCAAATTGGGGTGAGCGGCGCTCTCGCCGGCAAACCGGTCAGCCTCTACGGCCGCAACTCGGCTTCGGGTACCTACGGCTACTTCAAGGAGCACGCCCTGTTCAAGGGGGATTTCAAAGACATCGTCAAGGAGCAGCCGGGCTCGGCTTCGGTAGTCCTCTCGGTCACCGAGGACAAGGGTGGTATCGGCTACTCGGGGATCGGCTACCTGACCTCCGGGGTCAAGGCCATCGCTCTCTCCAAGAAGGATGGCGAGCAGGCCTATGAGCCGAGCTACGAAAACGTGCTGAGCGGCAAATACCCCCTGGGCCGGATGCTCTATGTCTACGTCGCCCAGAAGCCCAATGAGCCGCTGCCGATCGCTGTGAAGGAATTCCTCAAGTACGCCCTCTCCAAGGAGGGGCAGGAAGTGGTGGTCAAGGACGGCTACCTGCCACTGCCGGCCAAGGTGGCGGAAAAGCAGCTGGCTCTGCTGAAATAATCGGCGCAACAACCCGGACGGGACTTGCCCGCTGGCCTTACGAGGTCAGCGGGCAAGGTCGTGTCAAGGTCTTCAGCTTTATTGATGAAAGCTCATCATGGATAAAAAATTTCTCCAGCGCATCAAGCGGCGGGACCGGGTGGCCCGCTGGGTCATCACCGTCGGCGGCATGGCGATCATCGCCAGCGTACTGCTGATTCTGTTCCTGATCGCCCAGGTCACCTTCCCGCTGTTTCAGCGCCCCAAGTCGCAGCTTGCCGGGCAGATTTCCCTCCCCACCGGGCCCGAGATAGCGGCTCCCCTGGTGACCGGGCTGGATGAGTACCTGGAATCGACCTTCGTGCTGCGGGCCGATGGCTCGCTGCAATATTACGATCTCGACGATGGTGCTGAACTGGCCCGCGACCAGATCGAGCCTCCGGCTCCCGGCGCCGAGGTGGTGGCAGCGGAAGGTCTGGGCCATCTGACCTACGGCCTGAGCTGGAGCGACGGCAGCCTGACCCTCGATCAGCTCAAGATCACGCCGAAGTTCGATGGCGCCGGGAAGCGCTCCCTGGAGCGGGAACTCCACCGCAAGCTGAGCTTTCCGCCCCTGGCCGAGCCGGTGCGTCAGGCCCTGGGCCGCCTCGACAGCGAAGGGCGCCAAACCCGGGTCAGCCTACTGGAGGAGAACCGCATCCTGGTCGAGCAGCAGTTGGTCAGTGTCGATTTCCTCGGTAACGAGACCGCCGAAAGCCACAGCGCCACCCTCGAGGAGGCAGCTGCCACCACCATCACCGCCCTGGCCCTCGATCATCAGGGCAAGACCCTTTACGCCGGCACCGGAAACGGTCTGCTGCTGCGCTGGGACCTGCGCGAGTTGGGGAGTCCGCAGCTGCTCGACCAGGTGCAGGCCTTTGCCGACGGTCGCAAAATCACCGCCCTCGGGCTGGTCTTCGGCGATATCTCCCTGGCCGTTGGCGATGAAAAGGGGGAGGTGAGTACCTGGTTTCCGGTGGCCCCGGCTCCGGGGGAAGAGAAGGTGCTGCGCTCCATCCACACCCTGACCAAGCATACCGCGGCGATTACCGCCTTCGCCCCTTCGCAGCGGGACAAATCCCTGCTCAGCCTCGATGCCGACGGTCATATCCACCTCGATCACATGACCAGCGAGCGCCACCTGCTCGGCTTCGAGGCGGCGCTGCCGTTGCAGCTGTTCGGTTTTGCCGGTCGAGGCGACGGCCTGGTGGCGATGACTTCGGCTCAGGAACTGCTGGTCTGGCGGGTCGACAATCCCCATCCCGAGGTGAGCTGGAAGACTTTGTTCGAGAATGTCTGGTACGAAAGCTACGAAAAACCGGAGCTGGTCTGGCAATCCTCTTCGGCCAGCGACGATTTCGAGCCGAAACTGAGCTTGACGCCGTTGATCTTCGGCACCCTCAAGGGGACCTTCTACGCCATGCTGCTGGCGGTGCCGCTGGCGCTGCTCGGCGCCATCTACACCAGTCAGTTCGGCAACGCCCGGCTGCGGGGGGTGATCAAGCCGACGGTGGAGATCATGGCCGCTATCCCCTCGGTCATCATCGGTTTTCTCGCCGCTCTCTGGCTGGCGCCGCTGATCGAGAAGTCGATCGTCGCCCTGTTCCTGAGTTTTATCCTGATCCCGGCCAGTTTCGTGCTCAGCCTGCTGCTCTGGCAGTGGCTGCGGCAGCGGGAAGGGCTGCGCAAGATTGAGAAGGGCTACGAGTTTCTGGCCCTGGCGCCGGTGCTGGTACTGGCGGTTGCCATCGCCTGGGTGCTCGGGCCGATCCTGGAGCAGTTGCTGTTCGCCGGCGATTTCAAGCTCTGGCTGTTCAACGAAGCCGGCACCCGTTACGATCCGCGCAACAGCATCATCATCTCCTTTGCCCTCGGCTTTGCCGTCATTCCGATTATTTTCACCATCGCCGAGGACGCCCTCTCCAACGTGCCGACCAGCCTCAAGGCTGCCTCTCTGGCCCTGGGAGCGAGTCGCTGGCAGACGGTCTGGCGGGTGATTCTCCCCTCGGCCAGCCCGGGGATCTTCGCCGGGGTGATGATCGGTTTCGGTCGAGCCATCGGCGAGACCATGATCGTGCTGATGGCCACCGGCAACACCCCGATCATCGATATCAGCATGTTCAACGGCATGCGGCCGATGTCGGCCAACATCGCGGTGGAGATTCCCGAAGCGCCGGTGGGAAGCAGTCTGTTCCGGGTGTTGTTTCTCTCGGCGGTGATCCTGTTCATCATCACCTTCGTGCTCAACACTGTGGCCGAGGTGGTGCGGCAGAACCTGCGCAAGAAGTACGGACGGTTTTAGTCAGCATGTTTCGAGGATTCTGAACCATGAAAAAATTCATCAAAGAAGGCGAACCCTTTGTCTGGTTGACCGGCGCAGCGCTGGCCTTGACCCTGTTGTTTGCCGCCACCTTGATCCTGGTCATCCTGACCAACGGCCTCGGGGTCTTCTGGCCATCAGCCGTGGCCCGGGCCGAGCTTAAGGATGGCAGCCTGGTGATGGGGGAGATCGTCAAGCGCGAACCGATGCCTTCCGGCGAGGGGGAGCGGCTGCAGTTCAAAACCGGTAACCGCGACCTCTACGGTCGGGATTTCCGCTGGGTCGACGGCGAGCAGATCGTTCAGCTCAGCTACCCTTCCGGCACCACGGTGCTGGAGCGGGAAGAGTATGGCAACTTCTACGGCACCCTGCTGTCGGTCACCGGACCGGCCTCCGATGTCGGTGATGGTTCGCCCTGGGTGAAATTCGATGTGCTGCGCGAGGTGGTGGAGCAGAAGCATGCCGTGGTGGCGCAGTTCAATGAGCAGCTCGCCGGGCTCAACCAGGCCATGGAAGGGCTCTCCCGCAAGGCCCTCAAATTGAGCTATCGGGGGGCGGCAGCCGGCAGTCCCGAGCTGCTGCAGATCGAAGAGCGCAAGGCCTCGCTGCAGCGGGAGTTCGGCCAGTTGGCCGAGCAGCAGGCCGCCGCCATCGCCGAACTCAATGCCTTCACCGCCACCTTTGTCGACGTCTCCGGGACCGAGAAGAGTCTCCCCCTGGCCCAGATCGTGCGCCACTTTCAGCCCAACGATATGGGCGTGTTCGGCAAAACCGGCCACTATCTGTCCAAACTCAAGGAGCTGATTGTCGGCGAACCGCGGGAGTCCAACACCGAGGGGGGGCTGTTTCCGGCCATCTTCGGCACGGTGATGCTGATCTTCCTGATGACCCTGGTTACCTTCCCCCTGGGGGTGATCGCCGCCGTCTACCTGCGTGAGTACGCCAAGGACGGCCTGGTGGTGCGACTGGTGCGGATTGCCGTCAACAACCTCGCCGGCATCCCCTCCATCGTCTACGGCATCTTCGGTCTGACCTTCTTCGTCTACGGCATCGGCAGCAGTCTCGATGCGCTGTTTTTCCCCGAGCGGATGCCCAACCCGACCTTCGGTACCGGCGGTATCCTCTGGGCCAGCCTGACCCTGGCCCTGCTCACCGTGCCGGTGGTGATCGTCTCTACCGAAGAGGCCCTCGGCGCCATCCCCGCCGGGGTCCGCGAAGGCTCCCTGGCCCTGGGGGCGACCAAGTTTCAGACCTTGCTGCGGACCCTGCTGCCGATGGCCTCCCCCGGCATCATGACCGGGTTGATCCTGGCCATGGCCCGGGCCGCCGGCGAGGTGGCGCCGCTGATGATCACCGGAGTGGTCAAGCTGGCCCCGGCACTGCCGCTGGACGGCCAGTTCCCCTATCTGCACCTCGACCGCAAGTTCATGCACCTCGGTTTTCACATCTACGACATCGGTTTCCAGTCCCCCAACGTCGAGGCGGCCAAGCCGATGGTCTTTGTCACAACTCTGCTGCTGGTACTGATCGTGCTGGTGATGAGCAGTATCGCCATCACCCTGCGCAACCGGATGAAAAAGCGCTACACCTACGGTACTTTTTAACGACCGGCCCTGACCGGTTTTCACGAGGATCTCGATGAGCGAAACTCAAGCAGTCCAGTTTTCGGACCCGATTGTCGAAGCCAGCAACCTGAATTTTTATTACGGCTCCGCTCAGGCGCTGCACAATATCAATATGACCTTTCCCCGCGGCCAGGTCACCGCCCTGATCGGCCCCTCGGGCTGTGGCAAGTCGACCTTCCTGCGCTGCCTCAACCGCATGAACGACCTGGTCGATATCGCCCGGGTCGAAGGGACGATCAAACTCAACGGCGTCGACATTCACTCCAAGGCGCTGGATGTGATCGAACTGCGCCGCCGGGTCGGGATGGTGTTCCAGAAGTCCAACCCCTTCCCCAAGTCGATCTACGAAAACGTCATCTACGGCCTGCGTATCGCCGGGGTCAAGGAGAAGGCGGTGCTGGATGAGGCGGTGGAGAAGAGCCTGCGCGGAGCGGCGCTGTGGGACGAGGTCAAGGACCGCCTGCAGCAGAGCGCCCTGGGGATGTCCGGCGGCCAGATGCAGCGGCTCTGCATCGCCCGCGCCATCGCCGTCAACCCCGAGGTGATACTGATGGATGAGCCCTGCAGCGCCCTCGACCCCAAGTCGACCGCCCGGGTTGAGGAGCTGATCGGCGAACTGCGGCAGAACTACAGCATTATCATCGTCACCCACAATATGCAGCAGGCCGCCCGGGTCTCCGACTACACCGCTTTTCTCTACGAGGGATTGCTGGTGGAGTTCGGCCTGACCAAGAAGATCTTTATGAAACCGAAGAACAAGCAGACCGAAGACTACATCACCGGCCGTTTCGGCTGAGCAGGGAGCAGACAATGACCCAACACATGCAACGGGAGCTGGAGAAGCTCAAGAAGATGGTTCTGTCCCTCGGGGCGACGGTGGAGGAGACGGTGCAGCAGGCCTCCCAGTCCCTGTCGGATATGAATGTCCCCTTGGCCCAGCAGGTGATCGCCGGCGACGACCAGATCGACCAGCTGGAAGTCGACCTCGAGGAAGAGTGCCTGAAGCTGCTCGCCCTCTATCAGCCGGTGGCGGCCGATCTGCGCTTCATCGTCTCGGTGCTGAAGATTAACAACGACCTCGAGCGCATTGCTGATCTGGCGACCAATATCGCCAACCGCACCATCGGCCTGGCTTCCGAGCCAACCGTTCCGGTCCCCTTCGATTTCCCGAAAATGGCAACCCTCTGCCAGACCATGCTCAAAAGCGCCCTCGACGCCCTGGTCAATTATGATGCCCGCCTGGCCGGCCAGGTGATCGATCGGGATGATGAGGTCGACCAGATGCACAAGCAGAACTACACCCTGGTCAAGGACCAGATCCGCCAGCACCCTGAGCGCATCGACAGCCTGGTGCAGCACATCTCCGTCTCCCGCCACCTCGAGCGGATCGGCGATCTGGCCACCAACATCGCCGAGGATGTGATCTACATGATTCAAGGGGAGATCGTCCGCCACCAGGAGCGCTAGGCGTTCCCGCTCAGCAGCTACGGCCCTGTCATCCACGATGGCGGGGCCGTTTTTCTTTCCGGTTTGAGCTTGGTTGCCGCCCGGCCCGGAACTTGCTAAACTGCGGACATTCCCGAAGAAAGCCGCTCGGGGGTCACAACCGTTTTTTTTAGCTGGAGGCGAACGATGAAGCGATGGCAGGCAGCAGGACTGTGCAGCGGGGTTTTGTTGGCCCTGGTGGTCAGCGATGGGGCAGCGTTGGAGAACCGGCGGAGCTGGACCCTCGGCCCGCAGGAGCAGCAGAGCTACGAGCAGCCCGCCAGCAACCGGGCCCGGGACATTCTCGATAATCGTTTCGAGGGCCGCCGTCCGGCCCGCGAGCAGGGCTACGATCAGCAAGCGCCGCTTGGGCCCAATGGCGAGGTGATGGATGAGGCGACCCGCCTGCAATGGGAGAAGGAGCAGCGCATCCGCGGCTTTCGTAAGCAGAGCTCGGATGAGTATGGCAGCGAGCCGAGCCTGAGCGAAGACGGGGCTGAGACGCTCGAAGATCAGGAACAACTCCAGCCCGGCCCGGATGATGCCGCTTGGCAGGAAGAATTGCAGCGGCGCAACCCGCTTCCCCCCGAGACTCGGCCCCGTTACTAGTCCAGAACCTTGTCGCAGCGGATTTTTGAAAGGTCGAGGACCATGGCGGCAGAGCAACAGCCGGTTCAACCCCGCTCCTGGCGGGGGCGGATGCATGAGATTATTTTCGAAGCCGATACTGTCACCGGCAAAGCCTTCGATCTGCTGCTGATCTCGAGCATTTTGCTCAGCGTGCTGGCGGTGATGCTCGACAGTGTCGGCCCCATCCGCAACCAGTATGGTTCCCTGCTCTATGGGGCCGAGTGGTTTTTCACCCTGTTGTTCACCGTCGAATACCTGCTGCGGCTCTCCTGCATCGGCCGCCCCTGGCGCTACGCCACCAGCTTCTTCGGCATCGTCGACCTGCTGGCTATCCTCCCCACCTATCTCAGCCTGCTGATCCCCGGCACCCAGTACCTGCTGGTGGTGCGGATACTGCGGGTGCTGCGGATCTTCCGCATCCTCAAGTTCGTCGAATACAGCAGCGAAGCGCGGCTGCTGATGCGAGCCCTGCACGCCAGCAAACGCAAGGTTTTCGTCTTTCTGTTCACCGTCCTCACCTTGGTGGTGATCATCGGCGCGCTGATGTACCTGATCGAAGGGGAGAAAAACGGCTTCACCAGCATCCCCCGCAGCATGTACTGGGCGATCGTCACCATGACCACCGTCGGCTACGGGGATATCTCTCCCCAAACCGATATCGGCCAGGTGTTCGCCGCCTTCGTCATGATCCTTGGCTATAGTATTATCGCCGTCCCCACCGGCATCGTCACCGTCAGTATGAGCCAGGCCTTCAACAAGCCGGTCACCACCCAATCCTGCCCGGAGTGCAGCGCCGAAGGACATGAGAGCGATGCGGTGCATTGTAAATTCTGCGGCAGCAAGCTCTGAGGGGTCCGGTCTTGCCCCCAGGGCTGAGGATGCTTACATTGGCGAAATTATGAATCGCTATGGCCGAGGCGACAATGTCCCCTGAACTTGAAATCCTGACCTCTCACCATCTTCCGGCCCTGACCCCTGATTTGCTGGTGCAGCAGAGCGGGGAACAGTGGCGCATTCTGCGGATTTCGCCAACCCTGGCCCGGTTGGCCGGGGTTGAGGCCGAGTCGGCGCGGGGGCGGCTGCTGACCGGAGTATTTCCGCAAGCGGTTCCCTCCCTGGGCGAACTGGCGCGGGAGGCAGTCGATCGGGACCAGCCTCTGAGCGGGATTCGCCTGCAGCTGGCGGCGGCCAATCGGGGACCGCTGCTGGAGGTCGAAGTCTCACCAGGCGGGCTGGCCAGCGATTACTCGGGACGGTTGGTCAGCTTCAGCGTCCGGGCGGCGTCGGCGCAGCCGGTGCTGAGTTTTCATGGCCTGGTGGGCAACAGTCCGGCGATGCGGGAGGTGTTCCGCAAAATCACCCTCTATGCCCCCTCCGACGCCACTGCCATCGTCACCGGCGAAACTGGCAGCGGCAAGGAGCTGGTCGCCCGCGCCCTGCATGACGGCGGTCCGCGCTCCGGCGGCCCCTTCATCGCTGTCAACTGCACGGCGATTTCCCAGGAACTGCTCGAATCGGAACTCTTCGGTCACGAAAAAGGCGCCTTTACCGGCGCCCTGCGCAGCCATAAGGGGCGCTTCGAACGGGCCCACCGCGGCACCCTGTTCCTGGATGAAATCGGCGACATGCCGCTGCAGACCCAGGCCAAGCTGTTGCGGGTGCTGGAAACCGGCAGCATCGAACGGGTCGGCGCTGAAACCGAGACGAGGGTCGATGTGCGGGTGGTCTGTGCCACCAATGTGCCGCTGGAACAGGCGGTGGCCGCCGGGCGCTTTCGCGCCGATCTCTATCACCGCCTGGCGGTGCTGCGGATCCACATCCCCCCCCTGCGCCAGCGGGCCGAGGATGTTCCGCTGCTGGTCGAGCATTTCCTGGCCGAGCTCAACGGCCGTTACGGCCGGCGCATCGAGCGCCTCACCGGCGAAGCCCTGGCCCTGCTCGAATCCTACCTCTGGCCGGGGAACGTGCGGGAGCTGCGCAACGTGCTGGAGCGGGTGTATGTCGAGACCCAGGCCGAGGTCATCGGCGCCCGGGCCTTTGCCGAGTGGGTGCGGGAGCGTCAGGACTTTATCCCCGGCGACTGGAACCTGGCCGCCACCGAGAATCGTCCCGCCCGGGCGCTGACCCCGCCCTATCCCCTCAACAGCGAGCAACGCCTGCTCACCCACGCCCCCTCCACCCGTCCTGCCGATCTCGATGCCGAGGAGATCCGCCGCGCCTGGGCCACCGCCGGCGGCAATCTCAGCGCCGCCGCCCGTCTGCTCGGCGTCCACCGTGCCACCCTTTACCGCTACCTCGACAAGTTGGGGCTTTCCCGCGATCAGTTGGGGGCCAGGAAAAGCTGAAGACGTTCCGGACAGCCTGTTGCTGAGCTGTGCCGTCTATCCTTGTGTTCTTAGAAACCTCCCCAAGGTCTTGTCCTCGAGGACAACGTGATCGCAAAGCCAGTTGTCGATGGATTGATTGACCGCTGCGATGAGGGCGGGTTGAGGTCCATCCCAGGCCAGGGTCTGCTCCAGATCCTGCAGCCGGGCCTGAAACATGGCATGCTCGAGGATGTGTAACTCGGCGCCTGGATAGGCGCTCTGTTGCATCAGGGCCTCCTCGTCGGCGAAGTGAACGAGCATCTGTTGTTTTAATATCACCAGAACCGGTCGCAGCTCATCATGGCCGAGTCCTCTCTTGCAGGCCTCCATCAATTGATTGACAAGCAGGAAGAGTTCCTGATGCTGGTTGTCAATTTTCTCCACGCCGACCGATAGTTCGGGCGTCCAACGGATCGTCATAAATACTCCTCTGGCCCTGATGAACCACCGGTTCCGCTGGGATTTCCCCCATGGCGCCCCGGCCTTTTGCTCCCAGGAACTGCAAGAGTGATTCCAAGTTGTTTGCGACGTCGCAACTGTTTCCGGCAACGGCTTCCGCGACGTCGCAAGTGGTCACGGTTGGTGGTGGTAAGAAATATAAACAAAATAATAACAGTAGGTTATCGATCTGAGTTGGCTGGCATGCGACTTGAATTCTCCCTGGGTGTCTTGGCAGCCCGCAAGGGGTTGCCCACCTCAACACCAATCAGGGAGGACTCAATCATGGCAAACTGGGATCTGTTCAGAGAAATGGAAACTCTGCGGCGGGAATTCGATCAGGCCTTTCAGGGGAGCGGTTTCAACCGGCTGCTTGATCCGGCTTCCATGCCCGGACTCGGCGCCCGGCGCTATCCGCGGATCAACCTGCGGGAAGACCAGGATCACCTCTATGTCGATGCCCTGCTCCCCGGGGTTGAGCCGAAGGAGTTGGACATGACGGTGCTGCGCGGCACCCTGACCCTGGCCGGCGAGCGTAAGGAGATCGACGGTGAGAAAACGGCCAGCACCTGGCATCGCCGTGAGCGGGGGACCGGAAAATTCCTGCGCACCGTGGAGCTGCCGGTGGAAGTCGACATCGACCGGGTGCAGGCCGGCTACAAGAGCGGCGTGCTGACGGTGACCCTGCCCAAAGCCGAAGCGGCCAAGCCGAAAAAGATCGCGGTCAAGGTCTGCTAAGGGATGCCATCGTCGCATCGAGACAATGTCCCCAAGCTCATCAATTTCTTAATCGATAGGAGCACGATCATGAACGAGAAAAGCCTGAGCAAACAGCCGGAATCCAACCTCGCCAGCGAGGCGACCCGTTCCCGTGAGCACTTCGTCACCCCGGCGGTCGATATCTTTGAAACCGAGCAGGGGCTGACCCTGGTGGCCGATCTTCCGGGTCTGGATCGCGAGCATCTCAGCATCGATATCGACAAGGGGATTCTGACCCTGGAAGGGCGCTCCCCCGAGTGGCAGGGGAGCCAGGAAATTTACCGGGAATTCACCATGCCGAGCTATTATCGGCAGTTCCAGATCCCCGATAGTATCGATTTGACCAACATCAGCGCCGAAATCCAGAACGGGGTGCTGACTCTGAAGCTGCCCAAGGCCGAGGCTGCCAAGCCACGGCGCATCGAGGTACGCAGCCTTAACTAATCGACGGACCAATGAAACCGGGGCGAGTATTTCCGCCCCGGTTTCGTATACTGAAGACATTCAACTTCACTGATAGCGGAAGGACGGCACCATGGATCTCAACAAACTGACCCAGAAATCCCAGGAAGCGGTGCAGGCCGCCCAAGCCAAGGCGATGATGCTCGGCCACGTGGAAGTCGACGGCGAGCACCTGCTGGCCGCCCTGCTCGAGCAGGAGGGAGGGCTGGTGCCGCGGCTGCTGCAGAAGATGGATGTGCCGGTGGAGAAGTTGACAGCGGCGCTGAAAAAGGAGCTGGAGCGCCGCCCCTCGGTTTCCGGTTCCGGCACCGAAGCGGGGAAGATCTACGTCACCCAGCGCCTCAACCGGCTGTTCCTGAAGGCCGAAGAGGAGGCCAAGCGGCTGCGGGACGACTACGTCAGCGTCGAGCACCTGCTGCTGGCGCTCCTCGAAGAGGGGAGCTCCACGGCGAGCGGCCGGCTGTTCAAGGAGTTCGGCCTCAGCCGCGATCGGCTGCTGCAGGCCCTGACCTCGGTGCGCGGCCACCAGCGGGTGACCAGCGCCGATCCGGAAGGGACCTACGAAGCGCTGGAGAAGTATGGCCGCGACCTGGTTAAGGAGGTGCAGAAAGGCAAACTCGACCCGGTGATCGGTCGGGACGCCGAAATCCGCCGGGTGATCCGCATCCTCTCCCGCAAGACCAAGAACAACCCGGTGCTGATCGGCGAGCCCGGGGTCGGCAAGACCGCCATCGTCGAGGGGCTGGCCCAGCGCATCGTCCGCGGCGACGTTCCCGAAGGGCTGAAGAACAAGACCGTCTACGCCCTCGATCTCGGCTCGCTGGTGGCCGGGGCCAAGTATCGCGGCGAATTCGAAGAGCGGCTCAAGGCGGTGCTCAACGAAATCCGCAACAGCGAGGGTCGCATCCTGCTCTTTATCGACGAGCTGCACAACATCGTCGGCGCTGGCAAGGCCGAAGGCTCCATGGATGCCGGCAATATGCTCAAGCCGATGCTGGCTAGAGGCGAGCTGCACTGCATCGGCGCCACCACCCTGGACGAGTACCGCAAATATATCGAAAAGGATGCCGCCCTGGAGCGGCGTTTCCAGCCGGTGCTGGTGGAGCAGCCCAAGGTCGAGGACACCATCAGCATCCTGCGCGGCCTCAAGGAGCGCTTCGAGGTCTTCCACGGCGTGCGCATTCAGGACAACGCCCTGGTGGCGGCGGCGACCCTCTCCAACCGCTACATCAGCGACCGCTTTCTGCCGGATAAGGCGATCGATCTGATGGACGAGGCTTGCGCCACCATCCGCACCGAAATCGATTCTCTCCCCCAGGAGCTCGACGAAGTGACCCGGCGGGTGATGCAGCTGGAGATCGAAGAGGCGGCGCTGAAAAAAGAGAAGGATCGCGCCAGTCAGGAGCGGCTCGAAGCTCTGCGCAAGGAGCTGGCCGAGCTGCGCCATCAATCCGACACCCTCAAGGCCCAGTGGGATGCCGAGAAGGGGGCGATCAAACAGCTGCAGGGGCTGCGGGAGGAGATTGAAAAGGTCCGCGGGCAGATTGTCCAGGCCGAGCGGGATTACGACCTCAACAAGGCCGCCGAGCTCAAGCATGGCCGGCTGCCGCAGCTCGAGCGGGAACTGAAAGAGAAGGAGACGGCCATGGCCGCGGGCGACGGCCAGGGGACGCCGTTGCTGCGCGAGGAGGTGACCGAAGAGGAAATTGCCGAAATCGTCTCCCGCTGGACCGGCATTCCGGTCACCCGGCTGGTGGAAGGGGAGCGGGAAAAATTGCTGCGTCTCGATCAGATTCTGCACCGGCGGGTAATCGGCCAGGACGAGGCGGTGCAGCTGGTGGCCGACGCGGTGATCCGCGCCCGCGCCGGGATCAAGGACCCCCGTCGCCCCATCGGCTCCTTCATCTTCCTCGGCCCCACCGGGGTCGGCAAGACCGAGCTGGCCCGTACCCTGGCCGAGGCCCTCTTCGACAGCGAAGAGAACATGGTGCGCCTGGATATGTCCGAATACATGGAGAAGCACACCGTCAGCCGGTTGATCGGCGCCCCTCCCGGTTATGTCGGCTATGAGGAAGGGGGCCAGCTCACCGAGGCGGTGCGGCGCAAGCCCTACGCGGTCATCCTCTTCGACGAAATCGAAAAAGCCCATCCCGATGTGTTCAACGTCTTGTTGCAGATTTTGGATGACGGCCGGGTCACCGATGCCCAGGGACGCACCGTCGATTTCAAGAACACCGTCATCATCATGACCAGCAACATCGGCTCCCAGTACCTGATCGAGGGGGTGACCGAGGAGGGCGAAATTCGCGAGGGGGCGCGGCAGAGCGTGCTGCGGGAACTGCGCAGCGGTTTCCGCCCCGAGTTCCTCAACCGGGTCGACGACGTGGTGCTGTTCAAACCTTTGAGTCGGGAGGAGATCAAGGCCATTGTCGAACTTTTGACGCAGGATCTGCGCAAGCGTCTGGCCCAGCGCCGTATTACTCTGGAGCTGACCGAGGCGGCCCGGGACCACATCGCCCTCGAGGCCTACGATCCGGTCTATGGCGCCCGCCCCCTCAAGCGTTACCTGCAGCATCAAATCGAAACCCGCCTCGGAAGGGCGTTGATCAGCGGCGAAATCGGCGAAGGCGCCCAGCTGAGCATCGACTATCGCGATGGCGCATTGCAGCTTGATTCCCAGCCAGGGCCGGTTGCGGCCGAATAAGCGCAACATTTTCGACTGTCAATATTCGACCGCCGGGGAAGGTGTTTTCCGGCGGTCGTTTTTTATGACAAAAAATGTCAGCAAGGGCCCCAGGATTTCGGTTTTGCCGACAATCTGGTCAGCCGGCGGTGGGCCGTTTGCGCCCGAAACCCCTTCGGAGGCGAGCAAGCGCGGCATTGGGGCCATTGGGCGCGAAATTTGCAAATAAAGCCTTTACTTCATTAAGTCCGCCGGCGCGACGGGATTCTCCCTGCCGCTGAAGGACCACCAGGTCGGCGGCAGCCGCGCCTGAGAGTGAGACCCCTATGAGTAAGCGCAAGAAGTTCGGAGAAATTCTGGTCGAGGCCGGAGTGGTCAGCGAAACCCAGCTGAACCTGGCCCTGGATAAGCAGCGGGGCAGCGGCCAGCGCCTGGGACAGGTGCTGGAAGAGATGGGGATCGTCACCGAGAAAGACGTCGCCGTGGTGTTGGCCCGTCAATTCGGTTTCAAAACCGTACAGAATTTGGCCAAATACAGCTTTTCCGATGACCTGTTGGCCCTGGTCGATAGCGATACCGCGCTCAAGCGCAGCATCTTCCCCCTCAAGCTCGAGGGCAAGTCCCTCTATCTGGCGATGGTCAATCCGCTGGACATGGAAACCATCGATAACCTGACCTTTCGTAGCGGGTTGCGCATCCTCCCCTGTGTCACCACCCCCGGGGAAATTCAGGCGGCCGTGCAGAAACATTACCTGGGGGCCACCGAACCTGCTGCTGCGACCAAGGACGCGCCAGACTGGTGGAATATTCTGGTGGTTGACGACCAGGAATTGGTGCGTGCCGCCATTGCCGCAGCCTTGAAGCGTGAAGGCTATCTGGTGACCGAGGCGACCAATGGCGCCGAGGGGCTTAAACAGGCCTGCCAGCAGTTGCCGCACTTGATCATTACCGATACGGTGATGCCGCGCATGGACGGTTTCGAGATGTTCCGGGCCCTGCAGAGCCAGGCCGCCACCCGGGTGGTGCCGGTGATTGCCCTCTCTTCCCGCTCCACTCCGGAAGAGGAGGCCAAACTGCTCGATGCCGGCTATTTCGATTTCATCGCCAAGCCGATCAATCCGATCCGCCTGACTTCGCGGGTGCGCCGGGCCCTTCGTATCTGCTACGGTGAAAAACCGCCAAAACGCTAGTATCTGTTGTAATTCATTGCTCTTTGACGGTGGAAAGGTATAATATTACCAGAGTGGTCATCAATGTTTTTGGGGCAACCCAGGAAAGGATGCGGCCATGCGAATCGATATTCTCTGCAAACCGGAAAATGGGCATCGATGCGAGTTGGTGCTGAAAAATGTGCGCCAGGCCTTGGCCGAAGCCGGGGTTGAGGCGGAGGTTCACCTCTATAAAGATCGGCGTAAAATGATCGATGCGCGGGTCTACGTTTCGCCAGCGATGCTGGTTGACGATATTCTGCGGGTGGCCGGGCGGGTGCCTGAGGTGCCTGAAATCATCAGTATTCTGGCCGAGCGACCCCGTTACCATAAGCGGCTGCAACAGGTCGCCTGAGGCTGAGTAGGAGTTCTCGGGCTGGTCTCTAGGGAATGACCCCGCAAGGGGTCATTCGACGTTTCAGTCCGGTCCCGGGCTTTACAAGTTGGCACCCACCGGTTGATTTTTCAAACAATCCCTGGTTTTCACAAAGGTTGATGTGATGGCGACAATTCTGCTGGTCGATGACGTGCAGCTTTTTCTGGAACTGGAGAAATCCTTTCTCGAGGACGGCGGTCATCGGGCGATTACTGCAGGCAGCGGCGAACAGGCCTTGGCGCGGATTGACGAGGTGCAGCCCGACTTGCTGCTGTGCGATCTGTACATGCCGGGAATGGACGGCGATGAGGTCTGCCGGCAGCTGCGCCAGAATCCCCGCTGGCAGCAGTTGCCGATTCTGATGGTGACGGCGGCCGGCAAGGAGGAGGATGTGCGCCGCTGTCTGGAGGCCGGCTGCGACGATTACATCACCAAACCGGTCAACAAGAAGGACCTGCTGGAAAAGGTCAATCGCCTGCTTGGCAAGGTCAAGGCCCGGACCCTCCCCCGGGCCGAGGTCGCCCTGCGGGTTCAGGTCAAGGCCGAAGGGCAAAGCCTCTCCGCCTATGCCCGGGATCTTTCCGCCAACGGCATTTATGTCAAAAGTCCCACCAATCTGGCTCCGGGGACCGTGGTCGAGCTCAAGCTGGCGCTCCCCGATGGTCGGGAGATGAAGGTTCTGGGGAAGGTCAAGCGGGTGCAGGAAGGGGTCGAGGGCGGCATGGGGATATATTTCATCCACCCCGAACCGCTCGGCCGTAAGACCCTCGGTCTGTTGGTGGAACAGGAACTCGACGCTCTGCCGGTGGCGCCTCCCCATCTCCCGCAATCCTGCAGCCAGCAGGATCGCCTGGTCGGGATGGAGAAGGTCAATGTCGATTTGCGCAGTGAGCGCCAGCGGCTACGCCAGAGAATTTTGGAACTGGAAGAGGAAAATCACGAGTTTGCCTCCCAGATCGTGCGGGCCGAAGAGGCCAACAACAACCTGACCAATCTCTACGTGGCGGCCTCGCGACTGCACGCGGTGCTGGATCGGGCGCAGGTGGTGGAAATTATCAAGGAAGTGGTCATCAACTTCGTCGGGGCGGAGAAGTTCGCGCTGCTGCTGCTCGATCGGGAAGGGGAAACTCTGCAGTTCGAGACCGGCGAGGAGGTTGAAGGGGTCGATTTTCCCCCCTGTTCCCTGGGGGAGGGGCTGCTCGGTCGGGTGGCGGCCGGCACCGACTGTCATTTCCGCGAAGGGGATGTGACCGCCGGCTCTGACGACCTGGGCGAGCCGATCGCTGCCATTCCCCTGCATCTCCACGGCCGGCCCATGGGACTGCTCGCCATCTACCGGCTGTTTCTGCAAAAGCAGAGTTTCGAACAGGTCGACTACCAGCTCTTCACCATGCTGGCCGAGCATGCCGCCACCGCGCTCTTTTCCGCCACCCTCTACGGTGATTCGGAGCGCAAGCGGACCACCTACCGCGGTTTGGTCGATTTGCTTCTCAAGTAGTTGGGTTTGCCGGGTTTTTTCTGCAGTGGCCAGAGGAAACCCTCGGCCAAAGCGAATTCGACGATCTCTTCCCCCTCCACCCGACCGATGCTGGCGCCGAAGATCTCCGCCGGTGTGCGCTCTCCCTGACTCCCCTGCAACAGTTTCAGAAAATCCTCCTCCAGCGATTCGCAGAAGACTTCATCCCCCCGGCGCAGAAAAATCGCCATCGAACCGACCGGTCGAAACAGGGAAGCGAACTGCTCCAGGTCGACCTCGCTCATTTCCAGCATATCCAGAATTTCGTAGCGAAAAGGAACCAGCCGCACTCCGGGGCCGAGCCTCCAGGGGGTGGTCCAGAGCGGGCGGTCGCGCAGTTGTTTGGCCGGCGCCGGCAGGGCCTCCTCGCCGAGCAGCGTTTCGGCGTAGTGAAAGTGATAGTGGATCAGGTCGAGGGCGGGTGCCACCAAGTCCGGCCGGCCGCGAGATTTGAGCAGTTGGCGGGCGAAGCCTTCCTGCAGGCCGAGAAGTTCGGCCGGGCTCCAGGCGGTCGGCTCGGCCAGGCGTGCCGGGGTTGTCGCCGGTTGCGCCAGCGCCCAGTCGGCGAAGGCGGCCAACATCTCGGCCGGCTCCATGCCGACGGCTTTGAGTAGGGCCGGGAAAAAGGCCACCGCCCGGCCGGCGTTGTAGAACAGGTCGGTGGCCGCGGCCAGAGCTTTGCTGGCGGCCATATCCGCCGCGCTGTAGCTGGCGCTCTGCTCGATCAGGTAGGGGGGGACCTGCTGGGCCTGCAGGCCAAAGTTCTGCCGCTGCTGGTGCAAAGGGGTGCCGGGGAGCAGCGCCAGGGGAAACAGGTCGAGATGGTTGGGCTGCAGCGCCAGGGCGGCGTTGACGCTGCGACAGAAGCCGGCGTGGTTGTCGCCGGGCAGACCGTAGATCAGATCGATGCCGTAGGTCACCCCCTCGGCGGCGAGCTGATGCATGCGGGAGGCGAACTGCTGCGGGTCGTGGTTGCGGTGAATAAGTTTGAGTACCTTGGGGTCGGCCGATTGCAGCCCGACCTGCACCGAGCAGGGTTGTCGGCCGAGCAGTCGGGCGGTTTCCCGATCGAGAAAATCGGCCTTGGCTTCAAAGTGAAAATGGATGTTCGGCGCATGCCGGGCGATCAGCCGCAGCAGCGCCTTGCCCCGTTCCGGGGGGAAGTTGAAGGTCGAATCGAGCACCCAGACCTGCCGCACCCCGCTTTTGGCGAACAGCTTCAGCTCCGCCGTCAGCCGGGATTCCCCGAGCAGTCGCACCCCGCGACTGCCGCGGGCGTCGTAGCAGAAATCACAGTGAAAGGGGCAGCCGCGGGAGCTCTCCCAGAGCACTCCGCCTTCGGCTGTTGGCTGCAGCAGGCCACTGAGCCAGGGGGAGGGGAGTTGGTCGAGATCGGCCACCGCTGGCCGATCGGGGCTGGCGCCAAAACCGCCCGGGGTGCGCCAGCTGAGCCCGGCCACATCCTGGTAGGGTTGGCCGGCCGCCAGCCGGGTCACCAGTTCGGCGAAGGTGAGTTCCCCTTCGCCGCGGATCACCAGGTCGAGCTCACCCTCGGCCAGCACCGCCTCCTGGGCGGCCCCCGCCTCCGGACCGCCGGCAACCAGCACCAGTTCGGGGCGGGCCTGGCGCAGGCTGCGGCAGAGCTGCAGGATTCGGGTGCGGTTCCAGAGATAGAGCGGAAAGGCGACCATTTGCGGCTGCAGGGCCAGAATCTGCTCCTGCATGGCGGCGATCGGGGTGTCGGGGAAGAGGTCGAGCAGGTGCGCCCCCTGCCGCAATTCGGCGGGGAGGGCCGCCGCCAGGCAGCCGGCAGCCAGGGGGACGGCCTGGGCCGAGGGGCGCACATGCAGGGTAGGCAGGGCAATGATCATTGAGGGTCCTCCCTTGCGACTCGGGGTCTCTGGCGACTGGCGGTTCAAACCAGGGCCTCCGCCGCCGGCGCCCGGGTCAGCCGCTGCTGGCTCAAAGGGATGCTGTGGCGGGCGAAGATCTGCTGAAGGTTGGCGAAATCGGCCTGCAACTTGCCGAGGGTCATGTTGTAGCCGTAACTCATGATGTGGCGGCGGGCGGCGCCGCTCATCGGACTTTGGATAAACATCAGCGCCTCCTCCAGTCCCGGTTCGAACAATAGAATATCGACCTCGGGATGACTGCGGCGGGCGTTGGCCAGGGCCTGGGCCAGTTTTTCCTTGTTGGCGATGCGCTGGGACTGCTCCCAGGCAAAGGAAATTCCGAGCTCGGCGACGCTCGAGCAGCGGCCGTAGGAGAGGGACGGCAGGCAGATCGACTCCTGATCGTTGGCCAGCGGCACCCGCGGGTTGATCACCACGATCAATTTTGCCCCCCGTTCGATGGCGATATCGAGATGGGCGATATGGCCGGTGGAGCCGTCGACGAAATAGCGCTCGCCGATGCGGGGTGGGCGAAAGAAGTAGGGGATGGCGCAGGAGGCGGTGATTGCCTGACAAAGATGCAGATCCCGTTCGCCTTCACTGCCGAAAACCACCCGTGCGCCGAGGTCGAGGTCGTAGGCCGGGATGTAGAGTTCCCGGTTGAGTTTGGTGAAGTTGTCTTCCAGTCCGGCGCTGGCGAAAGCCTGGCAGAGATACTTCTGCATCGGCTCCAGGCTGAACAGGCCGGAAGGGAACTGCTCCTGCAGGATATGGATCAGGTCGCTGCCGCTCGATTGCCACTGTCGCTGGCGGTAATGGCGGAAGATCTTCCAGAGATTGGTCACCACCCGCCAGCAGGAGGCGAGCACCTGCCGGGAATCGACCTGGTAGATGTCGGAGCGGCGAAAATTGAAGGGGCTGGGAGCGTCGTGGAGAATGTCTTTGAACAGCCGCAAGGGGGGGATGCCGTTGGCAATCAGGGCAGCGACCACCGAGCCGGCGCTGACGCCGACGAAGAGATCGAACCGGCGGCTGGAGAAGCCGCGGGCAAACAGACGGTCGAGAGCCGTCAGGCAGCCGATTTCGTAGGCGGCGCCCATGATCCCGCCGCCGGCGAGAATCAGTGCGGTTTTCGAGGGTGCCGGTTCTGCCTCCATGGTCTCCCCGGGGGTCAGGTTTTGGCCCTGACCTTGATCTTGGGTTTCCCCTCTTCGATGGCGACCCGGAACTCCACCTCCCGGTCGCCGAATTTCTCGCGGATTTTTTCCCGCTGCCCTTCCAGAAAGGCCGCCACCTGGGCCCGGTCGGGGGCGGTGCCACTCAGGCGACAACCTTCGCGGGCGGCGAGCAGGTCACTGTAGATCCGCTCCAGTTCCGACTCCGGCGCCGATTTGCCGGCGCCGTTGGGTGTGGCGATCTCTTTGGGGAGTGCGGCGGCGTGTTTGTTCTTGGCCAGATGCCGTTCGTAGCGCCCCTCGTCGATCAGCCGCAGGATGCGGTCCCAGTGGCCGCAATACTGGTGAAAGCGGGTGGCCAGATTCTGATAACGGAAACGCAGATCAGTCTGGATAATGCGGCGGTTGGCAAAGCGCAGCAGTCGGTGCTGCAGGTTCTCGCGGGCTTTTTCCGGTGCGCGTTTTTCGACTCCGGCAAAATATTGCTCGAAGGTCACCACAAGCTCTTTGAGGGCCTGTTCGATCTCGCCGAGTTCGCGAGCGATAATTTTCCGTTCATCCATGGGGCCTCCGACACGCCCAGACTATACTGGAGTCCCCCAGCCATTGCAAAGGTTTATGCCACAAAGGCCGCATCCGGACTGGGTTTTTCCACGGCCATATGGCTTGACTGATCGGTCCCTTTCCGCAATAATGGCACATTTTGTAAAAACTTTTAACGGGGTGGATTATGGGCGAGCAAAAACTGGCTGCTGTAATCCTGGCCGCAGGCCGGGGGACGCGGATGAAATCGGAACTGCCGAAAGTATTGCATGCTGTTGCCGGAGTGCCGATGCTGAATTACCCGGTCGGCCTGGCCCGGGAGCTGGGTTGTGCGCCAGCGGTGGTGGTGGTCGGTCACGGCGCCGAAACCGTGGAGAAGGCCCTGACCGGCTCCGGAGCGATGTTTGCCCTGCAGTCACAGCAGTTGGGAACCGGTCATGCCGTGCTCTGCGCCGAGCCGCAGCTGACCGGGTTCACCGGTACGGTGCTGCTGCTCTGCGGCGATGTGCCGCTGCTGCGGCGGGAGACCCTGGAGGCGCTGCTGCATTATCACCAGGCTCAGCAGGCGACGGTGACGGTGCTCACAGCCCACATGCCCAACCCCCACGGCTACGGTCGCATCGTCCGCCAGGGGGACGAGGTGCTGCGCATCGTTGAGGAAAAGGATGCCAGCCTGCAGCAGCGCTCGATCAATGAAATCAACACCGGCATTTACGCTCTGGAGGCCCCTTTCGTTTTCGAGGCGCTGAAAACCATCGGCAATGACAATGCCCAGGGGGAATATTATCTCACCGACGTGCTGGCTGCCGCCCGCAGCGCCGGTCGCCGGGTCTGCGCCCTCTCCGCCGGGGAGCCGGAAGAGACCATGGGGATCAACGACCGGGTGCAGCTGGCCGAGGCCGGGGCGCTGATGCGCCAGCGGATCAATCGGCAGCTGATGCTCTCCGGCGTCACCCTGGTCGATCCGGCCACCAGCTACATCGAGCCGCAGGTGCGCATCGGCGCCGACACCATCGTTGAGCCGAATGTGCAACTGCGCGGCGCCACCGTGATTGGCGGCAATTGCCGCATCGATTCCGGGGTCTGCGTCGATGGCTGCAGCGTCGGCGACGGGGTTCACCTCAAGGCCGGTTCGGTGCTGGCCGATTCGATCATCGGCGACCACAGTGACGTTGGGCCGATGGCCCACCTGCGTCCGGGGACGGTGCTGGTCGGCGAGAACAAGATCGGCAACTTCGTCGAAACCAAGAAGTCGCTGATCGGCCAGGGCTCCAAGGCCAGCCACCTGACCTACATCGGCGATGCCGAAGTCGGTCGCAACGTCAACATCGGCTGCGGCACCATCACCTGCAACTACGATGGGGTCAACAAGCACAAAACCATCATTGAAGACGATGTCTTCGTCGGCAGCGACACCCAGTTCGTCGCCCCGGTGCGTATCGGCCGTGGCGCCCTGATCGCTGCCGGCTCCACCATCACCAAAGATGTCCCCGCCGACGCCCTGGCCCTCTCCCGCACCGAGCAGAAAACCATCGCAGGCTGGGCGGTCAAGCACCGGGCCAAGCAGCAGAAAAAAAAGGATTGATTGCCCAGGGGCGGGTCCCGGACCCGCCCGGTTTTTCTCTTTGTCAACCAGCACGGGTTTCCAACCCGCCCCCATCATAGATAAAAGGACATCAGCATGTGCGGTATCGTCGGTTACATCGGCCAGCAGGAAGCCACCCCCATCATCATCGAAGGCCTGCGGCGCCTGGAATACCGGGGTTATGACTCGGCCGGTATCGCCACCCTCCACGACGGCAAGGTCGATATCCGCCGGGCCGAAGGCAAGTTGAGCAACCTGGAAAAGCTGCTGCACTCCAGTCCCGTGGTCGGCAGCCGCGGCATCGGCCACACCCGCTGGGCCACCCACGGCCGGCCCTCGGAAACCAACGCTCACCCGCATCTGGCCGGCGGCGTGGTGGTGGTGCACAACGGCATCATCGAAAACTATCTGGCCCTCAAGGAGCGGCTGCGGACTCAAGGTCACAATTTCAGCAGCGAAACCGACACCGAAATCATCGCCCACCTGATCGAGGAACACCGCAAGTCCGGTATCTCCCTGGAGCTGGCGGTGCGCCGGGCCCTCGGCGAGGTCCGCGGCGCCTATGCGGTGGCGGTGATTTGCGAGCAAGAGCCCAACACCCTGATCGCCGCCAAGTTGGGGTCGCCACTGGTGGTCGGCCAAGGGGTGGGGGAGTTCTTCGTCGCCTCCGACATTCCGGCCATGCTCTCCCACACCCGGGAGATGATCTTCCTCGAAGATGGCGAAATGGTGGTCTTCAGCGACGGCGGCATGCATTTTACCGATCTCGCCGGTACCCCGCTGGTCAAGCAGAGCAAGACCATCACCTGGAGCCCGATGATGGCCGAGAAGGGGGGCTACAAGCACTTCATGCTCAAGGAGATCTACGAGCAGCCCCGGGCCATTGCCGATACCCTGGCTGGCCGGCTGCAGGAGGAAGAGGGGGATGTCTACCTCGAAAATTTGCAGCTCAGCGATGCCGAACTGCAGGGGATCGAGAAGATTTTCGTGGTCGCCTGCGGCACCTCCTGGCATGCCGGTCTGGTCGGCAAATTCCTGATCGAAAAACTCGCCCGGGTCTCGGTGGAAGTCGATATCGCCAGCGAATTCCGCTACCGCGACCCGCTGGTTAACGAGCGCACCCTGACGGTGCTGATCAGCCAGAGCGGCGAGACCGCCGATACCCTGGCGGCGCTGCGGGAAGCCCGCGGCAAAGGGGGGAAGGTGGTGGCGATCTGCAACGTGGTCGAATCCTCCATCGCCCGCGAAAGCCATGGCGTGCTCTATACCCATGCCGGCCCGGAGATCGGCGTCGCCTCCACCAAAGCCTTTACCACTCAGTTGGTGGCCCTGGTGCTGCTGGCGATGCGTCTGGGGCGGGCCCGCCAGAGCCTGAGCGCCGAGGCCTGCCGGGAGCTGACCGCCGCCCTCTCCACCCTGCCGCGCAAGATCGAGGAAGCATTGGAACTCGACGGCGTCATCGAAGAAGCGGCCAGGGCCTTCAGCACCGCCCGGGATTTTCTCTACCTGGGGCGCGGTAACCAGTACCCGATCGCCCTCGAAGGGGCGCTTAAGCTCAAGGAAATCTCCTATATTCACGCCGAGGGCTACCCGGCCGGGGAGATGAAGCACGGCCCCATCGCCTTGATCGACGAGCAACTGCCGGTGGTGGTGATCGCCCCCCACAACGAGACCTACGAAAAGGTGGTCTCCAACATGGAGGAGGTGCGAGCCCGCGGTGGCAAGGTGCTCGCCATCACCGATCGGGAAAACGCCGATATGACCGCCAAGGCCGATCTGGTGCTGGTGGTGCCGAGTGTTGCCGACGAACTGATGCCGGTGATTACCTCGATTCCTTTGCAGCTGCTGGCCTATCACATCGCAGTTATCAAGGGGACCGATGTCGATCAGCCCCGCAACCTGGCCAAAAGCGTCACCGTGGAGTAACTCTTGCGTCTGCGAACCAAGCTCTATGTCTGGCTGCGGCGCCGTAGCACCGCGGCCTTAAGCCATTTCCGTATCAGCGAAAATACCTTCATGGCCATCCTTGCGGTGGCCATCGGGCTGATCTCGGGTCTCGGCAACTACGCCTTCCGGCGGCTGATTCACTTGATCGATTATTGGGTGGTCGAGCAGGGGATGGCGCTGTTCGCCATCGACCCGACGGTCTGGAGCTGGAATCGCCTGGCGATGATCCTGTTTCCGGTCTGCGGCGGCCTGCTGATGATTCCCCTCTACATCTACTTCGGCAAGGATATGCGCTACGGCTTTTCGCGCTTCCTCGAGGTGGTCAACCTGCGGGGTGGCAAGGTGCCGGCCCGCACCATCTTCACTCGCGGCTTCGCCAGTGCCATTACCCTGGGAACCGGCGGCTCCGCCGGCCCCGAGGGACCAATCGCCCAGATCGGCGGCGCCATCGGCAGCCAGGTCGGCCAGGTCTTCAATATGAGCGGCGACCGCCTCAAGACTCTGGTCGCCTGCGGCGTCTCGGGAGGGGTGGCGGCGACCTTCAACGCCCCCATCGCCGGGGTCTTCTTCGCCCAGGAGATCGTGCTGCTCTCCGCCTTCGAGCTCTCCAGTTTCACCTCCATCGTCATCGCCAGCGGCATGAGTACCGTTGTCTCCCGGGCTTTGCTCGGCAACACTCCGGCCTTTGTCGTCCCCCCCTATATCATGGGTTCCTCCTATGAGCTGTTCTGCTACCTGGTGCTGGGGCTGATCGTCGGGGTGTTGGCAGTCACCTTCATCAAGACCCACTTCAGCATCAAAGACCGCTTTACCGCCCTGAATCTGCATCCCCTGGCCAAGCCGGTGTTCGGCTGCTTTCTGGTTGGCCTGATCGGAGTGGTGTTCCCGCAGGTCTTCGGTGACGGTTACGAGTTCATGGAGCAGGTGCTGCATGGCGAGGGGGTCTGGTACCTGCTGGCGGCGATTGTTCTATTTAAAGCTCTGGCCACCTCCATCACCCTCGGCTCGGGGATGCCCGGCGGGCTGTTTGCCCCCGCCCTCTACCTTGGGGCCATGACCGGCGGCGCCTTCGGCAAGCTGGTCGCTTTGCTCTTTCCCACCCTCGGCGCCACCCCTGGCGCTTATGCCCTGGTCGGTATGGGAGCCTTCCTCTCGGCGGTGACCCATGCGCCGATGACCGCGATCTTTCTGCTGTTCGAAATGACCGCCTCCTACCAGGTCATCATCCCGATTATGATTACTTGCGTGGTCGGCACCTCGATCAGCCGCCACTACAAGAAAGAGAGTATCGAAACCGAGGAGTTGGTCCGCGCCGGGATTGACCTGGCCGCCGGCAAGGAGCGCAACATCATGAAGTCGATCCGGGTCGGCGAGGTCATGGTACGCGATCTGGAGACGGTGCCGGAGAACATGACCCTGCGCCAGTTCACCGAGTTCATCGCCCACACCCGCCACACCAATTTTCCGCTGGTCAACCCCAAAGGGGAGCTCTCGGGGATCATCTCGGTGCAGGATTTCATGGGGGTGGTGTTCGAGCACGACCTGATGGACCTGGTGGTGATCAAGGAGCTGGCGACCCTCGATGTCATCACCGTGGTCGAGAGCGACGACCTCGACGGGGCGATGCAGAAGATCGGTTACCGCAATATCGAGCAATTGCCGGTGGTCGATCAGATTTTCGGGACCCGGCTGGTGGGGATCATCTCCCGCCGCGACATGGTTTCGGCCTACAACCGGGCGCTGATGGCCCGCACCCTGGGAGAGGAGGTGGACGATGACTGACCTGCTCACAGGGCTCAACGCCGAACAGCGCCGGGCGGTACTGCATGGCGCCGGACCGCTGTTGATTCTGGCCGGGGCGGGGAGCGGCAAGACCCGCACCCTGACCCACCGGGTCGCCCATCTGGTGCGGGTGCAGGGGGTTGCCCCCTGGCAGATTCTGGCCGTGACCTTCACCAACAAGGCCGCCGCCGAGATGAAGGAGCGGCTGGAGAAGATTCTCGGAGCTGCCGATCTCCCCTGGGTAGCGACCTTTCACGCCACCTGCGTGCGGATTCTGCGGCGGGAGATCGCCGCCCTCGGTTTCACTTCCGACTTCACTATCTACGATGATCAGGACCAGCAGCGGCTGCTCAAAGATATCCTTAAAGATCTCGATATCGCGGAAAAGGTGCTGAAACCCCGGGCCGCGGCGGTGGCTATCGACGCCGCCAAAAACCGTGGCCTGCTCCCCGACCAGGTCGACCGGGACGATTACTACGCCGAACTCAACGCCAAGGTCTACGTCGAATACCAAGCCCGGCTCAAGCGCGCCAACGCCCTCGATTTCGGTGATCTGCTGCTGCTCACCGTGCATCTGTTCGAGCAGAATCCGACGGTATTGACCCGCTGGCGGGAGCGCTTCAACTACCTGCTGGTCGACGAATTCCAGGATACCAACCAGATCCAGTACCGGCTGGTCAACCTGCTCGCCGCCCGCCACCGCAACCTCTGCGTGGTCGGCGACGACGACCAGTCGATCTACCGCTGGCGCGGCGCCGAGGTCGAGAATATTCTCGGCTTCGAGCGCGACTACTCCGGCGCCGCGGTGATCCGGCTGGAGCAGAACTATCGCTCCAGCGGCAAGATCCTCGATGCCGCCGGGGCGGTGGTGGCGAAAAACCGCGGCCGCAAGGGGAAAACCCTCTGGACCGAGAACCCGCCGGGGGAGCCGCTGACTGTCGAGACCCTCCCCGACGACCTCGAAGAGGCCCGCTTCGTTGCCAGTGAAATCGCCCGTCAACGCCAGGCCGGGCGGCCGCTGCGGGAGATCGCGGTCTTCTATCGCACCAACGCCCAGTCCCGCTCTTTTGAGGAAGCGCTGGTGCGCGATCGCCTCCCCTACGTCATGGTCGGCGGCCTCAAGTTCTTCTCCCGCCTGGAGATAAAAGACATCCTCGCCTACCTGCGGGTGCTGGTGAATCCGGCCGATGCCCTCTCGGGGCGGCGGATCATCAATGTTCCGAGCCGCGGCATCGGCAACGCCACCGTCGAGCGGATCAACGTCTTTGAGATCGAGGCCGGAGGCTTTCTCCCCGCCTGCCGGCTGGCCTTGCAGCGGGGCGCCCTCAAGGGGGCGGCGGCCGGCAAGGTCGCGGCCTTCGTGGCGCTGATCGACTCCTTCGCGGCGCGGCTGCAGCGCCTCCCCTATCCGCAGCTGACCGCCGAGCTGATTGAGGAGAGCGGCTACGGCCCGAGCTTGCGGGAAGAGCGCACCGAGGAGGCCAAGGAGCGACTGCAGAACCTCGAGGAATTGCTCAAGGGGATGGAGGAGCATCGCGGCAGCGAAGGGACGCTGCAGGAATACCTCGAGCAGGTTGCCCTGGTCACCGATTTGGATAGCTACGACAGCAGCTTCGACCGGGTCACCCTGATGACCCTGCACGCCGCCAAGGGGCTCGAATTTCCGGTGGTCTTCATGACCGGGATGGAAGAGGGGCTGTTTCCCCACAGCCGGGTCGGCGAGCACATTGACGATCTGGAGGAGGAGCGCCGGCTCTGCTACGTCGGCATGACCCGGGCGATGCACAAGCTTTATCTCAGCCACGCCCGCCGCCGGCGGATTTACGGTGATTTCCAGTACAACCCGCCGAGCCGTTTCCTGGCCGAAATTCCCCAGCACCTGCTGGCCCAGCCGGCTGCTCCCAGCCATAATCTGGCGGCGCTGGCGGCCAAGCCTGCGGTGTCCGGCGGTCACAACCTGGCCAGCCTGTTCGAGCAGTTCGCCCCTTCGCCCCTCGATTTCGACGACGAAGGGGGCGCCGAAGCGCCTTTCCAGGAGTCGGTGCGGCTGGTCCCCGAGGCCGAGGAAGGGCTGCGGCTGGGGTCGCAGGTGCGCCATGTCAAATTCGGTGTCGGTACGGTGCGCAAGCTCGAAGGGCAAGGGGAGCAGACCAAGGTCACCGTCTATTTCCGCAGCGTCGGGCCGAAAAAACTGCTGCTCAAGTTCGCCGGACTGGAACCCGCCTGAATTTGAAGGCGGATTTGCCGTGGTGCATGAAGCAAAACTATGGTATGAACGTGAGAACTTTTTTTGCAGATCGACGCCATTTCGCTGTTTCGCTGCTGGCCGTTGCCGTTGAATTCATCCACTCGACCCGTTGCCTGGGGATGCCATGATCGCTCGATTGCTGTTGCCGGTGGTGATGCTGCTCTGTCTGGTTGGTTCCGCCTCCGCTCTGACCCTGGGGGTCACGGTGGCCAACGGTCTGGTCCGCTCCGAATCCCAGGTCCAGGCCCTGGCTGCCTACCTGGAGTCGCGTTTGGGTGAGCCGGTGAGCTGGCGGGTTTTTGCCAGCGATACGGTGCTGCACGACTGGCTCAACCGCTTTCGGGAAGTCGATCTGGCGGTGCTCGATGCCGATTACCTGCAGGGGCAGGTGCCGGGGGAGTTTTTCCGGCTCGGCCGTGGCGAGCGCCCCGATGGCAGTGCCACCGCCCTGGTGGTGATGCGCCAGGGGAGTGACCCGAAAACCCTGGAGCGGGCCCAGCAGGCGCTGCTGACCATGGAGCAGAGCAGCGACGGCAAAGCGCTGCTTGAAACCCTGAGGTTGCGGCAGTTTGTCGGCGCCCCGCGGGTGCTGCCGAGCCGGGTTGCCGCCCAGGCTGCGGAAAAACCCCGCTCCGTCGCGCCGCCCCCCCCGGCCGCGGTGGTGCGGAAAAGCAAACCGGCCCCGGTCGCAGCAGCGGTGGTCCAACGCAGTGTCGCTCCGGCCCCCCGGTCTCTTCCCGTGCCTCCCCGCGTGATTGCTGCTCCAGCCCCGGCCAGACCCCGGTCACTGCCCGCCGTGCCAGCACCCGCAGCCATTGTCGCCGCACCCCTGCCCAGTCAAAATACCACCAACGCCCTCGCCCTCGGGGTGTTGCCCGGCAACAGTCTGGTCCGCACCGAAGCCGAAGCCGCCCGCCTGGTCGGTTACCTGGCCGCCGGCCTGAGGATGCCGGTGACCGTTCGGGTCTTCGCCGATAACAGCGCCCTGCAGCACTGGCTTTCTCTCCAGCCCGGCAGCGAACTGGCGGTGATGGATGCCGGCCAGGCCAGTCATGCCGAGCCGCGACTGCAGCGCCTGGCCCGCATTGTCCGCCCCGGCGGTCAGCGCCAGGAGGCCATGGTGATCCGGGGTGATGCCGATCCCCTGCTGCTGCGGCGGGTGCAGAATCTGCTGTTGGGGATGTCCGGCAATCCTGAAGGCCTGCAGGTTCTGGGCGAGGTCGGCCTGGAAGGTTTTGCCGAGGAAACTGCCGCGACCGCGCTGGCCGTTCCCACCTTGCTGCCGCCGCAACCACAGCCGGTAGTGGTCCAGGCACAGCCAGTGGTCGCTCCGGTGGTGAGCGTTGCTGCGCCGCGACCGGCCCCGGTCGTCGCCATTGACCCAATTCGAGTCAACTCTGCGGCTTTGCCTGCTATCGGTGTGCAGGCCGAGCGCCAGGGGCGCTGGGACGACGCCATCCGCCTCTATCAGCAGATTCTCGCCAGCCAGTCCGGCCAGGTCGAACTCTGGCTGCGGATCGCCGATATTCAGGCGATGCTCGGCCGCTCCCACGATGCCGCCCTCTCCATGCTCTGGATGCTCGACGCCATCGCCGACGATGCCAGCCTGTTTCACCGCCTGGCCCAGGCCCACGCCGTCAATGGCCAGTTCCGCGCCGCCCTCGCCGCCAGCAAGCAGGCGCTGGCCCTGGCCCCCGGCAACGACGACTACCTGCGCAGCCATGCCCAACTCGCCGCCTGGCTTGGCGATAGCGCCACGGTGCGCGAGAGCTATCTGAAAATCCTTACCCGCGGCTGGGCCGACTGACCCACCACGGCCTGCTTCGACCCGCCCGGGCCCACCCCTTTCGGAGGGACCGATGCGCACATTTTCCCGTCTTTACCGCTGCCTGCTCTGCCTCAGTTTCGCCCTGCCACTCGCCGCCTTTGCCGCTCCCGCTGAAGAACGCCGCAGCACCCTCGACGATCAGCAGGAGGTTGCGGTCACCATCTACAATCAGGATCTGGCCCTGATCCGCGAACAACGACGGGTTACCCTCGATGCCGGGGAGAACATTCTGGCCCTGCGCGAAGTCAGCGCCGCCCTGCGCCCGGAAACCGCGATGCTGAAAAATCTCAGCCATCCCAAGGGCTTCTCCGTCCGCGAACAGAACTTCGACTACGATCTGCTCTCCCCTCAGAAGCTGCTGGAAAAATATGTCGGCCGCAAGGTCAAGGTGGTTCGCAGCCATCCTCAAACCGGTGCTGAAACCCTGATCGAGGCCGAGGTGCTGGCGGCCAACTCGGGGATTGTGCTGCGGATGGGGGACCAGATCGAAACCGGAGTCCCGGGGCGGATCGTCTACCCCGATGTCCCCGCCAACCTGCGCGACCGACCGACCCTGGTGGTGCAGCTGGAGAGCGGCGCCAGCGCCCCGCAGCTGCTGGAGCTCAGTTACCTGAGCGGCGGCCTCTCCTGGCAGGCCGACTACGTCGCCGAACTCAATGCCGCCGACGACCGCCTTGAGCTCTCCGGCTGGGTCACCCTGGCCAACCAGAGCGGCAGCAGCTACCGCAACGCCAAGTTGCAACTGGTGGCCGGCGATGTGCATCGGGTTCGGGACGAGCTGGGCCCACGGCGGGATCTGGTCGCCAAGGAGATGATGGTGCGGGCCGCCGCTCCGCAGATGGAGCAGGAGAGCCTGTTCGAGTATCACCTCTACACCCTGGCCCGCCCCACCACTCTGGCGGAAAACCAGACCAAGCAGGTCGCCCTGCTCGGCGCCAGCGGCGTGCCGGTGGCCAAGGAGTATCTGCTGGCCGGCCAGGATTATTACTACCGCGGCCGCTATGGCCAGCTGGAAGAGAAGCGCAAGGTCGCGGTCTCCATCGAATTCGACAACCGCGAGCAGGCCGGCCTCGGTCTGCCCCTCCCCAAGGGGGTGGTGCGGGTCTATAAAAAAGACCAGGCCGGCAACGCCCAGTTCATCGGCGAAGACCGCATCGATCACACCCCGAAAAACCAGAAGGTTCGCCTCTACCTCGGCGATGCCTTCGACGTCACCGCCAGCCGCAAGCAGACCGATTTCAAGCAGCTCGGCAGCCGCGAGCAGCCCCTGTTTGAATCCGCCTTCGAGATCGTCCTCAACAACGCCCGCAGCGATGCGGTCACCGTCAAAATCCAGGAGCCGCTCCCCGGCGACTGGGAGATCCTCCAGCAAAGCCATCCCCACGCCAAGCAGAGCGCCAATAGCGCCCTCTGGCAGATCCAGGTTCCCGCCGAGGGGAGCGCCACCCTGAGCTACCGTTTGCGGGTGAAGAACTAGCCCGCAACCATGGCGAGCACCCGGCTACTGCTTCTGACCACCTGCGCCATGCTTGCCTTTGCCGGCAACTCCCTGCTCTGCCGGCTGGCGCTGCAGCAGACCGGGATCGACCCCGCCAGCTTCACCACCCTGCGGCTGGTTTCCGGCGCCGCCATCCTCTGGCTGCTGGTCAGTCTGCGCGGCGACAGGCGCAATATGGGTGGAGGCTGGCCGGCTGCGCTGGCGCTGTTCATCTATGCCGCCGGCTTCTCCTTCGCCTATGTCAGTTTGCCCACCGGGACCGGAGCGCTGATCCTGTTCGGAGCCGTCCAGGCGACCATGATCGGTTATGGCTTCTGGCGCGGCGAGCGTCTGGTGCGGCAGCAGATCGGCGGCATGGCCCTGGCCTTGGCTGGGCTGGTCGGCTTGCTGCTCCCCGGGGCGAGCGCGCCATCGTTGCAGGGGAGCCTGCTGATGCTGGCGGCCGGGGTCGCCTGGGGGAGCTATTCTCTGCTCGGCAAAGGCTCGTCCCAGCCGATTCGGGATACCGCCGGCAACTTTCTGCGCACCCTCCCCCTGGCCGCATTGCTCAGCAGCCTGACCCTCTCCGGAGCCACTCTTGACAATGCCGGGGTCGGGCTGGCCCTGGCCTCGGGGGCCTTGGCCTCGGGGCTGGGCTATCTGCTCTGGTATGCGGTGATGCCTGCTCTGGCGGCCACCACCGCGGCCACGGTGCAGCTCAGCGTGCCGCTGCTGGCGGCACTGGGCGGGGTGGTGCTGCTGGCCGAGCCGATCACCCTGCGGCTGGTTTTGGCCGCCGGCGCCATTCTCGGCGGGATTGCTCTGACCGGTCTTGCGCAACCCAAGGGACGGAGTTGAGCCGGATGCTGGCGATGCTCAGAAGGTGGCTTGAGTCTTTAAGATAAGGTTGTTCCTTTCCTCTGATTGTGGATCAATCATGGCACGCTTGCAGTCTCCCGGGTTCTGGTTGTTGCTGATCGGTCTGCTCTTCTCTGCCTTGCTGGGAGGTTTTGGGCTGAGCAACTACCATAATGCCCGGCCGTTGGCCGAAGGGACGCTGCGAGGTTTGGCGCTGACTTTGGCCTCCACGGTGGAAGCGTTGGCCAATCAGGACCCCTCCTTCGAGCTGCTGCGCCGGGTCAGCAGCCCCGATATCGCCTTTTTTACCGTCGCCAGCGAAGCCGGAATCCAGCTGTTTCATACCAATCCTGACCTGATCGGCTCCCCTCTGAGCCCCCCGGTGGCGGTGGTTGATTTAACCAGCCAAGGATTTCGGCAGCGCCGCACCCTTCTGGGAACCGGAGAGGAGGTTTTCGAATTTCTCGGCCCGGTTCATGTGGATGGGCGCTCCCTGGTGCTGAAGCTGGTGCTGCATACCTATCAGGCCGATGCCGTAGTTCGGCGGTCGCAAACCGGCCTGGCGCTGCTCTGTTCCCTGTTGGCAACCGGTTGGGTTCTGGGGGGATTCCTCTACCTCTACGCCCGGCGGGCGGTTCGGCATCGGCAGCAGATGGCCGAACAGATGCATTTGGCCCAGTTGGGAACCTTGAGCGCGGTGCTGGCCCACGAGGTTCGCAACCCGCTCTCCGGGATCAAAGGTTATGCCCAATTGTTGGAGGAGGGCCTCATTGGCCAGGAACAGCGTCCCTATGCCAGTCAGGTGGTTGCCGAAGCGGCTCGGCTCGAAGCCTTGGTCAACGATCTGCTCGCCTATGCCCAGCCGGTGCTGGTGCAGATCGTGGCGGTCGACCTGCGCTGGCTGGTCGAACTGGTCTTCTCCTTGCTGGCAGAACCGGCCCAAGCTGGTAAGGTGAAGCTGTTTGCGACCAGCGGAGAGTGGCCAAAGGTGCTGGCCGATGCCGACCGGCTGCAGCAGTTGCTGTTGAATCTGGTTCTCAACGCCGTGCAGGCAACTGCTGCGGGGGGAACGGTGACCGTCTCCGCCAGGAGTTTGGGCCAGCAGGTGGAGATTTCGGTGAGCGATACCGGTCGGGGGATTGCTCCGAGTGACCTGGGACGGATTTTCGAGCCGTTTTTCACTCGTCAGGCGCGGGGAACTGGGCTGGGGCTGGCGATCTGCAAAAGGTTTGCGCAACAGATGCACGGCACCATTGCGGTGGCGAGTGTTCCGGGGCAGGGGAGCGTCTTCACCCTGAGCCTGCCGGCGGCGGGCGATGGAGATTGAGGAGAGAGTCGTGAGCGCACGCATTTTGATCGTCGAAGATGACCGCACCTTTCGCAGCCTGTTGCAGACGATTCTGAGCAAGGAAGGTTATTCCCCCCAGGTCGTGGAAACTGCCGAAGAGGGGTTGGAACTGCTGGGTCGCAGCCAGTTTGATCTGGTCCTCTCCGACCTCAAACTCCCCGGCATGAGCGGCCTGGAGCTGTTCCGGAACCTGCTCGACCGGGGGACGCCACCCCCCTTCATCCTGCTGACCGCCTTCGGCACCATCGAAGAGGCGGTGGCGGCAATGAAGGAGGGGGTGGCCGATTTTCTCACCAAACCGCTCAAGGATCCCGAGTCGTTGCGGGTCCTGGTGCGGAAAATTTTGCACAGCAGCAGTCGGGAGCGGGATTACCTGGCCCTCAAGGAGACCGAATCCGCAGGCCTTCCCCCCGATCAACTGATCTTTGCCGGCCAGGCGATGGGGGAGGTGCGCCGGCTGGTGCTGGAGGTGGCGCCGACGACCGCGACGGTTTTGTTGCAGGGGGAGAGCGGTACCGGCAAGGAGTTGGTCGCCCGGGCGATTCACCTCTACAGTCCCCGCAAACAGCAGGCCTTCGTCGCCGTTAATTGCGCCGCGATCCCGGAGAATCTGCTGGAAAGCGAACTCTTCGGGCATGAACGGGGAGCCTTTACCGGGGCCAATGCCACCCGGCGGGGGAAGTTCGAGCTCGCCCAGGGGGGCACCCTGTTTCTGGATGAAATCGGAGAATTGCCCTTGATCCTGCAGGCCAAGCTGCTGCGGGTGCTGCAGGAGCGGCGTTTCGAGCGGGTCGGCGGCAGTCAGGAACTGCTGGCCGAGGTGAGGGTGGTGGCTGCCAGTAATCGGGATTTGAGCGTCGAGGTGCAGGATAAACGCTTTCGCGAAGACCTCTTTTATCGGCTCAATGTCTTTCCGATCCAGCTCCCCCCCTTGCGGGAGCGCCATGACATGTTGCCCGAGCTGGTCGATTACTTCATCCGCCGCTTCGCCCGGCTCACGGGCAAGTCGGTTTCCGGCATCGAGGAGCGTGCCTTGGCTCAACTTTGCGACTATGCCTGGCCCGGCAACATCCGGGAATTGCAGAATGTCATCGAGCGGGCGGTGATTCTCGGCCAGGGGCGGCTGGGCCTGGCGCAGTTGCCGGATACCCTGAGCGCTAAACAGGCCCCCGAGGCTCCCGCAGGCCCGCTGCTGGAGGAGCTGGAGCGCCAGGCGATATTGAAGGCTCTGCGCGCCTGCGGTGACAACCGGCGGCTGGCGGCGGAAAAACTCGGCATTTCCAAGCGCACCCTGCAGTATCGCCTGAAACGCTACGGGCTTTCCGGCCAGGGCGAGCCGCCGGTGCAATAATGGTGTCCGCCGGTGCAGCTTTTGCACCAAGGTTTTTGCACCGGCTTTGACCGTCAGGTTTTTTCTTCTGTAAAAACGAGTTGTTGTGGGTCTGGAGTGGGTTGGCACAGTCCGTGGAATAGACTGGTTGCGCGCACCAAACCACCAACCATTTACGGAGGATCATCATGAAGAAACATCTGCTCAAAGTTGCTGTTCTTGTTGCTGTCTGCGCTCTGACCCTGAGCGGCGAAGCCTTTGCCGGCAAGGGCGCTGGCGGGGGGAACGGCGGCAGTAATGGCAAGGGGATGCAAACCAATACCGCCACCCAAACCCAGAGCCAGGACCAGCTCCAATCCCGGGACCGGATCCATCAGCAATCGCAGGTGAAGGACGGCTCCGGGTTGGGCTCGTCGCAAGAGGCCGGGCAGGGAAGTAGCCGCCAACTCGGTCTGCGCGATGGATCGGAACTGGCCCCCCGCCCCCAGGACGGCACCGGCTTCGGCAGCCCCAACAAGTAGGCTGTCCATTCCGTCTAACTAGCTAGCTCGGGCATTCAGGAGTCGGTAACAAAACGGCTCCTGAATGCTCATTGTCCGCTCGCAACCCCAAGAGGGCTCTCCATGGCACCAGGTCGGACGACCATCTTCCTACTTTTCGCCCTGCTCATTGCTGCCTGCCCCTCTGCCGCCCAGGCAGGGTGGTGGTTCGGTAGCCAAAACGCCTGGGAAAAAAGTGGTCTTGACCTGGACCAGGGTTACGATCAGAACACCGTGGTGACGGTGAGTGGCACGGTGGTCAGTCTCGACCTTGCTGATGATCGTGGGCCGGTTGTAGCGGTTGTCAAAACCGAAACGGACACCATCACACTGGTCCTCGGCCCGCGCGCCCACTGGCAGGAGCAGGGCCTCCCGTTGCGCCCCGGCGACCGGGTCAGTGTGCGAGGGTCCAAGGCCCAGGGTCAGGATGGGGTGGTCTATCTCCTGGTGCAGAGCTTTCACAAGTCTGGCGACAGTGAGGAAACCACCTTGCGTAACCAGACCGGACGCCCGGTCTGGTCCGGTGGCAACCGGCCCCAGCACCAGCGGCCTGCGCCGATGCGGCAGCAGCGTGGCGGTCGCAACCATTAACCAACCGAAGGTGGAGTGACTTCTACCTTTGAAGGATTCTTCTCATTATGAGAAAAAATTATCTGCTCACCCTGGCCCTGTTGGGCTGCTGGGGATTGTTTGTCGGCTCGGCGCTGGCCGCTGAGGTCAGCGGTTATCGATTGAGCGAACGACCAGGCATTTCCATCGGTCTCGGCTTCGACTACGAAACCGGGGACTACGGCAGCGATAGCCGCAGCGAATTCATTTCGGTTCCGCTCTATCTCGACCTCTATCCCACCGACCGCCTCGACCTGGAATTGATAGTGCCCTATCTCTATCAGAGCCGGGAAGCCGGTGACGCGGCCAGCATTTTGTATCGCACCCAAGGCGGCGGTGGGGTGGGCGCCCGCAGGGGTGGCCAAACCAGCACCACGGCTGCCAGCACCGCCTTGCTCTCAAGCCATGGCCGGAGGTCCGAAAGCGGTCTTGGGGATATCACTCTGACTGCTGGATATGTAGTGCTTGAGGACGGCCAGGGCACGCCCCAGTTGCGCCCCACCTTCTACCTGAAATTCCCCACGGCGGATAAAGACCAGGGGTTAGGCACCGGCGAGTTCGACTTCGGCCCCGGCTTGAGCCTGAGCAAGTGGCTTGGCGACTGGCATTTGTTCGCTGAAGGGAGCTATGTTTTTCAAGGGGAATCGCAGCTCTATGCCACCAAGGATTATTTTTCCTACAACGCCGGTGTCGGTCGCCAGATGCGCGAAAGTTTTTACGGCGCCCTGCAGGCACGGGGTGCGAGTGCCCCGGCCAACGGGGCTGAAGATTCGCTGGACGGGCGGCTCAAGGGGGTCTGGCGACTGGCCCCCGACATCTCACTTGAAGGCTCTGTTGGTGCCGGACTGGCCGACGGCAGTGCCGACTTCAGTTCCAGTCTGGCGGTCTTCTTCGATTTTTGAGGGTTGCCTGGTCGGGCAGGTTGAAATCTGCAGGTAGGACGCCGGGAGGGCGGTGGTTGTGACGGCCGTCGCGCTCAATAGCGTCCCCTTGTCGCTAATCAGGTTTTTTCTGCGGTGCCTCCGCGCAATGCGGGCAACTCTTCTGCTTGGGAGTCAGGCTCATTTCCTCTTGGAGATAATCCAGAGCCTGCGGCAAGCGGCCGATTTGACCTCCGAAACCGGTTTGGAAGCGCTTGGCCATTATTTCCTCCTCGAAGGTCAACATCGAGGGGCGGCAGCAGGGTGCGACGACGCTGCCGAGGACGAACCACGACTGCTGCGCCGGGTGAGGGCGGCCGCTGAGAAAATCGGTCGCCATGGCCATGCCCCACTGCTCTGGCGAGGCCAGTTGCGCCGATACGCCGCAATGGGCGCAGCAATAACGCTGCAACCTACCGCCGAGCCCTGTCAGGCTGTAGTGCAGATGTTGGCCGACCGGCCGCTGACAGATAAGGCAATCGTCACGGTTCTGCTGGTTGGTGCCGCTGGCCGGAGCCCTCGCCCCGGCTTTTTCTCCGAATACGGCGCCGCCGTGAATCCGCTTGAGCGCCTGACGTTTCTCCAACGCCACCAAGTCCCGGTGCAGCGTCATCTTCGACACGCCAAACCGGGTCACCATCTCAGCCAGTGTCAGGCATCCCCTTTGTTCCAGCCAGACAAGCAATTCCCGCCGTCGCTCTATTCCATTCATGATGTCCCTCCTGTTGTTTTGATAACATAAAAACACAAAATATGTGTGTTAATTGTTGGCAGGAATCGCCTCATCAATTATGGTTAAAAACAAGATCTTAATTCCAGCACTGTTTCTGAGCTGACAAAGTGAAACTCACGCAGTCAATCTTTTTTCAAAGGGTTTGATCCTTGGCGAGAGGGGGGGGCTGCTTTCCTGATGCAATCCGACAAGTCGTCCACTGCCGTCCGTCGGCCAGCGGCGAGGTGGTTCGCTCCGTTGGGCATCAGTCTCTGTCTGCACCTGCTGTTTCTGGGGATAATTGGTTTCTGGCGCGTCCGGTCGCCGGAGGTCATCGTGGTCCAGTTGCTTGAGGCCCACTTGGTTCCGGCTCAGGTGCAGATAAAAAGCCCGCCGCCAGCAACCCCGCCAGTGCCGCTTTCGGAGCCGCTGCCGGAGCCGGTCCCCGTCACAAAAAAATCCTTGCCAGTCCCGAAAGCGATTCCCAGGCGGCTGACGAAACCGGCCAGAGTCACCCCTCCGGCAACCGCTCCTGCCGTCCGATCCAGTCCGCCGGCTGTAAGTGTCGTGGCTGAGAGCGTCGCCAGCGTGGATGAGCCTGCGCCCCTGACCCTGCCTGAGAGGACTGCTGCGCTCGAGCCTGAGCCAAAGATTGCCGAGAGGGTCGAAGCGCCTGTGACCCCGAGTGAGACTGGTGAACAGCGTTATCGGCGGGAGCAGTTCGCCTATATCCGCCAACGGGTGCTGGAGCGGCTGGTTTATCCACCCCTGGCCCGGCGTCAGGGATGGACCGGCCAGGTCAAGGTCGAGTTCACGGTGCGAGCCGACGGCAGCATTGACGATGTGCGCATCGTCGCCGGTTCCGGCCGGGCCCTGCTCGACCAGCAGGCGCTGCGGGCAGTGCAGGCGGCCGCCCCGTTCCCGGCACCACCCATTGCAGCGAAGATTTCCCTGCCGGTGGCCTTCACCGTGGAGTCCTTAGCTCGTTAACGCCTGTCTGGCGATTGCTTAAACGTTGATCTTTTTGCTGTCGAGGAGGTGGAATCGTATGTGGTCAAAATTCAAAGTGCTGACATTGGTCGCCGTTATGACGGGGGTGACGGGAGCAGGCCGACCGGCTTTGGCTGAAACCGTGCTGCTCGATGAAATTAACGTCCGTGGAGTGCAGCAGCCGCAGACCGGGGAAAGCTTGACCATCCGGGAGGTTCGGGAGAGTCCGGCGCGGGATATGGGGGAGGCGCTGCAGGCCCTTCCTGGTTTAACGCTGGTGCGCAAGGGGGCGATTGCCAACGACGTGGTGGTGCGGGGGCTGCAGGGGGATGATATCAACGTCTTTCTCGACGGCGTGCGGATCCACGGCGGTTGCCCATCGCGGATGGACCCACCCTCCTTCCATTTCGACTTCGCCGAGGTCGATTCGATCGAGGTGGTCAAGGGCCCCTACGATGTGGAGAACCCGGGGAGCCTGGGGGGGGTGGTCAACGCCGTCTCCAGAAAACCCGCCCATGGCCCCGGTTTGAATGCCAGCTTGACCTACGGCTCGGCGGAGCTGGTGAATGCCTCGGCCAAGCTCTCCTACGGCGGCGATAGCTTCGATGGCCTGGGCGGTTATGCCTACAAATACTCCCTGGCGCCGCGCTCGGGCGATGGCAAGCGGATCACCGACATCTACCCCTCGACCAGCCGCAACCGCTACCGTGACCTCGATACCCGGGCCTACGATATCAACACGGTCTGGCTCAAAGGCGGCTATCAGCTCAATGCCCGGAGCCGCACTGCGCTGAGCTACTCTTACCAGGATGCCGACCATGTGCTCTACCCTTACCTGCTGATGGATGCCGATTACGACCGGACTCATCGGCTGAACTGGACCACTACCGTCGACAACCTTGGGCCGCGGCTGCAACAGCTCTCCCTGCAGGCCTGGTGGAACGCTGTCGAACATCTCATGCACGACAGTTATCGGGTCAGTTCCCTGCCGAGCCCGATGGTCAGCCGCAGCTATTCTATGCAGACCGACGCGACCACCGAAAACTACGGGACCAAACTTAAGGGGAGTTGGGCGGTGGGGCCGGGAACCCTGGATACCGGGGTCGATTATTACTACCGCAACTGGGATGCGGTCAACGAAGCGGCGATGTTCCAGGCCTATACCCCGCAACCGATGATTCCCGATGTCGACATCGACAATATCGGAGGATTCGCTGCCTACAGCTGGCAGCTTGACCCCCAATGGTCGCTCAAGACCGGTCTGCGTCTCGACTATACCCGGGCCGAGGCCAACGCCCTGTCGACCCAGCGGTTGCAGGCGCTGATCCAACCGTATTATCCGAGCCAATCGCTGGACAACGAGACCGATTTCACCGAGGTTGGCGGCAATATTCAATTGAGCTGGAAAGCCACGGACAATTTGGAACTCTTTACCGGTTTCGGCTCCGGCTCCCGCACTCCCGATCCCCAGGAGCTCTACATCAACCTGCAGCGGATCCCGACCCCGGCCAATCCGACGCTGACCAACTGGCTCGGCAATCCGGGGTTGTCGCCGACCCGCAATAACCAGCTCGACCTGGGGGCGCGGCTCTCGGGCGAGGCCTGGTTTGTCAAAGCTTCGCTGTTCTATAGTGAGCTGAGCGACTATATCGATGTCGTCGATCTGGCTGATCCCGATGGCGCAGGCCCTCTGGCAGCGGCCCGCAGTTATGCCAATGTCGATGCCAGCTTGCGGGGCGGGGAGATGGCCGGCCAGATCGCTCTTCCCGCAGATTTTTACCTGAATGGCACCTTCTCCTATGTCCGCGGCGAGAATGACGAGACTGACCAGCCGCTGACCGAAATGCCGCCGCTCAGTGGCAGTGTCGGTCTGCGCTATGATGTCTCCCGCTGGTACCTGGAGCTGACCGAACGTTTCGCCGCCGATCAGGATCGGGTCGCCGCCGGGCTCAACGAGAGCCAAACTCCCGGTTGGGGGGTCACCGACCTCAAGGCCGGCCTGAATTGGCAGCGCTGGAGCCTGGCCGCAGGGGTGAACAATCTGCTGGACAAGTACTACCAAACCCATCTCTCCTATCAGCGCGACCCCTTCCGCTCCGGGGTCAAGGTGCCGGAAACCGGGGCTTTCGGCTATTTAACCCTGGCTTATCGTTATTGATGAGTTGCTCAGATCGGGATTCAGGGTCGGTTTGGCCAGGGTTGTCTTTCATTTTTGCCACCCTGGCCGGTTGCGCGGCGTTGGACTGCGTGGTTTAATTAGCCCGATCGATTCTGGTATTGCCGTTTGGCTGAGGTACACCGCCGGCAAATCCAACGGCCTGACCCGGTTTGACCGTTGATGCCAAGGGGCTCGAACTCATAGCTTGAATACGTTTCGGAGGGAGGCTGTCCAGTGAGTGTGGTCAAGAGTATGGTCGTTCTCGGTTCTTTGCTGCTGGTTTTCGCTGGGTCCCGACCAGCGATCGGAGCAGAGGCCCCTGTCCCCGGTCCCAAAGAGCGTTGCGCAGTCTGCGGCATGTTCGTTGCGCCCTATGCGAACTGGGTCTCTCAGGTCGAATTCAAGGATGGCTCGAGGCTGTTTTTCGATGGCCCCAAGGATATGTTCATCTTTTTTTTCGATCTGCCCAAGTACCGTTCCGGAGCTAAGGCCGCAGATATTGCAGCCATGTTCGTCACCGAGTATTACAGCACCAAGGTCATGAACCTCAGGGAGGTGTTTCTGGTTGTCGGCAGTGATGTCATGGGTCCAATGGGGCAGGAACTTGTGCCGATAGCGGGGCGGGAGCAGGCGGAAACCTTCCTGCGCGATCATGGTGGCAAGAAAATCATGCAATTTAACGGCGCTGAGCTGACGGAAGTCGCCGCGGCCCAATGACCAAGCACCGTCTGTTCATCGGTTTGACCCTGTTGCAGGTGATGGTGCTGGGACTGCTGCTGGTTCATGGGCAGTCCCAGGTTTCCACCCGCCTGCGCCAGGAACTGCCAGACCTGGGGGCGGTGGTGAAAACCTTGCAGCTCACCGACCTGTCGATCTGGACCGAGGCCCGCTATACTCGCCACCCCTCCCAGGCCGACCACTTTACCCCGTTCCAGGATTTCCCCTCGGCCCTGGAGCATTTCCCCGCCGGCTCAATCATGGCGCCGCCGCGGACTGTGAACCCCCAACCTTGATCCCTGGGCGATGTAATTGATGATGCGCCATCTGAAAATCCTCGAATACGCCCTCTCTTCGCTGCTGCGGCGCAAGTACAAAAACCTCTCCATCATTCTGGTCTATGCCTTCACCATTGCCGTGCTCGGCTCGGTGCTGTTTCTGACCCACGCCTTGAAAACCGAAGCCTCCCGACTGCTGGCGGATGCCCCGGAACTGGTGGTGCAGAGAATCTTCGCCGGGCGGCACGACCTGATCCCGGCCAGTTATGCCGACACCATCCGTAGCATTCCGGGGGTGGCCGAGGTCCGCCCGCGGCTCTGGGGCTATTATTACGACGCCCTGGTCGAAGCCAATTACACCTTTCTGGCGGTGGAGGCCGATCCCCCCGGATTGACGATGCTGGCAGGGCGGCTGCCCAATGGTCCCGGCGAGTGCGCCATTGGTTCCGGAGTGGCGGGAGCGAGACAGGTCGAGGTCGGCGATGACCTGTATCTGATCGACAGCACCAACCTGGGGCTTGGCTTTGAGGTGGTGGGGGTGTTTCGAGCCGAGTCCCAATTGCTGACCAACGACCTGGTGGTCCTTGGCCAGGAGGACCTGATCGCTTTCTTTGGCTACCCCCCCGACCTGGCCACCGACCTGTCGGTGGTGATCCGCAATCCGACCGAAGTCAACACCATCGCCGGCAAAATCAAGCGCCTGCTCCCCGACTCCCGACCGATCTCCCGCAGTGAAATTCTGCGCACCTACGCCGGGGTGTTCAACTGGCGCAGCGGCATGATGCTCTCGGTCTTTGCCGCCGCCCTGGTCGCCTTCTGCATTCTGGCCTGGGATAAAGCCACCGGTATCAGCGCCGAAGAGAAGCGGGAAATCGGCATCCTCAAGGCGATCGGCTGGGAAACCTCCGACATTCTTGAACTCAAGTTCTGGGAGGGGATCGCCATCTCCCTGACCAGCCTGCTGCTCGGGCTGCTGGTGGCCTACGTGCATGTGTTTTTTCTCGGCGCGACGCTGCTGGCGCCGGTCATCAAAGGCTGGTCGGTGCTCTTTCCCACCTTCCGCCTGATCCCCTTCGTCGATTTCTACCAACTGCTGGTGATCGCCTTTTTGACCGTCACCCCCTACGTCGCCAGTACCGTGGTCCCCTCCTGGAAGGCGGCCATTACCGACCCCGACAGCGCGATGAGAGGTTAGGCCTTGGATACCCTGATTCGCACCGAAGCCCTGTGCAAAATCTACAATTCCCGCCGGCCCGATGAATTCTGCGCCCTGGACCAGATCTCCCTGAGCATTGCGCCGGGGGAGGTGACGGCGCTCAAAGGCCCCAGCGGCTCGGGCAAGACCACCCTGCTCAGCCTGATCGGCTGTATGGGACGGCCGACCTCGGGGCGGATCCTGGTCGGGGGCAAGGATGTGGCCAAGCTCTCCGAACGCTTCCTCACCCGCTTCCGGCGCCAGACCTTCGGTTTCATCTTTCAGCAATTCAACCTGATTCGAGACCTCAGCGTGCTGGAGAACGTGCTGCTCCCCCTCTATCCGCAACCGACCGGGGTCGCCGAAATGCAGCAGCGCGGGCGCGACCTGCTCGGTCAGCTCGGTCTGGAATCCAAGCAGCAGCTCAAGGTCAAGCAACTCTCCGGGGGGGAGCAGCAACGGGTCGCCATCGCCCGGGCCCTGATCAATGCTCCGGAGATCCTGATCGCCGACGAGCCGACCGCCCATCTCGACAGCAAGCTCTCCGCCGACCTGCTCGACATTCTGCAGGGGATCAGCAAAACCGGCAAAACCATCCTCATTGCCACCCACGACCCCCTGGTCTTCAACCATCCGCTGATCTCCCGCACCATCGAAATGCGCGATGGGCGGATCATCGAGGGCCCCGACTCGTGATTCTGCATCCGGGCATCCTGGCCTTGATCTGCGGCAGTGGCATCGTGCTGCTGATGCTGCTCTATGCCAGCGCTCTGGCGTTGAAAATCCTCCGGCGCTGGGATTTTACCAGCAGCTCCGAGGAGCAACTGAGCCTGGAGCGCAAAACCTACCTCGCCTCCACCATCGTCAATTACGCCCTCGGCTTCGAGATCCTCTCGCTGCTGCTGTTTATCTACACCGTCGACGAAATCCACCCGCTGTTCGTCGGCGCCATGTGCGCCACCGGCGTGCTCAACGCCGCCCCCCTGGGCTGGGCGGCCCTGACGGTGAAAATCGTGATTTTTTTCGCCGCCGCGCTCTGGGTGGCCCTCAATCATCTCGACACCCAGGCCGAGGATATTCCCCTGACCCGGCGGAAATTTTTCGCCCTGCTGCTGCTGGCGCCGCTGGTCGCCGCCGAACTCTATCTGCAAACCGCCTATTTCCTTGCCCTGCGGCCCGAGGTCATCACCTCCTGCTGCGGCTCCCTGTTCAGCGCCGCGGGGAGTGGGGTGGCCGCCGAACTGGCCAGCCTCCCCGCCGAGCCGATGATCGCCGTCTTTTACGGCGCCGCCCTGCTGGTTCTGGGCTGTGCCCTTGGCTGTCTCAAATGGCAGGGTGCCTGGCTGCGCACTCTGCTCTCTGTTCTGACCGCGGCCTTCTTTCTGGTCTCCCTGGCCGCCATCGTTTCCTTTATTTCCCTCTACATCTATGAGCTTCCCACCCATCATTGCCCCTTCGATATTTTCCAGGGACATTATGGCTTCATCGGCTATCCCCTCTACCTTGGTCTGTTTGGCGCCACCCTGTTCGGGATCCTTCCAGGGGTTTTTCAGTCCCTGAAACCGCTCTCCAGCCTCGGTCCGGAGTTGCTCAGGCTCGAGCGCAGCTGGATCCTGCTGGCCCTGGCCTTGACCCTCTGCTTCCTCCTGCTGGCCTCCTGGCCGATGGTTTTCGGCAATTTCAGGTTGGCGGGCAATTCAGACTTTTCCTCGCGACTTTTCTAAGTATGGAACGATAAGCAGCCCAGGAGGATGCCATGGCCGATCTGTACGCGACCATCGACACCGTGAACCCGGAGGTCCAGCAGCGGCTGGCGGAGGTGCTGGAGATGCGTGCCGCCGATGCCCGGCAGCGGGAGATGCTCGAGGCTTATCTCTCCGGGATCGATTTTCCCAAAGATGCGCGGGTGCTGGAGATCGGCTGTGGCACCGGCTGCGTGACCCGCACCCTGGCCCGCTGGCCGGGGGTGGCCGCAGCGCTGGGGATCGATCCCTCGGCGGTCTTTATCGCCAAGGCGAAGGCGCTGGCCGAAGGGATTGCCAACCTCTGCTTCGAAACCGGAGATGGCTGCAAGCTGCAGCAGGCGGATGGCTGCTTCGATGTGGTGGTGATGCATACCACCCTCTGCCATGTTCCCGAGCCGGCGAGAATGCTGGCCGAAGCCTGGCGGGTGTTGCGCTCCGGGGGGTGGCTGGCGGTCTTTGACGGCGATTACGCCACCGCCACCGTCGCCACTGCCGCCGCCGACCCGCTGGAGCCCTGCATCGAGGCTTTTCGCGGCGGCTTCGTGCACGACCCCTGGCTGGTGCGACGGCTGCCGGAATTGCTTCGCGGCGGCGGCTTCGAGCCCGGGCGGCTGCGCAGCCACGGCTACGTCGAAGCCGGGGAGGGGGGCTATCTGTTGACCTGGGTCGATCGGGGCGCCGATGTGCTGCTGCAGCAGGGGCGCATCGGTGCCGCTCAGGCCGAGGCCTTCAAGGCCGAAGCCCGGCGCCGCTGCGATCAGCGAAGGTGGTTCGGCCACATAGCCTTCGCCAGCATTCTGGGTCGTAAACCGGCAGAATAATGGAGCCTGATCGGGGTTCGAGCCGCCCTCCACCAGCGCTGCTTCGGCCAAGCCAGAGGGAGGCCGGCTTTGACATCTCCGCCCGGGCGTGCTATAAATCGTTCGGTTACGAATCATTCGCATTGAAACGGCCACGGTTTTTATCGTTTCAGATTATTAACCCACGCATGGACCGCCTTTGAAGAACGCCCAACCGCATACAACCAACTCCGCCATCAAGATCGGCAGCGCCGAGACCCCCACTGCACCGCCTCTGACCTCCCTGACCGAACCACCACCGATTCCCGCCGGGAGTTACGAGCTGCGGATCATGCAGTCGCTGCGCCGGATCATTCGCGCCATCGAGTCCCATTCCCAGACCCTCAGCCAGCAGCATCAGGTCACCGGCCCCCAGCTCGCCTGCCTGCTGGCGCTGCGCGGGGAGGGGCTGACCACCACCAAGCTGGCGCAGACGGTTTTTCTGAGCCCGAGTACGGTGGTCGGCATCGTTGATCGCCTGGCGGAAAAAGAGCTGGTCAGCCGTCAGCGCAGCAGCCGCGACCGCCGCCAGGTGCTGATCTCCCTGACCGATGCCGGAGTCCAGTTGACGCAAAGCGCCCCCTCGCCGCTGCAGCAGACCCTGTCCGCAGGGTTGCAAAAACTTCCCGAGCTGGAGCAGGTCGGCATCACCCTGTCCCTGGAAAAAGTGGTCGAGCTGATGAACGCCCGCAACATCGATGCGGCGCCGGTACTGGAAACCGGACCGATTGCCCCACCCCGTACCACCCGCCGCCGAACACCCCCGCAGCCCTGACCTTTTTTACCCGAATAAGCCATCATCGAAATGATCGGCAGGTTCCCGCTACTCCAGCGTGACGACCTGCCCGAGGAATTGTCATGTCCGAAAAAATCAAAGTCGAAAACATCTACAAAATCTTCGGCCAACAGCCGAAAAAAGCCCTGCAAATGCTTCAGGATGGCCTCGATAAGCAGACCATCCACCAGCGCACCGGCCTCACCGTCGGAGTGCAGGACGCCAGCTTTTCCATCAACGCCGGCGAGATCTTCGTGGTCATGGGGCTCTCCGGCTCCGGCAAATCGACCATGGTGCGGATGCTCAACCGCCTGATCGCCCCGACCTCCGGCCATATCTACGTCGACGGCCAGGATGTCGCCACCATGGGCGATGCCGATCTGCTCGCCCTGCGCCGGCAGAAGATGAGCATGGTGTTCCAGTCCTTCGCGCTGATGCCCCATCTGAGCGTGCTCGACAACGCCGCTTTCGGCCTGGAGATGGCCGGGGTCGATAAAAAAACCCGCCATGAGCGGGCGATGCAGGCCCTGGAGCAGGTCGGTCTCGAGGGCTATCACAATAGCCGCCCCAAGCAGCTCTCCGGCGGCATGCAGCAGCGGGTCGGCCTGGCCCGCGGCCTGACCGTCAACCCCGAGGTGCTGCTGATGGACGAGGCCTTCTCGGCCCTCGATCCGTTGATTCGCACCGAGATGCAGGATGAGCTGCTCAAACTCCAGTCCCGTGCCCAGCGCACCATCGTCTTCATCTCCCACGACCTCGACGAGGCGATGCGCATCGGCGACCGTATCGCCATCATGGAAGGGGGGAGGGTGGTGCAGGTTGGCACCCCTGAGGAGATACTGCAGAATCCGGCCGACGACTACGTGCGGGCCTTCTTCCGCGGTGTCGACCCGACCAACATCCTCACCGCCGGCGATATTGCCCGCGACAGCCAGGTCACTCTCATCCGCCACCAGGGGGAGGGGCCCAGGGCCGCGCTGCAGCGGCTGATCCGCCATGACCGGGAATACGGCTACGTCCTCGATGCCGACCGCCGGCTCAAGGGGATCGTCTCCGCCGATAGCCTCAAAGCGCTGATCGACGCCGGCGGCAAAGACCTCAGCCCCGCTTTCCTCGAAGAGTTCGGCAGCGTCCAGGCCTGTGACTCGATGCAGGATATTCTCCCCGAGTTGACCACCCGTCCCTGGCCGGTGCCGGTGCTCAGCGCCGATGGCAAATACCTGGGGGTGATTTCCAAGAACCAGTTCCTGCGCACCCTGCAACGCAACCATGTCGAAGAACCGGCCCTCGAAGCGGTCGGCTCCTAAAACCTTGAAGGATAAAGAATGACCAGAATTTTCGCTTTTGACGAACGCCTCATCCCCCTCGACGACTGGGTCCAGAACGGCGTCGACTGGCTGGTAACCAACTACCGGGAACTGTTTCAGGTGATCAAGGTGCCGGTGGAGATGACCCTCGAAGGGCTCGAATGGTTTTTCGCTATCTTGCCGCCAAGCCTGGTGATGCTGCTCTTTGCCCTGCTCGCCTGGCGCTACGCCGGGCGGATGGTCACCCTCTTCACCACTCTGACCCTGCTGCTGATCGGTTTTCTCGGCCTCTGGGACGAGACCATGACCACCCTGGCGATGGTGATCTGCTCGGTGCTGTTCTGCGCCGTCGCCGGCATCCCCTTAGGGATTGCCGCCGGCCGCAGCGACCGCTTCCAGATGCTGCTGCGCCCCTTTCTCGATGCCATGCAGACCACCCCGGCCTTCGTCTACCTGATCCCGGTGGTGATGCTGTTCAGCATCGGTACCGTCTCCGGGGTGCTGGCGACCATCGTCTTCGCCCTGCCGCCGATCATCCGCCTGACCAGCCTCGGCATCCGCCAGGTCCACCCCGAACTGGTGGAAGCGGCGGTCGCCTTTGGCGCCACCCCCTGGCAGGTGCTGCGCAAGGTGCAGTTCCCGCTGGCCCTGCCGTCGGTGATGGCGGGCCTCAATCAAACCATCATGATGGCCCTGTCGATGGTGGTCATCGCCTCGCTGATCGGCGCCGGCGGCCTCGGCGGCCCGGTGGTCCAGGGGCTTAACACTTTGGAGATCGGTCTGGCGACCATCGGCGGCCTGAGCATCGTGCTGCTGGCCATGGTCCTCGACCGTATCACCCAAGGCTTCGGCAAGCGCTGAGCCCTGTCTTTTCTAACCTCACCTGAACAAGGAGTCTCATTGATGAAAAGATTTACCTCCCGTCTACTCGTTTTCGCCCTCGCGGCGACCCTGGCCGTTCCGGCCCTCGCTGCCGAGGAACAACCCGGCAAAGGCGTCACCGCCCGCCCTGGCCGAGCCACCTGGAATACCGGTTATTTCCAGGAGGCCCTGGTCCGCAAAGGGCTCGAAGAACTCGGCTACAAGGTCAAAAAACCGAAGGATCTGGCCAACCCGATTTTCTACCAGTCCCTGGCCCTCGGCGATCTCGACTACTGGACCAACGGCTGGTTCCCGATCCACGACGATCAGCTGCCGAAAAACTTCTACGATAAGGCCGAGAGCTACGGCTACGTGGTCAAGGCCGGCGGTCTGCAGGGCTACCTGGTCTCCAAGAAGGCCGCCGAAGAGTTCAACATCCAGTCCCTCGACGACTTCAAGCGTCCCGAGGTCAAGGCCGCCTTCGATCAGAATGGCGACGGCAAGGCCGACCTGGTCGCCTGCCCGGCCGGCTGGGGCTGTGAGAAGGTCATCGCCCACCACATGGAGGCCTACGGTCTGGACGAGCACATCAATCCGATCAAGGCCGCCTACGCCGCCAGCATGGCCCAGACCCTGGCCACCAACCAGGCTGGCAAGCCGGTCTTCTTCTACACCTGGGCCCCCAACTGGACGGTCTTCAAACTCAAGCCGGGCCAGGATGTGGTCTGGATCAACGTCCCCGAGATCAAGCCTTCCGAGGCCCAAAAAGGCTCGACCGATCGCATGACCGTGGCCGGCGTCGATGGCGCGGTCAGCGACCCGGTCAAGCTCGGCTTTGTGGTCAGCGACATCCGCATCGTCGCCAATAAAAAGTTCACCGAGAAGAACCCGGCGGCCAAGGCCTTCTTCGACGCCTTTACCTTGCCCCTGGCCGACATCAACGAGCAGAACACCAAGATGCAGCAGGGCGAAGACTCCAAAAAAGATATCGCCCGCCACGTCGACGCCTGGATTGCCGCCAACCAGCAGACCTGGAACGGCTGGCTGGCCAGCGCCCGCAAGGCTGCGCTGTAAAGAACAATTTCATTCCAGGATCCATTGCATACAGGGGAGAAGTTGCTTCTCCCCTGTTCTTTTCGCATCGACCCAGGAGCAAAAAATTGCCTATTTACTCGTCTAACCAAAAACAAATCGCCGAACAGATTTCCGCCACCGACGTCAATCAGACCCACTGGAGGGATTGGCGCTGGCAGCTCAAGCATTCGATCCAGAGCATCGAGGCGGTCGAGGAGTTGCTGGGGTTCACCTTCGAGCCCAAGGAGCGCAAAAAGCTCGAGTTAACCCTCAAGCGCTTCCCCCTCTCGATCACCCCCTATTATCTCTCCTTGATCGACCCCGACAATCTGCGCAACGATCCGATCTTCCGCCAGGCCTTCCCCTCGCCGAAGGAGATCGAAATCGAGCGCCACGACATGAGCGATCCCCTCTCCGAGGATAAGGACAGCCCGGTCCCCGGCGTGCTGACCCACCGCTACCCCGACCGGGTGCTGCTGCATGTGAGTAACGTCTGCGCCATGTACTGCCGCCACTGCACCCGCAAGCGCAAGGTCGGCGACCGCGACTCCATCCCCGGCAAGGCCGATCTGCTCAAGGGGATCGAGTATATCCGCAACACCCCGGTGGTGCGCGACGTACTCCTCTCCGGCGGCGATCCGCTGATGCTCAATGATGATTATCTCGACTGGCTGCTCACCGAGCTGCGCGCCATCCCCCATGTGCAGGTGATCCGCATCGGCACCCGCATGCCGGTGGTACTCCCCTATCGGGTGACGCCGAAGCTGGTGACCATGCTCAAAAAACATCATCCCCTCTGGATAAACACCCACTTCAACCATCCCCGGGAGATGACCGCCTCGGCCAAGGAGGCGCTGCAGCAACTGGCCGACGCCGGCATCCCCCTTGGCAACCAGAGCGTGCTGCTGGCCGGGGTCAACGACTGCCCGCGGATCATGAAGACCCTGATGCACAAGCTGGTGATGAACCGGGTGCGCCCCTACTACATCTACCAGTGCGATCTGGCCGAAGGCCTCAGCCATTTCCGCACCCCCGTCGGCAAGGGAGTCGAGATCATGGAGAGCCTGCGCGGCCATACCAGCGGCTTCGCGGTCCCCACCTACGTCATCGACGCCCCGGGCGGCGGCGGCAAGATCCCGATGAACCCCAACTACCTGGTCTCCCTCTCCACCAAAAAGGTGGTGCTGCGCAACTACGAAGGGGTCATCACCACCTATCAGGAGCCGGAGAACTACAAAGAGATCTTCTGCGAGCGCAAATGCGACGACTGCCGCCTGCACCTGCATCTCGATGGCGCCGAAGAGTGCCGCTCCACTGGCATCGAAATGCTCCTCTCCGACAGCGACGCTACCATCTCCCTCACCCCCGAAGACAACCACCGCCTGGAGCGCCGCCATGACTGATCAGGTGATCTGCTTCGGCGATTCGGCGATTCAGCACGGCAAGCACAGCGATCGGGCCTACCTGATGAGCTTGGGCCTCGGTGATCTCCCCGAGGTGCTCCCCTACCTCGATCATCTGGCTCTAACCGAGGGCTATACCAAGCTCTTCGCCAAGGTTCCGGCCCGGGCCCGAGGGCCCTTCCAGCGCAGCGGCTATGAGGCCGAAGCGGTGGTTCCCGGTTTTTACCGCGGCGAGGAAGAGGTCAGCTTCATGGGCAAGTACTTCTGCGAACAGCGCCGAACGGAGCAACAGCCCGAGCTGGTGGAGCAGGCCCTGGAGACCGCCCTGGAAAAAGAGGTCGCCGAGCAACCAGAGCTGCCGGCCGAGCTGCGCTGCCGGCCGACCACCGCCGCCGATGCTCCGGCCATGGTCGAGCTCTACCGCCGGGTCTTCGCCAGCTATCCCTTCCCGATTCACGACCCCGACTACCTGCGGCGGACCATGGCCAGCCATGTCGTCTATCATGGCGTCTGGGACGATGACAAACTCATCGCCCTGGCCTCGGCCGAAACCGATGCCGCCGGGCGCAACGCCGAAATGACCGATTTCGCCACCGACCCCGACTACCGCGGTCAGGGGCTGGCCAACTATCTGCTCGCCGGTCTTGAAGAGACCGCCGCCGAGCGCGGCATCCTCACCGCCTACACCATCGCCCGCGCCTACTCCTACGGCATGAACATCACCTTCGCCAAAAGCGGCTATCAATTCAGCGGCACCCTCACCCACAACACCCAGATCTCCGGCCAGCTCGAGAGCATGAACGTCTGGCACAAACCACTGCACGAGGAACTCATTCCATGACTTCAGACTTCATCAGCTCGGTGGCCCTGCTGCTGATGCTGCTCAACCCCTTCCTGCTGATCCTCTATCTCATCGATCTGGTGCAGGATCTCGACAAAGTGCAGTTCCGCAACGTGCTGATCCGCGCCGGGCTGATCAGCACCGGAGTGTTCAGCATCTTCGCCCTGGTCGGTGACGCCCTGTTCGAAGATGTGCTGCAGGCCCGCTTCGCCTCCTTTCAGATCTTCGGCGGCATCATCTTTCTGCTCATCGGCATCCAGTTTATGTTCACCGGTCCCAACGCCCTGCGCTCCATCCGCGGCGCCCCCGAGCATATCGCCGGCTCCATTGCCCTGCCGATCATGATCGGCCCCGGCACCGTCAGCGCCGCCGTCCTCGCCGGCAGCCGCCTCCCCCCGTATCTCGCCGTGGCCGGAATCGCCCTCACAGTCCTGGTGACCGTGCTGGTCATTTTGCTTCTGAAAAATCTCCACGATTTTGTCCTGCCCCGCAACGCCAAGCTGATCGAACGCTACATCGAAGTCATGGGCCGCATCACCGCCCTCGTCATCGGTACCTACGCCATCGAAATGATCATGCAAGGGCTGGCGGGGTGGATTCAGACCTTGTGAGGCCACCCCCGTTGGGTTCGGCATAACAAAAAAAGACGCCCCTGGAGCAACCGACTCCGGGGGCGTCTTTTTATCTGGCCGTTTCCAGCGCGCATCCAGCCATAATCACGACGGTTAAGGCTCACGGGGCTGGTTAGAATAGGGATTGACAATCTGCCCGTTTGGAATTATTTAATTGAAACCCTGTTTTTAAAATGCGCAATCGATTGAGGGTGGCGAAATGACATAGAAAGCTCGCCACTCTGCCCAGGAGCCAACAACCCAATAGCCCGGTTGCTTGGCTTTTATCATATGCGAAGCACCAGGACCTGGCGGAATATGGATATCAAAGCAACCCTCCACCCCGGCCAAAACGGCACCAAAGAGTTGCAGGCAAAATACGGCGACAAGCTCGTCTGCGTCCGTTACCGCTACGACAAGATCCGGAAAAAACGATTTAAAACCATCGAACTGATCATCGATGAAAAAGAATGGATCCCCAGCCCGGGTGCACCTGCCAGAAAGAAAGAGTTTTTCCTCGACATCGCAGCCCGAGAAACCACCCTGCGCAACAAAATCAAGACCGTAGGCGGCACCTGGGAACCCAGTGAAAACGCATGGAAGTTGACCTGGGAAAAAATCGTAGAACTCGGCCTCGAAAGCAGAATAAAAAGCCAAAAAGAAACTCGATCTTCATAGATCTGCCAACTATAATTATACATATAGAAATCTAGCTTCTAGATATAGAAATTGTTTCTAGATTTAGAAATTCCATATAATACCTGTTAGGCCGAGAAATGAAATATTCAGAAATTGAAATTGATGCCATTTTCAACGAGAATTTGAATTTGGCAATTCAGGCATTAGCAAACCTTCCAGTTGCAAACGGTGAAAAGCCATCTCTACGGGGGCTAAATGGTTGGGTCTACGAACAAACGATTCAATCATGCCTTGTCGATGAACTTGACCTTCTTTCCACAAAATTTCAAATTGAAGACCAATTTAAAATCAAAGGAAGAGCAAACGCTGACTTGCTCGTCGGCAAAACAGCAATAGAAATAAAAGCAGGTGGTCTATTCGGAGACGAATCAGAAAAATACAAAAGGTACAAATCAATATTAACTGAACGTGGTTTTTCATATATCTACATTACAAAACAAGAATCGTACATCCCATACCGCGAAGCAATGAAAGACGCTTTCGGTGAAGAATTATGTTTTTTTCTCACTGAGGAAAATGCATGGAATAATTTTGTAATGGCCGTTCTTTCGACAAACAAAACGGCCTAACAATTTAATCAACCGGACGGAAGATACGTCTGTTTTAAATTGAAAAACAAAACCAAATTGCGGTGGTGGCCAAAACTTCGCGTCGCCGCCGGTTATCATGAACCGTTAGATATTGAGGAATTTTATGGAAAAGGAAGAGCAATTTATTGAAACTCAAAAAGTTGTCTTTGACTACATAAAGCACCTGACTACCTTGAATACAGGGTCAATCGTCCTATTAACGGCATTGCTCGAAAAACTCTTTACAAACCCTGAATGGAAACCACTGATAGGGGCTACCTTTATCTCCCTTATCATTTCATTATGATAAAGCAACATCTATTCTGTAAATTCGGGCTCGGCCTCTTTGGGGCGTTTTTGAGCGTTAAAATGTTAAATATGCTCGACCTGTTTCCCACTCCTCGGAGATCTCCATCAGGACAGCGCTGACCAGTCGTAAGCAGGAGTTTTCATTGGGAAATATTGTTGCAACTCGGGTTCGACGGCGAATCTCCTTGTTGACTCGTTCCAGAACATTGCTGGTCCGAATTCGCCGCCAATGATCTGCGGGAAACTGAAGGACCGTGAGTCCTTCCTGGATATTTTGTTCAGCCCATGCAACCAGGCGGGGGGCGGATTTTTCATAACGCTCAAGCAGCTGGCCCAACAGCCTCTTGGCTTCGGCTTCGGTTGGCGCATTGAAAATATTCCTGATCGCGGCGGCAACCTCTTTTCTCATCTCCTGCTTCGGCACGTAGGACTGGGCGTTTTGTTGGAGATGAAATTGGCAGCGTTGCCATGGGACACTAGGAAAAACCGCCTTGCGAGCAGCCTTGAGCCCCTCATGGGCATCGCTGATAAACAACCGGACTCCGTGTAGTTTGCGCTCCTGCAAGCTGCGCAAAAAATCGCGCCAGTGGGCTTCTTGCTCGGAGAGCGCAATAGATGTTCCCAGAATCAGGCGTTGGCCGGTCTCGGATACACCGATGGCAACCAAAACGGCCATATCGATGACAGAGCCGTTGACCCTGACCTTTTCATATCGGGCATCGAGATAAACATAGGGATAGGCTCCCAACGGTCGTTTGCGCCACTGTTCGAGGACCTCGTCGAGCTCCTTTGCGGCCCGACTCACCTGGGTGGATGTGACCTCGAAGCCGCAAAGCTGCTCGGTGATTTTGGCGACCTTGCGAGTCGAGACGCCTTGGACATACATCTCGGCCAGCGCAACTTTGAGCGCGCGCTCCGAGCGCAGACCCTTCTCCAGGCTCGAGGGATAAAAGCTGCTGTCCCGGACCTGAGGAATGTCCAAATCGAGCGCTCCGACGCGGGTTTGGACGGTCTTAGGCTTATACCCATTGGCATAGCCTCTGCGTTCGTCACTGCGTTCGTAGGGGCCTACCCCTAAATAGTTTTGGCGCTCCAGGCGCATGGCCTCGTTGATGATTCGGCGGATGGCCTCACCAAGACCATCAAAACCATCAGTAGCTAACAGTTTCACGACATCCTGAATTGCGCTACACTCCTCTGGGCGGGTCACGGTTTTTCTCCTCTCTGGATGGGTTTGGCGATTCAACCAAAGAGGATAGCCGTGGCCTGTCTTTTTGTCAGGCTAATTGAATTTACAGAAACAATGTTGCACTAACTTCATTATTATCCCTTTCTCTTTCGGCTTTCGGAGTTATTCGAAGCATTAGAACACCAAATGAACTTACAAAAGGCATAGTACGTTTCACATCCTGGTTTTTCATTTCAGGACTTATTTTCTTTGTAGTTGGAATCGTATTTTTAGCTATCTTTTCAATAAAGAATTGGTTTTGAGGTGTAAAAATGGGTATCAAAAAGGAAATATCAAAAATAGTAGATCATGTTTATTGTGCTATGTGTGGCCAAAGAATCTCATTCGACAGAGCCAGAATGGACAATAAGAAACAACCTAAAATTAAGATCCAGTGCCCTGGGTGTCGTCACGATATCTACGTTGGTAGCGACCATGATAATCCTTAAGTATCAAAAAGCATATCTAACAACTAAATCAACCGGACGGAAAATGCTTCTGCTTTAAATTGAAAAGCAAAACCAATTGCGGTGGTGACCAAAACTTCGCGTCGCCGCCGGTTATCATGAACCGTTAACTGAAATGAAGAGAAAAAATCATGCATAAAATCACTATTTTTCTCCTGGCAATTATCTTTTCTGCAACCCAAGCATTATCATGTGATAAATCTGATCCTAAGTGTGTTGCCTCAATGGTCTTTGAAAAAGGGGTAACATTTAGAATTGCAGAAATTAAAGAATATTACTGCGAGGAATCAAAAAACTCCTACGAATTGGGTGTTAAGGTCTCAGAAGAGGCCGTTAAATCTTTTAAAAGCAATGGAGTTGACTACTATAAACAAGAGGTACATGACTTTAGCAAATTAAATTATGAAGTCATAAATAAAGAAAATGGGTTGACCGTTGTGAGAATAACCGGACAAGCAAAGTTTGAATTTAAAAATACAAACTTTAAAACAGAAAAATCGGTCAGTGAGGGAGTTGTATTAAAAAGAAATGATAAAACAAAAACTTACTGCTATTTGTTCAACGACAAATCGAAATAAAAATCAGTTAACAATTGGGTTAGCGGACAGTTCAACTCAGCAGCGTCTCGAAATAGTTGCAGCAATGCGGGCCAAAATCCCCTGCCCGCAAACCCTTACCGTTATGTTTTTGAAAAAAATAAATGAAATCCATTTTAAAAGCAGCTCTTATAATTGTTGTCATCATTGGAATGGTCGGTTTTATTAATGACGCTACCAGTGGTTTTTACATTCTGAAAAATTCAAACAATATGGTCAGTGCTGCATTTGGAATAATTGCATTTGGCACTATTTATATGATCGGTGAAATTTTAGTCGATATGATTAATAAAAAAGACAAAGCATCAAACTCAATTATAAAAAGGTTATTTCATTTAATACTTATTTTATTGGTGGTTGTCATGGTTGTCACGGCCTGTTTTTATATGTTTAAAATAATATAAAATAGTTAAGAAATACATTGGTCAAAAATAAATATCCGTTTGAAAAGGTTTTCTCCATAAAAAATTGAGTACTAAAATTTAAAAAAACATAACAAAAGGGTTAGCGGACAGAAGACTCGGCCGAGGTTCGCGAGAAAGATCGTGCAGTTTGGAACCAAAAGCCCCTGCCCGCAAACCCTAACCGTTAAGCAGCAAAATAAAAAAATGAAAATATTGTTGGCAACAGACATTTTCGGCAAAACTGAATCAGTATCTGAAATTCAAAATGATTTGTCAGAAATTTATCAAGAAATAGAAGTTATTGATCCGTACAACGGAAAAACGATTCAATTTGAAAGCGAAGAGGAAGCTTATAGTAGGTTCAGTGAAGTTTGTGGCCTTCGAAAATTTTCAGAAAAATTAGAAGAAACATTAAAAATGCAAATCGCCCCCGTTGACGTTGTTGGCTTTAGTGTTGGGGCCACCGCCACCTGGGAAATGACTTCAAAAAAAATTTCTCAAAAAATTCGGCATGCAATATGTTTTTACGGTTCCAGAATCAGAGAAAAGACTAACATTACACCAAACTGCCCAACAACCCTTATATTTCCGAATCACGAAAAGGGGTTTGATTTAGAAATTGTCATAAAAGAAATTGAAAAGAAAAATAATATAGAAATAATAAGGTCAAATTACGACCATGGTTTTATGAATAAGTGTTCAGTAAATTATTCAGTTGAAGCTTATAAAAAATATGTAAAAACAATAAAAGAAAAAGCTGCTTAACAAGCAGGTTAGCGGACAGAAGACTCGGCCGAGGTTCGCGAGAAAGGTCGTGCAGTTTGCAACCAAAAGCCCCTGCCCGCAAACCCAAACCGTTAGGCATCAAAAACAATAAAAGGTGAATTATTAATGCAAAAATTCAATACTCGCGAAGAATATGAAAAATGGAAAAAAGAGAGGCTTGAGGCCACGAGAGATGAGCAACATAAACGAATAAATGAGGATCAACTAGAAAGCGCACAGGTTGAACCGAGTGCACAGTTTGTGAAAAATCCCGAGATTTCATCTCCCTCTCCCCCTCAAAATAGCGTCATATACAATGTTATTGAAAAAGAAATCAACCCAATGACAATGAGTGAGAATCTTGGGGTCGGTACTCAGGTTGGGTGCGGTTCAGCAATTTTGTGTTTCATTGCCGGTGGTATCATTACCTTGATTCCTGTAATTGGGTGGTTTTTGGGTCCAATAATTATTTTTAGCGGTTGCATTGCCCCATTTGTTGGAATTGGATCTGCAGTTAAAGATTCGGTGACCGACAAGCCAACACTGTATAAGGGAATAAGCGGACCATGCCCATATTGTAAAGGATCAAATACAGTTGAAGTTAAAAATTTTACTGAAGTAATTGGTGTAGATTGTCCTATATGCAAAAAACGATTTGTTGTAAGAGACAAAGAATTTCATTCGGTATAAATATGCCTAACAACAGGGTTAGCGGACAGAAGACTCGGCCCAGGTTCGCGAGAAAGGTCGTGCAGTTTGCAGCCAAAAGCCCCTGCCCGCAAACCCTAACCGTTAAAAGTTAAAAAATAAATTAGATCAATATGACAAATGAAATTCCAACTAGACGTTTAATCGGTCGAGTAAGAGCATCAGTCGACAACTATTACTATTCCAAAAGTGAAATTATCGCGAGACTGGTAAGTGAATTAGAAACATTGAAAACAATTAGAAGCAAACAAAGAAATATATTCTGGCGGTTTTACTACACCATGATTTGCCAAACGTATGATTTTGTTGATATTACCGGCACTGAGTATGAGGCGTTACTTGAATTTTCAAACACAGTGGTCCCAGAAGTTTTGAGACCAGATGTCACGTACCAGTTAACATTTGAAAAGTATCAAGAATTAATTTTAAAAGCAGAACAATGCAAAAAAACAAATTAAAGGAAAAAACTTTTAACAATTGGGTTAGCGGACGAGTGAAACGTGGGTGCTTCCCGTAATAGTTCGCAGCATCTCGGCCCTGGTTGCTCTGCCCGCAAACCCTTACCGTTAGCTGCTAAGAAAAAACAATGAAAACTGGTATCCACAGAAATAGTGATGGTTATTTGGTGTTCCCGCAAATTGACGGAAATATTTCTGCTGTTGTTGAATCAGATAGGCTTAGCGATTACATAAAATACATCAATAATGAAAACATTAAGCAAATTGATATTGTCAATTTTTGGGGGTACAAGTTAACTGATATTGAATTTGTTAGAGACCTAAATTTATCGCATATTAGAATTTGGGATACCGAGATTGTCTCGTTAGCTCCAATTTATATCCATAACTTGAAGGAACTGAGACTCACCGACATAAAAACTAAAGACACAGTTGATTTTTCATTATTACCTAATCTACGGAAATGCAGTATCGACGGTAAAATTAATAAAATCAACTTTGACCAAGCCGTTAATTTAAAGGAATTACACCTTTGGCACTTTAAAACTAAAAGTAAAAATTTATCGGAACTGCCGTTTATTCCAAGTCTTGAATTTCTCTCTATAGGCTGGGGAAGTTTTACGAGCTTTGCAGGTTTGGTAAGATTACCAATGCTTCAAAAGCTAGAACTTGAGTATTGTACCAAACTCGAAAACATAGAGGGAATAGAAGTATTGAGTGACACCCTTAAATTCCTTGCTATTCATCAATCCAAAAAACTTTCAAACGCAGAACATGTTGTGTCTTTACCAAATTTAAGAATTCTACGGTTAAATTCCTGTGGAAAACTAAACAACCTCAAATTTCTTTATATGCTTAAAAAGTTGGAAGACTTCAGGTTTGTTGATACTTTGGTAGAAGATGGTGACATATCGGTTCTTTTTAAACACCCATCGATTACATCCGTAGGGTTTATAAATAAAAAAGGTTATACACATAAAAGCAATGAAATAGATGAACTTCTAAATCATAAAAGCAGCTAACAACAGGGTTAGCGGACAGTTAAACTCAGGCGAGTCTCGAAATAGGTTCAGCAATGCGGGCCAAAATCCCCTGCCCGCAAACCCTAACCGTTAGGGCTTTGAAAGAATAAAGAAATGAATACAATCACGTGGATCATAGTCGTCTCAGCTGGAATTGTTCTTTTCTTATTCATTTCAAAAATTATCAGTGGTTTCAGAACACCGCCAGAAATTTCAGGCCGAATTCTTCTCAGAAAAGAATTGATTAAAAACGGAATAAAAAAAGAAATAAGCGACGAATGCATTGACGATTTTGTAAGAATTTCAATTATGGCGGCAAGGGCCGATGAATTAACAAAAAGAAACCATTTCAATACAAGTTTTGTTGCTAGTCTTGAAAATATGGCGCTAGTAATTAAGACAGGACTAAATAATTCGAATGACCCAATTTTTAAAAAAGTAGAAGGTTGCGAAAATATTTACAGAGCCATATTTGAACGACACAAACTAATTTAAAAAAAGCCCTAACCAGCGGGTTAGCGGACGGTTCAACTCAGCAGCGTCTCGAAATAGTTTCAGCAATGCGGGCCAAAAGCCCCCGCCCGCAAACCCTAACCGTTAACTGACCAAGAAAAAGAAATAGAGCAATTAAAATCAAAGCAAACTCAATCTGCCATGAGACGAAAACTGCTAAATCTGAAGTTATCTGCGAAATATTACACCAAGTATGCAGAGCCATTAAACAAGGCATGATTTCATAAGTTTAGCGCCTGAGGGCGCGATGATCATTTAGATCCCCCCTGGCCCCCCAAGGGGGAATTGCAGACACTTAAAGAAGAAAATAGAAGCATAAGAAGAATGGTGGGTTGAAAGAAAGGTTAGCGGCAGGCTGAAGGTTCCAAGAATCAATAAAGGCAATAAAATCAATAAAGTCAGTTAACCAGCGGGTTAGCGGACGGTTCAACTCAGCAGCGTCTCGAAATAGTTTCAGCAATGCGGGCCAAAAGCCCCCGCCCGCAAACCCTAACCGTTAATTTTTATGAAAAAATAAATAAAGGCGAAAAAGGCAAAGAACCATCGGTCACAATGAAGCAACCTGCCATCTTAGTGGCTCACAAAGAGAAAACCAGCGGTCATATCGAAACAAAGTGCCAACTTGTAAGGTCAGAAACGTAAGCAATCCGCATATTGAATCAGTGTGCCTGTTTGTAAGGGTAGAAAAGCAATCAATCCCATTGGCGCCTGAGGGCGCGATGATGGCAAGATCCCCCCTGTCCCCCCAGGGGGTAAATAAACCGCCCTGGAAGCTTGTGGTCTGCCACTTTCGAATCATTTGACCGTGCTGTAAGTGATCAGAAGGGCAATAGACCCAAAGTCAAAAGAATGGTGGGCAGTTCGGTGAGTTCCGCTTGGTTGGTTATGGTGCCAAATAGAAAAAGGCAAAATTAACAACTGGGTTAGCGGACAGAAGACTCGGCCCAGGTTCGCGAGAAAGGTCGTGCAGTTTGCAACCAAAAGCCCCTGCCCGCAAACCCAAACCGTTAACAGCCAAGTAAAAGAAATAAAGACAATAATGATCAAAGCAAACTCAATCGGCCAAAATTTGCAAACTGCCAATTCTGAAGTGATCTCCGAAATATGACACCAGGTATGCAAAGCCATTAAACCAAGGCTGATTTAATAAGTTTAGCGCCTGAGGGCGCGATGATCAGTAAGATCCCCCCTGGCCCCCCGAGGGGGAATTTAAGCAAAGCATATAAGAAAAATGGTGGTGGGAAAGAAAAGTTGTTGGTTGGCTGAAGGTTTCAAAAATCAATAAAGGCAATAAAATCAATAAAGTCTGTTAACAACTGGGTTAGCGGACGAGTGAAACGTGGGTGCTTCCCTTAATGGCTCGCAGCACCTCGATCTTGGTTGCTCTGCCCGCAAACCCTAACCGTTATGCCGCAAGAAAGGAATAAACCTTGGATGATTTGTATTTTCGATTAAACGGTAAAGCGTTTGAAGAAGGGTACAGACTCGACAAGGTTTCAAGTGGGCTTGCGGGGCTTCAAGATGTATTTGACGGCACATATAAAACGCTTACCGGAAAAGCTCGTATTTCTCGGAAAGAACGTGAAAAATTTTATCTTTCTGCGCATTCTTTTGAAGAAGGCTCATTCATAACTTTATTTGGTGCGATTTTTACAGGTGTGCAAGGGGTTTTGCCGCTATTTTATCAAACCGACACCAAATCCCTTCTCGAATATACTTTTAATGCATATGAATTCTTAAAAGACATATTTACTGATGCCCATCAAGGAAACACCGCTACTATTACAAACAACGGTGAAGGAACACAAGTCGTTTTCCAAGACAACAGTGTAAAAACCTATAATGGGCCAGTATATCAAATTGGCCAAAATGCCATTAATGGTTATCGTACCTTGGATGACCTTTTAGAAGGCGATATTGTAAAAAGTATACAATTGGGACAAGGCAAAGAAAAAAGAATCGAAATGAAATCAGAAAATAAGGGTCTATTTATAGCACCTATTAAAGTTGATCATAATCCTAAAACTTTACAGTGCGATATTTACGATTTTAATAAATATGACAAAGTCGGAAAGTTAAAAGTTTACAAAGAACAAGAAATAAATGAAGGAAACTACCGTTTCAAAGTAATTGGTGGGCAAGAAATTGAAGAGTATATTTTATCAATGACCGAATCAAGAATAACAGTCAATTGCTTAATTGAATACGTCAATGATCCTCTAAGTGAAACAAAAATAGGTTCTCTATTAATAATAAATATAGCAGCATAACAAATGGGTTAGCGGACGGTTCAACTCAGCAGTGTCTCGAAATAGTTTCAGCAATGCGGGCCAAAAGCCCCCGCCCGCAAACCCTTACCGTTATACATTCAAAGAAATACCTGAGTCCGTGAGATCACAGTCGAAGAAAATACTGCGAATGCACATAAGGTGCTGATTTGCCACGATAATTATGCTACGCTGCAACCCGTCAACAACTCACTTGGCGGGTGAATTTCATGAAAC
>Ga0209231_1000079_pt1 | contig 67227 bp, 40 predicted proteins | sample Deesub45470m_DNA_FD_188086 | JGI IMG/M metagenome (GOLD analysis project Ga0209231, IMG submission 188086) | Deep subsurface microbial communities from North Pacific Ocean - 450_OLKR46/470m Metagenome (SPAdes) (version 2) | ecosystem: Environmental > Terrestrial > Deep subsurface > Unclassified ...
GCCTTGTGGCGACCAGCGCGATTGGGATTTTGCTAAGCATTTTAATATTGAAATTAAAAATATTTTTAAAGACAAAGACATTTCTGAAGGAGCTTATGCAGAGAAAGATGCGGTTATTACGAACTCTGATTTCTTGAATGATTTACCAGCTAAAGAAGCCATTAAAAAAGCCATTGCCGAAATTGAAAAAAGAGGCATAGGTAAAGGCAAAACACAATACAGATTGAGAGAAGCGGTTTTTTCTCGTCAGCGCTATTGGGGAGAACCTTTTCCTGTGTATTACAAAAACGAAGTACCTTATTTAGTAGAAGATGATAATTTGCCTGTGGTATTACCTGAGGTAGATAAATATTTACCTACAGAAGATGGTGAACCACCTTTGGCTCGAGCTAAAAAAGAAGATTGGAATGTAGCATGCCCAGGAGAGCGAATGGAGTATAACACCATGCCGGGTTGGGCGGGAAGCAGTTGGTATTTTTTACGTTATATGGATGCCAACAACGATAATGAGTTTGTAGCTAAAGAAAAAGTAGATTACTGGCGAAATGTAGATTTGTACATTGGTGGAGCCGAACACGCTACCGGACATTTATTGTATGCTCGTTTTTGGACGAAGTTTTTATACGATTTAGGCTACATCCCATTTGATGAACCGTTTAAGAAAATGATTAATCAAGGGATGATTCAGGGGAATAGTGCCTTGGTGTATAGGTTAACTTTGAAATGTAACGTTAGGGATTCAAAAAAAGATCAAAATAATAAGGGTTTTGATGGAGGTATGGGGCATTTTTTTATTAAGAAAATATTCTGTATTTCTTTAAATAAACTAAAATCTACAGAAGTTAACAGTAACTATATAGACTTAATTCCTCTCCAAATACAAAATGAGTTGATTCAAGAAGTTAAAGATAATGAGTTTTTTAGAGACGAAAATTTTGGTGTGAGAAGAGAGAACTCTGTTCTTTTGTCTGGTGAGAAGCCACCTCGTTTAGATTTAAATTGCTTTGATTTTGAGCTTGATGCGTCTTTATCAAGTGGCAAGATAGATATTAATTATCTAGATGGTGATAAACTAAATGTTGAAGATGCTTCACAAGACCCAAGATTTTCTTATTTAAATGATGCCTATTTAATTAAAGAAGAAAATGGAGATTTTATTGTAGGTAGAGAAATAGACAAAATGTCCAAATCGAAATACAATGTACAAACGCCAGATGAATTGGTAGAAAAGTTTGGAGCAGATACCTTGCGTTGTTACGAAATGTTTTTGGGGCCATTAGAACAACACAAACCTTGGGATACGCAAGGGATTACTGGCGTTCATGGGTTCTTAAAAAAACTATGGCGTTTGTATCATGATGATAATGGGTTTAACGTTTCAGATGAAACCCCAACCAACGAGGAACTAAAAAGCTTACACAAAACCATAAAAAAAGTAAAGGAAGACATTGAGCGTTTTTCGTTTAACACACCTGTTTCCGCTTTTATGATATGTGTTAATGAGTTAACCGCTTTAAAATGCAACAAACGAGCAATTTTAGAACCACTTTTAGTTATTTTAGCACCTTATGCTCCGCACATAGCAGAAGAGTTGTGGGCAAAATTGGGCAATACCGAAAGCATTACCTATGCGGTTTTTCCAAAACACAATGATGCATACTTGGTAGAAAGCAATCATAAATATCCTGTTTCTTTTAATGGAAAAATGCGTTTTATGCTAGAACTTCCTGCTGATATGAGCAAAGAAGCCATAGAAAAAGAAGTGTTGGCAAATGAGCAATCGCAAAAATATTTGGAAGGTAAAACCCCTAAAAAAGTGATTGTTATTCCACAAAAAATTGTGAACGTGGTAATTTAATAAATACATTATTTTATGAAGTATAGAACTATTTATCAAATACATCGTAAATCAAGCATTCTTCTTTAAAAAAAATATTAACTAACACTTTAAAAATTAAAAATATGAAAAAAATCTTTATCACTTTATCCATTATTTTTGGTGGCTCACCACTTTGGGCTCAATGTAATGTCTTTGCAGATGACTTTGAAACAGGTTCTTTGGCAACTCAATGGCAATTTGGAACAGGAACGTACACCAGAAATGTAACAAGTGTTAATCCAGGTCAAGGTAGTTTTTCTTTCGAACAAACAGGAAGTAGTTCGTTTTATGAAGGTACCTATGCTACATTTACTCCAAGTCAACCAAATTATATATCATTTAGAATGAAGACCACATCAACCAGTACAGCTAATGGATATGTAGTTATTGGGGATGCTAATATTAATTCAGATAATGGAATATTATTTTGCTATTTTAACAGTTCGGGTAGTTTAAGATTTTATGGATCAACCGGACAAAATTTTCCTGTAAACGCAAACCAATGGTATTATGTGGAAGTGCAAAACATCAATTGGACTGCTAGAACTATGGATATTTATCTGGATGGAAACCTGATATTAACATCATGGCCATTTAGATCAACTACCGCTACAACAATGGATAGAATACACTTGTTTAATTTAAGTGCTGCAACTGCTATGTATGATGATATTATTATAGGTAGCGCTCCATTAACAGGAAGTGTTACTAATACTATATGCAATAATGATAGTATTGTGGTTAATGGAACAATTTATAATGCCAATAATCCATCGGGAACAGAAGTATTTGTAAATGGTGGAGCAAATGGTTGTGATTCAACAGTGACAGTAAATTTAAATGTGTTGCAACCCCTAACAGGTTCAAACAATTCAACTATTTGTGCGAACGAAAGTATTACAATTAATGGTACAATTTACAATGCTAATAATTCAACCGGAACGGAGGTTTTTACCAATATTGGTCCAAATGGTTGTGATTCAACTGTAACAGTAAATTTAAATGTATTACCTGCTATAGATAATTCAATAACAAATAACAATCCTACTTTAACAGCTAATGAAACAGGGGCAACATACCAATGGTTAGATTGCGATAATGGTAATGCAGTAATTAATGGAGAAACTTCTCAAAGTTTTACAGCAACTGTAACTGGAAATTATGCAGTAGAAATTACCGTAGGAAATTGTGTTGACACATCAGCTTGTGAGAATGTTACTGTGGTTGGAATTGATGAGCTAAGTAAAGCAAGTGTTAATATTTATCCAAATCCAAACAATGGAATTTTTAATATAATTACTTCAGAACAAGCAAATATTACTATTTATAATATGCTAGGTGAAATGGTGTTGACAAAAGTATTAAATGGAGGAAATCATGTTTTGTCGTTAAATTCACATCCTAAAGGCGTTTATTTTATTAACATTCAGCAAAATGAAAATGTTACAACTTATAAGATGATAGTGAAATAATAAATATAGTAATTCTGTATTAAAGAAAAGACTGTCTGAAAAGGCAGTCTTTTTTGTTTTAGATAAAAATTGTTTTATTCTCAATATACAAGGTTTAATAAAATAGAAGTATTAGAAAATGAGCAGTCTAATAAATAGTTAGAAGGGTAGCACATCTAAAAAATGAATATAGTATTTAACTAATCTTAATCATCGGTTAACATTTTAAATTTGATTAGATGAAATTTTATGGGTAACTATGCAAAAACTTAAAAATGATAATACTATGAAAAAACTAATACTTTCTTTATTTTGTGTAGGCACGTTTATAAGTGCCCAAGCACAACTACAACAAGATAATAGAACAATTTCTTTTGGAACAATTAGTAAACAAAATAATGTAATTAATAAAGGGCTTACCACTTGTAGTAATGATACAATTGATTATGCATTGGCAAAAGCAACAGGATTACAGTCATTAAATATTAATAATGCAACTTCTGCTCAAGCATTATCACAGTATTACAATGCACCTCAAGCCATTACTGTTCATGGAGCTACATTTTATGCTTATAAACTTGATGCTACTGGCGGCACAACATTAAATGCTACTGTTGAATTATATCTGGCAGGAACTGATTCAATGCCCACTGGAACGGCATTAGCAAGTGGAACAATTACAGTTGATACTACTTTTGGAGGTGGAGCATTATCGGTACTAGAAAAAAGTATTTCGTTTTCAACTCCAGTTACGGTAAATCAACCTTATGTAATTGTTATTGGAAATTATTCTGCTAATGGTATGGGAATGGTTTGTAACTCATGGACAGCTGCAGATGGTGGACAAGAGTGGTTAGCAGGAGTAGATTTATTTGGAACATGGACTCGTTCTTACAATGTAGTTATTGGTGGTATTCCTTTTGATGCTGATCCCTTAGTATTACCACATGTTTCTTATGATTTAACTTCAGATTTTTCTGCTACTCCACTATATTTTAATACAGCTCCTACTAATGTAACATTTACTGATAATTCATCTCCGATATTACAAGATAGAATGTACAATCAGGCTGCATTTATTGCTTCTACTCAATTATCTTACACCTATGATTTTGGTGATGGAAGTCCGGTAGTTAATGCTATTAATACTAATAACAGTTACAATCTTGTACAACCTTATACGGTTACATTAAAAGATACACTTTTTGGTTGGAGAGTTAATTGTAGTAGTTCTGATACATTGATGCTTAATACACCTGCTGATTTAGTAATTACAGAAATAATGTATAATCCAGCTGAAGCAGGAACTGATACGAGTGAGTTTATTGAAATATATAACAATGGAGCCAATACTGTTAACTTACTTAACTTTACTTGTACAGGCGGAGTATACACATTCCCAAATGTAAATTTAGCTGCAGGTGCATATTATGTTATTACAATTGATAGTAGCGGTTTTTATAACACGTATGGTGTTAATGCAGACGGTGTTTTTACAAGTGGACTTAGTAATTCTGGTGAAAGTATAGTTATTAAAAATCCTGCAGGAACAATTATTGATTCTGTCTTTTATGATGATATTGCTCCATGGCCATCAGGTATTGCAGCCGGCCAACCAGATGGAGGAGGAGCTTCTTTAATTTTATGTGATGTTAATACTGATAACAACATAGGATCTAATTGGTTCGCATGTACAACTAGTGCTAATATTGTAATTAATGGGATACCTGTTTTAGCTAGTCCGGGAGTGGCTAATACATGTGCACCTCTTTGTAATGCCTCAGATGTTCCGACAGTAACTAGTAATCCAACTACTGTTTGTGATGGGTCAACTGCAACGTTAACGATTACTGGTAATTTAAATGATGCTAGTAAATGGTATATCTATACCGGTTCTTGTGGGGGAACTATTGTAGATTCAACAGCAAATAGTACGTATGTGGTAACCCCTACCGGACCAAGCACTACTTACTTTATTAGAGGAGAAGGAAATTGCGTAACTCCTGGAAGTTGTGGAAATGTAACGGTAAATGTGTTGCCTGCTTTAACTGGTTCTGTTACGAATACTATCTGTAACAATGGTAGTGTTGTTGTAAATGGAACAACATATAATGCAGGAAATCCTTCAGGTACTGAAGTTTTTACGAATGTTGGTCCAAACAATTGTGACTCTACAGTAACGATTAACTTAACTGTTTTACCTGCTTTAACAGGAACTATTAATCAAACAATTTGTTTTGGAGATAGTATAGTTGTTAATGGAACCACCTATAATACAACTGTTAGTGGAGCTACTGAGGTATTTACTAATGTTGGTCCAAATGGTTGCGATTCAACAGTAACTATTAACTTAACTGTGAGTCCTGCAATAGATATTACTACAACTGTGAGTGGTAATACCATTACAGCTAATGAAACAGGAGCAACATACCAATGGTTAGATTGCGATAATGGAAATGCAGTAATTAATGGAGAAACGTCTCAAAGTTTTACAGCAACAGTTACCGGAAATTATGCAGTACAAATTACCGTAGGAAATTGTGTTGACACATCAGCCTGTGAGAATGTTACCATTGTTGGGATTGATGAGTTAAGTAAAACAGATGTTAATATTTATCCAAATCCAACTAATGGAATTATAACTGTTGATTTCTCATCTACTGTTTCATCAATAGATTATACCTTAATGAGTATTGATGGAAAAACCGTTGCTCAAGGTAAATTTTCAGGAACAAAGTTGATGTTGAATTTAGAGAATGAATCTAAAGGAATTTACTTTTTGAAAGTAGAAAATGCAACTATTAATTATGTTCAAAAAGTATTTAAGAACTAATTATTCTTAAATATAGGCATATAAAAAAACATCGCTGATTCAGCGATGTTTTTTTATTTTATGTAAAAAGTTTAAAACTTCTTTACCCTTTAACAGTTACTTCTTGATAAACAGGAAGGTTAATGTCGTTAATTTTGTAGTAATACTTCTCTAGTTCTTCAACCATTTTAGCTTTGTAGATATCAGACTCTTCTTTCATATCATCAACAATTTCTTTGTAGTACTCAATACCGGAAATAAGATTGTCTTTAAATTCTTCAAAGTATTTTTGTTTCTTTTCGTTAATGGCATCTATAGATTCATTGATTTCTCTTTTCAAATAATCAACATACATGCTCAATTCTTTTACAAAAAGATTTGGACGGTAAGTATCGTTTAATAGATTAATTCTACCATAAATATGGCTTACCATTTCTGCTATAGTAGATTTTTTAGAGAAATACGCCATGTTAGGTCCCGGACAAACAGAAATACCTTTTCCATCAGTAGATTTAAGCATATCGTGTTCAATATAAGGAGTCATAACTAATCCTGCACAAATACAAGATTTAACAGTTATCTTATCATACGCTTTTTGGTACTGAGCTTCAGGCAAATTCTTTTTATTAAGCTCTTCAATTTTAAGTTTTTGGTATTGTCTTGAGGCAACACAAATAGGTCTGTCAGTAAACTCAGTATTGTATAATTTCAAATACTGACTAGGACAAGCACTACCAGGTTTTCCTGCGGCAATTTTTTCCTCTTTTTCAATATCTTTGGTATTTCCTCTTAATGAATTAAAAGGTACGCCAATAGGAGAGATGTCACTTAAATAAAGATCATCTTCAGTTGCAGTTGATAATTTCTCGAAAGTATTTTTGTCAACATTAACCGCTTCAGGAACTAATAAGAATGGTGTTCCCCAACCAATACTATCTAAGTTATATTTTGTAAGTAAAAAGTTATGTTCTTTAGCAGTCCCAACACCACCCTGAGCAGTAACTAATAACTTAAGAGGCTGTTTTGCTATTGGTCGTTCTTGTTGGGTTAAACTGTCGTTTAATATTGTATGAACTTCTTTAATTAAAGCTTCTCTGTTATTTTTAAATTCATCTAAAATAGGTCCCATTAAAAACCCGTTGGTAGCAAAAGCATGCCCGCCACAGTTTAAGCCTGATTCTACTCTGTATTCAGAAACCCATAACCCTTTTTTGGCTAAGAATTTACCTTGAATTAAAGAAGAACGGTAATCACTTACTTTTAGAATAATTTTTTTTTCAATATTTCCATTTTCATCAGGAAAAAAGCAATCGAATTTTGATAGGTAGGAGTAAAGTCTAGGACTTAATCCTGCTGAAAGTACTAACCCTGAATTTAATGTACTATGAGCAAAACCTCTAACGGCAGCATGAGCATCATTATATTCAATAGGCATTTTTTCGCCTTTTTTGGTGTAATTATCTTTGTCCAACTTGGTCATAATGTTCACGTCAATTGAACCTACTTCCATGTTGTTTTTTAGTTCTTTTTCTAATACTTCTTTTTTTGAAGCGTCAGTTTCTTTAAGCATTTTCAAGTAATCTTTTCTTAATGGAGAAGAGTCAGGAAGCATCTCAAAGTATTTGGTAAGGTCGCTTTCGGGAGTAAAAGGTTCTTTTTTTAGGTTGTCAAAATTCTGTTGAACAATTTGGTCAATTAAATTCAAATAAGCAGTAATTCTTTTGGCACGGTAATCTTCTGTGTCATTATCTATTTCTGCATAAGGAAGATTAAGTTGTTTACAATAAAAAGCTCTCATTCTTTCTATCAGCCCATCATCTCCTAAAGAAATAACAGATGAAATGCCAAAATGGGCTACTTTTACAGGAGTATCTATCGTGTAGCCAATTCCCATAACTGGGATGTGAAAGTGATGTGTTTTTAACATAAAATTAAAATGTGTGTTCAAATACAAAGGTACTTAACTTTTTCTTTAATGGTAGTTGATTTTAGATTAATTTGTTTTCTAGATGCATTAATAGATATGTTTTAACGATTTATCTATTTAATTTCAAATATGTTTTAGCTATTTTGTATATTTGAAGCCTCAAAAAAATTATTATGAAACCAACAAGATTTTTATACATAACTTTAGCATCATTCATTCTGTTTTCATGTGGAGATGATAATAAAACTAAAAAAGACGATAAGGAAGTAAAAGACAAAACAGCAACTAATGCTGCAAATGTAGTTGATTTTGCTGTTTCGGATGCTTATCAAACACTAGATCCTATAGAGATTATAGATGTAAATTCGTTTCAGGTGCAGAGTCAAATTTTTGAAGGACTGCTTCGTTTTGATGAAAATAATTTATCTTTAAAACCACTTTTAGCAAAATTTTGGGAAGTTGATGATGCTGGGTTGGTTTATACTTTTCACTTAAATAAAGGAATTTATTTTCATGATAATGCTTGTTTTGATGGCGGAAAAGGTAAAGAAATGACTGCGAAAGATGTAGTTTTTACTTTTAAAAGAATATGTACACAACAAGAAAACAACTATGCTTTTAGCTTATTTAATGAAGTAATTGCTGGAGTAAAAGAATTAAACTCAGGAAGTGCTACTGAATTTAGCGGTGTTAAAGCAATTGACGACAACACTGTACAATTTACCTTATCAAAAACATCTTCAAGTTTTTTACAAATGTTGGCAACACCTTTTAGTGCAATTGTTTGTGAAGAAGCTGTTAGTGCAAATGCGGTAGTTGGTACGGGACCATTTGTTTATGATAAATCGTTAGATACAGAAAACAGCATTACATTAAATAGAAACAACAATTATCATTTAAAAGATAATGGCAATCAATTGCCTTATGTTGCTGGAGTTAAATACAACTATATTATAGAGGGAAGAGAAAGGTTAGCAGCATTTAAAGAAGGAAAAATCGACATTTTAGAAAACATTCCTGTTGAAGAAATAAACAATTTAGTTCAGGAAAACATAAGTGCTTTTCAGGATAAGCCTGCTCAATATGTGTTGGCAAGAAATAAAGAATTAGCTATAACTTACTTAAACTTTAATACAGCAGTTGCTCCGTTTGATAATGTGAAATTGAGAAAAGCTTTTGCTTTAGCTATAGATAAAAATAAAATAGTTGACAGAGTTTTAAAAGGTGAGGCTTATGGCCCGGCTGTAAATGGAATTGTACCACCAGCAGTTAAAGATTATGATTATTCGTCCATTATAGGAATTGAGTTTGATGTTGCTAAAGCTAAAAAAGCATTAGCTGATGCAGGGTATGGTCCGAATAAAGCATTTCCTAAGTTAGAAATTGTTTCTAGCAAAGAAAGTGTTTCTGTTCGTGTTGCTCTTGAAATTCAAAAACAACTTAAAAGTAATTTAAATATTAATGCTGAGATAACTTCCATGTCATTGTCTGAAATGCTTAAATATAAAAGCTCTAACAATGCAAGTATTGTTGTTTCTTCTTGGTTGGCTGAGTTTCCAGATCCACTTAATTTTTTATCGTTATTATATGGCGGTTATGTAAGTGAGTCTTTAGACAAATCATCTTACCCTAATGATTCTAGATATAAAAATGCGGCTTTTGATAAAGCTTACAAAGAAGCAATGGAAACAACTGATGAGACAAGAAAAATGGAATTGTGTTTAGAAGCAGATCAAATTGCAGCTAATGAAGTGCCTATTATTCCACTTTGGTATTACGAAAGATATCAGTTAATTCAAAGTGAAGTGAAAAATTATACGCCTAACGCAATGAGAATTCACTTCTTGCCTTATGTTAAGTTAGAAAAACCACAGGCAAAAACAAAAATAGAAACTCACTAATTCCAATTGAAATAGTTGTTAAATAATCTTTAAAACCCCATTTGGTTATCTAATAATCGTGATATTTGCTGAAAATGGTATCCGGGGAATAATATATGTGGTTTAATTTTTCAAGAATAATATTACGAAATAGATTACTGTTTCTCATCTTAATTGGATTGGCAACAGTGTTCATGGCTTATCAGGCTCAGTTCGCCCGAATGAGCTACGAGATGGCTCAAATTCTGCCTAAATCAGACCCCACTTACAAAGAGTACGATAAGTTTAAAGAAATTTTCGGTAAAGACGGAAGTATGGTGGTTGTTGGAATAGACAACTCCAATATTTATCAACTCAACAATTTTAATGCTTGGTTTGATTTAACTCAAGACATCAAAAAAATTGAAGTAGATTTTAAAAAAAATGGGGAATTAATAAAAGTAAATGGTGTTACAGAAGCTCTTTCAGTAGCCAATGCTTACACACTTAAGAAAAACTACGAAAGTAAAAAATTTGATTTTAATCAAATCGTTCAAAAAAAGCCCACCACACAAGACGAAGTTGATGAGATTAAAAAAGCTATTCATCAACAACCATTTTATAACGGATTTTTATACAACGATACTACTCATGCAACACTAATCTTAATTACATTAGATAGAGAATTGCTGGATTCTAAATACAGAAATGCACTTTTTGAAAGAATTGATGAAGAAGTAGCAGAATTTGAACAACAAACAGGGATTAAAACTTATAAATCCGGGTTGCCTTATATTCGGGCGAATTCAACCACTAAAGTAGCCGATGAAGTAGAGTTGTTTTTATTGCTTTCTGTATTAATAACTTCGCTTATTTTATACTTGTTTTTCCGTTCGTTTAAAGTAATGATGTATTCCATGCTAGTCGTTAGCATTGGAGTGGTTTGGTCACTTGGTGTTTTATCGCTATTCGATTTTGAAATTACACTTTTAACAGGCTTAATTCCACCGCTTATTATCGTAATTGGAATTCCGAATTGTATTTTCTTACTGAATAAATATCACAGAGAATACAAAAATCATAACAACCAGATAAAAGCACTAAGTAGGGTAATTGAAAAAACAGGAAATGCTATTTTCCTTACCAATACAACTACAGCATTGGGATTTGCAACTTTTATTTCTACCAAAAGTGCTATGTTGGTAGAGTTTGGTATCGTTGCGGCCATAGATATTTTCTTGGTATTTATATTGTCAATTTTTCTTATTCCAATTATTTTCAGTTTCTTAAAGCCACCTAAGAAGCGTCATACCAAGCACCTTGAAAATAAAATTATGGGTAAGGTGGTTGATTTTGTTGAGGTAATTGTACTCAACCACAGAAAAAAAGTATATGCTGTTTCTATTTTGATTTTTATATTTAGCTTGTTTGGTATTAGTAAAATGACTACAACGGGTAATCTTATCGATGATTTACCTAAAAACGATCCGATTGTTGAGGATTTAAAATTCTTTGAAAAAGGTTTTAATGGAGTAATGCCTTTTGAGGTAATGATAGATACCAAAGAAAAGAATGGTGTTTTTGCCGATAATGCCAAAACCTTATATAAAATCCAGAAGTTTCAGAAAGAAATGGCTAAATACGATGAGTTTTCTAAGCCATTATCCATTGTTGAAGCCATAAAATTTGCCTACCAATCGTATAAAAATGGGAAACCAAAATTTTATATTTTACCTCCGGCATCTGAGTTAAACAAATTAAAAACCTTTGTGGGTAATGATAATGAAAAAGGAAATTTCAGTTCGTTTATAGATTCAACTAATCGATACACAAGAGTTAGTTTCCAAATGGCAGATGTTGGAACTAAAGAAATGGATGAAATCTTAAATGAAATTCAACCCATTATTGATGATATCTTTCCTAAAGAAGACTATGATGTTTATACCACAGGAACTAGTGTAACTTTCTTAAAAGGAACAGGTTATCTTATTGAAAATTTATTTACCAGTTTGTCGTTGGCTATTTTTCTGATAGCCATATTAATGTCAATATTGTTTTCTTCAGTCAGAATGGTATTAGTTTCTTTAATTCCTAACTTTTTACCTTTACTAACTACAGCAGCTATTATGGGTTATATGGGTGTTGCCATTAAGCCTTCTACTATTTTAATTTTTAGTATTGCTTTTGGTATTTCAGTAGATGATACCATTCATTTTTTATCTAAATACCGACAAGAACTTAAAATTCACAGATTAGGAATTAAAAAGGCAGCGATTTTAGCACTTAGAGAAACAGGTTTTAGTATGATATATACGTCAACTATTTTGTTTTTTGGTTTCGGAGTATTTACTGTTTCCAGTTTTGGAGGTACAGTTGCCCTTGGAACTTTGGTATCGCTAACCATTTTATTTGCTGTTTTTGCAGACTTAGTATTGTTGCCTTCATTTTTATTATCGTTAGATAAAGCATTAACCACTAAAGCGTTTAGAAAAGAACCTTTAATAAGTGTGTTAGATGAAGAGGAAGACATTGATATTTCTAAACTGAAAGTAAAAAAGAAAAAAATTACTGAAGATACACCTTAAACCTTAACACACATGAAACGAGCCATGCTAAAAAGTTTAACACACAGGAGAATGATTATTAGCGAGCTACTTGTGACCGATTTAATAAAATAAAAATAAACACATGAAAGGAATAGTATTAGCCGGAGGTTCCGGAACTCGTCTCCATCCATTAACATTAGCCGTTAGTAAACAGTTAATGCCAATTTACGATAAACCAATGATTTACTATCCTATTTCAACGCTGATGAGTGCTGGAATTAAGGAAATTCTTATCATTACAACACCTCATGATAATTTAAGCTTTAAAACCTTATTAGGAGATGGCTCTCAGTTTGGATGTAAATTTGAATACGAAGTGCAAGAAGTACCAAATGGGCTAGCACAAGCGTTTGTTATTGGCGAAAAATTTATTGGAAACGATAGTGTTGCTTTAATTTTGGGAGATAATATTTTTTATGGAACAGGTTTAGAACAGTTATTAGTTGAGCTGAAAGAACCAAAAGGAGGAGTTGTTTTCGCTTATCATGTTTCCGACCCGCAACGTTACGGAGTAGTGGAGTTCGATAAAAACAACAAAGCCATTTCTATTGAAGAAAAACCATTAAAACCTAAATCGCACTTTGCTGTTCCCGGGTTGTATTTTTATGACAATCAAGTGGTAGGAATAGCCAAAACGTTAGAACCAAGTGCCAGAGGCGAATATGAAATTACTGATATCAATAGAATATACTTAGAAAAAAACCAGTTAGAAGTGGGCATTTTAGACAGAGGAACTGCTTGGTTAGATACAGGAACACATCAGTCTTTAATGCAAGCATCGCAATTTGTTCAGGTTATTGAAGAACGTCAGGGATTGAAAATTGGCTGTTTAGAAGAAATTGCTTACCGAAAAGGTTTTATTACTAAAGAACAATTACTTAAATTAGCAGAGCCATTGATTAAAAGTGGTTACGGTACTTACCTAATGGAAATTGTAAATGAGTAATAATAAAATCATATTAGTTACCGGTGGAGCCGGTTTTGTAGGAAGTTCTTTGGTTGAAGGATTGATTAAAGATGCCAATAATTTTGTGGTGGTAGTTGATAATTTAAAAACGGGAGATAAAAATAAACTGCCCAATGCTCCAAAAGATAACCTTAAATTTATTCAGTGTGATGTGAATAATTTAGATGAAATACGCAGTGTGTTTCATACTTTTTCATTCAATTACGTTTTTCATTATGCGGCTTTGGTTGGTGTGCAAAGAACCTTGCAAAACCCCATTCAAGTTTTAAAAGACATTAACGGAATTGAAAATATTTTAAAACTTTCAAAAAATACAGGCGTTAAAAAAGTAATTTATTCTTCCTCTTCGGAAGTATATGGAGAACCTGTTGAATACCCTCAAAATGAAGAAACTACACCGCTAAATTCACGTTTGCCTTATGCCATTGTAAAAAATGTTGGCGAAGCTTTTTTAAAATCATACAAGCAAGAATATGATTTAGATTTTGTGGTGTATAGGTTTTTTAATACTTACGGACCAAAACAAAGCAAGGATTTTGTTATTTCTAAATTCATCAATGCAGCACTTAATAATATTGATATTACCATTTATGGAGATGGCTCTCAAACCAGAACTTTTTGTTACGTGCAGAACAATGTTGAAGCAACTATAAAGGCTGCTTTTAGCGATGAACATATTAACCAAACCATTAATATTGGTAGCGATATAGAAACTTCTATTTTAGAGTTAGCCAAGCTGATTATCAGGTTAACAGGTTCGTCATCAAAAATAGTTCATTTACCACCTTTAGAAGAAGGAGATATGACAAGAAGAAGACCAGATATTTCTAAAATGAAACAACTCTTGGGAAATAATAAAATATACACCTTGGAGGAAGGATTAACCCAAGTGCTTAAAAATACTTCATTTATTTTATAAGATAAAAGTAATGGATAAACTGACTAACTTTATACAGATAGTTGAAGAAGCAATAGAGAAGAATGCTTATAAAAAACAACCTCAATCGCTTTATGCTCCCATAAATTATACACTTGCACTAGGCGGAAAAAGAATTCGTCCGGCATTACTTTTATTGGCTAACGATTTATTTAACGGTAAACCTGAAAAGGCTATCAATGCAGCATTGGCGATAGAAGTATTTCATAATTTCACCTTGGTTCATGATGATATTATGGATAATGCACCAATACGAAGAGGGAAACCAACCGTTTTTAAAAAGTGGGATGTAAACACAGCCATTTTATCTGGAGATGTAATGTTGGTGGAAGCTTATCAGCTATTAGCTGCTTGCGATGCAGCTGTATTACCAGAACTTCTAAAACTGTTTAATAAAACAGCAGTAGAGGTTTGCGAAGGACAACAATATGATATGCTTTTTGAGAAAGCGGCTGATGTTACCATTGACAATTACCTGAAGATGATTGAGCTAAAGACAGCAGTTTTGCTGGGGGCTAGCCTGAAAATGGGAGCAATTATAGCAGGAGCATCAAAAAGTGATGCCAAGCATTTTTATGAATTTGGTAAAAACATAGGCGTTGCTTTTCAATTGATGGATGATATTTTGGATGTTTACGGAAATCCTGAAAAATTTGGGAAGCAAGTAGGTGGAGATATTCTGGCGAATAAAAAAACATATTTGTTGCTAAAAACCATGGAATTAGCTAACGGAGCGTTGAGAAAAGAATTGGAGTTTTGTTTAAACTCTAAAACCTTATCTCCCGAAAATAAAATTACCAGAGTAAAATCCATCTACAATCAATTGAAGATTAAAGAAAAATCTATTGATGAGATGAATCATTTTTACAATACTGCCATAGCACATTTAGATAGCATTGAAGTACCAAAAGAGAAAAAAGCAATTTTTGAAAATTTCGCTAAAAAATTGATGCATAGGGAAAGCTAAAAAATTTAATCCACCAATCTTTCCGATTCTTCTTGAGCTTTTTCCCAATCATTTTCTGCAGTTTCCAACTCTTTTTTAAGTGCGGTAAATTCATCTACTAATTCTTGGGAATAAGTTGATGGATTTAATAGCTGCTCATTTATTTTTTTAATTTTCTCTTCCAATTTAGTGATTAAATCTTCTGATTTCTTAACCGCATTTTCTACTTTCCTAAGTTCTCTATCTTTATTTTTTCTTTCTTCGTAGCTAAGCTTATTCTCAGATGTAGCACTTTTTTGTTCCGCTACTTGCTTTTCTTTTCTTTCAAACTCTTTAATAGAATCTACTTTTTTAGATTTAAGGAATTCATAAACATCGCCTAAGAATTGTTTTACATTTCCGTTAGTAAATTCATACATTTCGGTAACCAATCCATCCAGAAAATCCCTATCGTGAGAAATAACAATTAATGTACCGTCATAGCGTTTTAAGGCAGCTTTAAGAATTTCTTTAGATTTAATGTCTAAATGGTTAGTTGGCTCATCGAGCACCAATAAATTTACAGGTTCTAACATTAGTTTACACAAAGCAACTCTTGCTCGTTCTCCCCCAGAAAGTACTTTAATTTTTTTATCGGCTTCTTCGCCACCAAACATAAAAGCTCCCAACAGGTTTCTTACTTGTTTTCTAATTTCTCCGTGAGCTACCTTATCTATGGTTTCAAAAACAGTTAATTCTTTATCTAGTTCTTCAGCTTGGTTCTGAGCAAAATAAGCCAACTTAACCTGATGTCCTAATTTTAACTCTCCTTGATGTTCCAATTCACCAACAATAATTTTACTCATGGTGGTTTTACCTTCACCATTTTTACCTACTAAAGCTACTTTTTTACCTTTTTCAATAAAAAAGTTTACATCTTTAAAAACTTGTTTGTCGCCAAAGCTTTTAGCAATATTTATGGCTTCTACAACCACTTTTCCAGAGTGCGGAGCAGGAGGAAAATAAAAACGCATAGAAGTGCTATCTTCTTCTTCAATTTCTATTCTGTCTATTTTGTCGAGCTGTTTCACTCTACTCTGTACCTGAACGGCTTTAGAAGCTTTAGATCTAAATCTTTCAATAAACTTTTCAGTATCTTGTATTTGTTTTTGCTGATTATTGTAAGCAGCAACTTGTTGTTCTCTACGTTCTTTTCTTAACTCTAAATACTTGGAATAGTAAGCTTTATAATCGTGAACTTTTCCTAAGGTAATTTCTATGGTTCGGTTAGTAACATTATCTAAAAAAGCTTTATCGTGAGATACCAAAACCACGCCTCCCGGATAAGTTTTTAAGAAATCTTCCAGCCATTGTATAGATTCAATATCTAAGTGGTTGGTAGGCTCATCGAGTAATAATACATCCGATTTGGTAAGCAGAATTTTAGCTAATTCAATACGCATTCTCCATCCACCACTAAATTCATCTGTAAGTCGGGTAAAATCTTTTGGAGTAAAACCTAATCCTTTTAAAATAGTTTCGCAATCGGCATCAATAGAAAAACCGCCCAACACGTTTAATCTTTCGTTGTAATCATTCAAATGGTTCAACAAGTCTAAATAACTGTCAGATTCATAATCCTCTCTGGTGGCTAATTGGTGATTAATTCCATCAATTTTGGCGTTGATATCATTCACTTCCTTAAAAACAGATTTGGTTTCATCAATAACGGTATTCCCAGAAATAAAATCCATATCTTGCGGCAAGTAGCCAACAGTAAAGTCTGCCGGAGTGGAAATAGTTCCACTATCGGGCTCTTGTTCGCTTGCCATAATTTTTAACAAGGTGGATTTTCCAGCACCATTTTTTCCTACTAAACCAATTCTATCGGTTTTATTTACAATAAAAGAAATACCATCAAACAGATAGCGTTCTCCAAAACTTACGGTTAAATCATTTACTCCTAACATGGGTGCGAAATTACAAATTTAATTGATGTGTAAATGTGTTGATGTGAGGATGTGCAAAAGTTAGTTAAATCAATCTCTAATCTCTAATTTCTAGTCTCCAATCAGAAATATATGAGTAACTTTGTATTGTTTAAAAATCAGCAAAATGTTATCAAGTATTTTAGGGCTTAAATGTCCAAAGTGTAGAAAAGGAGATCTTTTTACACATAAAAACATGTACAGAGTTAAAGGTTTTTTTGATATGCCGAAAGAGTGTCCGAATTGCGGACAAGATTTTGAGCCTGAAAGCGGTTTTTACTTTGGAGCTATGTATGTAAGTTATGGACTGACGGTAGCGTTGAGTGTTGCTGTATTTGCGATAACCATAATTTTTGATATTTATTCTTTAGGCTTATTTTTATTGCTAAATGGAATTGCGTTGCTGATTTTACTACCTTATATTTTTAGGGTTTCTAGGTCTATTTGGATAAGCATTATTGTAAAATATGACCCTCCCAAATATGATGATGAAAAAGCACAAGCATAAAATTGTTGTTGAAAAAACAGCACATTATTATTCTTTAGGAAATATTTCTACAGCAAAAACACTATGGTTTGTATTGCATGGTTATGGATATAATGCCAATTATTTCATTCATAAATTTGATGGGATTGCTGATGAAGAAAACTTTGTTGTAGCTCCAGAAGGTTTGTCTAATTTTTATGTCGCAGGAGTTAGTGGCAGAGTTGGAGCAAGTTGGATGACCAAAGAAAATCGTGAAGATGAAATTCAAGACTACCTGAATTACCTTAATAGTTTGTATGAAACATTACTCAGCCAAATAGATTTGATAGAAGTTAAAGTGAATGTTATTGGCTTCTCGCAAGGAGGAGCAACAGCAGCAAGGTGGATAAGTGATAATAAAATAAATTGTGCTAATTTAATATTGTGGGCAAGTGTATTTCCTGATGATATGGAGTTTGAAGTATTAAAAACCAACACCAACTCTTTTTTGTTGTATGGCGATGATGACGAATATGTAACCCAAGAAAGAATTGATAAGCAAAAAGCTATTCTTGAAAAAGCGAATATCAATTGTAAATTAATTGAGTTTAAAGGGAAACATGATGTCCCTGCTGAAGTGCTCCAAGAGCAACGCAAATTAAATAATTGGTAGATTTAGAAAAACAATTTTCTTTTATAAGCATTTCCATTAATATACCTACTTGTGCCAAGTAATTCTGTGGCTTCCATTACTATCATTAACGCATTTGGGTTTGTAGCATGCACCATTTTTTTAAGGACATTAATTTTACTGTTATCAACTACAATAAAAATAATGTTTTTATGATTGGAGTTGTATAAGTCGTTGCCTTGCATTAATGTTCCAGTTATACCAAGCTCTTCAGTAATTCTTTGCTGTAATTTTTCCGGATGATCTAATGCAATATGTACAATTTTTTGATGTTTGCTTCCGGTAAGCAATAAGTTAATCAATTTAGCACTTACATAAATGCTTATTAAACTCCACAATGCCAATTCAATATCTTTAAAAACTACCCCGGCAGCTACAACTACAAGAGCATCGAGGATAAGAATAGCATCTCCAGTTTTGATGTTGGCTTTTTCATTTAAAATTTTCGCAATAATAGTTCCTGCTCCGGCAGAAGATTCTCCTTTAAAAATTAGTCCTAAACCAATACCAACAAAAACTCCCCCATAAAGTGATGATAGTAATGTATTGTTGCTAAACGCAGCGATAACATATATTTCACCAAGTAAATCAATAAAAAGTGCCGTTATTACAATGGTAATGATGGTTCTGACAGCAAACTTTTTCCCTAAATAATTTAGACTAAGCAACAATAGCGGAATATTGACTATCATTAAAATTACTCCCGTAGGCAATTCAAATAAATGATGAAGGATAATGGAAAGTCCGGCAATGCCACCGGTTGCAATTTTATTTGGAATAAGAAACCCAACCATTCCGGTAGCTAAAAACATAGCACCAACAATTATAAATAAATAATTTTTTAGTTCAGCTTTTAAGGAATCATCAGACATTGTAATTCATTTTTTTGTCGAGCAAAATAAGTAAATACAAAAAGATTAAAAGATGTTATTTGTCATATTAAAATTACTGAGGTTCTATCCAATCGCCATGCGACTTTATAAGCTCAATAAGTTCTTCAACAGCTTCTTTTTCAGGAACATTTCTTTTAACTACATTTTTTTCTTTGTATAACGTTATTTTTCCTACTCCTGTACCAACATAACCATAGTCTGCATCAGCCATTTCTCCAGGTCCATTAACAATACATCCCATAATTCCAATTTTTACTCCTTTAAGGTGAGAAGTTACTTTTCTGATTTTAGCAGTTGTTTCTTGTAAGTCAAAAAGTGTTCTTCCACAACTAGGGCAAGAAATATATTCTGTTTTTGAAATTCTTGTTCGTGTTGCTTGTAAAATGCCAAAAGCAAGGCTGTTGAGTAAGCTGTCGCTTCCGCAATTCTCAGCAGCTATAAAAATGCCATCACCTAAACCATCCACCAATAAAGCTCCCATATCAGTAGAAGCGTAAAGTTGAATTTGCTCATCAGTTAAATTACCATAAGCTCTTCCGATAATTACGGGCACATCACAATTGTTTAAGATTAATTCATTAAATAATTTTCGTTGTTCAGCCATACCATGAGGATGATAAGTATCTATTATCAATACAGCAGTTTTGTCATTCTTTATTTTATCAATGAAAGCATTACTAAGTTGGTCAAGAGTTACATAAACAAAGTTCAACTTTGCATGTGTTTCAACATTGTTGAGGTATTCTTTTGAATCTATAAAAGGAAATGCATTGAACTTATTTTTTTGAGTTAACCATGTTTTATGAAGATAAATTAATCCTAGTGTTCCAGGTACTTCAAAGTCAATTATTTTGTTGCCAAGAAAAACATAATCGCAAGCCATTTCGCCAATATTCCATTTATCTAAAGGAACAGAGTAATTGTATCCTAAAGCGAAAAGTGAAGCTGGTTTTATGTTTTCTTTCAGGCTAAAATCAGCCATTATTCTTGGTACATTTGAGCCACCAATATTTAATACCTCATTGGTTTTTCTTTTGTTGTATTCAAAAGGATTAATGGCATATTTTTTTATTGGAGTTATAGGCGTTTCTATAGTTCTATTGCTGTATCTTTCTACTAGTGTTTTGGCAACAGGAATTTCAAACTCAGGTTCTTCGGTAAGCGAAACACGAATGGTATCTCCTAATCCGTCTTCTAAAAGTGTTCCTATACCCACAGCAGATTTAATTCTTCCGTCTTCTCCATCACCGGCTTCGGTAACTCCTAGGTGCAAAGGATAATTCATTCCTTCTTCCATCATTTTATTAACCAATAATCTGTAAGCTTGAACTACCACCAACGTGTTGCTGGCTTTCATAGAAAGTACAATATTATGGTAATCTAAATCGCTACAAATTCGTAAAAATTCCATGGCAGATTCTACCATTCCAAGCGGAGTGTCGCCATATCTGCTTAATATTCTGTCGGATAAAGAACCGTGGTTGGTGCCAATACGCATAGCTGTGCCGTGTTTTTTGCATATTTTTACTAAAGGTTCAAAACTTTTTCTGATGCGTTCTAATTCTTTGTTGTAAGATTCATCAGTATAATCCAATGTTTCAAACTTCTTTTTGTCGGCATAATTTCCGGGGTTTATTCTAACTTTTTCTACTATTTTAGCAGCAATTTCAGCAGCATTAGGTGTAAAATGTATATCGGCAACCAATGGGGTGTTATAACCTCTTTTTCTAAGTTCCGCTTTAATGTTAGCTAAATTCTCAGCTTCTTTTTTGCTTGGGGCAGTAATCCTAACAATTTCGCATCCTGCATTTATCATTCTAATGGCTTGAGCAACGGTAGCTTCAGTATTCATAGTATCCGTAGTGGTCATAGATTGAATACGAATAGGATTGTCACCTCCAATTCCAATATCTCCGACCATTACTTCTTTAGTTTTAAATCTTTTATATGATATTAGGTCTCTGCAGTAAACGTTGTTCATAATAATGAAAGGCTAAATTTTTAACAAAAGTAAGACTAAAAAACACGTCAATTCAAATCAAACTAAAGTTATATGTAAAATCCAAAATATACTAATTACCGTTTATAAACTAGAACCTACCGTTTATATATTAAAACCGACACAACCTATATTTCTAATAGTAAAATTAGTGAGCTACACGTAATATTACATTGCGAAACAAAAAACTTTTGTTATGAAAACGGCATCTAATATCTCAAACACTATCGGAAATACCCCTAAAAAAAATATTTCTAAGCTATTAAAAACTTCTAAAAAGTTAGAAATTATTAAATACATAATATTATTGTGTTTGATGATTTTAGGTTTTGGAATAATTTCTCTAACAGCTAGAGATTTACCTATTTCAGGAGGCGGGGGTAATAAGGGAGGCGGTACTGGTCCGGTGAGTTCGGCAGGATGTGCACCAGCGACATCGATAGCTACCTTGGAGTTAAACAATGTAAGAGCGAGAATAGAAGGGACAGGAGGAAGTATGTGGTTAGATAGACCAAACACTATAGCAGCCTATAATGTGCCCAAGCAAAAGACAGCAGAGGATCCTAGATACACCTCTATATTTGCAGGTTCGTTATGGATGGGAGGAAGAGATGTTAATGGGCAGTTAAAGATAGCCGCAGTAACCTTTAGAACAAGTGGGAATGATTTTTGGCCGGGTCCCTTAAAGTTAGCCAATGCAGATATAGACGCAGCTACCTGTTCAAAATTCGATGAACATTTTGGTATATCCAGATCAATGGTAGATCAATTTGTAGCGTGGTATCAAGCAGGACAAGACGATATAATAAATGGAACAACCACACAAACAGACGATTTTCCAGGCTACCAAGTACCAGAAGCCATATTAAATTGGCCGGCCCATGGAGGTCCGGGAGAAGATTGGCACTTAGCCCCATTTTACGATAGAGATGGCGATGATTTTTATGATCCTAGCCAAGGAGACTATCCAAAATATGATTTAATAGGCGATATAGACTGTAGAACAACAAGAGACATCAGACTATTTGGAGATACTACCATATGGTTTGTATTCAATGACAAAGGTAATGTACATACAGAATCAGGTGGTCCATCTATAGGGATGGAGATAAGAGGACAAGCCTTTGCCTTTGCCACCAATGATGAAGTAAATAACATGACTTTTTATAACTATGAGATGATAAACCGTTCCACCTTTACCTTAACAGAGACATACTTTGGACAATGGGTAGATTCAGATTTAGGGAATGCGGAAGACGATTACGTAGGCTGTGATGCTGAGCGAGGATTAGGTTATTGTTATAATGGAGATGCGATAGATCAAGATAATGGAGCCTCCTTAGGATATGGATCAACACCCCCGGTAATAGGCGTAGATTTTTTTGAAGGACCTTATATGGATGATGATAGCATAGACAACCCATTAACACAAGTAGTACAAAATGCAATAGACTCCTTAGGGATACCTTATGGAGGATTAGGATTAGGTTATGGAGACGGAATAGTAGATAATGAGCGATATGGGATGCGAAAATTCATCTATTACAACAGGACAGATTTAGCACAAGGGAATTGGGATGGAGACCCTGTAAATGCATTACAACATTATAATTACCTAAAAGGGATATGGAGAGATGGATCACAAATGGTATGGGGAGGAAATGGACACCCTTCATCAGGAGGGACAGTACCAGCAGATTTATTATTTCCTGGCGATTCAGACCCGTTAAATTGGAGTACCTTAGGACAATCAGTATCTCCTTCATCATGGAGTGAGTTTAATGCACAAGGAGGATCCCCTAATCAAGAATCAGATAGAAGATTTTTAGAATCAGCCGGACCTTTTACATTAGAGCCGGGAGCAGTAAACGATTTAACAGTAGGAGTAGTATGGGCAAGAGCCACCTCAGGAAATAACCTAGCCTCTATACAAAACCTAAAAGTAGCCGATGATAAGGCTCAAGCCTTATTTGATAACTGTTTTAAGATAGCTGAAGGACCAGATGCACCAGATTTAACCTTTCAGGAATTAGACAGAGAATTGATATTATACTTAGGCAACAAACCAACCTCAAACAATTATAATGAAGAGTATTACCTGATGGATCCATTTATAGCGATACCAGATACAATGGATGGAGTATACCAAGGAACAGATGATGATAAAGACACGTTGAAATTTTATGATTTTCAAGGCTATCAAATATTTCAAGTAAAAAATGCATCAGTAAGTGTAGAAGAATTATATGATCCGGCAGTATCGAGGTTAGCCGCACAAGTAGATATCAAAGATGGGATAGGGCAACTAGTAAACTTTACCTATGATGAGAGAATAAATGCGAACATACCACAAGAGATGGTAAATGGGGGAGATGAGGGGATAAAACACTCTTTTAGAGTAACAAGAGATTTATTTGCAACAGGCGATAACAGGTTAGTAAACCATAAGACCTATTATTACATAGCCATAGCTTATGGACATAATAGTTATAAAGATTACGATCCCAACCAACCATCACAATATGATGGACAAAAGAAACCTTATATAGCCAGTAGAAAAACAGGTAGTGGAGGCGGAATAACCTCATTTGCAGCAATACCACATAACCCTGCACCAGAGAAAGGAGGAACCTATGCCAATTCAGTATACGGAGATCAGCCACAAATAACAAGAGTAGAAGGACAAGGAAATGGAGGAAATAGGTTATATTTAACAGCCTCAACAGAAGCAAGAATAGTAGCCAATAACTTTGATGACTTTTTGGTGTACGAAAAAGGATTTGGACCAATAAATGTAAAAGTAGTAGATCCATTAAATGTAAGAGCAGGGGCATACAGAGTACAATTTAGTGATACAACATCAGCAACCATAGGGAATTTAACCGATGCAAGATGGACGTTGTATGCACCCAATGGAGATGTCATCAACTCAGACCAAACCATAGCAATAGAAAATGAACAAGTGATATTAAACCACGGGATATCTATAAGTATAGTACAAGCAAAGAATGCAGGAGAAGAAGCAGAGTTGGGTAATGGAGTATTAACATCGAGTATAGCGTTTGTAGATGGGAGCAAGCAATGGTTAACAGGATTTAGAGACGTAGAAGGACAAACCGATGCTAACTGGATAAGATCAGGAACAGACTTATTTGCACCAAGTGGATCAGACCCATACGATGATTATTCACTAGTACCACAAGATGTAAGTAACCCAACAGGATTTGTAGATCCGAATCAAGACTTTGAAGGACTTGCAGGAGGCTTATGGTCACCATACAGATTAGTATCCTACATATCAGATGCTAATACTCAATTCGATGCCGTAGGGTTAGGCCTGTTAAGTGGGAACTCAGTAAAACGATCAAGTTTAACCAGTGTACCGTCAGTAGACATTGTATTTACCGCAGACAAGAGTAAGTGGAGTAGAGCAATGGTGTTAGAAGCCCAAACACAAACAGGGTTAGCCCAAGGAGGAGTAAAACACTTACATTTAAGAAACTCAGCAAGTGTAGATAAGAATGGGAATCCAGATGGAACAGGCACAGGAATGGGTTGGTTTCCGGGATATGCCATCAACGTAGAAACAGGAGAGCGTTTAAACATAGCCTTTGCAGAAGATAGTTGGTTAGCCGGAGAAAACGGTAGAGATATGCTGTGGAACCCAACATCAAATGCTTATGCAGGAGTAAACAATGAAGTAAGAATGGGAGGAAAACATTACGTGTATGTATTTAGAGGAGGCTCAGTACCAGCGCCAGTAGGAAGTTTACCAACATATGATGGCTGTGCAGCTTTAGCCAATATAATGGCAAACGGACCGGACTTATACAGAATGTTAGCCTTTAGTAGTTGTGTATGGGCAGGAATACCGATGTTAGCAGAAGGACAGACCCTACTGTCAACAACAGCAAAAGTAAGCTTGAGAGTATCGAGAAAATATAATAGCTTTACCACAGCCTCAACCACCAACAATGGCTTGCCACTGTATGGATTTGATATGACAGGATTAGAAGTAGTAACAGGCAATGCAGATTTACTAAAAGATTCAGTATTGTCAATGATAAATGTAGTACCAAATCCGTACTACGCTAACTCGGCATACGAAACAGGTAAGCTAGATAATAGAATAAAGATAATCAACTTACCGGAAGAGTGTACGATATCCATCTATAATGTAAACGGAACATTAATGAGAAGATTCAACAAAGCAGATCCAAAAACAAGTTTAGATTGGGACTTGAAGAACTTTGCAAATGTGCCGGTAGCAGGAGGCGTATATTTAATGCATATAGATGTACCTAATATAGGAGAAAGAACCCTTAAATGGTTCGGAGTTATTAAACCTACTGACTTAAATGGGTTTGGATTTTAAAATATTATAAGTTAAAATAAATAGAATTAAGATAAATTTAGATAAATATTACTATGAGAAAAACTAAAATTTCTATCGTTGTATCGGTAATTATTTTTACAGCTATTACAACTTTATATGCTGGAAATAAAGACAGAGCAGGAGAAGCTGGAGCATCTCAAATATTGATAAACCCATGGACTAAAAGTGTAGGGTTTGGGGGTGCAAATACTGCTTCAGCAGTAGGTCTTGAAGCTATGGGCTTAAATATAGCAGGTATGGCATTTACTAATAAAACCGAACTATTATTTACCTATAAAAATTATTTATCAGGAAGTGATATTAATATTAACTCTTTTGGATTTTCACAAAGAGTTAGTGAAACTGGGGTTATAGGTATGAGTTTTATGTCTATGAATTTTGGGGATATTGATATAACGACAGTTGATATTCCTGAAGGTGGAATAGGAACTTTCTCTCCTAGTTATTTAAATCTTGACTTTGGATATGCTCAAGCTTTTTCAAATAGTATTTCGGGAGGTATGTCTGTTAAAATTATTAGTGAATCAATATCTAATGTTTCTAATAGAGGCTTTGCTTTTGATGCAGGAATTAGGTATAAAACAGGTGAGAATGACAGAATGAAATTTGGTATAGCTTTGAAAAATGTTGGACCAACGATGAGAGCATCAGGTGATGGTCTTTCTTTTACAGCTACTGATGAATCTAGCGGAACTCCCATTACAGTTTCTAAAAACCATAGAGTTGCCGACTTTCAATTACCATCATTATTAAATATTGGAGTATCATATGATTTTTACATAGCTCCTTCTGTTGATTCCGTTTCTAAAGAAATATCTTCTATGCATAGAGTAACTGTAGCAGGTAATTTTACTGCAAACTCATTTACTAACGATCAATATAAAGTTGGTTTAGAATATGCTTTTAGAGAAATGTTTATGGTTAGAGCTGGATATACTTTAGAGCAAGATACTTGGTTTGATAGTGAAAAAAGAATTAATGCTTTTACTGGCCCTGCTTTTGGTGCATCTATAGTTGCTCCATTAGGTAAAGGAGGATCTACATTTAGCTTTGATTATGCTTATCAAACTACTGAGAATTTTGATGGAACACACAGTATAGGTGTAAGATTGAATATGTAATTAATAATATTAAATAGTAAACAAAATTAAAGAGAGCTCAATTTTGAGTTCTCTTTTCGCATTATAAAACTTATGTCACAGATTAATTATTATACAAAAGAGGGCTTAGAAAAACTTAACCAAGAGTTACAACAATTGAAGTCAATTGAACGCCCTTCTATTTCCGCTCAAATTGCTGAAGCTAGAGATAAAGGAGATTTATCTGAAAATGCAGAATATGATGCAGCTAAAGAGGCTCAAGGCTTATTAGAATTAAAAATTACTAAATTAGAAAACATTATTGCTAATGCTAGAATAGTAGATGAGTCTCAATTAGATATTTCTAAAGCTTTAATTCTTTCTAAAGTCAAAATAAAAAATGTAGCTAACGGAGCTTTAATGGAATACACATTAGTTTCTGAAAAAGAAGCAGATTTAAAAGCTAAAAAAATATCTGTAAACTCACCTATAGGAGAAGGTTTGCTTGGTAAAAAAGTGGGCGATGTTGTAGATATTAAAGTCCCTACAGGAGTAGTTAAATTTGAAATAATTGAAATTTCAAGGTGATGAGTACAATTTTTACCAAAATTATAAACGGTGAAATTCCATGCTATAAAATTGCCGAAAATGATAACTTTTTGGCATTTTTGGATATATCTCCTTTAGCAAAAGGACATACATTGGTAATTCCCAAAAAAGAAATAGATTATATTTTTGATATTGATAGCTCAACTTATCAAGAATTATGGAACTTTGCTAAAAGTACAGCTAAAATGATTGAAAAAGCTATTCCTTGTAAAAGAATTGGTGTGGCAGTTATTGGGTTGGAAGTTCCACATGTTCATATTCATTTAGTTCCAATAAATAATGTGGGAGATATTAATTTCTCAAAAGAAAAACTTTCTCTTTCCACAGATGAGATGAAAGCAATTTGCGATAAAATTACTAAAGCGTAGTTTGTTTTATTTCCAAGATTATTTTCAACAAGCCCAACTTTTTAGTTTATTCTTAATAACTTTGCACTTCATTTTCAAACAGCGTTAAAGATAATGAGTGACCCCATCAAACATGAGTGTGGAATAGCATTTGTAAGACTATTAAAACCACTAGAATTTTATATAGAAAAATATGGAACATCAATGTATGCATTAAACAAAATGTATTTATTGATGGAAAAACAACATAATAGAGGTCAGGATGGAGCCGGATTGGTAAATATAAAGTTTGATGTGGAACCCGGTGACAGATATATTAGTAGATACCGTTCAAATGATAGTCAGCCTATAAAACATATATTTGATAAAGTAAACAATAAGTTTAGAAAAGCTTATCAAAAATATCCTGATAAATTAAAAGATGTAAAATGGTTAAAGAAAAATGTTCCTTTTACAGGAGAGGTTTTTTTAGGACACTTAAGATATGGAACTTATGGAGGTAATTCTATAGAAAATTGTCACCCATTTCTAAGACAAAACAACTGGATGACCAAAAATTTGGTTGTAGCCGGAAACTTTAACCTTACCAATGTAGATGAGCTTTTTGATATTTTGGTGGATATTGGTCAACATCCAAAGGAAAAGTCAGATACCGTTACTGTAATGGAAAAAATAGGTCATTTTTTAGATGTAGAAAATCAAGAAATATTTGACAGATATAAAGCTCAAGGCTATTCAAGAAAAGAAATTTCATCACTAATTGCAAAAGAATTAGATATTCAAAAAATACTTAAAAACTCTGCGGCAGATTGGGATGGAGGTTATGCTATGGCAGGATTATTAGGACATGGAGATGCTTTTGTGTTAAGAGATCCATCAGGAATCAGACCTGTTTTTTATTATCATGATGATGAAGTGGTTGTGATTACTTCTGAAAGACCAGCAATTCAAACTGCTTTTAATGTTAAGGTTGAAGATATCAAAGAAATTAAACCCGGACATGCTTTAGTTATTAAGAAAAGTGGTGATATTCAGGAGAAATTGGTTAGAGAACCTTTAGAAAAAACTGCTTGCTCGTTTGAACGAATTTATTTTTCTAGAGGAAGTGATATAGACATTTATAAAGAAAGAAAACAATTAGGAAGAAACATTTGTACTCAAGTATTAAAAAGTATAGATAATGACATGAAAAACTCAGTATTTTCATTTATTCCGAATACTGCCGAAGTTTCCTTTTATGGAATGATGAAAGGAATGCAAGATAAGCTGAACGAGGTAAAACAGCAAAAAATCCTTGCTTTAGGAAATAATATTACTGACGAAAAACTTAACGAGATTCTTGCTTTAAGAAATAGAATTGAAAAAATTGCTATTAAAGATGCGAAACTAAGAACCTTTATCACGCAAGATGATGATAGAAATGATTTAGTAACACATGTTTATGATATCACTTATGGCTCTGTAAAACCAACTGATAACTTGGTTATTATTGATGATTCTATTGTAAGGGGAACTACCTTAAAACAAAGTATTTTAAGAATTTTAGACAGATTGAACCCAAAGAAAATTGTAGTTGTTTCTTCTGCACCTCAAATTAGATATCCAGATTGTTATGGTATAGATATGGCTAAACTAGGCGATTTTATTGCGTTTCAAGCGGCAATAGCTTTGTTACAAGATACTAATCAGCAACATATTTTAGAGGAAGTTTATAAAAAATGTGTAGAACAACAAGATTTACCAAAAGAGCAAATTAAAAACTATGTAAAAGAAATTTATGCTCCATTTACAGCCGACCAAATTTCGAAGAAGATTACTGAGTTGCTTACTCCTGAAAATATGAAAGCAGAAGTTGATATCGTTTTTCAAACTATTGAAGGCTTGCATGATGCTTGTCCGAACCATACAGGGGATTGGTATTTTACAGGCAACTATCCTACTCCCGGAGGAAATAAAGTGGTAAATAAAGCACTTATTAATTATTTTGAAAATAAAAACGAAAGAGCATATTAAGATTGTCAAAAGGTATAGTTATTTTTATACCGTTTTTAATATTCAATACTAAATTGTAGTCATGAAGGAATTAATTGAAGATTTTACCAAACATATACAGCATTCAATAGAATTAAATAAGAATACCACATTAACTGCTTCTAACAAAGTTTTTAATAATGTACTTATTTGTGGATTGGGAGGTTCTGGTATCGGAGCTACAATTATTGCTCAAGTAGTAGCTGATAATGCCAAATTGCCAATTTTGGTAAATAAAGATTATAAAATTCCTCAATTTGTTAATGAAAATACCTTAGTAATTGCATGTTCTTATTCTGGAAATACCGAAGAAACCCTAGAAATGCTTTCTCAGGCAGAGCAGAAAAACGCAACTATAGCTTGTGTAACTTCTGGAGGTAAATTAGCAGCGTTGGCTATTGAAAAAGGGTTTAATCATATTTTAATTCCTGCAGGTCATCCACCCAGAGCTGCTTTTGGGTTAGCTTTTCCACCGTTATTTAAATTATTGAATCACTATGTGGTAATTAGTTCCGATTATTCAAATGAATTTAACAATGCTATCAAGTTAATAGATGAAAATGAATCTCAGATATTGATAGAAGCAGGAGCAATTACCGAAAAACTATATAAAAAAATTCCAGTTATATATGTTGAATCTTCTTATGAAGGTGTAGCAGTACGTTTTCGTCAACAAATTAATGAAAACTCTAAAATGCTTTGCTGGCATCATGTAATTCCAGAAATGAACCACAATGAATTAGTAGGCTGGGCAAATAAAAATGAAGATTTAGCAGTAGTTATTTTCAGAAATGAAGATGATTATTACAGAAATAAAAAAAGAATTGAAGTAAATAAAACAGTTTTTGAAAAATATACTTCTACCATTATTGAAATTCATTCTAAAGGCAATTCAAAATTAGAAAGAGCTTTATACCTAATTCATTTAGGAGATTGGGTTTCTTATTTGTTAGCAGAAAAAAATGGGGTAGATGTGGTTGAAGTAGATGTTATCACTCATCTTAAAAACGAATTGTCTAAAATTTAATACAACATGACAGATTTTAATCCTAACGATGTTGGTGTTGCTAACGGAAATATTTTTGGCTTACCTTATTCACTCGAAGAGAGCGAAATTGTTATTATTCCTGTAGCTACAGATATAACTTGTTCTTTCAATAAAGGTACTGCAAAAGCTCCTCAACGAATTATTGAAGCATCCTTACAAGTAGATTTATTTGATATCAATTTAGATAAAGCTTGGGAGAACAAGATTTTTATGTTGCCAGTAAATAAAAAAGAAGCTAAACAACATAAAAAAGTAGGAAAGATTGCTTCCGAATTAATTAATAAATTAGAAGAAGGAGAAGCATTTACTGCTGAAGATAAGGAAATATTAACCTCTGTAAATGCATATTGTAGTGAGGTAAATAATCATGTAAAACAAACTGCTTTAGAAAACCTTAATCAAGGAAAGTTAGTTGCTGTTTTGGGTGGAGATCACAACTCTCCCTTAGGATTAATACAGGCATTGGCTGAAAAATATGAAGATTTTGGCATTTTACAAATAGATGCTCATGCCGATTTGCGTGTTGCTTACGAAGGGTTTGAGTTCTCTCATGCTTCAATTGCTCATAACGCATTACAGTTAAAACAAGTGTCAAAATTGGTTCAGGTAGGTATTAGAGATGTTTGTCAGGATGAAGTAGATTATATTAAAAAATCTAAAGGTAGAATTACTACTTTTTTCGATTGGGATATAAAAGCCCAACAATTTGGCGGTAAAACATGGGAAACTATTTGCGATGAAATCATTAAAGAATTACCCTCAAAAGTATATGTTACTTACGATATAGATGCGTTAGACCCAAAACATTGTCCAAATACAGGAACACCTGTTCCAGGAGGTTTTGAATACGAACAAATTAATTATCTAATCAACAAATTAGTAGAGAGCAAAAAGCAACTAATTGGTTTTGATTTAAACGAAGTGGGTAACAGCGATTGGGATGCCAATGTTGGCGCCAGAGTATTGTTTAAATTATGTAACTTCTTAAAAAAATCGAATTTGTAATTTCATTATTAATGTAGATTTTAGTAGATTAGTGTTGATTTTAAGCTACTAAATTCATGCTTGCTGACTTTTTCAATTTAATATTTCCAAAATTATGTGCTGCATGCGGCAATACTTTACTGAAGCAAGAACATATTATTTGTACTTCCTGTCAGTTTAATTTACCTAAAACTAATTTTCATTTACATCAAGATAATGATGTTTGTAGAATATTCTGGGGAAGAATTCAAATAGAAATGGTAGCCGCTTTTTATAAGTTTAGTAAAAAGAGTAAGGTGCAACATTTATTACATCAATTAAAGTACAAAGGCAACAAAGAAGTAGGAGAGTTGATTGGTGAACTCTATGGTTATGAACTAAAAAAAGCTCCTTTATATGAGGGAATTGATGTTATTATACCAGTTCCATTGCATCCCAGAAAAAAGAAAATAAGAGGCTACAACCAAAGTGAGTGGATTGCCAAAGGACTCTCTAAAACTATGGATGTTGAACTTGATACCACATCGGTTTATAGAAAAGTTCACACGCAAACTCAAACCAAAAAAGCCCGTTACGACCGTTGGGAAAATGTAAATTCCATTTTTGGTATCAACCATCCCGAAAAACTTAAAAATAAAAAGGTGTTAATTGTTGATGATGTAATAACAACCGGAGCAACTATAGAAGCTTGTGCAACCGATTTAAAAGCCCTAGGCTGTAAAGTTTATGTGGTTGTTCTCGCTGCTGCCTAAGATTTTGATTGAGTTGAAAAAGTCTCTCTTTAGGGGATTAATAGCTTTTATTTAAAATCAGAACATCTTCGTACTTTTACAAGTAAAAAAACTAATTTTGCAGCCTATATAAAATAGGTATGAAACGACCATGTTAAAAATTTTAACAGAAAGAAAGGTGATTTTTGGGGAGTTCCATCTGACCGATTTAATAAAATAGAAAAATAGACAGATGAAAAACATAAGAAACTTTTGTATTATTGCTCACATTGACCACGGAAAAAGTACCTTGGCAGATAGACTTTTACATAAAACCAACACCATTACAGACAGAGAATTACAAGAGCAAACCCTTGATGACATGGACTTGGAACGTGAAAGAGGGATTACCATTAAAAGCCATGCTATACAAATGGATTATGCTTTTGAAGGGGAACAATACGTGCTAAACCTTATCGATACTCCTGGTCACGTAGATTTTTCTTACGAAGTTTCTCGTTCTATCGCTTCTTGCGAAGGAGCGTTGCTTATTGTTGATGCTACTCAAGGAATCCAAGCTCAAACTATTTCTAACCTTTATTTGGCGTTAGAACATGACTTGGAAATTATTCCTATTCTTAATAAAATGGACTTGGATAGTGCCATGCCCGAAGAAGTGAAAGATCAAATTATTGATTTAATTGGTTGCGATAGAGAAGATATTATTGCAGCCAGTGGAAAAACGGGTATGGGTGTAGATGAGATTTTGGAAGCCGTTATCAAACGTGTTCCTGCTCCACAAGGTGATCCTAACGCTCCATTTCAAGCATTAATTTTCGATTCTGTTTTTGATTCTTATAGAGGTATTTATGCTTATTTTAAAGTGAAAAACGGTGAGATTAAAAAAGGCGACAAAGTAAAATTTGTAGCTACCGGAAAAGAATATTACGCTGACGAAGTTGGTACACTACGATTAAAACAATTCCCCAGACCTGTTATAAAAACCGGTGATGTTGGATATTTAATTTCAGGAATTAAAGTAGCAAAAGAGGTAAAAGTGGGTGATACTATTATTACTGTTGATAGACCAGCTCCCGCAATTCAAGGGTTTGAAGATGTTAAACCTATGGTTTTTGCAGGAATTTATCCTATAGACACTGATGAATTTGAAGATTTGCGGGATGCCATGGAAAAACTTCAGCTAAATGATGCTTCATTAACTTTTGAACCGGAGTCTTCTGCTGCTCTTGGTTTTGGCTTCCGTTGTGGTTTCTTAGGGATGTTGCACATGGAAATTATTCAAGAAAGACTTGCCAGAGAGTTCGATATGAATGTGATTACCACCGTTCCTAACGTTTCTTATAATGCTTATTTAACTAAAGATAGAGAAACGGCTGTTATAGTAAATAATCCATCAGATTTTCCCGACCCAAGTAAATTAGATAGAATTGAAGAGCCTTATATTAAAGCTTCTGTAATTACCAAATCGGAATACGTTGGTGCAATTATGACCTTATGTATTGAAAAACGAGGAGAATTAACCAATCAAGTATATCTAACTACTGATAGAGTAGAACTAAATTTTAATGTGCCTTTGGCTGAGATTGTTTTTGATTTTTATGATAGATTAAAATCTATTTCAAGAGGATATGCTTCTTTTGATTACCACCCTATTGGGTTCCGTCCATCGCAGTTAGTAAAAATGGATTTATTACTTAATGGTGACCAAGTGGATGCTTTGTCAGCATTGGTACATAAAGATAATGCGTATGATTTGGGTAAGAAAATTTGTAAGAAATTAAGAGAATTAATTCCACGTCAGCAATTTGATATTGCTATACAAGCAGCTATTGGAGCAAAAATTATTGCCAGAGAATCGCTTTCTGCCTTAAGAAAAGATGTTACCGCAAAATGTTATGGTGGTGATATTTCTCGTAAGCGTAAATTATTGGAAAAACAAAAAGAAGGAAAGAAAAAGATGAAGCAAATTGGTAATGTAGAAATTCCACCAACTGCATTCTTAGCGGTACTAAAGTTGAATGATTAACGGATTGGTTTAACCCTTTTAACCACATAGAAACATAGTTTTTTAACTTGTTATATTGAGCAAAATTTTTCATGCCGAAGTATGAGGTATAGAAAAATGCTGTCGAAATATCTTCTTTATCTGTTAACGTGAATTTTAAATTAACAAAATTCAAACTAATCATCCATCTCCACCAAATCCTTTTCTAAATCGAGTTTACGAAGTTTTGGAAACTTAATACTCGTAAAAAGCACAACTAACAAGGTCATGCTACCACCAAAAACCACAGAAGCAACTGTCCCCATTAGTTTAGCGGCAACACCACTTTCAAAAGCTCCAAGCTCGTTAGAAGACCCTACAAAAATAGAATTTACTGATGAGACTCTGCCTCGCATATTATCGGGCGTTTTTAACTGTAAGATGGTTTGCCTAATTACCACAGAAACACCATCGAAAACACCACTAAAAAACAACGCAATTACCGACAACCAAAACCAACTTGATAAACCAAATAGAATGATACACAACCCAAATCCTGCAATTGCTCCCAATAATTTTAATCCCGCATTTTTATTTAATGGAAAATAAGCTACTGCAATTAATGTAATAAAAGACCCAATTGCTGGAGAAGCTCTTAATACTCCAAAACCTTGCGAACCTACGTGTAAAATGTCTTGAGCAAAAATAGGTAACAAGGCTATTGCTCCTCCAAAAAGTACGGCAACCATATCTAAGGTAATGGCTCCTAAAATTACCCTAGTGTTAAAAACAAATTTCAATCCTTCTTTTAAACTCTGAAAAATAGGCTCTCCGATGTTGGGATTTAATATAGGTTTGGGTTTTATGAAATACAAAAATAACATTGATAATGCTGCAAATCCGAAAATAATAAACATGGAGCCATGCACTCCAAACCAAACAATGGCAAAGCCAGCTAATGCTGGACCTAATACTGAAGCTATTTGCCATACAGAACTGCTCCAAGTGGCAGCATTGGCATAGGTTTTTTTGGGAATGAGTAAAGAAAACATAGAAAATATGGTTGGACTAATAAACGAACGAACTATTCCTCCAAAAAATACCAACCCGTAAGTTGCCCAAACAATGTGTTGGGTAGAATAATCTTCAATTACTTTTGGTAAAGTGATAATAAACAAACCAAAACTAATCAGCATAAAACCTGAAATGCAGAGTATCAAGAGCTTTCGCTTTTCTTTTTGATCAACAATATGTCCGGCAAACAGTGCAAAAGAAATAGCAGGAATAATTTCCATAAGTCCGATAATTCCTAGAGCTAATGGGTCTTTTGTTAATGAATAGACTTGCCATTCAATTACGACAAACTGCATGGTCCAGGCAAAAACTAAGGCAAAACGTAAGAGTAAGAATAAATTAAATTCTTTATATCGGAGTGCTTCGTAGGGATCTTTTGTCATTTAAAAGAAAACTTTGGGCAAAGTTAACTTAAAAACTAAACACACGTGAAATGTTGAAGCCTAATTTATATTCACCTTTATCCCAAGCGGAATTGGTGTAAGGTAAAAAGTCATTTTCAATAATTCCGGCAGAATTAGTAACATTAATATGAAAAACATGTCCTCCAGTTTCTATTTCTATACCAACACCTAAAGCATCATAATAATTATTTCTACTATCTCTAAATTCTGAAAAAGGTAAAAAATAATCGACTACAAATGCGGTTCTTTTTGTAATTTTAAATCTACCTGCAAAACCTAGTGCGAATAAATCATTTTCGTCTGCCGATCCATTTTCAGGATGAATGTTTCGTTTATCCACAAAGTTTCTGTGTACCAATGTAGGAAGAACTTCAAGAGAAATGAAATCATTTATTTTACTAGCAATAATAAGTTGATGAACATAGGATAAACGATTAACTAAGTTATCTTCCGGAATTTTTGCAACTGCAGTTATAGCCATATTTGCATAATATGCCGCAGAAATAGGCATTCCTCCCGTTTTTTGCTCTAAAAATCGATATTTCAAATTACCATCATAGTGTTCTTGTGTTTTACTTCTACCAATTCCAATGCTAATTTTATCAGTCAATCCGTAATCAAAAGAAAAACGAATGTTAGTAGCATTATCCATACCCCAATATGTGTGGTAACCTATAGGTTCTCCTATTTCCATATCTCCAAAACGATGGGTAATATTAAACTCTAAGGTTCTTTTTTTTGTGGTTTCAATAGTATTAGCATTAATGAGCTTTGTTCCTTTAAAAGTAGCTGTTACTTTTTCTGAGCTAGTTTCTTGTTCTACTTCTTTCTCTAACATGTTTAGTAAATCATCCTGAGCAAAAGAAACCAATGAGTATAAAAATATAAATGAAAGGACAATGGATTTTAACATAGATTTATTTTTTTGCAAAATTAATATTTACAGTAACTTTTACAACTTCTGCAATATTCTTAACTACTACTGAAGGGATTTTAATTTTATGATCTTTTAATGCTACATCAAACTCAGATGTTAAATTAATTTTGCCGTTACTAATGGTTAATGTTCCTTTTATTTCTCTTTCAACCGTTACTCCGTGTATATCCAATGTTCCTTTGGCAGTAACTTCATAAGTACCATCTTTAGTAAAATCTACTTCATCTACTATCTTGCCTTTAAAAACAGAGACTTTATACTTATGGCTTTCCATATAGTTTTCATTGAAATGCTCTTCCATTAAAGGCTTCTCGAATTTAAAACCTACATTGGTAACAATAAAAGCAACCTCAGCATTTTTAGCATTAATAAGTGCTTTAACATCTTTGTTAATAGCACTAATATTTTCTACAGGAGCTTCAGAAAAAAATGAAATTTCTCCATCAGTAGCTTTATATAAATCCTGAGCTGATAAATTTATCGTGCTAATTAGGAAACATAGTATAATAATAATTGTTCTCATAGTTTAATTTATTGAACGGTTATTGTACCTGCCATACCAGGAGCATGTACATCACATTGATAATTATAATTTCCGACAACATTAAATACAAAAGTATATGTCCACGGACCATTAGCAATAGCATTGCCAAAAGAGTCAGGGTTAGTTGGAAAAGTTGCTTGGGTTCCATTTACATTATGAAAGCCCGAAACATTATCAAAAACAACAGTATCGCCAACACTAATAGTCAAGCTAGAAGGTGTGAAAACCATCCCTGAAGCAGTAACTGTATGTTTTTGATACGTTGCATTCGGGTTGATGGGTGCAGGAATTTCCTCCACTTCATCAAAACTATTATAGGCACATCCTGAAAATAGAATAGCGATAATTAGTAAAATAGAAAATTGCTTCATTCTTATTGGATGATTAGTTTTTCTACCAACTTAGCATCTCCTAATTCAATAGTTAGAAAATAAATTCCTTTAGGTAAAGCATTTACATCAAATCTGTTTGTTTGGCTAGCAGTTTCTGAGTAAGTTTTAACCAATTGTCCCGTAATATTAACAAGTGAAACTGATTTTATAGCTTTTTTTGTGTCTATAGAAAAATAATTTGCTGCAGGGTTAGGATAAACGTTAATTTCAGCTTCTTTCTGTAATTCTGCTACTGAAGTAGCTGGCTGAACAGAAATTGCACCTGACATATTAACTCCATGAACATCACACATATATGCATAGTTTCCAGTTACAGTAAATACAAAAGTATAATTCCATGGTGCACTTGCAGGTGAATTCCCAAAACTAGCAGGATTAGTCGGAAAAGTAGCTTGTGTACCATTTACGTTATGGAATCCTGAAACGTTGTCAAAAACAACAGTATCCCCCTGATTAATAGTTAAACTATTTGGAGTAAAAGCCGTTCCGGATGCCGTAATAGTATGTTTAGTTTGCGCATTAACAAAAGTAACCGCTAGTAAAGAAAAAGATAATAAAAATATTTTCATAACAATAATTTTTTAGGTTTTTAATACAATTTTATTCTACAAATATAATGATGAAAATCATATTGTTTATAAAAAAATAATTTTTTTTAACCTTTAAGTATCTATTACATAGGTTCATTTACTCTTTAGCTCCTTTGTTTATCCATAGTTGAAGGGTGTCTTTTTCTCTCTGAGTTAATGCCCCATTATTAGAATTCGAGGGAGGCATCGTTTCCTGGATTAATGTCCTTGTATGTATGCTGCCAATTTGATTTTTAACTTCATTATAGTTGGTCAAATAAGGAAGATGAACAAGTTGGGTCGCTGTTGGAGAATGGCAATTATTACACTTTTTGTCAATAATTTTTTTTGTATGTTGTGTGTAAGTTAAAGTTGGTTGTGGGAGTTCATTATCATTATAATAACAAGAATAAAAGAGACTCAAAATAATAGTTACACTGAATAATTTTCTCATTCCTTCCTTAATTATACTAATTCAAAAGTAATCAATTAACTATTTATTTTTTCTAAAAATCTAAAAAACACTTTGTTTGCTCTATATTACTTCTTCTTTATTTTCTTAAATAAAGAAACTTATAAAAATTTATACTATTTTTATTTTTTAATTCTAAAATTCATACTATGAGAAAAATAGCACTAATTCTTGTTTCTTTAATTCTTTTAACTGTTGGATGTAACGATGATAAAAGAAACGAACCTATTAACCCTGCTTTTATTGGTTATATATCTGGATTTACCTCAGGTATCATTTCCAATCAATCTACCATAAAAATTAGTTTAGCCGAACCTTCCGTTCATGCTCAATATGATAAAGCTATTGATGATGATTTATTCGATTTTAGTCCGAACATTAATGGAGAAGCTTATTGGTTAGATGAAACAACCATTGAGTTTAGACCTGAAGCACCACTTCCTTCCAACACTTATTATAAAGCCGAGTTTTATCTTTCAGAACTTGTAGAAGTTGAAAAAGATTTAGAAACCTTTTATTTTGATTTTGAGACCTATAAACAAGGTATCAACTTACAATTTTCTGGAGTTAAAGCATACGACAACAACTCTTTAAAATGGCAACAAATTACTTATGAACTAACTACTGCTGATTATGCTAATGATGAGGACTTGGAAAAAACTATTTCTGCAATTCAAAATGGAAAAAGATTAACCATTTCTTGGAATCATGGTATTGGCGAAAGACTACATACTTTCTCTATCGACAGTATTAATAGAACAGAACAAAGAGGTGAAGTAATATTAAAATGGAATGGAGAAGCCATCGAATCGGAAGAAAAAGGCGAACAAAATATAGAAATTCCACCCTTAGGTGAGTTTAAAGTAATGGATTTAAAAGTTATTCAACAACCGGAACAAACCATTGTTATTTATTTTTCTGACCCTATTAGTACTACTCAAGATCTAAACGGATTAGTGTATTTGCAATCGGGAGAAGCATTGCGTTTAGCTATTGATGAAAATACCTTAAATGCCTATCCTGAAAAAAGATTAATGGGTACGTCAAAAATTATTATCGATAAAGCTGTAAAAAATTCTATTGACTATCCATTAATTGAAGGGTTTGAAAAAAGCATTTCTTTTACTAGCTTAAAACCTAGTGTTGAACTAATTGGCGAAGGGGTAATATTGCCAAGCACCAACGGATTAATTTTTCCATTTAAAGCAGTAAATTTAAGTGCGGTAGATGTAAAAATCATCAAAATTTTTGAGAATAACGTAGCTCAATTTCTCCAAGTAAATCAAATTAACGGTAACAGAGAAATGAAACGAGTGGGTAGAATTGTGCACCAATCGGAAATGAAATTAAATGCTACTAAAGCTATAGATTATGGAAACTGGAATACTTTTTCTATTGATCTATCCTCTTTAATTAATGCTGAACCGGGAGCTATTTACAGAGTAGAACTTTCTTTTCGTAAAAAACATTCCCTTTATCCGTGTGAAAATGCTACTGACGAACTTGAGGAAATTGATTTAGAAGATGAACGTGAAGTGTTAAGTTATGACCAACCAAGTGATTACTATTATTATGACGATGATTATTACTATTATGATGATGATTATAATTGGAATGAAAGAGATAATCCTTGTAGCAAGTCTTATTATTCTAGAAATAACCGAAAAGTAGCCAAAAATGTATTTGCTTCAGACTTAGGAATTATTGCTAAAGGTGGAAATGGTAAAACTCTTACAGTTGCGGTTACAGATATTAAAACTACGCAACCACTTGCCAATGTTAGTATAGAAATTTTCAATTTTCAAAACCAATTAATGAAAAAAGCCACTACTAACAGCGATGGATTAGTAGATATTGAGTTAAACAAAAAGCCTTTCTTGTTAGTTGCTAAACAAGATAAACAGGTGGGTTATTTACGTTTAGATGATGGTTCGGCATTGTCAGTGAGTATGTTTGATGTAGGCGGAGCAACGGTTAAAAAAGGAGTGAAAGGATATATTTACGGAGAAAGAGGTGTTTGGCGTCCGGGCGATTCTCTTTTTGTGTCTTTTATTTTAGAAGATAAATTAGGGGTATTGCCAATAAATCATCCAGTGGTAATGGAACTTTATACTCCAGAAAATCAACTCTATTCACGCAAAATAAAAACAACAGGCGAAAATGGTTTTTATGATTTTAGAACCAAAACCGATGATGATGCTCCAACAGGTAATTGGTTGGCAAAAATTAAAGTAGGTGGCTCTTCATTTTCCAAAACCTTAAAAATTGAAACCATAAAACCCAATCGACTAAAAATAAATCTCGACTTTAAAACCCAAGTTCTTAAAGACAATCAACCTATGACTGGTGATGTGGAGGTAAAATGGCTGCATGGAGCTATTGCTGGAAATATTAAAACGGATGTTGAACTGATTTTAACACAATCAAAAACTACTTTTAAAGATTACCCGGATTATACCTTTGATAATCCCGCTAAAAGTTTTGAATCGGAAGAAAATATGATTTTTGATGGCAAACTAAATAGCGAAGGGAAAGCTACCATTTATCCTAAAATTAATGTGAAAAAAGATGTTGCTCCTGGAATGTTAAAAGCCAACTTTAAAATTAGAGCGTTTGAAAATGGAGGTGAATTTAGTATTGATAGACAAGCTATAGACTATTCTCCATATAGAGGTTATGTGGGAGTGAAAGTTCCAGAAGGTAAGGGTTGGAATGGAGCCTTGTTTTCCGATCAATCTAACTTAATTCCTATAGTTACGGTTGATGAAGAAGGTAAACCTGTAAGTCGTCAGAAAGTAAAAATTGAAATTTATGATGTATATTGGAGTTGGTGGTGGGAACGCTCCGACAACTATGATTTAGCTAGATATGTAGCCAATCGTTCTAAAAATTTAATCAAAGAAGAATACATCAATACCACGAATGGAAAAGCCATTTTTGATATGAAGTTTGATAGAGATTATTGGGGAAGAAAATTGATAATTGTTACCGATCCTGTTACGGGACATAGCACCGGACAAACTTTCTACATGTCTTATTCCGGTTGGTGGAACAGCAACTCAGGAGATAATCCGGGAGGTGCCGAAATGCTTTCTTTTAGTTGCGATAAAAAAGTGTATCAAGTTGGTGATGAAGTAAAAATTGAATTGCCTAATACAAAAACAGGAAGAGCGTTGTTAAGTGTAGAGTCAGGTTCATCTGTTATTGAGAAAAAGTGGGTGGATGTTTCTGCTGATAACAATACTTTTACGTTTAAAGCTACTGCTGATATGGCTCCTAATGTTTATGTAAATGTAACCTTAATTCAACCACATAATCAGGTGGAAAACGATTTGCCTATACGTTTGTATGGCATACAGTCTATTGCTGTGGAAGACAAAGCCACACATCTTAACCCTGTTATTAAAATGCCTGAAGAGTTAGCTCCTGAAAGTGATTTTAAAGTTACGGTGAGCGAGAAAGAAGGTAAAAAAATGACTTATACCATTGCTATTGTAGATGATGGATTGTTGGATTTAACCCGTTTTAAAACACCAAATCCATGGGAAACATTTTATGCTCGAGAAGCTTTGGGAGTTAAAACTTGGGACATGTATAAATATGTGATGAATGCTTTTTCAGGAGAAATGGCAGGTTTATTGGCTTTAGGTGGAGATGATTACATCAATTCCAAAGGCGGTCCGAAAGCCAACAGATTTAAACCTGTGGTAATTTATGCTGGTCCTTTTACCATTGAAAAAGGAAATTCAAAAACACATACGTTTAAAATGCCTAATTATGTTGGTTCGGTAAGAACAATGGTAGTTGCCGGAAATCAAGGGGCTTATGGTGCTGGAGAAAAAACTACACCCGTTAAAAAACCTTTAATGGTATTGGCTACCTTGCCTCGAACATTAAGCCCTAATGAAGAAGTAAAGTTGCCTGTAACTGTTTTTGCCATGGATAAAAAAGTAAAAAATGTTTCCGTAAAAATAGAAACAAATAATTTATTAAAAGTTACGGGTAGCAAAACACAAGAACTTACTTTCTCTCGTGAAGGCGATGAAGTAGTAAACTTTGATTTAAAAGTTGCTGAAGCGTTAGGTGTAGGGAAAGTAAAAATTACAGCTAAAAGTGGTAATGAAATTGCTACTTACGATTTTGAAATCAATGTTAAACCTGCTAATCCAGAAATTACATCAGTAATTAGTGCTATGGTAGAACCTGGAAAAACTTGGGAATCTGCTTATATGCCTATAGGAATGAGAGGAACAAATAAAGGAACTATTGAAGTCTCCAAAATTCCTCCCATTAATTTAGAAAAGCGTTTGCAGTATTTAATCCGATATCCTCATGGATGTCTGGAGCAAACCACATCGGGCGTTTTTCCTCAATTGTATTTAAGCAGTTTATTGGATTTAGACCAAAAACAAAAAGCCGAAATTGAATTTAACATTCGAGAAGGAATTAATAAAATAAAGAAATTCCAATTGTCTGATGGCGGATTAAGTTATTGGCAAGGAAATACTAATACAAACGACTGGGGAAGTAGTTATGCAGGACATTTTATGTTAGAGGCTCAAGCAAAGGGTTATAGCTTACCAACAGGATTTTTATCTAATTGGATTAAATATCAAACCAAATTGGCAAATGCTTGGCAGTCTCGTGGAGCCAATAAAAACAATTATTACTACTATGGTCAAAATGATGAATTGATGCAAGCTTATCGTTTATATACATTAGCCTTAGCCAAAAAACCTGCATTAGGAGCGATGAATAGAATGAAAGAGATGAAGCAATTATCTGTTTCAGCTAAATGGCGTTTGGCAGCTGCTTATGAACTAGCTGGAAAATCAAGCGTAGCTAAAAAATTAATTGAAAACATTTCAACTACTGTTGAATCGTATAAAGAATTAAGTTATACGTATGGAAGTTCAGAACGTGACCAAGCCATGATTTTGGAAACGTTAACCTTAATGGGAGAAAAAACTACAGGACAAAAAGTACTGAAAGACCTTGCTAAACAATTAGGTTCAGAAAGATGGTTTAGCACACAAACCACTGCTTATAGTTTAATGGCTATTGCTAAATTTGTTGGGGTTACAGGAACACCTTCTGAGCTGAATTTCGATATTTACAGTAATAACGATAAAGCAAAAAATGTAAAAACTACTGCAAGTATTGCTCAGGATAAACTCGCTGTAAAAGCCGGAAAAGAAGAAAGCATTAAGATTAAAAACAACACCAACCAAACTTTGTTTATTAGTCTTACTTTAAAAGGAATTCCATTGGAAGGAGATAATAGTTCTGCTGAAAATGACCTGAAAATGAATGTGAAATACCTCGACATGAATGAAAATGAAATAAGTGTTGACCAATTGAAACAAGGTATGGACTTTATTGCAGAGGTTACTTTCCAACATCCGGGAATAAGAATCCATTACAGAGAAATGGCATTGCATCAAATTTTTCCATCGGGTTGGGAAATTAGAAATACTCGTATGGATTTAGTAGAGACCAATAAAATTGCTGATGTTCCCACTTATCAGGATATTCGTGATGACAGGGTTTACCTCTATTTTGATATTGATAAAAACAAAACTAAACGATTTAGGGTGTTGCTAAATGCTTCGTACTTAGGTAAATTCTATTTACCGACAGTTTATTGTGAAGCCATGTACGACAATGAAATCAATGCCAAAAAAGGTGGTAAATGGGTGGAAGTAGTGCAGTAAAGATGTATAATTACATTAAAAAAATTATTTTAAAGCATAAAAAGTTAGTAATCATAAGCATTGTTCTACTAACTTTTTATGCTTTTCTCCTTCCCAAGCAATTATTTAAACAACCGACCAGCACTATTGTTGAAGATGCCAATGGTAATTTGTTAGCCGCTAGTATTGCAACGGATGGTCAATGGCGATTTCCCGAAAATCCTGTTGTTCCCGAAAAATTTAAACAGTGCATTATTCATTTTGAAGATGAGTATTTTGAATATCATCCTGGCATAAATCCTGTTTCTGTACTAAGAGCATTGTGGCAAAATATTACCTCAGGCAAGATAAAAAGTGGAGGGAGCACCATTACGATGCAGGTAATACGCTTGTCTCGCCAACAACCTCGAACCATTTTGGAAAAGAGTTATGAAATGATTTTGGCAACAAGGTTAGAAATCTCTAAAAGCAAAAAAGAAATCTTGGCGCTTTATACATCTCATGCTCCTTTTGGCGGAAATGTAGTAGGCTTAGATGCTGCTGCGTGGCGTTATTATGGACGTTCGTCCGATAAATTATCATGGGGAGAAACAGCTACATTGGCAGTATTACCTAATGCGCCTGCATTAATTTATCCCGGGAAAAATCATGAATTACTACTCAAAAAACGTAATCGTTTGTTAGATAAATTACAGCTCAAAAGTATTATAGATGCTGAAACTGCTGAATTGGCTAAAGCAGAAGAATTACCAACAAAACCTCACCCACTTCCTCAAATTACACCCCATTTACTCACCCGATTAATTAAAGAAGGACATCAGGGAGAAAACATTCAAACCACTGTCAACTTACACTTACAAGAACAATTGAATCAAATTGCTTCTAATTATCATCGTTTACTCAGCCAAAATGAAGTACATAATTTGGCTATTTTAGTTACAGAAGTAAACAGTGGAAAAGTATTGGCGTATGTCGGAAATTCCGATTGTAAGCATGAAGAGTCGGGTGTTAAGGTAGATATTATTACTGCTTCTCGTAGTTCCGGAAGTATTTTAAAGCCTTTTTTGTATGCAGCATTGTTTAATGAAGGGGAATTATTAGCTGATGCATTGGTGCCTGATGTTCCCACAAGAATATCGGGTTATGCACCACAAAATTTTGATAGAACTTATGATGGCGCTGTTCCTGCAAGTAATGCGCTAACGCGTTCATTAAATATTCCGGCAGTAAAATTATTACGCAGCTATGGGTTAGAAAAATTCTATGATAATATACAAAAATTAGGCTTTACCACTATAAAAAACCCGGTAAATCACTATGGATTGTCTATTATTTTAGGAGGAGCAGAAACCAATTTGTGGGAATTAAATGGCGTTTATTCCAGTTGGTCGAGGGTGTTAAACAACTATAGAAAATACGATTATCAGTACAATACCAACGATTATTGTATGCCTTATTTTATAGTAAAAGATAGTGTATTGTCTCAAAAAGAGGAGTTGAAACAATATTATTTATATGATGTTTCCAGCATTTGGCAAACTTATGAGATATTAGCAAATGTTCACCGTCCGAGAGAGGAAAAAGGCTGGGAACATTTTACTTCTTCTAAAAAAGTAGCTTGGAAAACAGGTACTAGCTTTGGACATAGAGATGCTTGGGCGGTAGGAACTACTCCGGAATATACCGTAAGCGTTTGGGTAGGTAATGCAGATGGAGAAGGTCGTCCGGGGTTAACAGGTACATTGGTTGCTGCACCCATCTTATTTGAAGTATTTAAAAAATTACCGCAAACAACTTGGTTTGAACCTCCATATAACAATTTATCTCAGTTGGCGGTGTGTTCCAAAAGTGGTTATCTGTATGGAAATAATTGTGAAAAAGCAGATACCATTTGGGCTCCAAATTCAGGTATAAAATCTAAGGTTTGTCCTTACCACAAATTGGTTTATTTAGATAAAAGTGAGCAATTTCGTGTAAATGACGAATGTTATTCAGTAACTGATATGCAAATTAAAAAATGGATGGTATTACCTCCTATTATGGAGTTGTTTTACAAGACAAAAAATCCAAATTACAAATCACTTCCGCCATTATTAAATAATTGCTATGAAAACACTACTGTAAAAATGGGCATCATTTACCCCGAAAATCTTACTGCTGTTTTTATCCCTAAATTATTAGATGGTACAAGAAGTAAAGTAATTTTTGAAGTAGCTCATGTTAATCCTAATGCTACCATTTTTTGGCATATTGATGATGTATTTATTGCTCAAACTACAGGAGAACATAAAATTGATATTCAATTAGCGTCCGGAGAACATTTGTTAACACTTGTTGATGAATACGGTAGTGAACTTATCCGAAAATTCAATGTGTTGGAGAAAAAATAATTGACTAATTTTTTTAACTAAAAACAATTATGATTTTTAACATAATTATTCTTTTTAGTTTAATTATTTTTGGGCTTCAATTTTAATTACTAAAAAATGGCAGACGATAGATTTCAAGCTCCTGATTATTATAATTTAGATGAGCTTTTAACAGAAGAACACAAACTGATTAGAGATACGGTAAGAGCATGGATAAAAAAAGATGTTTCTCCAATTATTGAAGAATATGCTCAAAAAGCAGAATTCCCAAAACAAATTATTCCGGGATTAGCAGAAGTTGGTGGTTTCGGACCTTATATTCCAGAAGAATATGGTGGGCCTGGCTTAGACCAAATTGCTTACGGATTAATTATGCAAGAATTAGAAAGATGCGATTCAGGAGTTCGTTCTACTTCATCTGTACAAAGTTCATTGGTTATGTATCCTATTTGGAAATACGGCAATGAAGAACAAAAAATGCGTTTTTTACCCAAATTGGCTACAGGAGAATTTATGGGATGTTTTGGATTAACTGAGCCTGACCATGGTTCAAATCCGGGTGGAATGGTGACCAATTTTAAAGATATGGGCGACCATTATTTATTAAATGGAGCTAAAATGTGGATTACCAATGCTCCTATTGCTGATGTAGCAGTAGTTTGGGCGAAAAGCGAAGAAGGTAGAATTCACGGATTATTGGTAGAAAGAGGAATGGAAGGCTTTACTACTCCCGAAACACATGATAAATGGTCGTTGAGAGCATCTATTACCGGAGAGTTAGTTTTTGATAATGTAAAAGTCCCTAAAGAAAATTTATTACCTAATAAATCCGGATTAGGAGCACCTCTTGGTTGTTTAGATTCAGCTCGTTATGGTATCGCTTGGGGAGCTATTGGTGCAGCAATGGATTGTTATGATTCAGCACTTCGTTATTCTAAAGAGCGTGAGCAATTTGGAGTGCCTATTGCTTCTTTTCAGTTGACACAAAAAAAATTGGCTGAAATGCTCACAGAAATTACCAAAGCTCAGTTATTAACTTGGCGTTTGGGTGTGTTAAGAAATGAAGGTAAAGCTACTTCAGCACAAATTTCTATGGCAAAACGTAACAATGTAGATATGGCACTTAAAATTGCCAGAGAAGCACGACAAATACACGGAGCAATGGGTATTACTAGCGAGTATTCTATTATGCGACATATGGCTAACTTAGAGTCGGTAATTACTTACGAAGGCACACATGATATTCACTTGTTAATTACAGGTATGGATATTACCGGAATTAGTGCTTTTAAGAATGATGGTACTCAGTTTAGTTAATCCTCTCCTTGCGAAACAGAGTGGAGACAAGGAGCCCAGTTTAAATAGACTATTTATTGATTTATAAGTGAATTCGTTTTGGATCCCTGATCTTCGTTGCACTCCGTCAGGGAAAAATTAAAAAGAAATATACTCCTCAGGGTTTAGCGGAATACCATTGTACCACAGTTCAAAATGCAAATGAGGTCCTGATGAAAATTCACCAGTATTTCCGATAATGGCAATAATTTCTCCAGCAGTTACTCTGTCGCCAACTTTTTTGTGCAACATAGAATTGTGTTTGTAAACCGAAATTAAATTGCTTTCGTGTTGTAGCTGAATAACATATCCCGATTCGTGCGTCCACTCGGCAAAAATTACGGTTCCCTCCAAGGTAGCTTTTATAGGTTCATTTTTAGGAGCCACAATATCAGTTCCCAAATGTTTATTGGTAGATTTCATGTTAAACGAACTGGTAATGGTACCTTTTAGTGGACTATAAAAAATAAAGCTGCTTATGGTAGAAGGATTTTTATTTGCCGAAGCAAAAAGGTTGTATTTTTCCTCGGTTTCTACCATGGTTCTTAAAATAGAATCTTCCTGACTTCTAAGGTTGGTAATGCTTTTATAATCTAAACTGGAATCTATATGTGTTTCCTGATTAAAATCTATGGGATTTCCCTGAATAATGTTTTTAATGTTATCAATATACAATTGCTTTTCTGCCAAAACAACCTCCATAGAATCTACTTTAAGTGCATTTTGAAGTCCTGTTTTTCTAACATTTACATTGGCATAACCTGGAATAAATTCTCTAATTGGAGTAAAAGCAATTAGTAAAGTAACCGCTGTAATTAAAAAAATGATGGAAACACCAACAATAGAAAATACATTAAGTCTGGATAGACGAAGCGAAATTTTTTCTTCAAAAGTATCATCGTTCAGAATTACCAAACGGTACTTATGCTTCAACTTTTGAAACTTCTTTTTCTTTGGGCGATTCATTTATTTTACTCTTCTATTGAAAATATTTTGACAAATGTAGGTAAAAACTAAAAAAACCATCACTCAAACCATAGATAAAACAAAAATGTTAGCTTTTTTTAACAGCAGTCATTTACTTAAAACTTGTGCTATTAAATTTATCTAAAAAACATCATTTAAACTTTAATTAGCTAAATTTGTCGGTTCAACTAAGTCAATATGACAGAAAACCAAAGAAATTATTATTTTGGTAATCATTTTGACAACCAATAGAAAAATAAAAACATATAATGTCAGCAGAAGGATTATTAGGTAAAGTACTAAAAACATTTTTAGGAAGTAAAAAAGATAGAGATATAAAAGAATTATCTCCAATTATAGAAAAAGTTGCAGCTGTTTACCCTCAGCTAAGTTCATTAACCAATGATGAATTGAGAGCAAAAACAACTTATTTCAAAGAAAAAATTAAAGAGAAAACCAGTACGCTGGAAAATCAAATAGAAGAATTAAAGCAAAAAATTGAAGCTGAGGCATCTCTAAGCATTAACGAAAAAGAGAAAATTTATGCTGAAATTGATGAATTAGACAAGCAAGTGCTTACTCAAATTGAAGAAGCCTTATTGGAAATTCAACCAGAAGTTTTTGCAGTAATGAAAGAAACTGCCAGCAGATTTTCTAAAAACGAAAAAATAGAAGTTACTGCTTCACAGATGGACAGAGATATTGCTGCCATTAAAGACAATGTGGAAATTAATGGCGATAAAGCTACTTACTACAACTCGTGGTTAGCTGCCGGTTCCGAAATTGTTTGGGATATGGTGCATTATGATGTTCAGTTAATTGGTGGTTCTGTATTGCATCAGGGGAAAATTGCTGAAATGATGACAGGTGAGGGAAAAACCTTGGTAGGAACATTACCTGTTTACCTCAATGCATTGGCAGGAAGAGGCGTTCACTTAGTAACTGTAAACGATTATTTGGCAAAAAGAGATAGCGAGTGGATGGCTCCTTTGTTTGAGTTTCATGGGTTAACAGTTGATTGTATAGATAAGCACCAACCTAACTCTCCTGAAAGAAGAAAAGCCTATTTGGCAGATGTTACTTACGGAACAAACAACGAGTTTGGTTTTGATTACCTTAGAGACAATATGGCTCGTTCTCCGGAAGATTTGGTACAGAGAAAACACCATTATGCTATTGTGGATGAGGTGGATTCTGTATTAATTGATGATGCCAGAACTCCATTAATTATTTCTGGTCCTACGCCAAAAGGTGACAAACATGAATTTTATGAATTAAAACCTAGAGTAGAAAAGTTGATGGCAGCACAAAAAGCGTTTGTAAATACTGCTTTAACTCAAGCCAAAAAATTACTTGCTCCTGCTATAAACAATGAAAAATTAAGTAAAGAAGCCTTAGAAGAAGGTGGTTTAGCTTTACTTAGAGCTCATAGAGGATTGCCAAAAAACAAAGCCTTAATTAAGTTTTTGAGTGAGCACGGAATAAAAGCTATCTTACAAAAAACAGAGAATTTTTATATGCAAGACCAAAACAAGGAAATGCATAAAGCTGATGCGGAATTGTTTTTTATTATTGATGAAAAATCTAATTCTGTAGAACTTACTGATAAAGGGATTGATTTAATTACCGGAACAGGGGATGACCCTAATTTCTTTATTTTACCGGACATTGGTTCTGAAGTAGCTAAGTTGGAGAAATCGGTTAGCAATGAAAAAGAAAAACTTGCTGAAAAAGACAAGGTAATTCAAGATTACTCTATAAAAGCAGAAAGAATTCATACCATCAACCAATTATTAAAAGCGTATGCCATGTTCGAAAATGATGTGGAATATGTGGTAATGGACAACAAAGTAAAAATTGTTGATGAGCAAACTGGTCGTATTATGGATGGAAGACGTTATTCTGATGGTCTTCACCAAGCGATAGAAGCAAAAGAAAATGTAAAAATTGAAGCGGCAACACAAACGTATGCTACCGTTACGCTTCAAAATTATTTCAGAATGTACCACAAACTTTCGGGTATGACGGGTACTGCCGAAACAGAATCTCAAGAATTGTGGGACATTTATAAGTTAGATGTTGTTGTAATTCCAACCAACAGACCTATACAAAGAAAAGACAAAGAAGATTTAGTTTATAAAACTACCAGAGAAAAATACAATGCCATTATTGATGAAATAGTTGCTTTAGTTGAAGCAAAAAGACCGGTTTTGGTAGGAACAACTTCTGTTGAAATTTCTGAATTGTTGGGTAGAATGCTTAAAATGAAAGGTATTAAACACAACGTATTAAACGCAAAATTACATCAGCGTGAAGCAGAAATTGTAGCTGAAGCAGGAAAGCCTGGAGCAGTAACCATTGCCACCAATATGGCTGGTAGAGGTACCGATATTAAGTTGGGCGAAGGGGTTAAAGAAGTTGGTGGTTTAGCTATTGTTGGTACAGAAAGACACGATTCTAGAAGGGTTGACAGACAGCTTAGAGGTAGAGCAGGACGACAAGGAGACCCGGGTTCTTCTCAGTTTTTTGTTTCATTGGAAGATAACTTAATGCGTTTGTTCAATTCTGAACGAATCATTAAACTAATGGACAGAATGGGTATTGAAGAGGGCGAAGTAATTCAGCACTCTATGGTAAGTAAATCTATTGAACGTGCTCAGAAAAAAGTAGAAGAAAACAATTTTGGTATTAGAAAAAGATTGTTGGAGTATGATGATATTATGAACGCTCAGCGTGAGGTGATTTATACTAAAAGAAGAAAAGCCTTATTTGGCGAAAGGCTGGGTGTTGAAATTTCTAATATGATTTATGATATTTCTGAAGCCTTGGTGGAAGAAAATCAAGAAATGAGAGATTTCGAGAATTTCCAATTAGACTTAATTAGATACTTATCTATTGAGAGTCCTGTAGATGAGAAAACTTTCTTAGAAAGCAAACCGGAAGAACTTACAGAAGATATTCATGAGTTAGCTTACAATCACTATTTAAGAAAATCTGAAGCGTTAGCAGAAACTGCTTTTCCGGTAATTAAAGATGTTTATGAAAACCAAGGAGCAACGTATGAGAATATTTTAGTTCCGATTACTGATGGACTAAAAAGTTTAAATGTTCCTACACCACTTCAAAAAGCGTATGAATCTCAAGGAAAAGAGTTAGTTAAATCAATAGAGAAAGGAGTAATTCTTGCCATTATTGATGATAACTGGAAAGAGCATTTAAGAGAAATGGACGATTTGAAACAATCGGTTCAAAATGCTGTTCATGAGCAGAAAGACCCGCTATTGATTTATAAATTTGAAGCTTTTAAACTCTTCCAATCTATTTTGCTAAAAATGAATAAGGAAATTGGTAGCTTTTTGATGAAATGCGGTTTACCAAAACCAAAAGATGGAGAAATTAAAGCAAAAGAAGCCACGCCAGCACCAAAATCAGATTTAGATAAATTGGAAACTAGCCGACCAGATAGTGCAGGTAATCCCGCACAACCAAATCAGCAGCAAGAAAAACCAAAAGCTCAACCTGTAAGAGTAGAAAAAAAGGTGGGTAGAAATGATTTATGTCCCTGTGGAAGTGGAAAAAAATACAAACAATGCCACGGAAAATTAGAATAATATCTCTTTTTCTTTTTGGATTTGTTTCTTCCATTTATTCACAAGAAAAAGAAGATCAAAAAAATCTCTTTTTTGAAGGTGAATATGCTGCCGGAAAAATTATTCCCAATTTTTTCGACAATTTCCCGAAGAACTCCATGCAAAACACGGTATCTTTTTCTATAGGAAATCACAGAACAGATACCACCAAATGGGAAAGGTATTACAACTTTCCTGAAGTTGGTTTTAGCTTAAATTTTTCTCATTTTGGGAACAACCAAATTTTCGGACATCAAATAAGTTTAGGAAAGTTTATAGACTTTGGTGTGTTTAATAAATCTAAACACAATTATCACCTAAAATTGGGCTTGGGAATGTCTTATTTCAATAAGACCTATCACCCAACTAATAATCCTGAAAACATTATTGTTAGTGCACCTTTTACTTGGGATTTCAGAATTGCGTTGAACAGAGAAATTCTTTCGAGAGATAAATTTTCCTTAAAACTTGGTGTGGGGTTGGCTCATCAATCTAACAGTCATGTTAATTTACCTAACAAAGGAATGAACTCTTTGTTGATAGGAATTTCAGGACAGTTTTATGAAAACGCTAAAAAAGAAAGACCTGTAGTTAATAATGATTACAATCGTTCTAAAAAATCGTTTATCAAATTCCGACAAGGATTAGGTTACCACGAGCAAAGTGAAGATGAAGGCCCTGTGCAAGGCATTAACCAACCTGTTCACTCTACTTCGTTGGGTTATGGATATACCATTAATCATCATTCAAAAGTGAGTGTGGGTTTTACCTATCGGTTTTATCAGCATTATTACAATGATTTATCTGCCAACAGAGGCGAAAAATTAAATGGCAACCCTACTTTACAAGCTTCCAACTTTATTTTATTTGTAAACAATGAATTTCTTATGGGACATGTAGGCTTAGATTTAGAATTGGAATTTAATTTATACAAACCCTATTTTAATTATCACCATCCTTCAAAAGGTGTAATTTCTACGTTGAGGCAAGTTTTATCTACTCGCAAGGGGTTAAATTTCTATGCTAAAAACACCAATTCGCTCCCAAAAAGCAATTTGTTTTTAGGTGTTTATGTTAATACTAATATGGGTATTGCCGATTTTTTAGAGTTCAGTGTAGGATATAATCATAATTTCTAACTACTTTTTTTACCGTCACTGCGAAGTATTGGGTTGGGCTTTTGTGTTGGAGCTGAAGCAGTCTTTTGTTTTTTAGCCTTTCTTTTGTCTTGATACAAAAGAAACAAAAAATCAAGACTTCTGATAAATTTTTGGTTTTCTAAGCGGTTAAATTTGCCACACAACCCAAGCCCTGAAATTGTTGTGTTTTTAGCAACCAAGTAAAAGGCACTAACGCCTTTTCACTTTTTTATTTTTGCAGTTCAAGGATTGTTTACTGCAAGCTCTCGCTAAATTGTAACCACAAGAAAACTAGCTAAATTAATCAAAGGTCGGTCTTCGTCATAGTAAGCTTTTTCGAATCTTCGGACTTCTGTCTTCTAACTCAATAGCGTCTTTGCGTCTTTGCGAGAGGTTTTGCGACCTTTGCGAAAAACTTTGCTTCTTTGCGGTTAAATACCAGCCTCAAACCTCGAACATCAAACCTTTTAAACTCATAAAAAAATATTACTTTTACACTTATGAACCCATTATACATAAAAGCTTTACACATCATATTTGTAGTAACTTGGTTTGCCGGGTTATTTTACATTGTGCGTTTGTTTATCTACCATGTAGAAGCCGAAGACAAAGAAGAAAGTGCCAAAGCGATTTTGCAAGAACAATATAAAATCATGAGCAGACGCTTATGGTATGGCATAACTTGGCCATCGGCAATATTAACCGCTTTTTTTGCAGGTTGGTTGCTTTATACCAATTTCGGGTATTATTTGTCGCAACCGTGGATGCATGTTAAACTTACCTTTGTAATGGCATTGTATGTTTACCATTTTATGTGTCATCGTATATTTGTTCAGTTGCAGCACAATAAAATTAAGTACTCCTCTTTTAAATTGCGTATTTGGAATGAAGTAGCTACCGTTTTTTTGTTTGCCATTGTGTTTTTGGTTACCCTCAAAGAAGCCATGAGCTGGGTTTGGGGAGTAGTAGGCATTGTACTTTTTGGCGTTTTGCTCATGTTAGCCATTAGAGCTTACAAAAAAATGAGAGATAAAAAAGAATAATAAATTTCTAGTTATAAAAATCTAAAAACTCACTTATTACTATCCCACCAACACTTTATTCTTATTAATTACGCCATATACTTTACCGTTTAATTTTTTACCGATAAATGGCGAGTTTTTAGATTTAGAAACAATATCGCTAGCGGCAAGTTTAGTTTCGCTACTGGGGCTAAATAAGGTAAGGTTGGCTGCTGTTTTTTCTTTTATTTCAGGAATGGCTAGGTGCAGCAATTGGCGTGGTGCAACGGTTATTTTTTCAATAAAATCTGCTAAGGGCAATTTGTTTTTAATGGCGGTATGAGCAACTGCAAAAGAGGTCTGTAAGTTAATGATACCAAAAGCCGCATGGTCGAACTCACATTTTTTGTTTTCAATATTTTCGGGAGTGTGGTCGGAGCAAATAATATCTATCGTTCCTTCTTTCAGTCCTTTAATTAATGCTTTTTGGTCGTCATTGGTTCTTAGTGGAGGCAATACTTTGTAGTTGCTGTCAAAAGTTTCCAATGCAGTTTCGTCTAACAATAAGTGGTAAGAATTTACATCAGCAGTAACTTTTAGTCCTTTAGCTTTAGCTTGTTTTATTAATTCTACCGATTTTTTTGCAGAAATATTGGTTAAGTGAATGGCTGCATCGCAATATTCGGCTAAGTAAATGGCTCTTGCCACTTGCAGCTCTTCGGCTAAAGACGGAATGCCTTTCATTCCGAGTTTGGTGCTTACCACACCTTCGTTTATTTGTCCGTTGTTAAAAATATTTTTTTCGTTAGGAAATTCCATTATCAACCCATTGAATGATTTGGTGTAGAGCATGGCTCGGGTAAGCAAACTTGGGTTTTCTATGCTTTTTTTATTGTCGGTAAAAACTACTGCACCGGCATTGTGCATGTCGTACATTTCGGCAATTTCTTTGCCTTCGGCTTTTTCAGACAAACATCCGGCAGGATAAACATTTACAATGGCATTGGCGGTTTTGTTAATTACATATTCAATTCCGGATTTGCTATCGATAGTTGGATACGTATCGGGCATGGCAACAACACCTGTAAAACCTCCTAAAGCAGCAGCTTTTAATCCGCTGGTAAAATCTTCTTTATGTTCATTTCCGGGGTCACAAAAGTTAGCTCTAAAATCAAACCAACCAATAGAAACGTGCAAATCAGGATAGGAAATTTCTTTGTAGTTCCCTGAATTTTTAATGGATTTAGCTATTTTAACGATAGTTCCTTTTTCAATAAGAATATCCATTTTTTGTCCATTCAAATTTGAGTTGTTGTCAACGATTACTGCCGATTTGATTAAGATGTCCATGTTGTTATCCGTTATTCGTTAATTGTTATCCGTTATTTATTATTTTCTCGCAAAGACGCTTATAAAGTTGTTCGTTAATAGTTATTTGTTAAACTTCCGTCTTCCGTCTTCCGTCTTCCAACTTCTGACTTCGGTCTTCTGACTTCCATCACCTCATCAACCTTATCAAAGCAATTTCTGCTGCTAAGAAAATAAGTGCTAAAATAACGCAAATTTTCCAATATTTTTTTCCTGATTCAATTTCGTTTAGTGCCGACTTAAATGAAACTTCGTTGGCGTTAACAATGTTGGCGTTTAGTCCGTACTGTGTTAACTGTGTGGCTAACTCACTTTCGGTTAAACAAGCTAAATCAGATTCTTTTCTGTTGTAATTAAAAGCAATGCCCATTTTTACGGTTTCGTTAGTAAGCAAATAATTGCCTGCGGTGGTAATTTCGTTGCCAAAGAAAATGGAAGTAATATTTTGCTCGCTTTTAATTTTCGGAATAATTTCCATGTTGTTATTTTTCAGATGAAAAACATTGTCTTTAACATTGGTGTTGATATTGATTACGTTGTTTTCTCCAATAATAAAATAAGTAGGATAAGTTGGCTGACTTAAAAAAGCAATGTTGTACAATACCGGAACAAAAAGTGCATGATTGGCAAAGTTGGTAGCGGTTTTGTTAAGACTCGAAGCACAAAGGTAAACATGTCCTTTATTGATTTTAAAATCGCTAAGAAAAGGTGTGCCGTTGTTGAGCGTTAACACATCACTTCTGAAAATGGTATTAAAATCAGCTAAAGCATAATGATTTTTAACCAACGGAAGGTTTAGTTTTTCAGCTTCTTTCTTTTCAAAAACATTATTAAAAATAGGGTGTTCGTAGTTAATGTCTCTTACTTTTAATGAGGAGGTATCGTTAGTTAAATAAGGATTTATCTGAAAAGCATTCGTCAGCAATTGATAGCTTTCTAAATTCATTTCTTCGGCAGGGAAAACCAATAAACTTCCGCCATTTTCTACAAAAGATTTTAGCGTTTGAACCAATCCGCTATTCAGTTCTTTAAGCTCATTCAACACAATTAAATTAGCCGTTTTTATGAGCGAATAATCTAACTGACCAATGGTTCCTGACATAAAATTGAATAAACTATCGGTTTGGTAAAGAGCAGGAATAGCCTTGTTTTCAGTAGCTTGTTTGTCGTGAATTTCTAAAACAGTTATCTGATTAGCAATTTGATAGGAGAAGTGAAAAGCATCATCGGTAACTACAGGATGGTCTCGTAATTCAATTTTTCCTTGTTGTACGCCTTGCTGCTTGTTTTGATAATTAAAAGTAATGGTAGTTTTATCATTGGCTTTAACCGAAACACTTGTAGGCGTAATTAATTGCTCGTTGATAAATAATTTAACAGGAATATTTTCTACATCTTTTTCTCCTTTATTCACCACAATGGCTTTTAGTTCTTCTTGCTGGTTAAATAAATGAGTAGGCGATTCGAACCAACAACTATCAATGTATAAGTTATCTATTTGGTTTCCTACAACAGGGATTAACAACCAATTGATGGAACTATCTTGTTCCAACACATTAAAATCGCTAATGGTTTTTTGGAAATCCGAAAACAGGTAGAAATATTTATTGGCAATATCTGCATTATTAATGCCTTCTGTAGCTCTAGAGTAAATGGCAGAAAGATTTTTAGTTTGGGGAACAATTTCTATTTGCTCAATTTTTTCTATGGCTTGATCTTGCGAAAGCAAACGATATTCGCCTGAGGCAAAAGCGTTGGTGTAAACCAAAAACTTATCGGAAGCGTTGTAATTATTTACCACTTCGGAAGCATTAAGTTTAGCCTCATCAAGCAAAGCACCTAAGTTTCCTGTGCTTTCCATGCTGAAAGAATTATCTACATAAATGCCCACCACTTTGTTTTTAGGAGAAGTTATGCCGCTGCTGGTGGGGATGTATGGTTGAGCAAAAGCAAATACCAAAAAACTTATTGCTAAAATTCTGCTGATAAGAATTAATAAGTGTTTTAGTTTAGATTTAGATTGGGTTTCTTGCGTTACTTCTTTTAAAAACTGAACGTTGGAGAAGTAAATTTTTTTAAACTTTCGGAAATTAAATAGGTGAATGACAATAGGTATGGCTATTGCAAAAAGGGCATAAAGAAATTCCGGATAAACAAATTTCATTTAAGGGCAAAGATAGAAAAATAAATGTTATTTGTTAATGGTTAATAGTTATTCGTTAATTGTACATAGTAGTTGTCAGTTCGCGGTTAACAAATAACGATTAACTTTTCAACTCTACTTATACCATCCAGAATACATTACATAGCTTTCGGCAATTCTTTTAATCTCCCCTTCAGAAAGTGCTGCATTCATTTCTTTTATTTTTTTGGCAGGCACTCCGGCATAAATGCAATTGGCTTCCACATGTGTTCCTTGGGTGACAACAGCTCCCGCAGCTATAATGGTATTACTTTCTACTACTACTCCATCCATAACAATAGCTCCCATGCCTATTAGTACATTGTCTTTTACGGTACAACCATGCACTAAGGCATTATGTCCGATAGAAACATTGTTGCCAATATTGGTAGGATGTTTTTTGTAGGTACAATGGATTACAGCTCCATCTTGTATGTTTACTCTGTTGCCCATGCGAATATAATGTACATCGCCTCTAATTACTGCGTTGTACCAAACACTACATTCATTTCCCATTACCACATCACCAATAATAGTTGCGTTCTCTGCAAAAAAACAATCCTCTCCAAATTCAGGAGCTTTGTCGTTTAGTTTTTTTATTAAAGCCATATTTACCGTTTATATATTAAAACCTACCATTTATAGGTTAGTTGATGTAAATCATTGTTTAGTATGTCAAAAATACCTAAATTGCGAAATGATTTACAAGTAAAATAAATACCTCATACAAAGTTACAATATAAAATTTGCTTTGATACGCAACTTTAAAGGTAAAAAATGAGTCTAAGTGTTACATATTAATTCTTTTTTCAGATGAAAAAAATATACAGTCTTATAATTTTAGTGGTTATAATGTGTAGCTCAAATCTTAAAGCTACTCCTATTACAATTGGAACAGGAACAACTACTAACACTACAACAACTTACCCGGCTGCTTATGGTAATTGGTATTGGGGAGCAAGACATCAGTTTTTAATTTTAGCTTCGGAGCTTACTGCTGCAGGAATGACAGCAGGAAATATTAATAGCTTAGCTTTTGATGTAGCTCAGCCTCAAGGAGCTCCATTACAAGGATTTACTATTGCATTAAAATTAACTCCCACCAATACTATTACTGCTTTTGAAACAGGCTTAACAACTGTTTACGGACCACAAGCATATACTGATGTTATAGGATTGAATAATCATACTTTTGGAACACCCTTTTATTGGGATGGAACCTCTAATTTATTAGTAGAAACTTGTTTTAACAATACTTCATGGACGAATAATGCAGTAATGTATAATTCTACTACTTCGTTTACAAGTTCTATTTGGTATAGAGCAGATAATTCTACGGTTTGTTCATCTACCTTAACTACAAGCACTTCTACCCAAAGACCTAATATGGTTTTGGATTGGACAGCAGCCAATATTCCTCCTATAAGTAATTTTTCTGCAAGTACAACTTATACTTGTTCGGGAGTAGTTTCATTTACAGATTTATCCACACAAAACCCTACCTCTTGGCTGTGGAATTTTGGTGATGGAAATACTTCCACACAGCAAAATCCCACTCATACTTATATTTCTGGAGGTACTTTTACTGTAACATTAATTACGTGTAATACTTTTGGTTGTGATACCTTAGCTATGAATAATTTAATAACAGTAAATCTTTCAGGAGGTACGCCAGTGGCAGCATCTTGTACGCCTAATACGTTAACTTATTGTTGTGGTTTTGGTATTATTCAAGTAGATTTTAATACTATCAGTAACTCATCTACAGACGGAGCAGCAGGGTATAGCGATTTTACATGTTATCAAACTACAGTTTTTGAAGGGTCTTCCTATACCTTATCCATTGGAAGTTCAGCTCAATCCACTCAAAATTATGCAGCTTGGATAGATTTTAATAATGATGGAGTTTTTAATAATACTACAGAACGAGTTTTTACAGCTACATCTCAAATGAATACTTCAGGAAGTGTTGCTATTCCATCAGGAGCAGTTTTAAATACACCTTTAAGAATGAGGGTTTCTGCCGATTATGATTTTAGTGCCGCTCCTACACCTTGTGCCAATTTAGATTTTGGTCAGGCTGAAGATTATACGGTTATTATTACACAAAATTTGAATGCTCCAATAGCTGCTTTTAGTCCATCACCCAACCCAAGTTGTAGTGGAACAGTTTGTTTTACCGATCAATCTCAAAATGTGCCAACATCATGGCTGTGGAATTTTGGTGATAGTAACACTTCTACACAACAAAATCCCTGTCATACTTATGCGGCAGATGCTGTTTATATAGTAACACTTATTGCTACTAATGCCAACGGAAGTGATACGATTACTCAAACTGTTAACATAACAACAGCCAACCAAGTGTTGGCAGCAAGTTGCACGCCATCAACACTTTCTTATTGCTGTGGCTACGGAATTTTAGATGTAAGTTTTAATACCATTTCTAACTCATCAGCCGATGGTTCAGAAGGATATATGGATTTTTCTTGTTCTCAACAAACAACTGTAAATGAAGGGTCTTCTTATGTTATAAATATTACTACAGGGTCAAGTAATGCTCAAGATACCAAAGCCTGGATAGATTTTAACAATGATGGTGTATTTAATAATACCAATGAATTAGTGTTTACCATAAACAATGCTTTTAATCCAATAGGAAATATTACTATTCCTAATGGAGCGGTTTTGAATACACCTTTAAGAATGAGAATAACTTCCGATGTAGTTGGAAATGTTCAAAATGCGTGTGATGATGCTAATTTTGGTCAGACAGAAGATTATGGTGTGGTTATTCAACCTAATACATCGCCTCCTACGGCTAATTTTACAGCTTCAACTACTGTTACCTGTTCAGATACCATTTATTTTACGGATTTATCAACGAATATACCTACTGGCTGGACTTGGTATTTTGGAGATGGAAATACTTCAACACAACAAAACCCATCACATTATTATGCCAATCCTGGAACTTATACAGTTAGTTTAGTTGTTACCAATGCTTTTGGACAAGATTCAGTAGCAATGGTAAACTACATTACTATAGAGTGTTTTAATACTATGCCAATAAGTGGGTCAATTGTAATAACAGATTGCAACGGTACGCTTTACGATGATGGGGGACCGGGAGTGCCATATTCAAACAATACCAATGGAGTGGTAACCATACAGCCAGTCGGAGCAGCACAAATTACACTGAGTTTTGTGTCCTTTAATTTTGAAAGTGGGTTTGATTCTTTAATTATTTATGATGGACCAACCACTGCTAGTCCTATTTTGGGAGGCTTTTCAGGAACTACTTTACCGGGAATTATAAGTTCAAGTGGAGGAAGCATTACAATTAGACAAAAATCTGATTTTACAGTTGTACGACCCGGTTTTGAATTGAATTGGGTTTGTAGTACAACCAATACTAACAATATGCCTATAACAGGAAGTGCTTCCTATAATGATTGTAATGGAACATTGTATGATAATGGTGGACCATTGTTAGATTATTCAAACAATACTGATGGAACAGTAACCATACAGCCAGCCGGAGCAACTCAAATTACACTTACTTTTGGAACATTTGATTTTGAAAGTGGATTTGATTCCCTAATTGTTTATGATGGTCCAACAACAGCTAGTCCTGTTTTAGCAGGGTTATCAGGTAATGTTTTGCCTGCACCTATCACATCAAGTGGCGGAAGTATTACCATCAGACAAAAAACAGATTTTGTGGTTACAAGGTTAGGCTTTCAGTTGAATTGGGCTTGTTCTACAGTTGGGATAGATGAAAACCTGTTAAACTCAGCTATAAATGTTTATCCAAACCCTGTTTCAGAGAAGCTTAGTGTTGAGGTAAATAATTTTAATATTGACATAAAAGAATTGATATTAGTCAACATAATGGGACAAGTGGTAGATAAAATGTTGCCGCAAACTAATGTTTTTATTTATGAGTTTAATGTTGCTCATCAACCCAAAGGAATTTACTTTATGAATGTTATTTCAGACAAAGGAGTAATAACGAAAAAAATTATAGTTCAATGATAAAACGAGTTTTAATACTATTTATTGCCATTATTAGTAGTGGTTATTTGTTTGCATCTCATTTAGTTGGAGGAAGTTTGGGCTATGAGTACATGGGTCAAGTAGGAGCAAATTATAGGTATAAAATTATCCTTACTGTATATAATAATTGCGATAATAATTCTCAAATACCAATACCTGTTGCATCACACAGTGTATCTATCTATCAACAAGATATAGGTGGAAATCCAATGGGAGGCGGAAATAAAAGTCTTTTTCAGACTGTCTCTGTTCCTATTGTAGATTCTAATTTGGTTCAGCCACCTGTTTCTAGTGGTTGTGCAGTAGGGCAAAGTGTTTGTATTTATAAAGCTGTTTATGAAACGTTGGTAGATTTACCTTTAAACTTTAACGGTTATCATTTATATTTTGAAAATTTTGCTAGAAATGCTGCTATTACTAATTTATTAAACCCCGGAGGTACAGCAATGGCTTTTCATGCTTATATAGCCCCTTCGTTGGTAAATAATAGTTCGCCTGTTTTTCAAGATGATCCGGTTCCTTTTTTATGTGTCAACGATACGGTTTCTATATTGAATACAGCTATAGATCCTGATGGAGATCAACTAATTTTTTCTTTTGTAACGCCTTTTCAAGGTGCAGGACAAGCTCCAAGCCCACTTCCATGGACAATTCCTACAGTAAACTATAATGGTGGTTATTCAACGGCTCAACCCTTTGGTGCGGGAGGTTTTTCTTTTATTAACGGAGCTACCGGATTAACACAATATATGTCGCCAACTACGGGAAATTATGTTGTTGCCGTTGAAATTAGAGAGTATAGAAATGGAAACTTAATAGGAGTTTCAAGAAGAGATTTGCAGTTATTAGTGATTACTTGTCCGCCCAACCCTGCACCAAACTTATCCAACACAGGAGGAAGTGGCGTAACACAATACACCATTAGTGAGTGTGATAATTTATCGTTTCCTATAACCTTTACAGATCCTAATGGAGATAGTTTAACGCTAACTGCTACAGGTCAAATTTTTGACCCCAACTTTATGAACCCTCCTGCAACTATTAATTCACCTGTTACAGGTGCTGCAACGGTAACCTCTACTTTTAATTGGACAGCACCTTGTGGTTCTGCTCAAGCATTGCCGTATCAATTTTCAGTATCTGCTACAGATAATGGTTGTCCACCTAAAACTACTAATGAGGTATATCAAATTACTGTGGAACCACCAACACCACCGGATACTATTATTGGTCCTTTAACAGTTTGTCCGAATACAACAGCTTCTTACACTACAAGTCCAATTTCCGGATATACGTTTAATTGGGTGGTAACAGGAGGGACGTTAGCTTCGGGGCAAGGAACAGATTCTATAACGGTTAATTGGGGAAGTTCAGGAACGGGTACAATTACCTTGAATAGCTTAAATGGTTGTGGTTGCCCTTCAGATGTAATAAGTATTAATGTAAACATTTTACCATCTCCTTTTGCTGATGCAGGAAATGATACCACCATTTGTTTAGGAGATAGTGTGCAGTTAGGAGGTAGCCCAACAGGTCCGGGAGGTTCTACTTTTACATGGACACCAACAACGAGTTTAAGCAGTTCAACTGTGGCTAACCCAATCGCTTTTCCTTCTTCAACTACTACTTATGTTGTAACTGTTGATAATGGTATTTGTCCAACAACGGATACGGTTACCGTTTTTGTCGGTTCAGCTTTAATTAATGCCGGAAATGACACTACAATGTGTGTTGGAGATTCTGTCCAGCTTAATGCTACAGGAGGAGTAAGTTACTCTTGGTCGCCAACAACAGGTCTTTCTAATCCAAATATAGCTAACCCAATAGCATTTCCAAATACAACTACTACTTATGTAGTTACTGTCACAGATTCGCTTAGTTGTACAGGAGTTGATTCGGTTACGGTAACAGTTGTTAGTCCACCCGTAATCACCATTACTAATGATACTACCATTTGTGATGGAGCTTGTGTGCAGTTAAATGCAACAGGCGGCACAAGTTATAGTTGGTCGCCAACAACAGGCTTATCCAATCCTAACATAGCTAATCCAACCGCTTGTCCAACAGTTAATACAACTTATGTAGTAACCGTTAGTAATGCAGCGAACTGTACCAATACTGACAGCGTAACCATAACGATTAATCCATTACCAACGATAACAGCAAGTAACGATACTACTATATGTGATGGAGCATGTGCGCAATTAAATGTATCAGGCGGCACAGGTTATACTTGGTCTCCAACAACAGGCTTATCCAATCCAAATATTTCCAATCCAACCGCTTGTCCGACAGTAACTACCACTTATGTAGTAACAGGCACAGATGCGAACAGTTGTACAAATACAGATACAGTTGTGGTAACAGTAAGTCCATTGCCAACAGCCAATGCAGGGAATGATACTACTATTTGTATTGGAGATAGTGTTCAACTAAACGCTACAGGAGGAACAAGTTATACATGGACTCCAGCAGGTAGTTTAACCAATCCAAACATAGCTAATCCGATAGCATTTCCTAATACTACCACTACTTATATAGTAACAGTTACAGATGGTTTAGGATGTGTTGATACAGACACAGTGATTGTAACAGTAGCAAGCTTACCCGTAATCACCATAAATAACGATACTACCATTTGTGATGGAGCATGTGTACAACTCAATGCAACAGGAGGAACAAGTTATAGTTGGTCACCAACAACAGGTTTATCCAATCCTAACATAGCTAATCCAACCGCTTGTCCAACAGTTAATACAACTTATGTAGTAACCGTTAGTAATGCAGCGAACTGTACAGCAACAGACAGTGTAACCATAACGATTAATCCGTTACCAACCATAACAGCAAGTAACGACACTACAATATGTGATGGAGCATGTGCTCAATTAAATGCATCAGGCGGCACAAGTTATGTTTGGTCGCCAACAACAGGCTTGTCCAATCCAAATATTGCTAACCCAACCGCTTGTCCGACAGTTACTACCACTTATGTAGTAACAGGTACAGATGCCAACAGTTGTACAAATACAGATACAGTTGTGGTAACAGTAAGTCCATTACCAACAGCCAATGCAGGCAATGATACTACAATTTGTATTGGAGATTCTGTTCAACTAAACGCTACAGGAGGAACAAGCTACACATGGACACCAGTAGGTAGTTTAACCAATCCAAACATAGCTAATCCGATAGCATTTCCTAACACTACCACTACTTATATAGTAACAGTTACAGATGGTTTAGGGTGTGTTGATACAGATACAGTGATTGTAACAGTAGCCAATCTTCCAGTAATCACCATAAACAACGATACTACTATATGTGATGGAGCATGTGTACAACTCAATGCAACAGGAGGAACAAGTTACAGTTGGTCGCCAACAACAGGTTTATCCAATCCAAATATAGCGAACCCAACCGCTTGTCCAACAGTTAATACAACCTATGTAGTAACCGTTAGTAATGCAGCGAACTGTACAGCAACAGACAGTGTAACCATAACAATTAACCCACTTCCAACGATAACAGCAAGTAACGATACCACTATATGTGACGGAAGCTGTGCTCAATTAAATGCATCAGGCGGCACAAGTTATGTTTGGTCGCCATCAACAGGCTTGTCCAATCCAAATATTGCTAACCCAACCGCTTGTCCGACAGTTACCACCACTTATGTAGTAACAGGAACAGATGCTAACAGTTGTACATCAACAGATACAGTTGTGGTAACAGTAAGTCCATTGCCAACAGCCAATGCAGGACCAGATACGAGTATTTGTGGAGTAGGTTCAGTAGTAATTGGAGGATCACCATCAGGACCGACAGGATCAACTTTTAGTTGGAGTCCTGGAGTAACATTAAACGACAGTACCTTGGCAAATCCAATAGCAAGTCCAATAGTAAATACTACTTATGTGTTAACCGTTACAGATACCAATGGTTGTGAAAACACAGATACTGTAAATGTTACCATTAATACTTCACCAGTAGTAGATGCTGGTAATGACACCAATATATGTACAGGAAGTTCAGTAGTAATAGGAGGAAATCCAACTACACCATCTAGCGCTTCTACCTACAGCTGGACACCAGTAGGAACTTTAAACAATACAACAATAGCTAATCCTACAGCTACACCAACAGTAAGTCCAACTACTTATTACGTAACTGTTACTGATTCGGTAGGGTGTACCAATATTGACAGTGTAACCATAACAATTAACCCACTTCCAACGATAACAGCAAGTAACGATACCACTATATGTGACGGAAGCTGTGCACAATTAAACGCATCAGGCGGCACAAGTTATGTTTGGTCGCCATCAACAGGCTTGTCCAATCCAAATATTGCTAATCCAACCGCTTGTCCGACAGTTACTACCACTTATGTAGTAACAGGTACAGATGCCAACAGTTGTACAAATACAGATACAGTTGTGGTAACAGTAAGTCCATTACCAACAGCCAATGCAGGCAATGATA
>Ga0209231_1000080_pt1 | contig 67205 bp, 55 predicted proteins | sample Deesub45470m_DNA_FD_188086 | JGI IMG/M metagenome (GOLD analysis project Ga0209231, IMG submission 188086) | Deep subsurface microbial communities from North Pacific Ocean - 450_OLKR46/470m Metagenome (SPAdes) (version 2) | ecosystem: Environmental > Terrestrial > Deep subsurface > Unclassified ...
TCTGTCGGGCGGCGAGCAGCAGCGCGTCTCCATCGCGCGCGCACTGGCCAACCATCCGCCGGTCATCCTCGCGGATGAGCCAACCGCGCCGCTGGACAGCGAACGCGCGCTCAACGTGGTGCGCATCCTCAACCAGATGGCGGAGCAGTACCAGACCGCGATCATCGTGGTGACGCACGACGAGAAGATCATCCCGACCTTCAAGCGCATCTATCACATCCGCGACGGACGCACCTACGAGGAAGCGGGCGAGGGCAAGCAGGTTTAACGATCTATTTAGAGGGGAGATGTCGTGATTCAGAAAACAGTAAAAAAACGGATGAGCTCAGAAGATCGCCAAGGTGAAATCATTCGTGTGGCTGTTGAACTGGCCGCCGACAAGGGGGTGAACAGCGTCACTACTCAGGATATGGCGGATGCCATGAACCTTACCCAGGGCGCGATCTTTCGGCATTTTTCGACCAAGGATGACATCTGGTTCGCCGTGATCGTGTGGGTGCGCGAACGCTTGATGAAAATATTGGATAAAGCGGCGGCAGAGGCAACGGATCCGCTAAACGCCATCGAGCGCATGTTCTTTGCACACATTTCATTCATCAGTAAACATCCGGCGATCCCTCGGTTGTTGTTTTCAGAATTGCTGCACAAGAAGAGCGGAAAGTTGCGCCAATTGATCGAGGGGATCATCTCTGGATACGAGGCCAAGATCGCAGGTGCGTTGGAAGAGGCGAAATCACAATCTTTGGTATCGGCTGATCTGGATAGTCAAAGTGCGGCGGTGCTCTACATCGGCATGATTCAAGGCTTGGTCATGCAGTCTTCAATATTTGGCGGGAAACACGCACTTAAGCAACAGGCAGAAAAAGCTTTCCCGATCTTTTTACATGGCGTTAAAGCACGCAGTTGATCATCAAACCCCACAAGGAGAATCCATGAAGAAACAAGCAAACTTAGCCGTATTCGTGACCGCCTTGGCACTGTCCGTCCCTCATGCACAAGCTACAGAGCCACTCGAACTGCAAAAAGTGATGAAGGAGCTGGGTAGGAACATGCAGGTCATCACCGATGGTATCTCGCGTGAAGATTGGGAATCGGTCGCCAAGACGGCTCCGCTGATCGCCATTCATCCCCAGCCTCCTGTTTCTGAAAAGATGCGCATCATGAAATTCATGGGGTTGGAAATGGCTAATTTCAAAGCGTTTGATAGTGAGACGCATAAAGCCGCGCATGCGCTTGAGCAGGCGGCTCACGAGAAGGATGGACAAAAGACAATCGCCACTTTTGGACAGCTGCAGACCACCTGTCTGAATTGTCACCAGGCATTTCGGGGCAAGATCGTTGAGCATTTCTACGGCAAGGAAAGTAAGTAGATAAGCCACTGATGAACCATCACATAGGGTGAAGATATTATGAAGAATTGCAAATTGAGTTGGATGTTGGTTGTCGTGCTGTCCGTTATCGTTGCCGCTTTGGGCTACAAATTCACAGTCGGCAATGTTCAGCCATCGGACGATGGTCGTCAGGCGGTGATGTTGAGTAAAGATGAGCGTAATGCCTTGTTGCTGGAGATGCGTGTGTGGTTGCAGAGCGCGCAAGGAATATTGTCTGCGGCTTCCGTGAAGGATTTTGACGCAGTCGTTAAGTCTGCCAAAGCTTCCGGCATGAGTGCCGAGGCAGAAACTCCCGGCTCCTTGTTCAGGAAACTCCCCGTCGAAATGAAAGCATTGGGTTTTGATACACGGGAGAAATTTGATGACATTGCCGCCACGGCAGCCAAGTCAAAAGACAGCAATCTGGTGGTGGAAAAATTGAGTGTCGCCATGAATAACTGCATCGCCTGCCACGAGATGTATCGCTTCGTTGAAGAAACCAAATAAATCCGATCGAGCCATCCGGGTTCGGTATCCATTTCCAAGAAAGGTGAGATAAGTATGACTACACTGAAACAACCACGAGGCTGGATAAACAGTGCGCTCGCGATAGTGGCTGTCCTGTTCGGTTTGATGACGCTCAAGGGCGGCGGCACGGTGCTGTTCGGTGACGAGGCGGCGCGGATCGCCGCCGGCAACTATGTGCCGCTGTTGCTGCGGTTCAACTTTCTGTCAGGTTTCGTTTACATCGCAGCTGGCATCGGATTGTGGCTGCAGAAGCGTTGGGCGATGTGGCTGAGTATCGGTCTGCTTGCCGCTATCGCTATCGCTTTTGCCGCATTTGGCATACATATCAGCTCGGGCGGGGCTTTCGAGCAGCGGACGGTCATCGCCATGAGTGCCAGACTACTGATTTGGACGGTGATAGCAGCGCTGGCTGCAAGGACATTCCGGCGCATATGAAGCGGTGGGTCGGGAAGTGACCCTCGGGGGCGTATAATGCCCCCACTTTTTAGACCACGACCCAAGAGACCCACACATTGAATACAGTCAGTTTTGCCGACCTGAAGCTCGCGCCCGAGATACTTAAAGCACTCACCGAAGCTGGATACACCACGCCCACGCCGATCCAGGCGCAGGCGATTCCGGTCGTGCTCAGTGGCGAAGATCTGATGGCGGGCGCGCAGACGGGTACCGGCAAGACCGCAGCGTTCGCACTGCCACTGTTGCAGCAGTTGCTGCCGCACGCCAGTGCCAGCACTTCGCCCGCCAAGCATCCGGTGCGTGCATTGATATTGGTGCCGACACGCGAACTGGCGGTGCAGGTCGAAGAGAGTGTGAAGATGTATGCCAAGTACACCAACCTGCGTTCGCTGGTGGTGTACGGTGGGGTGGACATCAAGACACAGACACCGCATCTGAAGACCGGCGTGGAGATCCTGGTGGCTACACCGGGACGATTGCTCGATCACATCGAACAGAAGACCGTGATGCTGAACCAGGTGCAGATGCTGGTGCTGGACGAAGCCGACCGTATGCTGGACATGGGCTTCATGCCCGCGCTCAAGCGCATCCTTGCGCTGCTGCCGCGCCGCCGCCAGAGCCTGATGTTCTCCGCCACCTTCTCCGACGACATCAAGAAGTTGTCCGAAGATTTCCTAATCTATCCATCGCTGATCGAAGTGGCACGCAGCAACGCGACCTCGGAGAACATCAAGCAGAAAGTCTATCTGGTCGCGAGCGAAGACAAGCATGCGCTGCTGGCCAAACTGCTGAAGGGTGACGACGCCAAGCAGGTCATCGTGTTCACCAAGACCAAGCTCACCGCCAGCCGTCTGACGCGCCAGTTGCAGCGCGAAGGCATCGAAGCCGACGCCATCCACGGTGACCGCAGCCAGTCGGAACGCCAGCAGACGCTGGAGGCATTCAAGCAGGGCAAAGTGGCCGTGCTGATCGCCACAGATGTGGCCGCGCGCGGTCTGGACATCGACCATCTGCCAATGGTGATCAACTACGAGATCCCGCATGCGGCGGAAGACTATGTGCACCGCATCGGACGCACCGGCCGCGCCGGGGCGTCGGGCACGGCGCTGTCGCTGGTGTCGCCGGAAGAAGAGAAATATCTGGTCGAGATCGAGAAGCTGATCAAGACCACCATCGAGAAAGAAAAGGCCAGCGTGCCGCATGCACCGCGTGGCGAACACCGTGCACAGAGCGAGCCGCGTCCGCAGAGCGAACCGCGCGAAGCTAGCGAACCGCGTAAGGCGTACCACAAGCCGTCGCTGAGCAGGCCCGCGCATGATCCCTGGTTCGACCAGCCTTACGTGCCCAAGGTGACCGAGCCGGCACCCTCGACCAGCAAGCCGGATCTGCCTTCAGCCAAGCCGAAGGCGGCGATCCCGGCCTTGTTCAGGCGCTCCAGCTAAAGTTCCCTTCCGCGCGTCACTCATCCGGCCATGACCGTCGCGCAGATCATCGTTCCCATCTTCCTGCTGATCCTGCTCGGCGCTGCGATGCGCCGCTGGTTCGGTCTGCGCGACGAATTCTGGCCGCAGCTCGACCGCCTCATCTACTACGTGTTCTTTCCCGCGCTGTTGTTCCACACGCTGTCGCACTTCACCATCGATCTGGGGACGGCGGCACCGATGATGGGCGTGGCGATCTTGTACATGGGCGCGGGTATCCTGCTCGGGCTGCTGGCGAAACCCTTGTTCCATGCACCGCCCAAGGTTTACGCCGCCACTTTTCAAGCCACGTTCCGCTTCAACAGTTATGTCGGTCTCTCCATCGCGGGCAGTCTGCACGGCACGACCGGCCTTGCCGCCATCGGTCTGCTGATGGGCTTCATGGTGCCCATCGCCAATGTCGCCAGTGTGCTGATGCTGGCGCGCCATAGCGAGAGCCACTGGCTGCGCGAGATCATGCTCAACCCCTTGATCCTCGCCACGGCGGGCGGCATCGCGTTCAGTTTGAGCGGGCTGCACTTGCCTTCCATGTTGAATACGACACTCGCTCTGTTGTCGCAGGCATCGTTGCCGATGGGCTTGATAGCGGTCGGTTCGGCGCTACGCCTGAAGGGGCTGCATCAGCAGCGTGGCACGCTGTGGTACGGCGTGCTGGTGAAGCTGTTGTTGCTGCCAGCCATCGCCTGGGGATTGGCGACGCTGTTCGGGCTGCAAGGGGTGTATTTCAATATTCCGGTGCTGATGGCCGCGCTGCCTGTTTCCACCATGGCCTATGTGCTGGCAACGCGCATGGGTGGTGATGGCGACACCATCGCGGCGCAGGTGGTGTTGAGCACCTTGCTGGCTGCGCTGACGCTGCCCTTATGGCTGTTCCTGCTGGGATTCTGACAGCGGCAATCTGAGTTCTGCCACCGTGCCGCCGCCGTCGCGCGCATGCAGCGCGACCTGCCAACCGTTGGCTGTACACAACTGCTGCACGATGGCCAGTCCCAGTCCGCTGCCGCCGGTATCCGCGTTGCGCGATGACTCGATGCGGTAGAACGGGCGGAACACTTTTTCCATCTCATGCGGCGGGATGCCGGGGCCTCGATCCAAGATATTGATTAATGCTTCGTCATCGCTGCGCGTCGCTTCGATCTGCACCGGCTTGCCGTCGCTGTAGCGCAAGGCGTTGCCGAGCAGGTTCTGCACCACGCGATGCAGCGCGAGCGGACCGGCGCGCACGGTCAGGCCGGGCGGAACATGGCACGCGACCTGTGCGCCTTGCGTGTTCTTCTCTTCCGCCATCTCGCGCAGCATCGCTTCCAGTTCGATCTTCTCCGGTGCTTCCTGTTGCAGGTCGCGGCTCAATGTCAGGAACTCGCCGATCAATCCATTCATGTCTTCGATGTCGCAGCGCAGACGTTCGACAGTCTTTGTGTCGCTGTTGTCGGGCAGCATCTCCACCGCCAGCCGCATGCGCGCCAGCGGTGTACGCAGGTCGTGCGAGATACCGGCCAGTAGCGTGGTGCGGTTGGCCAGCAGTTCGCGCACTTGCAGCGCCATCTGGTTGAAGGTGGCGGCCAGCTCGGCAAGCTCCTGAACGTGGGAGTGCGGCAAGTCTTCGGGGATGCTGCCTGCGCCGATGCGTCGTGCAGCTTGCGAGAAGTGCGCCAGCGGCTGCGTGATGCGGCGCGCCAGGATGTATGCGGTGAGCAGGCTGAGCATCACCGTGGCGATCAGTGCGAGCAACAGCATCGTGGTGGGGTCGGTAAGCAGGCGCGACTTGGGAAAGCCGATGCGTATCAGTTTGCCGCCGGCCGGGATGTCCGCCCAGAACCAGGTGGTGTCGAGGTCGGTCATCTTCACCGACACCGCCTCGCCCAGACGGGCCGACAGCGCATCGTCCAGCAGGCCGAGATAGGGCAGCGGGATAGTGCGTTCCGCCAGCGGGGAGACATCCTCGAACAACATGAATTGATGCTCGCGGATCAGTTCCAGCTCGAAATCCTTGCGCGTCTGCGGCGGCAGCTCCACCCATGTCTTGGCGGACAGGATCAGCAGTGACGCCAGATCGTCCGCGCTGCGCTTCGCCATGGGCAGCATGACGTAATGCACCGTGGCGGCGATGAGGAATATCTGGAACACCAGCAGCGCGGCGGCCACCGTGCGTACCGTGCCGTAGAACAGGGAATGCTGTTTGTCGCGCGCGGCCATCGCTAGTTCGTGCCGTTGGGCGAGAACAGATAGCCTTCCCCCCACACGGTGCGGATGTATTGCGGCGCGTTCGGATCGTCCTCGATCTTGCGCCGCAGGCGCGTCACCCGCACATCGATGCTGCGGTCGAACGGCGAGCGTTCATAACCTTTGAGCATGTCCATCAGGTTGTCGCGTCCCAGCACACGGTTGGGGTGTTCGGCGAAGATGCGCAGCAGGTTGAATTCGCCGGCAGTGAGCTGCACGGTCAGGTCGTGCTTGTGCAGTACGCGCGCATCCACGTCCATGCTGAACGGCCCGAAACGGCGCACGTTGTTCTCGTCCTGCTTGAGTTGTCCCTGCTCGTTGCGGCGCAACAGGGCGCGGATGCGCGCCAACAGTTCACGCGGGTTGAAAGGCTTGGCCAGATAATCGTCCGCGCCCACTTCCAGTCCCACGATGCGGTCCACATCCTCGCCGCGCGCGGAGAGCATGATGATGGGCAGGCTGCTGCGTGTGCGCAGGCGGCGCGCCAGCGACAATCCGTCTTCGCCGGGCAGCATCAGATCGAGGATCAGCAGATCGACCGGATGCTGCGACAGATGTGCATCCATCTGCACACCATCGGCCACGGTCGCCACCTGCAAGCCCTGCGCGGAGAGATATTCCTGCAACAGCTCGCGCAGGCCGGCATCGTCGTCCACCACCAGTATGTGTCTGCTTTCCATGTGTCCACTATAACCGAAGCAGATGGCGCGGGGCAGGGGCGGGATTGGCGCGGTAACACTCTGTTACAAACTGTTGCACATCGGAAATCGCCGGGTAACGGCTGGCGCGCACCATGCAGCCATCAGAGAACGCTCTGATCTTCCAACAACCAAGGAGAACATCATGAGAACCACTTCGATTTTACTGAACAGCCTGCTCGCTTTGGCCTTGGCCGGTATCGGCAACGCCTACGCTGCCGAAGAGGCACAGGTGCAGACCCGCGAAGAGATCCGCGCCCAGCACCGTGAAGAGACCAGCGGCATGACGGTGCAGGAACGCGAGCAATATCGCCTGCAGAAGCAGGAAGAGATGACCGACGAGCAGCGTGCGGCCCTGCGCGCCGAGAAGCAGAAAGCCAAAGCCGAGCAGAAGAAGAACAAGTCTGCGACCAAACAAGGCGCCGGTAACGGTACCATGTTGCGCGACGGCTCGGGTGCCGGCTCGCAACGCGGCAGTCAGGGCGGCGGTATGGGTATGGGCCGCTGATCACGAAAGCGCGCGAACTGCTGAAAGAGCGGTTCGCGCCATTTTTCCAGGAGTATGAAATGAACATCCGTTATGCATCCCTCCTCGCCTCACTGTTGTTCGCCCTGTCGGCGAGCGCCCCGGTGCAGGCAAGTGAAGATGCACCCTTGCCAACGGCTCCAAGCGAGATGACGCAGGAAGAATATGATGCCTACCGTGCACGCGTTCGCGAACAGATGGAAGCGGCGCAGCAGACGGAAAACAAGGACGAAGCAGCAGCAACGACGACACGCCGCAATACCGGCAATGGCTACGGCCAAGGCTACCGTGCGCGGCAAGAGCGCGCCGGAGGCAACGGCGCGATGGGCCGGACCGGCGGACATGGTCGCTGAAACAGGAGAGATGCAATGAAGAATTGGATGTTACCGGCAGCTATCCTGCTGGCTATGAGTGGTGGCGCATGGGCCGAGGACGACAGCTATCTGGCTATGAGTGTCGGGCTGGAACGCAGTTCAGGAAAATACGGCGGCACCAGTACCACGGACACCACCTCGATCCCTGTGTCGCTGCGCTACGTGGTGGACGATTGGTCGCTGAAGCTGAGCGTGCCCTATCTGTTCGTCACCGGTGACGGCAGTGTGCTGGTCAGCGGCAGTCGCGGAGGCAGACGCGGTTCTGTGACGACCACGACAACGACCAGCACGACGCGCACCACCAGTAGTGGCTTGGGGGATGTGGTCGCTTTCGCCAGTTACAGTATGTTGCGTAGCGAGGAAGGGGATGCCGGTCTGGATGTCGCGGCGCGCATCAAGTTCGGCACAGCCAGCACGAAGTTCGGCAGCGGTGAGAACGACTACGCCGTGCAGGCTTCCACCTATGTGGCGTTCGGCGACTTCACTTCCAGCCTGATGCTGGGCTATGAAAAGCTGGGCAGCACAGCCACGGCACCTTTGGACAACGCCGCCTATGGCTCGCTCGGACTGGACTATGTACTGGGAGACGAATCGAACATGGGCGTGGAGTACTGGTACGCGCAGCAAGCTTCCGCCACCGGCTACGCACAGAAAGAGCTGACGCTGTATGCCAGAACGCAGATCGGTGAAGACCTGACGCTGAATGCCTTTGTGATGAAAGGTCTGTCAGACGGCAGCCCGGACACCGGCTACGGCGTGTCGCTGTCGAGCGGATTCTGATCGGTTCACTTTTTGAGCAGCGCCTTCAGGTCGGCAAAGGGGTTGTGCGTGGCAGCAGGAGGGCCGTTCTCCTTGCGATCCCGCACCACCTCGTCCATCACGCGCGAATGCTCGTTGTCGTGACAGTACAGGCATAACAACTCCCAGTTGCTGCCGTCCGGCGGATTGTTGTCGTGATTGTGGTCGCGGTGATGCACCGTCAACTCGCGCAACCGTTCCCCCGCGAACTCCCGCCCGCAGCGCCCGCAGATGTGCGGATAGATCTTGAGCGCGCGTTCGCGGTAACCCGCCTCGCGCTGTTCGCGTTGCTTGCGCGCCTCGGCTACGACACGGTCGAGGCGGGCATGGTCGGGTGTGGTGTGCTTGGGCATGGCGGTTCACCGGTGAAATGTTGGAAGAACTATAGCAGCCAACGCCGCAGGCGAGGATAATCGCGCATGACCAAAACAAGCCAAACCACCCCCCAGACCGCCAGCGGTCCCGCTTTCAACACACTGAAACTGCCGTCTGCCATGCTGGACAACCTGCAGCAGCTCGGCTACCTGACCATGACACCGATCCAGGCCGAGAGCCTGCCCATCACGCTGGCCGGGCAAGACCTGATCGCACAAGCCAAGACCGGCAGCGGCAAGACCGCCGCCTTCGGCTTGCCGCTGCTGACCAAGCTCAATCCCAAGCACATGGGCGTGCAAGCCATGGTGTTGTGTCCCACGCGCGAACTGGCCGACCAGGTCACGCAGGAACTGCGCCGTCTGGCGCGCTATATGCACAGCATCAAGATCCTCACGCTGGTCGGCGGCAGCACCATGCGCCCGCAGCGCGAGAGTCTGGGCTTCGGTGCACACATCGTGGTCGGTACGCCGGGCCGCATCATGGACCACATCGAGCGCGGTACGCTGGAACTGAACGCCATCAACACACTGGTGCTGGACGAAGCCGACCGCATGCTGGACATGGGCTTCTACGACTACATCGCATTCGTGGCGAAGCGCTGCCCGGACCGTCGCCAGACCATGATGTTCTCCGCCACCTATCCGGACGGTGTCACCAAACTGGCGCGCCAGTTCATGCACCAGCCGCAGGAAGTGAAGCTGGTCGAACAGCACGACGAGAACAAGATCCGCCAGCGTTTCTATGAGATACGCCACGAGACTCGCCTGCCCGCTGTCGCCGCCTTACTCAAGCATTACCGCCCAGTCAGCACGCTGGCCTTCTGCAACACCAAACAACAATGCCGCGATCTGCTCGACGTGTTGCAGGCCGAAGGCATCCACGCGCTCACGCTGAACGGCGACATGGAACAGCGCGAACGCGATCAGGTGCTGATCCAGTTCGCCAACCGCAGTTGCTCCGTGCTGGTCGCTACCGATGTCGCCGCGCGCGGTCTGGATATCGCGCAACTGGAAGCCGTCATCAACGTCGACGTCACCCCCGATCCAGAAGTCCACATCCACCGTATCGGCCGCACCGGCCGCGCCGACGCAGAAGGCTGGGCGCTCAATCTGGTCAGCCCCGCCGAGATGAGCCGCGTCTCCAACATCGCCAAGATGATGGGCATCGAACCCGAATGGGAAGAGCTGGACAAACTGCAACGCGAACACAACGCCCCGCTGGTGCCGCCCATGGTCACGCTACAGATACTCGGCGGCCGCAAGGAAAAGATGCGCCCCGGCGACGTGCTGGGCGCGCTCACCGGCGAAGCAGGCTTCACCCGCGAACAAGTCGGCAAGATCACCGTCACCGACATGTCCACCTACGTCGCCGTCACCCGAGACATCGCACGCGAAGCCGTGAAGCGGCTAAATGCGGGCAAGGTTAAAGGCAAGTCGGTGAAGGTTAGGGCGCTGGAGGATTGAGGTTTTAGTGGGGCGGCTTCTCGGCCTTATGTGAATATTCACATAAGGCCGATGAGGAGACTGCTAAAGCTCGCAGCCCGAATTTTCGTTTGGGACAGTCCCCCGGTTATTGATTCTTCTGGCTTACGCCAAATCGAAGCGATCCAGATTCATCACCTTGTCCCATGCCGCCACGAAGTCGCGTACGAACTTCTGCTGCGCGTCGCTGCTGGCATAAACTTCCGCCAGTGCGCGCAACTGGGCGTTCGAGCCGAATACGAGGTCGACGAGGGTGCCCGTCCATTTTAGTTCACCAGTCGTGCGGTCGCGGCCTTCCAGCACGCTGGTCGATGTGGCGGACTTCTGCCACTTGGTGTGCATGTCGAGCAGGTTTACGAAGAAGTCGTTGCTCAGCGTTTCGGGCTGCGTGGTAAACACGCCGTGTTTCGACTGGCCGACATTCGCGTTCAGCACGCGCAGGCCGCCGATCAGCACGGTCATCTCGGGCGCGGTCAGCGTCAGCAGTTGCGCCTTGTCCACCAGCATTTCGGGCGCCATGTCTTCGAGTCCCTTGCGCACGTAATTGCGGAAGCCGTCGGCTTTCGGTTCCAGCACGGCGAATGCGGCCACATCGGTCTGTTCCTGCGTCGCATCCGTGCGCCCCGGCGCGAATGGCACCTTGGCCTCGACGCCAGCCTTCTTCGCGGCAGCTTCGACGGCGGCACAGCCACCCAGCACGATCAGGTCGGCCAGCGACACTTTCTTGCCGTCGCGCTGCACGCTGTTGAATGCCTGCTGTATGCCTTCCAATATCTTGAGTACCTGCGCCAGTTGCGCCGGCTGGTTGGCTTCCCAGTCCTTTTGCGGTGCGAGGCGGATGCGCGCGCCGTTCGCGCCGCCGCGCAGGTCGGAGCCGCGGAAGGTGGAGGCCGAGGCCCAGGCGGTCGCGACCAGTTGCGGGATGGACAGTCCTGACGCGAGCAGCTTGCCCTTGAGGTCTGCGATGTCCTGCGCGTCGATCAACTTGTGATCGACGGCGGGGACGGGGTCTTGCCAGATGAGATCTTCCGCAGGCACCTCCGGACCGATGTAACGCGCACGCGGCCCCATGTCGCGGTGCGTCAATTTGAACCATGCGCGCGCGAACGCGTCCGCGAGCTGGTCGGGATGTTCATAGAAGCGCCGCGCGATCTTCTCGTAGGCGGGATCGACGCGTAGCGAGAGGTCGGTGGTGAGCATGGCCGGGGCGTGCTTCTTCGACGGGTCGTGCGCATCCGGTACGGTGCCGGCACCCGCACCATCCTTGGGTGTCCACTGTTGTGCGCCGGCTGGGCTCTTGGTCAGCTCCCACTCGTAGCCGAACAGGTTCTGCAGGAAGCTGTTGCTCCATTGCGTCGGTGTGTTGGACCAGGTCACTTCAAGTCCGCTGGAGATCGTGTCACCACCCTTGCCACTGCCGAAGCTGCTGTGCCAGCCCAGTCCTTGCTCTTCGATGCTGGCACCTTCCGGCTCGGGGCCGAGCAGGGCCGCGTCACCGGCACCATGCGTCTTGCCGAAGCTGTGGCCGCCGACGATGAGCGCCACCGTCTCTTCGTCGTTCATCGCCATGCGCGCGAAGGTCTCGCGGATGTCGGTGGCGGCGGCGAGCGGGTCGGGTTTGCCGTTCGGGCCTTCCGGGTTCACGTAGATCAGGCCCATCTGCACGGCGGCCAGCGGATTCTCCAGATCGCGTTCGCCGCTGTAGCGTTCGTCCGCCAGCCACTTGCCCTCGGCACCCCAGTAGATGTCGTCTTCCGGCTCCCAGATATCTTTGCGCCCGCCACCGAAACCGAAGGTCTTGAAGCCCATCGATTCCAGCGCGACGTTGCCGGCGAGGATCATCAGGTCGGCCCACGAGATCTTGCGGCCGTATTTCTGTTTGACCGGCCACAGCAGACGGCGCGCCTTGTCGAGGTTGACGTTGTCGGGCCAACTGTTGAGCGGGGCGAAACGCTGGTTGCCGGTGCCCGCGCCGCCGCGCCCGTCGCCGATGCGGTATGTGCCCGCGCTGTGCCACGCCATGCGGATGAACAAGGGGCCGTAGTGGCCGAAGTCCGCCGGCCACCAGTCCTGAGAATGGGTCATCAGCGCCAGCAGGTCCTGTTTCACCGCCTTCAGATCGAGACTGTTGAATTCCTTCGCGTAGTCGAACCCATCGCCCATCGGGTTGGACAGCGCGGAGTGCTGGTGCAGGATGTCCAGCTTGAGTTGCTCGGGCCACCAGTTCGCATTGGTTCGCGAACCTGCGACGGTGCTGCTGCGGGGGTGGCCGTGGAATGGGCATTGTTGTTCGGTCGACATGGCGTTCTCCTTTCGGTGGCAGGATAGGATTGCGAGGCCAGTATAGGACGCGAACTGCAAGCTGGCTAATTGGTTCTGTATATGTGCGCCATTGGTTTTTTTTATTGCGCGAATCTGCCGCCTTGTCGGCAGAGCGACTGCGGGGGCACTGCTCATACACTGCGGGAAGCGCGGGATGGCGCGGCGTCGTGCCGCCGTTCGCAGCCTTGCGTCCTAGGGCGTCACGACACCCCAGAGACCGGCACCGCCCGCGTCTCGATAACTTAGATACACGCGCAGGTCGAACTCGAGTTGTCCGTAGTCCGGTTCCATGTGCATGCACAGTTGGTAGAACGCCTTGTCGTGTTCGCGCTGTTTCATGTGTGCGAGTTCGTGGACGACGATCATGCGCAGGAATTCGGGTGGGGTGTCTTTGAAGAGGGATGCGATGCGTATCTCTTTCTTGGCTTTGAGGTTCAAGCCTTGCACGCGCGAGTGGGTGGTGTGGGTGCCGAGGGCGTTTCGCAAGACTTGCAGCTTGCTGTCGAACATCACTTTGCTCAGTTGGCCGGCGTTGCGCAGATATTCATTTTTGATTTGCAGCACGTAGTCGTACAGCGCTTTGTCGGTGCGGATGTCGTGGGCTTCGGGATATTTCTTGCGCAGCAGGTCGGCGACTTTGTCCTGCGCGATCAATTGCCGCACTTGCGCTACCAACGCGGCGGGGTAGCCGGTGAGGTAGTTGGGCGAGGGGGCGGGGCGCATGACGGTCGATCGGCGCTGGGTCAGGTATTGGTCGCGGCCGCGACTTCCTGCATGTGTTCGAGTACGCGCCCCCTGACTTCTTCCGCCCGCGCCGGATCGATGCCCAGAGCCTGCCAGTTGCTGTCGTCGATATTCTGCATGACCGGCTCCACGATGCCGAAGGTGGGCAACAACTTCTCCGCCATGCAGGCCATGCCGACCAGCGGCTGTCCGCCGGTGGCGCGCGGGTCGTCCGGTGTGTGGTGATACTGCAGCACGACGGCGACGGACTCCGGCAGGTTCCAGTGGCGCGCCAGTATCGCACCCAGTTCGCCGTGACTGGTCTCCAGCATCTCCGTCTCGATCTGTTCCACGGTGCAACCCGGTTCGGTGGCGAGACGCGCATGGAAGCGGTCGCTGAGGTCGGGGTCGAGGTAGTCCAGCACCATGAAACCGATGTCGTGCAGCAGGCCGGCCAGATAGATCTCCTCGTCGGCAGGGCGGCGTGCGCTGGGCATCAGGTGCGCGAGGGTGTCCATGGTCAGGGCGACGGACAGGCTGTGTTGCCACAACTTGTGCATGTCCAGATGGCCGGCGGACTTGCGGGCCATGGCCGCCATCATGGCGAAGCTCAGCGCGACCATCTTGACCCGCTTGCTGCCGAGGATCGCCGCCGCATCGTGCAGGTTGAGGATCTTGCGGCTGGTGCCGAACAGCGGCGAGTTGGCGAGGCCGATCACCTTAGCCAGGATGGGCGGGTCCCGTTCGATCAGTTGCAGCAGGGCGCGCTCGCCTTCGTCGGTGTTGATCTTCAGCGACAGGATGCGTTGCGCGACCAGCGGAATGGGCGGCAGCGAGCCGATGCGTTCCAGTGCCTGACGCAGGGTGAGGGAGACATTCATGGAAGCGCCTTTCCAGCAACAGGCCTGTGTAGGTGCCTACGGTCTGCGCGATAGGTGCATGCCGCATCGATGTGGGGGGCGGGAATCATACGAAGCTCCAGCGGCGCAGTTCCGCGGCCGGCATCGGGCGCGCGATCAAATACCCTTGGCCGTGGCCGCAACCCATGTCGAGCAAGGCGCGGTATTGCGCCTCGGTCTCGATGCCTTCTGCCACGATCTGTCGCCCGAACGCGTGCGCTAGCCCGATGATGCCTTGCACGATGGCCAGATCGCCCTTGTCTTCCAGCATGTCGTGCACAAAGGACTGGTCTATCTTGAGCACGTCCACTGGCAGCCTGCTCAGATAGGACAGCGAGGAGTAGCCGGTGCCGAAATCGTCCAGCGCGAAACGCACGCCGTACTTGCGGCAAGCCTCGATCACGTCGCGTACGATCGCGATGTCGTTCAGCGCTGCAGTCTCCAGCACCTCGATCTGCAGCCTGTCCTGCGTCAGTCCGGGATGGCGCGCCAACTGGCGTTGCAGCTTGTCGGCGAAATCTCGCGACTCCAGGTGGTGGGCCGAGATGTTGATGCTGATCTCGATGTCCAGCCCGTCCTTGGTCCAGCGGTCAAGCTGGGCCAGTGCGCTGGTGATCACCCAGTCGCCGATCTCGATGTCGAGTTCGGTGTTCTCGATGGGGCGCAGGAACTCTGCCGGATACAGCAGACCGCGTTCCGGGTGGCGCCAGCGGATCAGTGCTTCGGCACCAGTCAGCTGGCGCGTGCGCAGGTCGATCTTGGGTTGGTAGTGCAGCTCGAACTGCTGCTGTTGCAGCGCCTCGCGGATATTGTTGAGCAGGATATGCTGGCTGCGCGTGCGCATGTCCAGCGCGGGATCGTAGATGTGGAAACGGTTCTTGCCCGATTGCTTGGCGACGTACATGGCCTGGTCGGCGTGGCGCAGCAGCGTGTCCGGGTCCTCGTCGTCCAGCGGGTAGAGGCTGACGCCGATGCTGGTGCTCAGCGTCAGTGATTGCTCCTTGATCAGCATGGGTTCGGCGATGGCGGACAGCAGGCGTTCCAGCGTTGCCATGCATTCTTCGCCTCTCTCCAGCCCGAGCAGCACCACCACGAACTCGTCGCCGCCCAGACGCGCCACGGTGTCACCGCCGCGCAGTGTGTCGCCGATGCGGCGGGCGATCTCGACCAGTACCTGGTCGCCGGCGTCGTGTCCCAGCGTGTCGTTGATGTGCTTGAAGCCGTCCAGGTCGAGATAACAGACGGCGACCATGTTCTGCTCGCGCGCGGTCTGCGCGATGGCCTGTTTCATACGGTCGGCCAGCAGTACCCGGTTGGGGATGCCGGTCAGCGCGTCGTAATGCGCGATGCGGCTGAGCTCGGCCTCGTGAGCCTTCAGGTGGCTGATGTCGGAAAACACGCCGACGTAACGTTGCACTTTGCCATCGCTGTCGCAGATCGCCGAGATGGACAGCAGTTCGGCGTAGATCTCGCCCGACTTGCGCCGGTTCCATATTTCACCCCGCCAGGCCTTGTCCTGTTGCAACGCCTGCCACATGCCGGCATAGAAGTCGCGGTCATGGTGGCCGGAGCTGAGCAGGCGCGGATTGAGTCCCAGCACTTCCTCGCGGCTGTGGCCGGTGATGTCGACGAAGGCCGGATTGACGTCGACGATGTTGTTGTCGGCATCGGTGATCAGGATGGCCTCCTGGCTGTTGTCGAACACGCTGGCGGTGATGCGCAGCGCGTCCTCCGAAAGTTTGCGCTCGGTGATGTCGGTGCCGATACCGACCAGATAGGAACGGCCGTCGTTGCGGCTGAGGTGACCGGTGAAGTAGTAGGGGACCTTGTGTCCAGATTTGAGCACGAGTTCCGCTTCGGCCGAAGCGGAACCGTTGCGGAACACATCCTGCATGCGCTGGGCGATCAGGGACTGGTCGTCGCCCTCGAACAGATCCAGCGCCGTCATACCTTCGATCTCCTGCTGAGAGTAGCCGGTCACCTGCAGGAAAAGCGGGTTCACCCGCATGAAGTTGCCCGCGGCATCGAGCATGTAGAAGATGCCGGGCAGGCTGTTGATGATGTCGTCCAGGAACTGCTTCTGCTGGTGCAGCGCGGTTTCCGCCTGTTTGCGTTCGGTGATGTCGCGGATCAGGCCCAGCGCATGCCAGCTATCCTGCAGGCGGAAGGCGGAGATCGACAGCTCCACCGGGAACTCCTCGCCGCTCTTGCGCAGTGCGCTGATCTCGAACGTGCTGCCGATGATGTTGCCCTCGCCGCTGTGGCGGAAGAGGCTGAAGCCGCCGTGTGCCTTGTCCCTGTAGATCTCGGGCGTCAGCAGCAAGTGCAGGTTCTTTCCCATTGCTTCGTCCGCCGTATGGCCGAAGATATCCTCGGCGGCGGGGTTCCAGTAGATGATCTGTTCGTCCGGGCCGACGATCACGATGGCGTCCTTGGCGAAGGTGCTGATCAGGCGGAACTTCTCCTCGCTCTCGGCCAGTTCCCGGCTGCGCAGCAGCAGATCGGCAGTGCGTTGCCGCACCAGTTCTTCCAGATGTTCCTGGTGTAACTTCAGTTCGTCCGTCACCTCATGCAACTCGCCGATGATGCTGCGGACGTGGCGGGTGAACGGGTGGAAGATCAGCACTGCTTCCAGCAACAGCAACAGCAGGGTGACCAGCCAGAACAGGGTCTCGGCCTGTTTCAGGCGCGCGACCGATGTCTCGCCCTCCAGTTGGTACTGCTGCACCATGCTGTCGAGCGAGGCGACCAGCGGGCCCGGCGCGGTGCGGGTGATGTATTGCAGCAGCGGGTGGTCGTGGTGCAGCGCGCTATCCTGCAGCCGCAGCAGTTCGCGCACCGCTTTGATGTAGGTCTTGACCTGCGAGTCGAGCGCATCCGGACCGTCGAAATACATGGCTTGTACGGTCGGTGACTGGATGCCGGGCAGGCCCATCTCCGCATTGCCATGTGTGAGCCCCCGGTGCGAGACGTCCATCAGATCGATGGCTTCCTGCAGTTTGGCGCGGAAGGCCGGCCTTTCGCTCTGGCGCGCATCCGCCAGCAGGTTGGAGAACAGCGCGGTGCGCTGGCTCAGCATGCGCTGGCGTCCGCTGACGTTGACCACCGCCGCGGTGCTCTTCTGCTCGGTGATCACCAGATCGAGGCTGATCCATGCAGCCGTCGACAGCGTCGCCACCAACGTGAGCGCGATGGCATAGCGCCAGGTCAGCGCACGGGCGACAGCGGTATGGGCAGCGTGTTCAAATGAGACGGATGGGATCATGGCACTCCCGCGTCTATCGGCGGCGGCACATGCGTGCCGGCCGCAATGGATTGCATGACATGAAGCTTACTCTCTCTCCGGTTCGGTGCGATCCGGTCGTTGACCGTCCGCGCCTGTAATAGTGTGGTGCTGCCCGAAGTTTACACCATCAGCCCCACGTGCCATGAGGTCTATCCGGGGCGTGTGAGCTTTAATTCCGCTGTGCGGGCAGAAACAGTTTGGGGTCGACCATCGCCCCGTTGAGGATCACGCTCCAGTGCAGATGCGGACCGGTGGCGCGGCCTGTCTTGCCGGAGAGGCCGATGGGTTGACCTTTGCGCACCGCCTGGTCTGCGGCGACGTCGATGCGGTCCAGATGGCAGTACATGGTGAGCAAGCCGTTGCCGTGGTCGAGGAACACTGTCTTGCCATTGAAGAAGTAGTCTCCGACGGCAAGCACCTTGCCGTGCGAACTGGCAACGACCTCGGTACCTGTCGGGACGGCCACGTCGATGCCGGCATGCGGTGCGCGCGGCTGGCCGTTGAAGATGCGGCGCAGGCCGAAATGGCCGGATAGCCTGCCTTGGGCGGGCTGAATGAACGCGGGGTCGGTGTCCGGGATGGGTTGCCAGTGCAGCTTGAGCGATTTGATGAGTGCGATCTCGCGCACGGCGCGTTCGGTATCTTCGGGCGAGAGTTCCACCTTGCTCTTGTCCTTCAGCGTGATGCGCTGTTCTGGGTAACGCTTGGGCCTGACCTTGAAGGTGAGTTCTTGCGAGGTTTCGCCACGTTTGACCTGCAGCACATGCGAGCCCGGTTTCATGTCCAGCGGCAGGCCGACCACGGCGTACCATTTGCCTTTGTCGGCGGTCACGAGTACGGGCTGTTCGCCCAGCCAGGCTTGTGGCGGCTGGGCATTCGCAACCGCTGCGCCCAATGGCACGAGTGCGACGCCGCCGGGCACGCTAGCTGCCTGCGGCAGGGCGGCATGCGCGTACAGGGGCAGGGCAAGGAGCAGCAGACAGAATTTGAGGCAGAGACGGATCATGGTTGTATGTGATGTGGAAGCTCCGTTCATGCTTCGATACGCGCAATAGATGCGCTACTCAGCACGAACGTGGTTAGGAGTGAGCGAGAAAGAGACTGCCCCAGTCGAAGTTCACTTCGATACCGGCAGCGGATGACTGCGGATGGACATTGAGTCAGCCTCACCATTGATACGATACGCCCATGGACAGCAGTGGGGACCACAGCGAGGCCTCGTTCTCCAGTCTGGCCCTTTCCGCTTCGATATCGGCGGCGGCGACCGTGCCCGTAGCACCCAACGTTACCGTTGGCCGGCCCTGATAGATGACGCCGGCATCCAACTTGAAACCCCAACTTTTGCCATTCTTGACCGGGTTGCCCCAGCCCCAGCCCAGATAGGGGGCCAGTCCGTTGTGGCTGACATGACCTTGCAACACGCCGACCTGATTTGCAGAATAGTGCGTGCCGCCCAAAATGTAGCCGCCAGTGATCTGCTCAAGTCCGGTGATGTCCTCGCTGTTGCGGTTGTAGCCTAGCCCGGCACTGAAGTGCGATTGGCTATCGGGGTCGGGATACCAGTCCGCGATGAGCGACAGGAGATGTTGCCGACCCTGATAATTGTAGACGTTGTCCGAGCGGGTGATGCCGAACAGGTCGGTCCAGAAACTGTCGAACTGGTCCATCAGGGCGAACGGGTCTGCGCCGAGTGAACGGTACTGGTGGTAGGCGAGACGCGCGTTGAAGGCGGGAGCGATTGGCCGTGTCAGCTCGATGCCGCCACCCAGTGCGCTGGCATGCAGGGTCACGGCGAGACCTTCCGCTTGCGAGAGCGGCGCCAGTGCGAGCATGCAAGCGCCGGCGATGAGCCGGCGGATCATCGGGCGCGCTGACGCTGGCTGACTCAACCGCACGCCCCGATCGCGCCGCAACTGGTGCAGAACTCGCAGCCGTCCTTCTTGATCAGCGTGGCGTTACCGCATTCCTTGCAGAGCTTGCCGGTGATCGTGCGGATGGCGGTGGGTTTGAGCTGGCCTTCGGGGATCTCCAGCACGCCCATCTGCTGCACCGGATAGCCGTGTTCGTCCAGCACACCGAGCATGGCGTAGCGGTGGATGATGAGTTTGGCGACATACGAGACGGTCGACGGATAGCTTTCCATCTTGTTGCCGCCCGGCACGCGCGCCATGAAATCGCCTAGCGGTTCGCCGAAGTTGAGCAGCTTGCGCAACTTCATACCGATCCAGGCCGGATCGATCACGCGCATGTCCAGACTGAGCACCTTGCACAGTCCGTCCAGTGCGCGCGGATACACGCCGGACAGCCACATCGAATAGGGGCGGCGCTGGCCGTCCGGCAACACCAGTTCCTTCAGGCCCAGTACGAAGTCGTCGCCGCTGCCCGCGTTGGAGATGTCCACCGTCCAGCTCATGGTGCCGTCGACGCCGGTCTTCGGTTCCTTCTTGGCGAACAGTGCGTCCATCATCGGCGTGGTCGCGCCGTCGCACACTTCCAGCGCGCCCAGTTGTTCGATGCGGTATTTCAGCAGATGCGCGAAAGCGGCCACCAGACTGGGCATGCGTTTCACTTCGCCATCCGGCGGCATCGCCATGTCGAAGCCATCGTCGCCCGCCGACTTCATCAGCATCTCCAGCTTCATGCGTATCCACACCGGGTCGCGCGTGCGCATGTCCATCGACAGCGATTTCGCCAATGCGCCCAGACCGCGCGGCTGCTCGGAACCGTTCACCCACACTTCGAACGGATGGTTGCAGCCGTTGGTGGTGTGCGACACGAAGGCCACGAAACTGCCGAGCGGATGTTTGACGACCTGCGACACCCAGCCTTCGCTACCGGCGGGCAGTTCGGGGCGGCCCGGCCAGCGCAGCGAGGCCAGCGCGGGTTCGGGTGCAGATTCCAGCACGATGCGGCGGTCCTGATCGAACACGAAATCCTGCGGCTGTTCTTCTGTCTTCTTCTCCGGCGTGACGGATAGCACAGAGCCGAGCACGCTGTTGGGGCGATAGGTCGCCAGACCTTTCAGTCCGGCCTTCCAGGCTTCGGTGTACAGGTCCTTGAAATCCTCGTAGGGATAGTCGGCCGGCACGTTCACCGTCTTGCTGATCGAGGTGTCGATGTAGGGCGCGACGGCGGCCACCATCTTCATGTGGTCGATGGCGGAGATCTCCAGCGCGGTGACGAAAGCAGGCGGCAGCTTGTCGGTATCGCCGCCCAGTTTCTTGTACAGACGCCAGGCGTGGTCTTCCACTGAATAGTCTTTGGTGGTGCCGTCCGGCATGCGCTTCTTGCGCGTGTAGAACCAGGAGAATGGCGGTTCGATGCCGTTCGAGGCATTGTCGGCGAAGGCCAGCGAGATGGTGCCGGTGGGTGCGATGGAGAGCAGGTGGCTGTTGCGCAGACCGTGCTTGCGTATCTTGTTCTTCAACTCGTCCGGCAGACGCGAGGCGAAGCGCGGTGCGTCCAGATATTTATCCGCATCCAGCAGCGGGAATGCGCCGCGTTCGATGGCCAGATCGACCGAGGCGGCATAGGCCTCGTCGCGCATGATGCGCGTGATGTCGGCGGCGAAATCGCGCGCCTCGCCGGTGTCGTAGCGCAGCCCCAGCATCGCCAGCGCATCGCCCAACCCGGTGAAACCGAGCCCGACACGGCGCTTGCTGCGCGCTTCTTCCTGTTGTTCCGGCAACGGCCACGCGGTCACGTCCAGCACGTTGTCCAGCATGCGGATCGAGGTGCGCACCAGATGCTTGAACGGTTCGTGATCGAAGCCGGCGTGGTTGGAGAACGGGTTCTTCACCATGCGCGTCAGATCGATGGAGCCGAGGCAGCAGCAGCCGTAGGGGGGGAGGGGTTGCTCCGCGCAGTTGTGCACATACAGACCGTTGGCATCGAAGGCATGCACCTCGGCGACGGTCACGTCGTACACGTCTTCTACGCCATCCTCTTCCAATGCGGCGACCGTGGCGACAAAGCGTTCCGCATTCGGCTTGCGCTGATAACTCGCCAGAGATGCCTTGAGCTTGCCCATCTTGTCGCTGTCGGCAAAGCCGATGCGTTCGGCGTAGCGTGCGAGGTTATCGCCGCTGATGATGAGTTCGTGCAAAGCCTGGCAGGGATATTCTTTGGCGCTGCCTTTGCCGTCCGGCAACCGTTTCATACCTGCCGGGCGACGATCCTGATAGATGGTCGACACGATGCCGAGTCGTTGCAGCATGCGTTGTGCGGCCTGCAGGTTGTCGAGATCGATCTGCGTCAGGCGGACGCTGATGCCTTTCTCCTGTGAACCTTGCACGGAGCCGTCGGCGTCGAACATGCCGCGCAACGCACCGCGATAGAAGTCGGAGGAGGCGGTTTCCATCGCGGGGGTGAAACGCTTGTTGCCTGGGGATAGCCCCAGTTGCAACGCCAGCGAGCGCAAAGCGCCCGTCGCCATGCGGAACTCACCTCGTCCGTCTACCGGTCGCTGCCAGCCGTTGAAGTCGGCGCGATGCGGCAACGTGCGCGCGGCCTGTTCCGCTACGCGCATGACACTCGCGACGCCGGGTGAGGGTTGGATGTCTGCACCGTTGGCTTGCTTCAGCGCGGCAGCATCCCACACGCTCAACACTGCCTTGTCGGTTTTCAGCGTGCCGTCGCCGATCAGCAGTCCGATCAGATAACCCTCGGCTTCGGTGTGCGCGCCGCCCCATGCATGCAGGGCGCGATGGTCGTGCAACACGACCTGGTCACCGGATTTTAGTTCTCCCGCTTTGACCCATTCCGATTCGCGCACGTAGCGTGTCATCCGGGATACGCGCAGCACTTGATGGTCGGCGGTCAAACGCAGGGTATGGCCTTCGCGGGTATTCAGGCGCAGCACCGGTTTGTGGCCGGTGAAGAAGAAGCCTTGCGATTCGGTCGGATAGCACTTGCCGTCTACGACAGCTTCGAATGGCTGGCCGATCAGATCGCGCACCTGACGCGCACCTTGGTCGGTCATCACCCAGCTGTCTGCAGTGACGCATGGATTCGTAGCCTCGATCACTTCGCAATACGACAGGTTGTTGTCGCGGTTCATCAGGTCGATGAACAGCACGCCGGGCTCGGCGTGGTCGTAGGTGCTGGCGATGATCTGTTTCCACAGGTCGGTGGCGCGCACCTTGCGATATACCCACTTGCCGTCGGCGCGTTGTGTCGCACCGGCTTCCTTGATTGCTGCGGAGGGTTCGGCGGCATGCACCAGATCGAACTCTTCGTCTTTCTCCACGGCTTGCATCAACGCATCGGTCACGCCGACCGAGATGTTGAAGTTGCGCAGGTCGCCCTTGTCCTTGGCGCTGATGAATTTCTCGATGTCGGGATGGTCGCAACGCAGTACGCCCATCTGTGCACCGCGTCGTGCACCGGCAGACTCAACCGTCTCGCAGGAGCGATCGAACACGCGCATATAGGAGATGGGGCCGGAAGCGCGCGAGTTGGTGCCTTTCACGTGCGCGCCTTCTGGGCGGATGGTGGAGAAGTCGTAACCGACGCCGCCACCACGCCGCATGGTCTCGGCCGCCTGTTGCAGCGCGTCGTAGATGCCGGGGCGGCCGTCGCTGAAGCCGGAGATGGCATCGCCCACCGGCTGCACGAAGCAGTTGATCAGCGTGGCTTGTATCTTCAGTCCGGCGGCGGAGTTGATGCGGCCCGCGGGGACGAAGCCGTTCTCCTGCGCCTGGAAGAAAGCCTCTTCCCATTGCGCGCGTTGCTCCGGTTTCTCGGCCTGCGCCAGCCCGCGTGCCACGCGACGGCGCACGTCCTGTACCGTGTTTTCGTCTGCTTCCGCGTATTTTTCAAGGAGGACTTCGGTGCTGATCTCTTGTGTCATGTCTGGGCTTCCTGAGCGTTCTCTTGATCGGGGCAGGAGAAGGGGTGATATGGCTGGCGATTATACGGATAGATGGCGTGCAATCACATGACGCAATTTCGCCGTGGATGCGGTAATGTGATGCTTGTTTGTGTTATGTCGACGATGACGAAAAGGATGGTATGAGTGATAACGCATTGAATCCTATTCGTTTAGGTCTGATGCCACCGTTGACCGGTCTGGTCGGGTTGTACGGGATCGAGATTTGCAATGCTGCGCGCATCGCCTGTGCCGAGATCAATGCAGCTGGCGGGCTACTCGGCCGTCCGCTGGAACTGATCATCGAGGATGACGGCAGCTTGCCGGATACCGCGGTTCCGGCCGCCTTGCGTCTGGTCGAGCAGCATCATTGCGACGCCATCATCGGCAACCTGTTGTCCAACTCGCGCATCGCCGTTGCCGCACAGGTGGCCGAACCCAAGCGTATCCCCTATCTCAACTTCTCGTTCTACGAAGGCAGCATCTCCGGGCGTTATTTCTTCCACTTCGCCGCATTGCCCAACCAGCAGATCGACCAGATGATTCCCTGGCTGGCCGAACACCACGGCCACAAGATGTTCTTCGCGGGCAACAACTATGAATGGCCGCGCGGCTCCATCGATGCAGCCAAGCGCTCGCTGGCCGGGCTGGGGGGCGACGTGCTTGGCGAGGAATACCTGCCCATAGGCGCGAGTCTGCAGGATATCGACTCCTTGCTGCAGCAGGTCGCCCTCTCCGGTGCCGATGTGTTCGTGCCCTATTTCGCCGGTGAAGACCAGGTGCATCTGCTCACACGTTTTACTGAGATGGGCTTGAAGAAGCGCATGGCGGTGGCGATGGGGCACTACGACGAGATGATGGTCAGCCAATTGCCGCCGCAGGTGCGCGAGGGTTTCTATTCCAGCAACACCTATTTCATGTCGGTGGATACGGCGGAGAATCGCAATTATCTGGCGCAACTGGCGCAGCAGCCCGGTATCTCCGGTATCTGGCCGAACGGCAACGGCATCGTCACCAATTTCGGCGAGGGCACTTATCTGTGCGTGCGCGCTTATGCCAAAGCCGTGCAGGCGGCGGGCACGACCGAGCCGGAAGCGGTGGTGGATGCGTTGGAGAACGTGCGCGTGGCCTCCCCGCAGGGCGAAGTGGTGATGGATGCCGCCACCCATCATGCCGCTGTCAACTCATATCTGGCACGGTGCAATGCTGACGGGTCGTTCAGCATCGTCGAATCCTTTGGGCGCATCGCGCCAGTGATCCCCGAGCGCTATCGCCAGCAAGCCACGTTGGCGAAGTTGCATGAATCGCCTCCGTCGCCCCAGGTGTCTGCGCGCATCTCGGCGGAAGCCAGTGCCGCCATGCAAAGGCTCAATACGGCGCGCCAGATATTGTCCATCGCCGACATGGCTATCATCGCCACCAACGAGTTGGGCCTCATCGCCGAGGCCAATCCCAGTGCCTGTTCGCTGTTCGGTTATACCCTGCAGGAGATGGTCGGCATGTCGATACACCTGCTGCTGCCGCCGCATATACGCGAACGGCATGTCGGTATGGTGCGAGGCTTCGTCGAAGGCGAGGAGATGGAACGGCGCATGTCTTCGCGCGGCGAGATATCGGGGTATCGCAAGGACGGCTCGTTCTTCCCGCTGGAAGCGGCCATCGCCAAATTCAGGGATGGCGAGGAATGGATGCTGGTCGTCACCATGCGCGACGTCACAGAACGCAAGCGCGCGGAGGAGGACATGCTGTGGCGTGCCACGCACGATGGGCTGACGCAGTTGCCGAACCGTGCGCTGATCCGCGAGCGGCTGGTGAATACCTTGCAGCGTTCGCAGCGGCAGGGGCTGAGTATCGCGCTGCTGTTCATCGATCTGGACGGATTCAAGCTGGTGAACGATACCCACGGGCATCAGGCGGGCGATGCCTTGCTCATCAAGGTGGCGGCACGATTGATCGAACAGGTGCGTCCCGGCGATACCGTGGCTCGTCTGGCGGGCGACGAATTCGTCGTGTTGTGCGAACAGTTGGAGCAGCCCACCACCATCTCCGCGTTGGCCGAGCGTATCAATGAGGCGATGCGCCAGCCTGTCGACTTCAACGGTACACCGCTGTACGTGACCGCCAGCATCGGCATCGCGGTGGGACACGGCAGTACCCATACTGCCGACGATCTGCTGCGTTCCGCCGATGCCGCGATGTACGAGGTGAAGCAGAAAGGGCGCGACGGATGGCAGTTCTTCAGCGACAGTCTGGAACAGAAAGTGCGCCAGCGTTTGTCGGTGACCGAGGGTTTGCGCCATGCCATGGAGCGTCAGGAGCTCTCCTGCCGTTTCCAGCCCATCGTCTCTGCCGAGAACCGTCGCATCGTCGGTGCCGAGCTGTTGCTGCGCTGGCATCCGCAGGGCGGCGAGATATCGCCCGCCGTGTTCATTCCGATCGCCGAGATGACCGGCCCTATCGTCGCCATCGGCTTGTGGGTGTTCCGTCAGGGCTGTCTGGCCGAGGTCAAGTGGCGCCAGCGCTGGGGCGCACAGGCACCGTCCTATGTGTCGGTGAACGTGTCGACACGCCAGTTGGACGAGGAGACCCTGGCGCAGGATTTCGCCGGGATATTGCGCGAGACCGGGGCGGATCCGTCCCGCATGCTGATCGAGATCACCGAGACCTCGCTGATGGCCGATGTGGAGACCAATCTGCATGTGTTGAGACAGCTGGCCGAGCTGGGTTTGCGTGTCGCCGTTGATGACTTCGGCACAGGCTACTCCTCGCTGGCGCAACTGACGCGCATGCCGGTCAGCGTGCTGAAGATCGACAAGGCTTTCGTCGACGGCGTGGACAAGCAGGCCGATAGCCGCACCCTCATACGCGCCATCATCGGTCTGGGACGTTCGCTGGGCATGAAGCTGGTGGCGGAGGGGGTGGAGAACGAGGCACAGATGCTGGAACTGCGCTCGAACGGTTGCCACTTCATCCAGGGCTATCTTTGCCATCGTCCGCTCGACGAGCAGGCCTTCATCGAGACCGTGGACCGTGAGATCAGCAGCGAGATGCAGGGGGCGGAACCGTCCTTGTATTTCCTGCTGTATGTAAGCCAGGCGGCCGTGGAGATGGATGAGGCAACCCTGGCAGAGATCCTCGGAGTGTCGAAGCGGAACAATCAGGTGGCCGGTATCACCGGCTGCATGCTCTATCAGGATGGCTGCTTCATGCAGATATTGGAGGGCAGCCGTGACAACGTGCTGAAGCTGATGGAGTACATCCAGACCGATACGCGACACAAGCATGTGCGCATCGTCATGCAGGGGAACGAGCAGCAGCGTGTATTCCTGGACTGGAGCATGGAGTTCCACGACATGTCCAGGATTGCCGGCGCGCCAGACTTCAGCCAGTGGCGGCGCAGGACCATCAATTTCCTCGAACTGGCCGAGGATGCGCGCATGTGCTACAGCTATATCACTGCATTCAAGGGCAATATCCTCTAGCCATGCCCGCTGCGGGAGTTATTGGCGGGGGTGATTCCCGAGTGTAATTCAGGGTGTTTGTTTGCAGAACGAGCAGGTAGAGTCCCAGTCGAGCGGTCAACTGTTCCACATCGGATCTTGGAGGTTTACATGAAAGAAGGCATCCCGATGCGTCATTTCTTCCAGTTGCTGGGGCTCATCGCCCTTGCGGAGCTGTTGCTGATGGTCACCGTCGATCCGATGATGGATGCGTACGGCTATCCGGTGTGGATACGCGCCATGACCGATGCCGGTCTGCTCGCTGTCATCTGCGTGCCTTTCATGATGAGCTTTCAGCTGCGACCGATGCAGATGGCCTACCACGACCCGATGACGGGCTTGCCGAATCGACAGTTGTTCAACGACCGTCTTGCGCATGCGCTGGTCGTGGCCAAGCGCGAGCAGCGCAGCTTTGCGGTGATCTTCCTCGATCTGGATAACTTCAAACCGATCAATGACCAGTTCGGCCACCGTGTCGGCGACGTGGTGCTGAAGCTGGCGGCGGTGCGCATCGAGAGCGGTGTGCGTGAGAGTGATACGGTGGCCCGCCTCGGCGGCGATGAATTTGCCATCCTGCTCACTGATGCGGAAAGTACGGCGGACGCGGATCGTGTGATCCGCAAGATTACCGTGGCCCTGTCCCGGCCGTTCGAAGTGCGCGGTCATACACTGGAACTGGGCGTCAGTGCCGGTGTGGCTTTCTATCCTGCGGATGGAGTGAGCGGAATGGAATTGGTCGATGCTGCCGATGATGCGATGTATCGCAACAAGGGGCTGAAAAAAACGCTGGATACGGTGGCAATACAGGACAACAGTCTACAGCCGAGCGGGGCCGATTCAATACAACTCTAGTTTAGTTGCAGCCTTGCGCCGAACGTCAGTCTGTTCGGTTAACACGTTCATCAGGCTGGAATCATGCCTGCTCGAACAAGGTGGATAAACCATCCAGTCCGACGAAGTTCAGTGCATGGCTGGCCTGCGCGCGCACCACCGGCTTGGCGTGGTAGGCCATGCTCACGCCCGCCTGAGCCATCATCTTCAAGTCATTTGCACCGTCGCCCATGGCGATCACCTGCTCGCGGCTCAAACCCAGTTCTTCGCGTACACGGTTGAGCCAGTCCGCCTTGCCCTGTGCATCCACGATGTCGCCCAGTACCTTGCCGGTCAATTTTCCGTTCACGATCTCCAGCGTGTTGGCGTGCGCATAGTCGAGGCCGAGGCGCGCTTTCAGGCGTTCGGTGAAGAACACGAAACCGCCGGAAACCAGCATCGTCTTGATACCGTGTTGCTTCATCGCGGCCAGCATATTCTCTGCGCCGGGATTGAGTTGCAGGCGTTCTTCGTACACGCGCTGCAAAGCGGATTCATCCAATCCTTGCAGCAACGCCACCCGGCGGCGCAGGCTTTCGGAGAAGTCGATCTCACCGCGCATCGCCGCTTCGGTGATCTCGGCAACCTGCGGTTTGATGCCCTGCATGTCGGCAATCTCGTCGATGCATTCGATGCTGATCAGCGTGGAATCCATATCCATCACCAGCAGGCCGAAATCGCCCAGATGCTTGCCTTCCGGCACGTAGCCGCAGTCGATCTGGTGTTCGTAACAATAGGCTCCGATGATCTCGTGCGGCTCGACGCCGCGCAGGCGAAAGGCGTGCGGCGTGATCTGTTCGATGCGTTGCGCCGATGCAAGGGTGGCGATGTGTTCGACTTGAACGGCTGGGATGGCGTGCAGTGCTTGTAGGATGAGGTTCATGTGCAGGTGATACAGCCCGCAATGGCGGGCAGCCGGTTGAAAACAGTGGCGCGCATTTTACTTCAGCCCTGTCGCGCCTGCTGCGCCTTCATGATCTTGGGCAAGTTGCTTTCTATCCAGTCCACCAGACTGTCGATCTGCGCGCCGATCTGTCCGCCCAGCGGCGTCAGCGAATATTCCACATGCGGCGGCACCACCGGATAGGACACGCGATCGACGAAGCCGTCCATCTCCAGTTGTTGCAGGGTCTGCGCCAGCATCTTCTCGCTCACGCCGTCGATCTTGCGGCGCAGTTCGCTGAAGCGGTGCGTGCCGTCCATCAATGCGGACAGCACCAGCACGCCCCAGCGGCTGGTGACATGGTTGAGGATCTCGCGCGAAGGGCAGTTCGTGGAGAACACTTCTCCACGGTCCACGGCGAAATACGGGCTTGGGATTGGCTGCGGCGATAGCGGGCATGACACTTACCTTTTTGTACGTACTTACGAAAAGTTATTGTAGCGGATACTCTTTGTTCACCCATTCATAAAACAACGAATTCATAAAACAACGAAGAAAGGAAACACCATGATCGTCGTCACCGGCGCAACCGGCCAACTGGGCCGCCTCGTCATCGCCTCCCTGCTCAAGAAAGTCCCCGCTTCGAACATCGTCGCCGCCGTGCGCAATGTGGAAAAAGCCAAAGACCTCGCCGCGCTGGGTGTGAAAGTCCGCCAGGCCGACTACACCCAGCCGCAAAGCTGGGATGCCGCGCTGCAAGGCGCGGACAAAGTGCTGCTAATTTCTTCCAGCGAGATCGGCCAACGCGCACAACAACACAAATCAGTCATCGACGCGGCAAAGCGTGCAGGCGTGAAACTGCTGGCCTACACCAGCGTGTTGCGCGCAGACACATCCGTGCTTGGCCTGGCGGGTGAACACCGCGAAACGGAAGCCGCCATCAAAGCCTCGGGCGTGCCTGCAGTCATCCTGCGCAACGGCTGGTACACCGAGAACTACGCGATGGGTGTTCCCACTGCGCTGGCACTCGGTGCGGTGTACGGCTGTGCGGGAGAGGGGCGCATCTCTTCTGCCGCGCGTGCCGACTATGCCGAGGCTGCCGCAGTCGCAATCACTAGCGACGATCAAGCGGGCAAGACCTACGAACTGGCAGGTGATAGCGCCTACACCCTGAGCGAATTCGCCGCCGAGATCGCCAAGCAAAGCGGCAAGGCGATCAACTATGTCGATCTGCCGGAAGCGGCTTACAAGCAAGCGCTGCTCGGTGCCGGTCTGCCTGAGCCGCTGGCAGCCTTGCTGGCGGATTCCGACACCGGCGTTTCCAAAGGTGCGCTGTTCGATGATGGTCATCAGTTGAGCAAACTCATCGGCAGGGAAACGGCGCCGCTGGCGGAAGTGGTGAAAGCGGCAATGTAAGGAAGTAGAACGGCCTGCGTCTACGCTGCATGCGCGGCGCAGCGCAGGCTGCCACATGCTGCGTGCGCGGAAATGACGCGCCGCACTCCCCATATTGTTTAGAATGGCGCGCCTCAGCCTCACGCTCATCCGCCATTCCAGCCATGACCCAAGTCCCGACCAAAACCAAACTGCATCCGCGCAATCTGCATCGGGAGCGTTACGACTTCGCGCAACTCATCAGCGCCAGTCCCGAGCTGGCCGCGTATGTGTCCGTGAATGCACATGGTAATGAGTCGATCGACTTCGCCGATCCGGCTGCAGTGAAAGCGCTCAATCGCGCGCTGCTGAAGCAGCATTACAACATCGCAACATGGGACATCCCCGACCTATACCTGTGCCCGCCCATTCCCGGTCGCGCCGACTACATTCACTACCTTGCCGACCTGCTGGCCGAGAGCAACGGAGGCGAGATCCCGCGCGGCGATGCGGTACGCGTCCTCGACATCGGCGTGGGTGCGAACTGCATCTATCCGCTCATCGCCAATGCCAGCTATGGCTGGCATTTCGTCGGTACGGATATCGATGAGGTCGCACTGGACAATGCCCGGCATATCATCGAAGAAAACAAACTGAGCGAAGCCGTCGAGCTGCGCTTGCAAGCTTCCAGCGCAGACATCTTCTCCGGTGTCACCTATGCCGACGAATATTTCGCGCTCACCCTGAGCAATCCGCCGTTCCACGCCTCGCTCGCAGAAGCCAGAAAAGGCGCGCAGCGCAAATGGCAGAACCTCGGCAAGGAACATAACAAGCACAAGAAGCCGGTGCTGAACTTCGGCGGACAGAGTATGGAGCTGTGTTGCGAAGGCGGCGAAGAAGCCTTCGTCACCCGCATGATCGAAGAGAGCGCAAGCGGAGGCGAACACTGCCTGTGGTTCACCACCCTGATCTCAAAATCCGCCAGCCTGCCGCAGGCCTACAGCGCGTTGCAACAAGCCGGTGCGGTAGACAGCCGCACCATCGAGATGGCGCAAGGGCAGAAGAAGAGCCGGTTGCTGGCCTGGACGTTCCTGGACAAGCAGCAGCGGCGGGAATGGTGGGGGAAGCACGGGAAGAAGTAGCGTACTGATAGGGCCCGTACACCCGGCGCGGGCCAGGAAATGAAGATCCTCTAGCCGAAGCGTATCTTCATCACCAGCACAGCCCCCGCCAGCAGCAGTGTGATGCTGTTGGCGACGATGATGGGCCATGCTTCAAGCAGGATGCCATATGCCAGCCACAACGCCACGCCCAGCGTGAACATGGCATACATCCCCAGCGAGATGTCGGCGGTGTGCCGTGTGTGCCATACCTTCAGCGCCTGCGGTATGAATGCGGTAGTGGTCAGTGTCGCAGCGGCGCTGCCTATCCAGTCGACAGAGTTCATGAGCGATATTCCGGATTGTGAACGCAGTTTGAAATGCTGACTTTCAAGATAGCTCCCCAAAGAAATTCCTGATCGCCAACACTCTTTGCTTCAACTCCCCATACTTCAGTTCGATGCGCAGCTTGTCCTGCCCTGCCATCTTGATGTGCCGTTTGCTCTGGATCATGGTGATGACCTTCATCGGATCGATGGGCGGGTTGGGGACGAATTGAACTTGTATCGCTTCCGATGAAGCGTCCACTTTGCTGATGCCCAGCGGCTTGGCGAGGATGCGCAGGCGGTGGCAGTCGAACAGCGTCTGTGCGGGTTCGGGCAACAGGCCGAAGCGGTCGATGAGTTCCTGCTGCATGTCGTCCATATCTTCCTGCGTGTTGCAGTTGGCGAGGCGTTTGTAGATGACCAGACGCTGGTGGATGTCGCCGCAGTAGTCGTCCGGCAGTAGCGCAGGCGAGTGCAGATTGATCTCGGTGGTGACGCCCAGTGGGTGCGCCATATCCGGCTCGTGGCCGGCCTTCAGCGATTTGATGGCGGCGTTGAGCATGTCGTTGTACAGGCTAAAACCGATCTCCTGCATCTCGCCGCTCTGCGATTCGCCCAACACTTCGCCCGCGCCGCGTATCTCTAGGTCGTGCATGGCGAGGTAGAAACCGCTGCCCAGTTGTTCCATGGCCTGGATGGCTTCGAGGCGTTTTTTCGCCTGCGCGGTGAGACCTTCCTTGTTGTCCACCAGCAGGTATGCATAAGCCTGATGGTGCGAACGTCCGACGCGGCCGCGCAACTGATGTAACTGCGCAAGGCCGAAGCGGTCGGCGCGGTTCATGATGATGGTGTTGGCGGTGGGCACGTCGATGCCGGTCTCGATGATGGTGGAGCACAGCAGCACGTTGAAGCGCTGGTGGGTGAAGTCGCGCATCACCGCTTCCAGATCGCGTTCGCCCATCTGGCCGTGCGCCATGCGGATGCGCGCTTCGGGCAGCAGTTCGGTCAGTTTCTCCAGCATGTTGGGCATGGTGTCCACTTCGTTGTGCAGGAAGTACACCTGCCCGCCGCGTTTCAGTTCGCGCAGCACGGCCTCGCGGATCACGCCCGCGCTGTAGTTGCTGACGAAGGTCTTGATGGACAGGCGACGCTGCGGCGCGGTGGCGATCACCGAGAAGTCGCGCAGGCCTTCCAGCGACATGGCCAGCGTGCGCGGGATGGGTGTGGCGGTGAGCGTGAGCACATCCACTTCGGCGCGCAAGGCCTTCAGTCTTTCCTTCTGCTGCACGCCGAAGCGGTGCTCCTCGTCGAGGATGACCAGTCCAAGATTGTGGAACTTCACATCCTTCTGAATCAGTTTGTGTGTACCGATGACGATGTCCAGCCTGCCATCCGCCAGGTCCTTCAGCGCCTGTGTGGTCTCCTTGGTGGAACGGAAACGCGACAGTTCGGCGAGCTTGATCGGGAAGTCGGCGAAGCGGTTGGAGAAGTTCTGGAAATGCTGTTCCACCAGTAGCGTGGTCGGCGCGAGCACGGCCACCTGCTTGCCTTCCATCGCGGCGATGAAGGCGGCGCGTAGCGCGACCTCGGTCTTGCCGAAGCCGACGTCGCCGCAGATCAGGCGGTCCATCGGCTTGCCGGATTGCAGGTCGAGGATGACGGCTTCGATGGCGGCGGCCTGATCGGCCGTCTCCTCGAAGCCGAAACCGGCGGCGAAGGCTTCGTAGTCGTGATAGTTGAACTTGAATGCATGGCCCTTGCGCAGGGCGCGTTGCGCATAAAGGTTGAGCAGTTCGGCGGCGGTGTCGCGCACCTGTTGCATGGCGCGGCGTTTGGCCTTGTCCCAAGCGCCGCTGCCCAGCTTGTGCAGTGGCGCGGTTTCGGGTGCGCCACCACTGTATCGACCGATCACATGCAGTTGCGAGACCGGCACATATAGCTTGGCTTCGTCCGCATATTCCAGAAGCAGGAACTCGTTCTCGCCTTCGCCCATGTCGAGATTGACCAGCCCGTGGTAGCGCGCGATGCCGTGCTGTTCATGCACCACCGGGTCGCCCGGCTTGAGCTCGGACAGGTCGCGCAACATGCCTTCGACGTTGCTCTTCTTGGCGGTGCGCGAGATGCGCGCGCGCGACGGCGTGGCATACAGCTCACTTTCTGTCACCAGCACGATGTTTTCATCAGTGAGCATAAAGCCGTTGCCGACGGTCGCCACGCCGAGCATGAACTTCTCCTTGCCGGCGAGGAACGCTGCGTAGTCTTCGCACACTGCCGGTGTCAGTCCATATTCCTCAAGGTAGTTGGACATGATCTCGCGTCGGCCCAGGCTGTCGGCCAGCAACAGCACGCGCCCCTCGTAGTCGCGAATGAAGTCGGCGAACTTCTGCGTGGGGATCTCGGCGCGGCGATCTACGGCGATATTGGGGATGGCGGCGGTAGGGCAGCGCGTCAGCGAAGCTCCACTATCGTCAGCGGCGATGTCGATGCGCCCGAATTCCTTGGCACGGACGAAGAACTGCTCCCCATCCATGAACAGTTCCTTTGTCTCCAGCAGCGGATGCTGCGGGTCTCCGCGCAGCAGTTTGTAGCGCGAGGCTGTGTCCTGCGCGAACTGTTGTATCGCGGCGGTCACGTCGTGATGCAGACACAGCGTGGCGTCATTGGGCAGGTAGTCGAACAGATTCGCGGTCTGTTCGAAGAACAGCGGCAGGTAATACTCGATGCCGGCCGGCGCGATGCCTTTGCTCACGTCTTTATAGATGCGCGATTTGGACGGGTCGCCCTCGAAACGCTCGCGGAAGTTCTGGCGGAAGGTGGCCTGACCTTTTTCGTCCATGGGGAACTCGCGCGCGGGCAGCAGGCGGATCTCCGGCACCGGGTATAGCGTGCGCTGCGTGTCCACATCAAAGGTGGCGATGGTCTCGATCTCGTCGTCGAACAGGTCGATGCGGAAAGGCAGCGCGCTGCCCATGGGGAACAAATCGATCAGTCCGCCGCGCACGCAGTATTCGCCCGGCGTCAGCACCTGCTGCACATGGGTGTAACCGGCCAGTGTCATCTGGTGGCGGAAAGCGTCGAGGGCCAGCGCCTCGCCCTTCTTCAGAAAGAAGGTGTAGGCCGCCATATAGCTCACCGGCGGCAGCGGGTAGAGCGCCGTGGTGATGGGCACGATGACGACGTCGAAGGCCTGGGTGCGGATATGGTGCAGGGTTGCCAGTCGCTCGGAGATCAGGTCCTGATGCGGCGAAAAGTGGTCGTAGGGCAGGGTCTCCCAGTCTGGCAACAGGTGCACTTTCAATGCAGGGTTGAAGAACGGGATCTCGTCCACCAGTCGTTGCGCTTCCAGCGCATTGGCAGCGATCACCACCAGCGGGGCTTTCTGTTTTGCAAGTTGCGCGATCCCGAGCGCATCGGACGAGCCGATCAGGTTGGCGTAGCGGGGGCGGGAATGGGGTGAGGCGAACAGCATGGCGGTACTCGAAGCAAAGGGCGCGCATTATACCTTCGATGCAACCTCGGACCAGTCAAGGAGGCTTTGTAATATGATGCACCGACCTTGCACAACGACGATGGCATGAACGCCCCTGACCTTACACGCACTGCCTTGCTGAAGCGCAATATCCGCCTCCTGATGCTGGCTTGGTCGGTCATCGTTGCGCTGTCGCTGGGTTGGACACTGTATTCCCAGGAACGGGCTTTCGAGTCCAATCTGCTTTCCGAAGCCCGGGCGATCCATGCAATGGATATGGCTTATCGCTACTGGATCGTGCATAGCGGAGGCATCTATGTCCCGGTCAGCGACGAAGTACCTCCCAATCCCCGACTCGGACATGTGCCCGAGCGCGATATCCAGACACCGTCAGGCACTCGCCTGACACTGATGAATTCAGCCTACATCCTCCGGCTGGTGCATGAAGCTATGCTGCGCAGGGATGGGCCATTACTGCATATCGCCAGCTTGCGGCCGATCAACCCTGTCAACGCTGCGGACGAATGGGAACGGGACGCGTTGGAAGCTTTTCAGCGTGGGACGAAAGAGCGGGCGTCGTTCGACACCATGTCAGACGGCCAGCAGTATTTCCGCTATATGCAGCCGATGGTGACGGAGGAGGATTGCCTCAAATGCCATGTGGCCTATGGTGACAAGTTGGGCGACATTCGGGGCGGGGTGAGTGTGGCACTTCCGGTGGCGCGTCAACTTCTAGGGGAAAGACGGGAAATGCTGGCCGTTGCAGCCGGTCATGGCGTGCTTTGGGGGCTGGGGTTGCTGGGGATATTCCTTGGTGGTCTGTGGCAGGAAAGGAATGTGAGCAGGATCGAACAGAGCGAGGCGGAGGTCACGCTGCTGACCAACTCCATCGCCCACGCCATCTACGGGCAGGACCGGGACGGCTTCTGTACCTTCGCCAACGAGGCCTGTGTAAAGTCGCTGGGATACGACTCGGTATCCGAGTTGCTGGGGCAGGACATGCATGCGCTGGTGCACCACACCCGTCAGGACGGGACGCCGTACCCCTATCGCGAATGTCCGACATATTCATCCATACGCGAAGGCCGCTCGTACCATATCGACGACGAGATCCTGTGGCGCATGGATGGCACATCCTTCCCGGCCGCCTACTGGTCGTATCCCGTCAGCCGCGATGGTGTCATTCACGGTGCGGTGGTGACCTTTCTCGATATCAGCGAACAGTTGCGCGTCAAGGACGAGTTGAGAAGCTCGAAGAAGTTGCTCGAATCCATCGTCGAGAACATCCCGGCAATGGTGTTCCTGAAAGACGCGAAGGAATTACGCTTCGAGTTGTTCAACCGCGCCGGAGAACAGTTGCTGGGCTACCAGCGTGCCGATCTGCTGGGCAAGAACGACCAAGACTTGTTCCCCAAGGAACAGGCCGAGTTCTTCATGCAGAAAGACCGTGCGGTGCTGGAGAGTCGCCAGCTTCTGGAGATACCCGCTGAACCCATCAAGATCGCGGACGGTAGCCAGCGCTGGCTGAACACCTTCAAAATCGGGCTTTACGACGATGCGGGCCAGCCCACCCACCTGCTGGGCATCTCGGTCGATATCTCCGAGCGTATCGCGATGGAGGAAGCGTTGCGCGCCAGCCAGCAACGACTGACCGAGGCGCAACACATGGCTCACCTGGGATATTGGGAACTTGACCTGGTGAAGAATGCTTTGAGTTGGTCGGATGAACTGTATCGCATCTTCGAGATCGATCCGCAGCGGTTCGGCGCGACCTATGAAGCTTTCCTCGATGCCATCCATCCGGATGATCGCCAGATGGCAGACCAAGCCTATAAGAAGTCTTTGCAGGAACATACGACCTCCTATCAGATCGAGCATCGTCTATTGATGAAGGATGGACGAACGAAATATGTGCAGGAGAAGATCAAGACAGTATTCGATGCTGGCGGAAAACCCTTGCATTCCATGGGTACGACACAGGATGTGACGGCGAGCATGTTTGCCGATAAAGCTTTGCGTGAGCAGCAACAGATGCTGGAGCAAGCACTGGAAGGCACCATCCATACCGTGTCGATGGCAGTCGAGCTGCGCGATCCTTATACCGCCGGCCATCAGCGCCGCGTGGCCGAACTTTCCTGCGCCATCGCCCGGCAGCTCGGTCTGGATGATGAGCGCATCCGTGGTATCCGTCTCGGTGCCACCATCCACGACATTGGCAAGATCGGCATCCCTGCCGAGGTGTTGAGCAAGCCCACGCGCCTGACCGATATCGAACTGCGCATCGTGCAGGAACATGCGCGCATGGGTTACGACATCCTCAAGGATGTGCGCTTCCCGTGGCCGGTGGCGGACATCGCCTGGCAGCATCACGAGCGTATGGACGGCTCCGGCTATCCGCAAGGTTTGAAGGGCGAGGAGATTTCGTTGGAAGCGCGCATCGTCGCCGTTGCGGACGTGGTGGAGTCGATGGCGAGCCACCGTCCTTACCGCCCCTCCCTGGGTATCGAAGCGGCACGGGAAGAGCTGGTCGCCGGGCGCGGCACCTTGTATGACGCACAAGTGGTGGATGCCTGTCTGCATGCGCTGGATAGTGGCTTCACGCTCAGTTGAGTTTTGGTAGACTCGCGCCCATGTCTGAATTCCACGCATTAGTTCCCGCCGCCGGTTTCGGCGCACGCATGGGCCACGAGCTGCCCAAGCAATATCTCGACCTCGCCGGTCGCCCCATGATCTGGCATGCGCTCACCACGCTCTGCGCCAGTCCGCAGATCAAGACGGTGTTCGTGGTGCTGGCGCCGGACGACGAATATTTCGCGCGTTACGACTGGTCGCATTGCGGCGAGAAGCTGGAGCCGCTGTATTGCGGCGGCGTGACCCGTGCCGAGAGCGTGGCCAACGGCCTGCTCGCTTCCGAGCTGGAACCGGACGATTGGGTGCTGGTGCACGACGCAGCGCGACCCTGTCTGAGCAGCCACCTGCTGACGCGCATGATCGTCGAACTGCGCGACGACCCGGTGGGGGGCATCCTCGCGGTGCCGGTGGCGGACACGCTCAAGCGTGCCGACAAGCAGCAGCGCATCGCCCACACCGAGCCGCGCGAAGCCCTGTGGCAAGCGCAGACGCCGCAGATGTTCCGCGCCGGACTGCTGGCCGAAGCCCTGGCACGAAGCGTGACGGTCACCGACGAAGCGTCGGCTATCGAAGCGATGGGCCTGCAACCGAAACTTGTGGCCAGCGATTCGTCGAACTTCAAGGTGACTTATCCGCAGGACATCGAACTGGCGGAGTTGCTGCTCCAACAAAGGAAATAACATGCGTATCGGACAAGGTTTCGACGTTCACCAACTGGTCGAGGGGCGCAAGCTCATCATCGGCGGGGTGGATATCCCTTATGAAAAAGGACTGCTCGGACATTCCGACGCCGACGTGCTGCTGCACGCCATCTGTGACGCGCTGTTGGGGGCGGCGGCGCTGGGCGATATCGGCCGTCACTTCGCCGACACCGATGCCAAGTTCAAGAACATCGACAGCCGCATCCTGCTGCGCGCGACGCTGCATCTGGTGCGGGAAGCGGGCTATCGTGTCGCCAACGTCGATGCCACCATCATCGCGCAAGCCCCGAAGATGGCACCGCACATCCATGTGATGGTCGACAACATCGCGGCCGACCTGCGGATCGAAAAGAGCGCTGTCAACGTCAAGGCCACCACCACCGAGAAGCTCGGTTACACCGGGCGCGGCGAAGGCATCGCCGCGCAGGCCGTCGTTTTGTTGCTCACCGAATGAAGCTGCTCGCAATAGAGACCTCCACCGAATACTGCTCGGTCGCCCTGTGGCAGGACGGCGTGGTCAGCGCGCGCAGCGAAAAGGTGGGGCAGAAACACTCTGAAGTGCTGATGGCGATGGTGGATGGTGTCTTGCAGGATGCGGGATGCAAGATCAAGGACATGGATGGCATCGCCTTCGGCAAAGGCCCCGGTTCGTTCACCGGCGTGCGCATCGCCTGCGGTGTGACTCAAGGTTTGGCGTTCGGTGTCGATGTGAATGTGGTGGGCATGTGCACCTTGCATGCGCTGGCCGAGGCGAGCGGCAAGGACAAAGTCATCGCCGCGCTGGATGCGCGCATGGGCGAGCTGTATCTGGCGGCGTATCAGAAGGAAGGCGACGCCTGGCGCACGGTGATCGAGCCTTGCCTGTGCAAGGCCGAGGATGCGCCGGTCCTCGCTGGAGACGGCTGGTACGGATGCGGCAGCGGCTTCGCGGTGAGCGAGGCCTTGCAGCAACGCTATGCCGCGCAGTTGGAGGGTGTGGATGCGCAGGCCGTGCCTCAGGCCGACGCCGTGGTGCGACTGGCGGCGGTCGAGTTCGCACTGGGGAACGCAGTGGATGCCGCGCTGGCCTTGCCGCTCTATCTGCGCGACAAGGTTGCGCTGACCACACGCGAACGTGAAGACGAGCGTTCCACTTCGACAAGCTCAGTGCGAACGGTTGTTTGAATATGATCCTGCGCGACATGACAGAAGCCGATCTGGATGCGGTGCTCGCCATCGAGCGCGCGGTACATGCGCACCCCTGGACGCTGGGTAATTTCAGCGACGCGTTGCGCAGCAGATACCAGTGCAAAGTGTATGAAACGGCAGCGCGGGAAATGATCGGCTACGCGGTGATGATGCTGGCGGTGGACGAGGCGGAACTGCTGGATATCGCCATCGCCACCTCACAGCAGCGCAAGGGGCTGGGCAGGAAGTTGCTAAACGAGATGCTGGCGCTGGCCAGAAAGAACGATATGCGGCGCATGGTACTGGAAGTGCGTGCGTCGAATGTATCCGCGATCGCACTGTATCGCAGTGCGGGCTTTAGTGACATCGGTCTGCGCCGCGATTACTATCCGGCAGGCAGTGGCCGTGAAGATGCGATCTTGATGGGGAGGGGGCTGTGAACTTGCGGGATGAACATGTATTGCGCGATCTGAACCTGTACCCGCTCTGGGTACGGCGCGGTGTGCCTGCGCAAGAATTACTCGTTTCCGCTCCTGCCGCTATCGAAGTGCCTGAAGTGCTTCCGGAAGTGAAGGCCGAAGCGCCTGTCGCAAGAGATCCGGAAACTGTTGATATACAAAACATCCCCGATGTTGGCGCGCTGGATTGGTCTGGGCTGAAGGATAAAGTGCGCGACTGCGTAGCCTGCAAGCTGCGCGCGGGTTGCGCGCAGACTGTGTTCGGCGTGGGCGATGAGCAAGCCGATTGGCTGTTCGTCGGCGAAGGGCCGGGCGCGGACGAGGATGCGCAGGGCGAGCCTTTCGTGGGGCAGGCGGGCAAGCTGCTCGACAACATGCTGCTGTCCATCGGACTCAAGCGTGGCGACAACGTGTACATCGCCAACATCGTCAAATGCCACCCGCCCGAGAATCGCCATCCCGCAGCGGACGAGATCGCCACCTGCCTGCCCTATCTGCACCGGCAGATCGCATTGATCAAACCCAAACTCATCGTCGCGCTGGGCAAGACCGCCGCCACTGCGCTGTTGGGGCGCGACGCCACGCTTGGCTCACTGCGCGGTACGACCCACGATTTTGCGGGCACGCCGCTGCTGGTGACCTATCACCCCGCCTACCTGCTGCGCAGCCCGGCCGAAAAGGCCCGAGCCTGGCAGGATCTGAAGTCCGCCGTCGTACTCATGAATTAAGCATCGTATGAGACTCCCCGACCTCAGCCTCTCGACCCGCATCACCTTACTGGGATTGTTGTTGGTCGTGGCGGGGGGGGCGTTCTGGACTCTGGACGAGAACCAGCGCATCAAAGACGAATATCTGGCGGAACGCGAGTCCGCACTGGATGCCGACCTGCATGTCGAGCGCGAGCGTCTGCAACTGCGGGTGGCGTCACTGAAGCGCGACGTGCAGTTCCTGTCCAACACACCGCCGGTCAGCGGCATCATACGGGCCGTCCACAACGGTGGCATCGACCCGCGTGAGAACAATTCGCGTCAGGTGTGGGAGCGGCGTCTGCAGGAGATTTTCAGTGCCTATCTGAACGCCCATCCGGAATATTTCCAGGCGCGCTATATCGGGTTGGCCGACGGCGGGCGCGAACTGGTGCGCGTAGAACGCAAGGACGGGCGCGTCGTCGTGTCGCAGACGCGCGACCTGCAACGCAAGGGTGACCGTGACTATTTCTGGGCCGGCCTTGCCTTGGCGGCTGGGCAGGTCAACCTGTCCGAGATCGATCTGAATCAGGAGTATGGGCAGATCGAAGTGCCGCACCGTCCGACCATGCGCGCGGTGGTGCCGGTGTTCGATACGCGGGGACGCCGCTTCGGCATGGTGGTGCTGAATATGGATGTGACGGTGCTACTGTCTTCCATCAACAAAGGGCTGCCTGACGGCATCCAGGCCTATATCGCCAACCGTAACGGCCAGTATCTGCTGCACCCCGATGCTGGGCGTGCGTTTGCATTCGACAAAGGTGCCGATCCGCAAGACATCCACGATGATTTCCCCATCCTGCGCAGCAAGTTTGCGCCGCATGCGGGTGCCTGTTCTCCGCTGCGCCAGTCGCCGGATGGGAAAGGCGGTTACGTGGCGGCGGAAAGGGTGGTGCTCGACCTGGACGATCCTGCGCGCTTCCTGCTGCTGGCCTACCACGTCCCGCAACAGGCGCTGGGAATAGAGGCGGTCGGCATCCCTTGGCGCAGCCAGCTCAATGCGCTGTTGCTGGCGCTGTTGGCGTCGAGTGTGTTCATGCTGGCGCTGCGTGTCATCTTGCGCCCGCTAAAGCGCCTCACCGTCGCCGCGCGAGAAATCGCCGACGACCACCGGCCTCCGCATCTGCGCGAAAAAGGCAGCGGCGAGATTCGCGAACTGGTGCAGTCCCTGAACATCATGCTGGAAAAGCTGACCGCCGGCGACGCGGTGGAGCGCGAGAACACCTTCCGCAAGGAGTTGATCGAGTCGCTGCCCGGTGTGTTCTATATGATCGGCATGGACGGGGTCCTGCTGATGTGGAACCGCAACTTCGAGCAGGTGCTGGGCGTCGGCGAGAACGCCTTTTCGGGCAAGAACGTGCTGGAACTGTTCGATGGCGATGACAGGAAAGTGATCGAAGCGCGTATGCGCGAGGTGTTCGAGCGCGGAGAATCCGAGGCGGAAGCCTCGCTGGTGAACGCTTGGGGCGCGCGCATCCCTTACCACTTCACCGGGCGGCGGGTGATCTTCGACGGCAGCCCGGTGCTGATCGGCCTGGGTGTGGATATCGCGGCGCAGCGCAGTTACCTGCTGCAGATCGAAGCGCAGTTGAAGCGCAACCTGACCCTGCGCGACAACTCCATGGAAGGCGTGCACGTGATGGATGCTCGGGGCAAGGTGATCGAGGTCAATGATGCCTTCTGCAACATGCTGGGCTACACGCGTCACGAGGCGCTGCAGCTCAACGTGCGCGATTGGGATGATCAGTTCAGCGGGGAGGAGCTGACCGAGCGCTTCCGCAGGCTGACCGGCAAGAGCGCCATCTTCGAGACCAAGCACAAACGCAAGGATGGCAGTCTGCTCGATGTCGAGGTGTGTGCCACCGGTGTGGAGATCGACGGCTCACTCTACATGTATGCCGCCAGCCGCGATATCACCGAGCGCAAGCGGGCGGAAGAGGTGCTGTTGCGCCATCACCAGGTGATCGAGACCGCGCTGGACGGTTACTGGATGACCAGCACCGACGGATTTCTGCAGGAAGCGAACGAGGCTTATGCGGTCATCTCCGGCTACTCGGTAAAAGAATTGGTGGGGATGCACATCAGTCAGCTGGAGGCGAGCGAACATCCGGAGGACGTCAAGGCACACATCGAGAAGATCATCGCGCAGGGGCGCGACCGTTTCGAGACGCGGCACCGGCGCAAGGATGGCAGCCTGATCGATATCGAGATATCGACGACCTTCCGCGATGGTCGTTTCTATGTGTTCTGCCGCGATATAACGCGCAGGAAAAGGGATGCCGCCCGTCTGCAGCATCAGCAGGACTTGCTTGAGGAATCGCAAAGACTGGGACAGCTCGGCAGCTGGGAGCTGGATATGACCAGCGGCGAGCTGATCTGGTCGGACGAGACCTACCATATCTTCGAGGTGGACAAGTCGCGAAGCAGCGGTTTGCATGCGGTATTCAAGGATGCGGTCCATCCGGACGACCGCGAAAAGGTGGCGTTGACCTATGAGCGTTCTCTGCAAGCGCGCGAGCCCTACGACATTGAGCACCGGCTGTTGTTCGCTGACGGGCGTATCAAGTGGGTGCGCGAACATTGCATCACGAGCTATGACGATGCGGGCGTTGCGCTGCGTTCGGTGGGCATGGTGCAGGACATCACCGCGCGCAAGCGCGATGAGGAGCAACTGCGCGTGGCTGCTGCCACCTTCGAGACGCATGATGCGATCCTGATCACCGACGCGCAGTCCAACATTCTGCGTGTGAACAGCGCCTTCACCCAGATCACCGGCTTTCAGACCTGGGAAGTGCTGGGGATGAATCCCCGCATGATGAGCTCGGGCCGCCACGATCAGGATTTCTACAGTGAGATGTGGCGGCAGTTGCTGGAGCAGGGCATCTGGTCGGGCGAGATATGGGACCGGCGCAAGAACGGCGAGATCTATCCCAAGTGGATGACCATCACGGCGGTGAAGGACGAGGCCGGCAGCACGACCAACTATGTGGCAATCTTCAGCGACATCACCGAGCGCAAGCGCAACGAGGACGAGATACGCGGGTTGGCCTTCTACGACGCGCTGACGCAGTTGCCGAACCGCCGCCTGTTCATGGATAGGCTGCACAATGCCTTGGCTGCCTCGGCGCGCAATGCCGACTTCGGTGCATTGCTGTTCATCGACCTCGATCGTTTCAAAGTGTTGAACGACACACTGGGCCATGATTACGGCGACCTGCTATTGATCGAGGTGGCGGAACGTATCAAACATTGTGTGCGCGAAGTCGATACGGTCGCGCGACTGGGTGGTGACGAGTTCGTGGTGGTGCTGGAGGGGATAGGCGATCATCGGGAAGAGGCATCGCACAAGGCCGGACTGGTGGCGGAGAAGATCAGGGAATCCCTCGCGCATCCTTATCTGCTCAAGGAACATGAACATTACAGCTCGCCCAGTATCGGTGTGGAGTTGTTCCACGAGGGAGTGGAGTCTTCGGACGAGCTGATCAAACATGCCGATGTGGCGATGTATCAGGCCAAGAACGCCGGCCGCAACACCGTGCGCTTCTACGACCCCAGCCTGCAGCATGATCTGGATACGCGCGCCATGCTGGAGAACGATCTGCGCCGTGCCATCGAGAACAACGAGTTGCAGTTGCATTATCAGATTCAGGTGGACAACGAACGCAAGCTGGTGGGTGTCGAGGCGTTGTTGCGTTGGCATCATCCGACGCGCGGCATGATCCCGCCCGCGCGCTTCATCCCGGTGGCGGAAGAGAGCATGCTGATCGTGGAACTGGGAGATTGGGTGCTGCATCACGCATGCGCGCAAATGGTCAAGTGGGCGGGCGATACTCGCATGTCTGGTCTGACGATGGCGGTCAATGTCAGCGCCAACCAGTTCGCCATGCATGATTTCGTGGAACATCTGGCCGCCATCCTGCGGCAGCACGGCACCGAGCCGAGCCAGTTGAAGCTGGAACTGACCGAAGGCGTGGTGTTGAACGACATCACCGACGTGGTGGAGAAGATGCGCAAGCTGAAGGTGCTCGGCGTGCAACTGTCGCTGGACGATTTCGGGACCGGCTATTCCTCGCTCTCCTATCTGAAGAAACTGCCGCTGGACCAGCTCAAGATCGACCAGAGTTTCGTGCGCGACATCACAGTCGACCAGAGCGATGCGGGCATGGTGCAGAGCATCATCGATATGGCCAAGAACTTCAAACACGATGTCATCGCCGAGGGCGTGGAGACCGAAGCGCAACTGAGCTTCCTCAAACACCATGCCTGCATGGCCTATCAGGGATTCTTCTTCAGCAAGCCCGTGCCTCTGGATGAACTGGAACGCCTGATCGCCGATTGGAAATCGGACTGAAGGAATAGCCCGTATAATCTTCACAGACTTGTTGTCGATCAATCTTATTGGGCACGAGACCGTCAGAGTCTCGGCCGATCCCCAGGAGGAATGCTGGTTGAAGTCTCATCCCAAGCGACAGACGTACTCATGGCTGCTACCGCTGTCCTTTCTCTTGCTGCCGCTATTGAGCGCGTGCGATAGCAGGCACGAGCAGCCATTGCGCATCGCCAGCAGTCCGTGGCCGGGCTACGAACCGCTGTATCTGGCCAAGGAGGTCGGCTATCTCCCCCCCGACAAGGCGAGTGTGTTCGAACTGCCTTCTTCCGACATCACGCTGGAATCGTTCCGTAACCACTCCACCGATATCGCCACCCTGACACTGGACGAGACGCTGGATCTGTTGGCCAGCGGCGAGAAGCTACGCGTCATCACGGTGCTGGATGTCTCCCACGGGGCAGATGCGGTGATGGCCCGGCCCGGCATCAGAAAGCTAGCCGATCTGAAGGGCAAGCGCATCGCCATCCTCAATATCCCGCTGGGTGTCTATATGTTGAGCCGTACGCTGGAAGCGGCCGGACTCGAGCGCAAGGATGTCACCGTCATCCCCACTTCCGAGAGCAAGCATGAGGAGATGTACCGTCTGAAGCGGGCCGATGCCTTCATCACTTTCGATCCGTTCAAGACCGCCTTGGCGAACCGCGGGGCACATGTCTTGTTCGACAGCAGCCAGATCCCTAATGAGATATTCGATCTGATGCTGGTGCGCGAGGAGATGTATCAGACAAGGCGTGACGATGTCTGCAACGTCGCGCGTCAATGGTTCCGCATCCTGACATACATGCGGGAACATCCCGATGAAGCTGCAGCATCCATCGCCAAACGGCTGGGTGTTACGCCGCAGGAATACCGGGACATGGTGGGCGGCATCAAGATACCGACCCTGCAGGAGAATCTGTCGATACTCGGCGGCAAGACCCCCGACATCGTGGCTGCCGCCAAGCGTCTCAATACCGTGATGGTGGGCGAGGGACAACTCGAACGCGAGGTCGATATCAGCCCGGCACTACTGCCTGATCTGCAGGCTTGTATCTCGGAGTAGGGCATCTGCCGATGAAAAGACGCCTTTCCTTTCTGATCCCCTTGATCCTGATGACCTTCTCGGTCATCAGTTCACTGCTCATCTATCTGCAGGAGGACAGGGAGAACCGGCGCACGATCGAGGCACACATGGTGCGCGAGATCGGTCTGGAGATGGGGCAGTTGCAGAACATCCTGTACAACCGCCTGACGGAGGGCGACGAGGCTGAAGCCCTGATGCACCTCTCGCTGGTCGCCATGCGACCAAGTATCCGCACGCTGGTGTTGGCGGATAGTCAGCATCGCGTGATCCTGTCGAACTTCTTCAGATGGAAAGGTGAGTCGGCTGCCACCCATTCGCGCTATTCGGAGGCCGACGCGCTACGGGTCAGGCGGGGTGAGCACAGCCGGCTGCAGTTCAATGCGGAGCAGCCCACACTGTTGCAGGGCTACTATCCGCTGGTGGTGTCCTACCGGCATGGCGGGCTGGATAAGCAGATGGGCGTGCTGTATGTCGAGGCGGATATCAGCGATCAGGCGCAGGCAGCGCGACGCTCCGCGCTGGAGCAGTCGCTGGTGTTCGGCATGATCACGCTGCTGGCCGCAGCGTTCATCGCCTATATCCTGCATCGGCTGGTCAGCCGGCGTGTGGGGGTGCTGGCCGATGCGGCGAGTCACTTTGCCGCCGGAGATTTCAGCGCGCATACCGGGTTCAAAGGGAAGGACGAGCTATCGGAGCTGGGCAGGAGTTTCGACCACATGGCACAGCGAGTGGGCGAGAACATCGTGTTGCGGGAACAGGCCTTGCAGTGGCAGAAACGCATACTGGAAACGACAGCAGACGGATACTGGCTGACCGACGGAGAAGGCAGGCTACTGGATGTGAATGAAGCGTATTGCCGCATGTCCGGCTACAGCTGCGAAGAACTGCTCGGCATGCGCATCCTGCAACTGGAAGCCAGAGAGGAGACGCACGAGCAGGTCCGGGCGCATATGGTACGCATCTTCACTCAGGGCTCGGAGCGTTTTGAAACCCAGCACCGGCGCAAGGACGGCAGCCTCATCGACGTGGAGATGTCTGTCTCCTATTGGCAGGATCAGGATCGTTTCATCGCATTCGCGCGAGATATCACTGAACGAGTCTTGTCGCAGAACGAACTCAAGCGGGAGAAGGTCACGCTGGCCGAAGCGCAGAGGGTCGGCCACTTCGGCAGTTGGGAACTGGACCTGCTCGCGGGGAAGCTGACGTGGTCGGAACAGATCTTCCAGATCTTCGAGATCGATCCGACCCGATTTCCCGCTTCGTATGAAGCTTTTCTTGCCGCCGTCCATCCGGATGATCGGGACAAGGTGAGTCAGGCCTATTCGGATTCGCTGGTGGACCGCAAGCCCTATCAGATCATTCACCGCTTGCAGTTCCCGGATGGCCGCATCAAGTGGGTGGAAGAGCGCTGTTCGTCCACTTTCGATGCGTCAGGCGATCCGGTGCGCTCGATAGGCACGGTGCAGGATGTGACCGAGCGTGAGATGCTGGCCGAGCAGAACCGCATCGCCTCGGTGGCGTTCGAGACGCAGGAAGCCATCATCGTGACCGACCGGAACGCGAACATCATCAAGGTGAACCATTCCTTCGAGGTGACCACCGGCTACTCGCAGGAAGAGGTGCTGGGCAAGAATCCGCGCATCCTGGCTTCCGGTCGTCATGACCGCGAGTTCTACCAGCGGATGTGGCATGCCGTGCTGAACGAGGGACGCTGGTCTGGCGAGGTGTGGGACCGCCGCAAGAACGGCGAGATCTACCCCAAGTGGCTGACCATCACTGCCGTGAAGCATATGGATGAGGTGACGCATTTCGTCGCGGTGTTCGTGGATATCACCGAGCAGAAGAAGGCGGAGGAGGAGATTCGGAACCTCGCCTTCTACGACCCGCTCACTTCGCTGCCCAACCGGCGTTTGCTGCAGGACCATCTGCAGCGCGCCCTGAGCCAGAGTGCGCGCAGTGATCATTTCGGCGCGCTGATGTTCATCGATCTGGATCATTTCAAGGTTTTGAACGACACCAAAGGCCATGAATACGGCGACAGGATGCTGGTGGAGGTCGCGCGCCGTCTCGGTACCTGTGTGCGCGATACCGACACCATCTCGCGCTTCGGTGGCGACGAGTTCGTGGTGTTGCTGGAAGACTTGAACGAGTTCAAGGAAGAGGCCATCGCGCAGTCCGGACGCATCGCCGAGAAGATCCGGGTCTCGTTATCTCAGCCGTACGAGTTGTCCGGCACCATGCATCAAAGTTCTCCCAGCATCGGCATCGTGTTGTTCCGCGGGGACGGGGTCGGCAGCGAGGAATTGCTCAAGCAGGCCGATCTGGCGATGTACCAGTCCAAGGAAGGCGGACGCAACAAGGTGAGTTTCTTCGAGTCCTCCATGCAGGCCGTGCTGGAATCGCGCACTTTGCTGGAGGGCGCGCTGCGGCAGGCGCTGGCCAAGGGCGAATTGGAGATGTACTACCAGCTGCAGACGGATGACACGAAGGCGCTGCTCGGTGCCGAGGTGTTGCTGCGCTGGCGTAGTGCGGAGCTGGGCATGGTGTCTCCGGCGCAGTTCATCCCCATGGCAGAGCAGACCAAACTGATCCTGCCCATCGGACACTGGGTGCTGGAGAATGCCTGCCGCCAGCTTAAGCGCTGGGAATCGCACCCCGTGTTGGGGGGCATGCATCTGGCGGTGAACATCAGCCCGGTGCAGTTCCACCAGCCAGACTTCGTGCGTCAGATCAAAGAGATCCTCCAGGATAGCGGTGCCGACCCGCGCAGGCTGGAACTGGAGCTGACCGAGAATCTGGTGCTGGAAGACATCGATGAGGCGACGCGCAAGATGGCGGCGCTGAAAGAGATCGGGGTGCGTTTCTCGATGGACGATTTCGGCACCGGCTATTCCTCGCTGCAGTACATCAAGCGCCTGCCCATCGACCTTCTCAAGATCGACCAGTCTTTCGTACGCGATATCCTCACCGATTCGGGCGATGCCATGATGGTGCAGACCATCTCCGGCATGGCACACAATTTCGGTTTCGGTGTCATCGCGGAAGGGGTGGAGGAGCATGCGCAGATATCGTCGCTGGTCGAACGCGGCTGCTCGAAGTTCCAGGGCTATCTGTTCAGTCGTCCAGTGCCGCTGGCTGAATTCGAGAAGCTGGTGGAGAACTGGCAGCCGGATTGATTATGTACACTCGAATCGTATCGACAACCAGAATGGCCGCATATGAATAACAAAGTGGAAGCACTCAAGATACTGGTGGTGGAAGACAGCAAGGTCACTGTCAAGGTATTGCGCAACTATCTGGCGGCCATGCATGTCAGCGCGCCTCTGATTGCGGAGAGCGGCAGGCAGGCGCTGGAGATCTACGAACGCGAACGTCCCGATGTTGTGCTGCTCGATATCAAGCTCCCGGACATCGACGGTTTCGAAGTGGCTCGCCAGATACGCAAGATGGAAGGCGAGCAAGAGTGGGCCGCCATCATCTTCCTCACGGCGATGAATACCGATGAAGACCTGGCGCGCGGCATCGCGGCCGGCGGCGACGACTATCTGGTCAAGCCGGTCAGCGAGATCGTGTTCCATGCCAAGGTGCGCGCCATGCAGCGTCTGGTCGGCATGCAGCGCAAGCTGGTCGATGTCACGCAAAAGCTGGACGGCGCCAATGCCGAGTTGCTGCGCCTGTCCACCACCGATGCGCTGACCGGCATCGCCAACCGCAGATCGCTGGATCACTTCATGGAACGTGAATGGCGGCGCTGTCTGCGCATGAAGAAGCCGTTGGCACTGGTGATGATGGATATCGACTACTTCAAGCTGTTCAACGATAAATACGGCCATCAGGCGGGCGATGACTGCCTGAAGAAAGTGGCCGATCGTATCGCCCGCGCCGCGCCGCGCGCGACCGATCTTGCTGCCCGATATGGCGGGGAAGAGTTCACGCTGGTGCTGGGAGAGACGGATCAGGATGGCGCGATGTGGATCGCCGAACGCGTGCGGCAGATGGTGGCCGATCTCAAGGTTCCGCACTACGCGACCGGCAGCAAGTTCGTGACGATCAGTTGCGGCGTGGTATCCGTGTTGCCGGAAGAGAAAGTATCGCTGGAGATACTGGTGAAGTCGGCGGATGCGGCGCTCTATCAGGCAAAACGCGCTGGCCGCGACAGGGTTGTGGCAGGACAGTACGGCAAGTTCTAGCGCGTGTGATCCGCCCAGTTGTTCGGAGTCTCGTACAGGCGCACGCGTTCCAATCGCAGATGGTTGCCGTAGGTGTCCTGGTAGGCGCCGTCGAGCAGATCGAACGCCACGCGCGCCAGATTCTCCGCAGTCGGCACTACATCCAGCACCACCGTCTTGTGTTCCGGCAAAGTCCCCAGAAAATCCAGCACAGTCTTGTCGTTGCGATACACGATGAACGCGTGGTCCCACGCATCCACCACTTGTTCCTTGGCGATGCGCTTCACATCCGAGAAATCCATCACCATGCCCTGTTCCGACACGCCCTCGGTCGTCACCACCTCGCCCGACAGGGTGACCTCGATGGCGTAACGGTGGCCGTGCAGGTGCCGACACTGGCTGTTGTGGTTGGGGATGCGGTGACCGGCGTCGAATTCCAGTCTGCGGGTGATCTGCATGATGCGTGCCTCGTTGAAAGTGGCGCGGATTATAGCTTGAATGACCTGACCGCTTGTTTGAAAGCGGGCAGTCCGTCCTGGGCTGTCGCGCTGCTGTAGCGCAATGCGACATAGCGTGCGGCAAGGTCGTGCATGTCTGCCGCAATCTCGGGATAGGCGGCGGCGATGCGTGCCGCGTAGTCCTGCGGTCCTTCATGCGCCATGCGCGGCAGTCCTGCCTTGGCCAGTTTGCGGCATAGCTTGAGCCAGACAGCCTGCACCGGGTCGGTCTGGCGTACGACCAGTCGGCGTAACAGCAGCAGCGTGAACACGCCGACCAGGATGAAGATGCCGGCCAGCATGTTCAGTGCCATCTTCTGCCAGCTGATGTCCTCCATACCCAAACGAGTGAGGAAGGCGAACTGTGTCTCGGTGTTGTAACCCAGCACCCACTGGTTCCACTGGTTGGCCAGCGCGTCAAAGTTGAAGCGCAGGTTGCGCAACCAGGGCGGCGGGTTGCGCGCCATGAAGGGCAGCGCTGCAGGGTTGCTGACGGCTGCGGACAGGCCGCTTTCGATACGGGCCGGAGCGATGGCAGCAGTGGGGTCGTAACGTATCCAGCCGCGCTCGCCCAGCCACACTTCCGCCCAGGCATGCGCATCCGCCTGGCGCAGGATGTAGTAATCCCCCAAGGCGTTGTATTCCCCGCCCTGATAACCGGTGACCACGCGCGCGGGCACGCCGGCTGCGCGCAGCAGATACACGAAGCTGCCGGCGTAGTGCTCGCAGAAACCCTGCTTGCTCTGGAACAGGAACTCGTCGATGCCGTTCATGCCGAGCAGCGGCGGCTCCAGCGTGTATTCGAACCCGCCTTGATTGAAATGGCGCAACACCTCGCGCACGATGGCAGCGTCATCGCGCGGATGCTGTGTGCGCCAGTCTTCGGCCAGTTGCTGTGCTTGCGGATTCAGCCCGCGCGGCAGGGCCAGCGCGCGTTGCAACTGTTGCGGCGGTTCATCCGGATTGGCGCGGTAGCTGAGGAAGGAGTCGGCGTGATAGCGTATGCGCGCATTCACCGGTTTGTCGCTGAGCAACTGGAAATCTGGCATGAGCCGGTGCGGGATGGAAAGCTTGTCCGGCATGTCCAAAGCGAACAGCCAGCGTTTGTTGTGCGGTTCCAGCGTGACGGTGTAGGCGAGCGACATGCCGGCGTCTTCCAGCAGGCCTGTGCGTGTGGTGGCGTTGCGCCCGCGTGTCCAGGTCGTCCCGTCGAAATCCCACAGCACCGGGCCGCGCCAATACATGCGGTCGCGCGACGGGGCATCGCTGTCGAAGTTGACGCGGAACGCCACTGCATCGTTCAGCGACAGCTTACTCATGCTGCCCGGCGACATGGTGTCGGACAGACCGCTGCTGGCATAGGCGTCCTGCGGCAGTCCCCACAGCGGACCTTGCACGCGTGGGAACAGCACGAACAGGATCAGCGACAGCGGGATGGCCTGCAACAACAGCATGCCGCCGATGCGCAGTCTGGGCTTGAAGGCGAGGCCGCCCGTTTGCAGATGTACCCAGGTCGCCAGGATGACCAGCAAGGTCGCCAGCATGAACAATGCGGTGGGGATACTCTGCGAGTAGAAGAAGTTGGTGATGATGATGAAGCACGACAGATAGACCACGATGGTCGCGTCGCGCACGGCTTTCAACTCCAGAAGCTTCAGCGTGGACAGCAGGATGAGCAGCGTGACGCCGACCTCGCGTCCGAACAGCGAACGGAAAGTGATGGCGATGGCCATGACGCTGAGCACGGTGATGCCCAGCAACAGCCAGCGCGGCGGTAGCGCCTTGCCGCTGCGCGCGAGATAAGCGCGCCAAAGCAGTAATGCGCCGCACTCCGTACTGACCCACAGCGGCAGATGATCGGCATGCGGCGCGCTGACCAGCAGGATGCAGGCGATCAGGCCGTAGGTGAGTTGGGCGGAGAGTTTCATGATGCTGGCATCCCGAACAACGCCAACCTGCGCAGGCATTCCGCGCGATGCGCCGTGCCTTGCTGCGGCATGACTTCGCCATCAGGTAACTTCAGCCCGTAATGCAGCCCCTGCGCATCGGCATCCAACACCCAGCGCGTGAGCAGTTCCAGTTTGCGCTCCTGTGCGATGTCGGGCAGTTGCGACCAGTCCAGCCATAGCTGTTGCCCTTGTTGCGCCGAGAACTCCTTCACCTGTAAACCCTGCTCGCGTGCCAGCGCTTTCCACGCGATGCGTGGCATGGCGTCGCCCGGCACATAGTTGCGCAGACCGGCGAAATCCTCGTCGCCGCGTATCGTCGTTTTGCCGCTGCCGTCCGGTGCGGCGGCGATCGGTAACGCTTGTGGCGCAGCGGGTTTGGGATAGACCAATGCGCGCACGTCGAAATGGATATAGCTCCAGGCATTGAACAACCCCAGCGGGAAACGGGTGTAGAGCGTCAGGCGGCCGCTGTCCAGCCAGCCGCGTTTTGTGGCCGGAAGGGCGAGTTCCACCGGGGTGGATGTCTGCGCGGGCAGATCGAACGCGGTCTGGTGCCCCTCGTCATCGTGCAGATGGATCTGGTGGCGCGGCAGCGCGCCGGGGTTGTTGAAATGGAACAGGAAGCGCGCCTGTTCACCGGCGAACACCGGTTCCACGTAACCGGCATGGATCTCCAGCTGTGCCATGTTGCGAAAGGCGTACAGCATGGACAGGCCGCCGGTGGTGGCGAGCAGGAAGGTGAGCACGTAGCCCAGACTGAGGTTGTAGTTGATGTCGCCCAGCAACATCAGTATCAGCACGAAAGCGAAGCCGAAGAACTGTCGCGTGGGCAGGATGTAGATGCGGCGCTGGTTGAGCTGCACCGTGCCGGTCTCGACGGTACGGCGGAAGGCCCAGTTTCGGAACTTCTGCTTGAGCACGCCGCGAAAGTTGGGAAGCTTCATCGCGTTCCCTTAGGGGATAGCGACCGCCTCGATCAGTTCGCGCGCCAGTTTCTCGCCGTCCGAGGCTTGCGTGTCATGCACGCTCTGCAGGCGGTGACTGGCGACGCCGGGAAGCACGGCTTGCACGTCTTCCGGTATGACCGCATCGCGCCCGTCCAGCAGCGCCCAGGCACGGGCGGCCGCCAGCAGCGATAGCCCGGCGCGCGGCGACAGGCCGTGTACGAAGCGTGCCGATTCGCGCGTGTGGCGCAGGATGGCTTGCACGTAGTCGAGCAGGGCGGGGGAGACGAACACTTTGCGCACTTGCTCCTGCAGAGCGAACAGTTCGGACGTCTGCATCTGCGGTGCGAGGTCGGCGATCAGATCGCGTCGGTCCACGCCGGATAAGAGGCCGCGTTCGGCGGCGGCGTCCGGATAGCCAAGCTGGATGCGCATCATGAAGCGGTCTAGCTGCGACTCGGGCAGCGGGAAGGTGCCGATCTGGTTGGTCGGGTTCTGCGTGGCGATGACAAAGAAGGGCGCAGGCAGCGGCCGCGTCTCGCCTTCACTGGTGACCTGGTGTTCCTCCATCGCTTCCAGCAGGGCGCTCTGCGTCTTGGGTGTGGCGCGGTTCACCTCATCGGCGAGGATCATCTGCGCGAAGATCGGCCCCGCATGAAACTTGAACTCGCCGCTCTCGCGCTGATAGATGGAGACGCCGAGGATGTCGGCGGGCAGCATGTCGCTGGTGAACTGGATGCGCTGGAACTGCAGGCCCAGCGTGCGCGATAGCACATGCGCTAGCGTGGTCTTGCCCACGCCTGGCATATCCTCGATCAACAGATGGCCGCGCGCCAGCAGGCAGGTCAGCGCGAGGCGGATCTGCTGCGGTTTGCCGAGGATGACCTGTTCGGTCTGGGTGATGACGTCATTCAGGGCTGCGTTCATGGGATTTCCTTAAGATGGCAACACCGCCGCCACCACCTTGCGGTCTTCGGCGACGAGAATGTTGTAGGTGCGGCAGGCGGCAGGGGTGTCCATGAATTCGATGCCGATACCGGCCTGGATCAGCTTTTGCAGCAGTTGCGGATGGGCGAACTGTTGCTGTCTGCCTGTGCCCAGCAGTAGCACTTCGGGCTGCAAGGGCAGGAAATAGTCGAAGTGTTCGGCCGTCAGGCTGGCGAAGTCGGTGGCCGGCCAGTCGGTCAGGACGGCACCGGCGGTGACGACCACGGCCTGTTCGTAGCGCCTGTCGTTGACGGTGACATAGCCGTCTCCGTGTCCGGTGAAGGTCTTCAGGTGCGAGACTTTCTCTAGGTGCAGGGCCAATCTTCTCTCCAATCGTTTGCCGCGGCAGGGCTGGCACGGGTAAAATCGCGTCCCTTGCGGAAATAGCGGGTACGCGCCGGATTCTACCATCGGCTGCCGCTCGCGTTTCCGGGTCCATTTGAGTGAATGATCGTGAAACCCTTACTGAAGTCGTCCAAACTTTCCAACGTCTGCTATGACATCCGCGGGCCGGTGATGGAACGCGCCAAGCTGATGGAAGAGGAAGGTCAGCGCATCATCAAGCTGAACATCGGCAACCTCGCGCCGTTCGGTTTCGAAGCGCCGGAAGAGATTCAGCGGGACGTGATCCTGAACCTGCCGAATTCGGCAGGTTATTCCGATTCCAAAGGCATGTTCGCCGCACGCAAGGCGATCATGCATTACTGCCAGTCCAAGAAGATCAAGGGCGTGGGGCTGGACGACATCTATATCGGCAACGGTGCTTCCGAGCTGATCGTGATGGCGATGCAGGGATTGCTCAATCCCGGCGATGAAGTGCTGGTGCCCGCACCGGACTATCCGCTGTGGACGGCGGCGGTGACGCTGGCCGGCGGTACGCCGCGCCATTACCTGTGCGACGAGGCGAACGAGTGGAACCCCGACCTCAAGGACATGCGCAGCAAGATCACCGAGAACACGCGCGCCATCGTCATCATCAATCCGAACAATCCGACCGGTGCGCTGTATTCGGACGACATCCTGAAGGAGATCATCCAGATCGCGCGCGAGCATCAGCTGGTGATCTTCGCCGACGAGATCTACGACAAGATGCTGTACGACGGTGCGAAGCACACCTCCATCGCTTCGATGGCCGATGACGTGTTGTTCGTCACGCTGAACGGTCTGTCCAAGAATTACCGCGCCTGCGGATATCGCTCCGGCTGGATGGTGATATCGGGCGAGAAGAAGCACGCGCAGGATTACATCAACGGCCTGACCATCCTCGCCTCGATGCGTCTGTGTTCCAACGTGCCGGGACAGTTCGCCATCCAGACCGCACTGGGCGGCTACCAGAGCATCGACGATCTGGTGGCACCGGACGGCCGTCTCGCCAAGCAACGCGACATGGCCTACCAGTTGCTGACCGCCATCCCGGGTGTGAGTTGCGTCAAACCGAAAGCAGGTCTGTACCTGTTCCCGCGTTTCGACCCCAAGGTCTATCCGATCAAGAACGACCAGCAATTCATCCTCGAACTGTTGGAAGAGGAACGCGTGCTGGTGGTGCAGGGCACCGGTTTCAACTGGCCGAGTCCGGATCACATGCGCATCGTCTTTCTGCCCAATGCAGACGACCTGCGCGATGCTTTCAATCGTCTGGCGCGCTTCCTTGAGAATTACCGCAAGCGTCACGGCACCAACTAAGAGAAAGAGAACCATGAGCATCAAGGCTATCAATGTAGGTCTTCTGGGTATCGGCACCGTCGGCGGCGGCACCTTCACCGTGTTGCAGCGTAACGCGGAAGAGATCACCCGCCGCGCCGGTCGCCCCATCCGCATCACCATGGTGGCGGACCGCAATGTGGACCTGGCAAGAAAGATCACCGAGGGTGCTTGCCGAGTGACGGACGATGCGTTCGCGGTGGTGAGCGATCCTGACGTGGATATCGTGGTCGAACTGATCGGCGGCTACGGTGTGGCGAAAGAACTGGTGATGAAGGCCATCGCCAACGGCAAGCATGTGGTCACCGCCAATAAGGCTTTGCTGGCGACGCATGGCAACGAGATATTCGAGGCGGCGCAGGACAAGGGCGTGATGGTCGCATTCGAAGCGGCCATCGCGGGCGGCATCCCCATCGTCAAGGCGGTGCGTGAAGGTCTGACGGCGAACCGTATCGAGTGGGTCGCGGGCATCATCAACGGCACCACCAACTTCATCCTGTCCGAGATGCGCGACAAGGGTCTCTCCTTCGACACCGTGCTGAAAGAGGCGCAGCGTTTGGGTTACGCCGAAGCCGACCCGACCTTCGACATCGAAGGCGTGGACGCGGCACACAAGATCACTTTGCTGGCTTCGCTGGCGTTCGGCATCCCGGTGCAGTTCGACAAGGCGCACATCGAAGGCATCTCCAAACTGGATGCCATCGACATCCAGTACGCCGAACAACTTGGTTATCGCATCAAGCTGCTGGGCATCAGCAAGCGCACGGAAGAGGGCGTCGAATTGCGCGTGCATCCGACCCTGATCCCCACCAAGCGCCTGATCGCCAACGTGGAAGGCGCGATGAACGCTGTGCTGGTGCAAGGTGACGCCGTCGGCCCCACACTGTATTACGGCAAGGGCGCAGGCGCGGAGCCGACCGCCAGCGCGGTGATCGCCGACCTGGTGGACGTGACGCGTATGCACACTGCCGATCCCGAGAATCGCGTGCCGCATCTGGCCTTCCAGCCCAACGCGATGTCCGACCTGAAGATATTGCCGATGGACGAGGTCATCACCAGCTACTACCTGCGCCTGCGCGTGCAGGACAAGCCGGGCGTGCTGGCCGACATCACGCGCATCCTGGCCGACGAACAGATCTCCATCGGTGCCGTGATCCAGAAAGAGCCGGGCGAAGGCGAAGCGCAAGCCGACCTGATCATGCTGACGCACCAGACACGCGAGAAAAGCATCAACGCGGCGATCGCCAAGATCGAGAAGCTGGGTGTGGTGGCGGGGCAAGTGACCAAGCTGCGCATGGAAGAGCTGGGGAAATAAGCAATGAAATACATCTCCACCCGCGGCAATGCGCCCGCCAAGACCTTCACCGAGATTCTGCTTGGCGGCCTCGCGCCGGACGGCGGGCTGTATCTGCCGGAGCAATATCCGCAGGTGACGCGTGAAGAACTCGATGCGTGGCGCACGCTGTCGTATGCCGACCTCGCGTTCGCTGTGCTGTCCAAGTTCGCCACCGACATCCCGGCGGCCGACCTGAAAGCCATCATCAGCAAGACCTACACCGCCGAGGTATACAGCAATGGCCGCGCCGACAGCGATGCGACGCAGATCACACCGCTGCGCAAACTGAGTGAAGGCGTGTTCATCCAGGAACTGTCCAATGGCCCGACACTGGCGTTCAAGGATATGGCCATGCAGTTGCTGGGTAACCTGTTCGAGTACGCATTGGCGAAGCAGCACGAAGAACTGAACATCCTCGGTGCCACCTCGGGTGACACCGGTTCCGCCGCCGAATACGCGATGCGCGGCAAGCGCGGTATCCGCGTGTTCATGCTGTCGCCGAACGGCAAGATGAGCGCCTTCCAGCGCGCGCAGATGTATTCGCTGCAGGACCCCAACATCCACAACATCGCCATCAACGGTTTCTTCGACGACGCGCAGGATCTGGTGAAGGCAGTGTCGAACGACCACGCCTACAAGGCCGCCCACAAGATCGGCACGGTCAACTCCATCAACTGGGGGCGCGTGTCGGCGCAGATCGTGTATTACTTCAAGGGTTATTTCGCCGCGACAAAATCCAACGACGAGCAGGTCGCGTTCTCGGTGCCGTCCGGCAACTTCGGCAACATCTGCGCCGGCCACATCGCGCGCATGATGGGCCTGCCCATCGGCCAGCTCATCCTCGCCACCAACGAGAACGATGTGCTGGACGAGTTCTTCCGCACCGGCGTCTATCGTCCGCGCGGCACGGCACACACCTATGAGACCAGCAGCCCGTCGATGGACATCAGCAAAGCCTCCAACTTCGAGCGCTTCGTGTTCGACCTGGTCGGTCGCGACGGTGTCAAGGTGCGCGAGTTCTGGAGCAAGGTGGATGCGGGCGCTGCGCCCGATGCACCGGCCTTCGACATCAAGCACACAAGCTACTGGGATGCGCTGCCCAAGTTCCATTTCTCTTCCGGCAAGAGCACCCATGAAGATCGCCTGAAGACCATCCGCGAGATATGGGAAGAATATGGCGTGATGATCGACACGCACACCGCCGACGGATTGAAGGTAGGCCTGGAACAACGCCGCCCCAGCCTGCCGCTGATCTGTCTGGAGACCGCATTGCCTGCCAAGTTCGCCGAGACCATCCGGGAAGCGCTTAATCGTGAACCCGAGCGTCCGGCATCCATGGTGGGCATCGAAGACCTGCCGCAGCGCGTGGAAGTGATGGACGCGGATGTGGTGAAGCTGAAGGCTTTCATAAGCGCAAACGTGCAGTAATAGCGCTGTTGTCATTCCCGCGAAAGCGGGAATCCAGCAAGAATATACAGCCCGCGAAGCGGACAACACCTTGGCATTGACCCGCTACGCGGGGATTATTTAACAACTGGATTCCCGCTTTCGCGGGAATGACGGTGACTTCTCGCGCGGTAGGTGATCAAGGAATGGCATGTCAGAACAGCCTTGTGTCTATATCCTCGCCAGCCAACGTAACGGCACGTTGTATATCGGTGTGACCGGCGATCTGGTGAGGCGGGTTTGGGAACACAAGCATGATTCGGCCGATGGCTTTACCAAGAAATACGGTATCCATACTCTGGTTTATTTTGAACAATGCGACGACATGGTCGCAGCTATCGCTCGCGAGAAACTGCTGAAAAAATGGAATCGTGTCTGGAAAGTTGAATTGATCGAGTCAATGAATCCTGAATGGCGTGATCTGTGGGAAGAGATTCAATGAAAAGCACTATGGCGTACCGTCATTCCCGCGTAGGCGGGAATCCAGTGATAGATTACCCCGCACAGCGGACAAAACCAGTCGTCGGCTACGCCGAATTATTGATCTACTGGATTCCCGCCTACGCGGGAATGACGGCCAAGTGAACAACCTCATCCTGCTCATCCTCTGCTTCCTTGCGGGCATGCTGCTGCGTCGCATGCGGCGCATGCCGGACAATGCGCCGGCCACTCTAAATGGTTTCATCATCCACGTCTCGCTGCCCGCGCTGACGCTGCTCTACATCCACGAGATACAGCTGTCCGGTGATGTGCTGTTGACAGCGCTGATGGCGTGGATCGTGTTCGGGCTTTCTGCGGCTTTCTTCTGGGCGATAGGACGCTGGCTGTCTCTGCCGCGCAAGACGACGGGGGCGCTGATCGTGGTGGGCGGGTTGGGCAACACTTCTTTCTTCGGCCTGCCCATGGTAGATGCCTTCTACGGCAAGGAAGGACTGGCCACGGCTATCGTGGCCGATCAGCTTGGTTCCTTCTTTGTGCTGTCCGTATTGGGCATCACCGTCGCCGGCATCTATTCTTCCGGGCGACCGAGCGCGGCGCAGATCGTGAAGCGCATCGCGAGCTTCCCGCCGTTCATCTCACTGGCCATCGCCTTTCTGCTGATCCCGGTGGAATACGCGGACTGGTTCACGGTGTTGTTGAAACGGCTGGGCGACACGCTGGCACCGCTGGCACTGCTTTCTGTCGGTCTGCAATTGCGTCTTGGTCATATCGCGGAGCACAAGCGCAATCTCGCATTGGGTCTGGGCTTCAAGCTGATCCTTGCGCCGCTAGCGATCTATCTGCTGTATGTGGAATGGCTCGGTGCGCAGGGGCTGGCGATACAAGTCACCTTGTTCGAGGCGGCGATGCCCTCCATGATCACCGCCGCCATCGTGGCGAAAGAGCATGACCTCGATCCTGACCTGTCCAATCTGATGGTGGCGGTGGGATTGATCCTGTCCTTTTTCACGCTCAGTGCGTGGTGGTATCTGTGGAGCGGCGTATGAGTGTCTGGGATGAACGTTATTCCGGAGAGGATTATTTCTACGGTACGGAGCCGAACGCATTTCTGATCTCGCAACATGAGTTGCTCAAGCCCGGCTTGCGCTGTCTGGCCGTGGCCGATGGTGAAGGGCGCAACGGCGTGTGGCTGGCGGAGCAGGGGCTGGATGTGCTGTCGCTGGACGCCTCCCCCGTGGCGCAGGCGAAAGCGAAGCGACTGGCGCAGACGCGGGGTGTGACGATGCGATTCGAACAGGCCGATCTGCTGGGCTGGCGCAGCGACGAGCGCTTCGATGTGGTCGCGGCGATCTTCATCCAGTTCGTCGGGCCTGAGTTGCGACCGGCCCAGTTCGAGAACCTGAAGCGCCACCTGAAGCCGGGTGGACTGTTGCTGCTGCAGGGCTATACGCCGCGCCAACTGGATTTCAAGACCGGCGGGCCATCGCAAGTCGAGAACCTCTACAGCGCAACCATGCTGCGCGAGTTATGTGCAGATATGGAGATCGTACATCTGGGCGAGCACGACAGCGTCATCCATGAAGGTACCGGCCATAGCGGGATGTCCGCATTGATAGATCTGGTGGCGAGAGCCAGATAGGGCGCGAAACTCAGTCGAGGATGGTGATGCGGTTGCGGCCTTCCTTCTTTGAGGTGTAGAGCGCCTTGTCGGCGCGCTCGATCAGGTCCTGCAGATGCTCCTCCTTCTTCCTGAAGGAGATGCCGATGGAGATGGTGATGCCTTCGATGTTGGCATTCGAATCCAGACGGCGGATCTTGCCGCGCTCGATGGCCTGGCGGATGTGTTCAGCGACGGCGAAAGCCCCGTCCAGATTGGTGTTTGGCAACAGGATGGCGAATTCCTCACCGCCCCATCTGCCGACGATGTCCTGTCCTTGTACTTTGATACGCAGGGTGTTGGCGATGGCGGCCAGCACCTTGTCACCGAGCAGGTGGCCGTAGGTGTCGTTGATGCGCTTGAAATGGTCCACATCCAGCATCAGCAGACAATGGCCTTTCGGGCTTGACGCTTCGGGATTGGTGAACAGAGCTTCGGCATTGCTCTCGAAACCGCGCCGGTTCAGCACGCCGGTCAAAGGGTCGGTCATGGCCGCCCCCTTGAGTATCTCCATCTCTTTGTTCAATCGTTCGACTTCGTGATGACTGGCTTCCAGTTCCTCGTGCATCTGTTGCATCGAGGCATGCATCTTGTCCGTGTCCCTTGAGATGTCTTTCACCAACAGATCGAGTTCGGAAACGCTGACATCGTGTTTCAGCTTCTCGCCGAAATCGTGCAGGGTGTTGCCGTAGTCCGAGGTCTGCTTGTCGGCTTCGGCGGTGAGCTGGTTGAGTTTTCCCAGCAACAGTTTAAGGTCTTCACGCAGCGTCAGCTGGATCTTCGATCCGCATTCGGACACATAATCCATGTAGAGTTGTTCGATCTGCCCGTCATCCAGCTTGGAATGTTCGCGCAGCAGGTCTTCGATCTTGCCGGACAGCTCTGGATTGATGCCTGATACGTGCTCATACCAGACGGCGAAACTCATGGGGTTGAGGGCGGCAAGTTGCACGGCCATCTTCTGCAAGGCAAGGCGTGATATCTCCGCGCTGGCATTGCGTTCCTGCGTGTATTTCATTTGATCCTCCTGAGCCGCTGACTGTTTTTGTCGTTTTGCGTGTACTTCTGGCTCGATTGCGGCGGAGTATATGCTACGCAAGGAGAGAGATAAACTCTTCGAACTTGCCGTTTCCGGTGTTCGGCAACTCGCGATCGAAATAGCTGAAGCGCAGTTTGAACGGATGCCCCAGTGCCTGATGGGCGAGGGTGGCGATCGCTGCCTCCTGCCCGGGCGTGAGCGGCGTGACCAGGAGCCTGAGCTCGATGTCATCCAATCCGTGCTGGATGACCTGATACTGGCGGATGTCTGCCACCTCGCGATAACGGTGCGCCCCCACCAGCGGCCAATGTTTGCTGCCATCCGGCAGGGTCACCATGTTGCGACGGCGCCCCATGATGCGCTTGAGTGAGCCCAGTCCGCGTCCGCATGAACAAGCTGGCCCACGCTCGGCATAGTCGCGTATCTCGTAACGGATCAGCGGGGTGGCGTAGTTGTGCAGATCGGTGATGACTACTCTGCCAACCGCGCCTTCGGCGCAGGGTTGGCCCTGCTCATCCAGTATTTCGACGATCAGGTTCTCGTCCTGGGTGTGGTAGAGGCCACTCTCCGGGCATTGCAGGGCAATGAGTCCGAGCTCCTGAGAGCTGTACATATCCACGATGCCGATGTCGCCGAGTGCCTTGCAGCGTTCCCGCAAGCCGGGGTGGAGTGTCTCGCCCACGGTGCGTACCTGCCGCAGCGCAACAGGCGCTGCGGCTTCCCCTCGTTCATATGCATCCAGTAAGGCGGACAGATTGGTCGGATAGGTAAGCAAGTATTTTGGATCGATGCGGGCCAGCCACACGGCCTGTTGCGCGACGGGCATGGAGAGCGGTTGTGAGAATGATGGCCCGGTCTGCTGAAACAAGGAGACAGGCGGCCCCCATCCGGTCTGCGCCGCCCGGATCGGGTCGTCCATGGTCGGGGTCGTTGCCTTGATGATGGCGAGGGTGGCCGAGAAGTCGCGTCGGTGCCACTGATGTTCCCTCATCGCGAGCGCCAGCCAGTGGAGTTGCGTGCAGTCGGTGCGCAACAGGCTCACGACCTGCCCAGTCGAGCCTGAGGTCTGCATGCGATAGGTCTGTCCGTGTTCTGGCGGGATGGCGTGGCAACGGATGTGCGCCTCTTGCAGCATCAGCTCCGAACGCGTGAGCAATGGGATGCGTGCGAAGGCCTCTGCCGTCCAAGCTTGACCGAGGGTGAAACCGGCTTGTTCCAAGCGCAATCGAAAGAACGGCGAGTGTCGCCAGGCATGCGAGGTGAGGCGCGCGAAACGTTCGAGCTGCAAGTCTTGCAAGGTATGCGCTGAATCCCACTGGCTTTTTTCAAGCTGCGTCAACAATGTTTGCAGTGACTTCACGCGCGGCGTTCCAGAACGAGCAGGGGGCAACGCTCAGCCAATTCATAGTGCCCGTACATCAGGCCGGTCTCGACCAGCGTCTTGGGCAATATCTTGCGCAATTCCGACAAGGGAGGGTAGCTGTAAAGCGCGGCCGAATCGCGATAGAGATCGAGCGTGGCGACATCCTGCATATCCCAGCCAGTGGCGTCGACTAGCTGCTGACGATCGGGGAAGTGGCGATCGAAGGTGCGCAGCGATTCCGCGATGCGGAAGGTGTAGCCAGGTGTTTGCGATGCGATCGCCATCGACAATCGCCACTTGAAAGCATGGAATCCTTTGATATTCCCCTGCATCGCTTCGTGGCATACCTGCTCCGGACTTTCTGCCTGCGCCGCGCATACGAAGGCGCGCAACACCAGTTTTCCGCCGGGTTTGAGTACCCGCGCGATCTCGGCAAAGAATCGTGTTTGCTGCTGCGGGAACTCGAGCAGCACCGGGCAACCGTCGCCGACGACGTTGTCGAACGATGCGTCCTCGAAAGGCATGTCCAGCCACTCGCCGAGGATGGCGCGTTTGTCCTGCGGCCATAGCGCGCGGATCATGTCCGCGCTGTTATCGAGGGCGGTGAGTTGCGCGGAGACACCGGCAAGTTCAGGGGTGACACCGAGCAACAAGCAGTTTCCCGGCGTATCGCCCAGTGCAGCCCGGAAGTTTCCGATATCTTCTGCACAAGGACGCATCGGCGAACCTAGGCGGTTCCAGTGATGGGAGAAGTTCTGCCAATGGTCAGACATCAATACAGGCCTTTTGCTTCGAGATGGCGGAACAGTTGCTCGACGTTATGTTCCGAGAACGGGGCGTCGCGCCGTTCTATCAGTTCGATGCGCACGCCTGTTCTTTCATCCCGGTGCAGAAAGGCTTGGCGTATCCCGGTGTCCGATACGACCGGCGTGTCCGGTGTGATGCCCGCTTCGACAGAACGTCGTAAGGCTTCATCCAGATCGGTCACGGCGAAAGCGACATGATGCATGCCGGCCCCGAACTTCTCGACGAACTGCGAGACCTGTGAAGCGGGTGATGTTCCCTGCACCAACACCAGTGTCGCCTCATGACTCTGCAGGGTGGCATACAGCATGCCACTATGTTCACCATGTACCTCGCTGCGGTCCAGCAGAAAAAACCCCAGTGCTGCATAGACAGGCAAGGCAGCGTCGATATCCCTTACAGCAAGTGCGACATGGTCTATGCCGAGTATGAGGTCGGTGAGGAGGGATGTCGGCATCAGCGCTTCGGTACCAGATCGCCCAGTTCATCCAGCAACGGGCCGAGGAACTTCTCATATTTGCGCCAGCGTTCTACCGAGCTGGTGTAGATCGGTTGGCGTACCTGCGTCACGCTGGCTGTACGCACCTGGCGTTTGGTCTTGTGGAAATCGAGACAGGCGTCGTTCCATTCCAGCCCGCAATACTTCAGCAGTTTGCGTGCTTCGCCTTCCTGATCCGCCACGATGTCCTCGTACTTCACATCGTAAAAAGACCCGGCAGGCAACACAGCGCGCCAGTGATCCATCAATCGCGCATATTCGGCATAGTAGCGGCCGAGCTCCGCGAGGTCATAGGTGTGCTCCTGCTTGCGGTGGAACAGTCTCGTGAAACATGAGAGGCAGGTGTCTACAGGGTTGCGGTTGACGTGGATAATCTTTGCGTTCGGCAGCATCAGATGGATCAGTGGCACGGCGAAGAAATTGGCCGGCATCTTGTCGGTGATGTGCTTCGCTTGCGGTGCGCGCTGCGTGAGGCCAGTGATGTACTCCTTGCCCCAAGCGGAGAGTGTGGCGGCATCAAGATAGCGCAGGTTGTCCGGGAAGGTAGTGGTGTCAGGGTGTGTTTTGCGGTGCGCGATGCGCAGCAGGTCGGGCAGCTCGCCAGCGCCGAACACATCCGGGTGGCTGGCGATGATCTGCTCGGTCAGTGTGGTGCCTGAGCGCGGCATGCCGAGCACGAAGATGGGCGTGGCAGAAGGGTTGCCGCTGCCGCGCAGGCCGTCGATGAAGTCCTTGGTGAATATCTTCTTAAGCTCGGAGAACTGCTGCACTGCGGCAGCCGAGTCGTAACTGAGGCGTGCGCGTTTCAGACTGCATCCGGCGAGGTAATGGGGGAATGCCAGTTCATATTCTTTGAGATCGTCGTAGCACTTGCCCAGTGCGAAGTGCAGAGACAGGCGGCGGTTGTCCGAGTAGTCGGACATCTTCTTTTCTTCGGCGAGCAGCGCGGCGAAGTTCTCGTCATCCGCCTCGACCTTGTCGTTCTGTACCAGATGGATGCGAGCTGCGGTGTTGTCCGCTTTGAGTGACAGCGCTCGCCGGAACAGTTCGCGCGCGCGATCCATCTGGCCGTTCTCGGTGCACAGGTGGCCGAGGCCGAGCAGGGCGTCGTTGCTGTCCGGTTTGATTGCGAGCGCACGTTCGTATTCCGCCTCGGCCTGTGCCGGTTTCGACATTTCGGTATGGATGCCGGCGAGCAGGGCATGCGCTTTGGGATTGAACTCGTCGAACTGGATGGCGCGTACCGCCGCCAACTCGGCATCATTCAGGTTCTCCAGTGCCTGCAGGGTTTTGGCTAACCCCATCTGTGCCTCGACATAGACCGGCCGCATGGACAGCGCGCGACGGTACTGCTCTAGCGCCTGTTCGTTCTCCTCGCGAGAAAGATGCACACCGCCCAGATTGCAGATGGATTCCGGATAGTTGGGATTCAGTTGCAGCGCCTTCTTCAGAACGGCCTCGGCTTCAGGCACACGGTCCTCTTCCAGTAACAGTGCGCCGAGGTTGTTCAGCGGTTCGAGGTAGTTCGGGTTGGCTGCCGCTGCTTTCCGATAAAGATCCAATGCCTTTTCGTTGTCACCGCGCTCGCGCCAGATACTCCCCAGATTGTTGAGTGCTGCAGCGAAGCCGGGAGTGATAGCCAGCGCGCGCTGCTGGCAGGCTTCCGCCTTGTCATATTCCTTGCGGTCGAAATATGCGATGCCGAGGTTGCTGTGCGCCATTGCCATAGTGGGGTCGAGCGCGATGGCGCGTTCGCCGTGCGCGATGGCGTGGTCCAGTTGTTTCAACTGCCGAAATATTTCGCACATGTTGGCGTGGAACAATGCCACCAGTCCGTTCAGTGAGATGGCGCGTTGCACCAGTTCGGCGGCTTGTTGCAGTTGACCCACCTGATAGGCGATCACGCCCAGCAGGTGCAGGGCGAATGCATGCTGTGGTTGCTGCTGCAGGATCTGGCGCAGCAGATGCTCTGATTCTTGCAGCCGCCCCTGCGCTTGCAATTGGTTCGCCAATGTCATGGCTTGGTCTATGGTCAGGGCTTGGGCCGGAGATGGGGGTGTTTGCTGTGTCATGGCTTGGGTGCGTTTGTTTCATTCATCCTGCCACGGATGCGGGATTTTTGCCAAGGCATCATCGGATTGGGCGGGATTGATAAGTGAAAACATGAATAAAATCACCTGTGAGCTAACCCGCCTTTAACGGACGGTTTAATTGGGCACATCTGTTTGCTGCTCAAACTGCACCGGACTGAGATAGCCCAAGGTCTGATGCCTGCGCTGGCGATTG